>JDSF01000137.1_pt1 | contig 53816 bp, 59 predicted proteins | sample 199441 | NCBI WGS metagenome assembly JDSF01 (sample SAMN02592751, study PRJNA231836) | bioreactor metagenome | isolation source: continuous culture bioreactor denitrification-DNRA | place: Germany: Bremen
GCTTCAACAGGGAAAAAGATTGCAATTATTGGTGGTGGGCCATCTGGTTTATCATCGGCATACTATTTAAGGAAAATGGGACATGATGTTGTGGTATATGAGGCAATGCCAGAGTTTGGTGGTATGTTAAAATACGGCATTCCACTTTACAGACTACCGAAGGACGTCCTTGCATCTGAGATAGATCTCATACAAAAAATGGGTGTGAAACTACTGCCTAATATAAGAATAGGACGGGATATAACACTGTCTCATATTAGAAATCAGTTTGATTCAGTATATGTTGCAATTGGTGCATGGAAAAGTTCAATGCTTCGTGTAGCAGGAAACGATCTAAAGGGTGTTTACGGTGGTATTGAGTTCCTAAACAAATTTGCAGTAAATGAGCCTATTAAAGTGGGTGAACGAATCGCCGTCATCGGTGGTGGCAACACGGCAATGGACGCTTGTAGAACCGCTATTCGTCTTGGTGCAAAGGAAGTATATGCAATTTATAGAAGAACAAAAGATGATATGCCAGCCGTTGATGTTGAAATAGAAGAAGCAGAAGAAGAAGGTGTAACATTTAAGTTCCTAAGAAATCCAATGGAAGTCATAGGTGAAAATGGTCGAGTGAGCGGCATTAGACTTCAAAAAATGTCAGTCGCAGAGCCAGACGGAAGCGGACGCACCAACGTGACTCCTCTTGAAGGGGAAGAAGAAATCATTACTGTCGATTCTGTTATTGTGTCCATTGGACAAAAACTTGAGCCTGCTGGGCTAGAAGAACTCTTAGTAAACACATGGGGCAATATCGATGCTGAAGAAACAACTTACAGAACCAATCTAGACGGTGTGTTTGCTGGTGGTGATTGTACAAACAAAGGGGCAAGTATTGCCATTGAGGCTATTGCTGAAGGTAAGAATGCGGCTAGAGTTATTAACTCATACCTCGATGGAGAAATAGTCGAGTATAGAGAACCATTTATTGTACAGCAAACAGACCTTACACCTGAGTCTTTTGAACATATAGAAAAAGCTAGTAAGGTTCATATGGATCACGAATCACCAGAACTTAGAAAAACAAATTTTGACGAAGTCGTTTCAGGTTATTCTGCGAATGATTCAAAATGTGAAGCCGCAAGGTGTCTAGAATGTGGATGTGGGGATGTTCACGAATGTGATTTAATTAAGCAGTCGGTTGACTACTCAGTTAAGCCTGATCGTATTGAGTATGAGCAACCAACCTTCAAAATGGATCATAGTCATCCGTTTATTATGAAGGATCAGAACAAGTGTATTTTATGTGGTATGTGTGTTCGAATTTGTGAAGAAGTTATGGACAATACTGCGCTGGGTCTTGTTGGACGTGGTTTCGAAACAAGTGTTCAACCAGCGTTTGGAGAAGTATTGAAAGACACGGAATGTATTTCATGTGGCCAGTGTATTGGTGTCTGTCCAACAGGTGCACTTCAAGAGAAGCTTCAAATTGCAAAGTCGACGCCACTTCAGGCTGAAAGAACGGACACAGTATGTAGTCACTGTAACGTAGGTTGTCGTATAGGGCTTGAGTCAAAAGGAGACATGCTTTTACGTGCCTTGCCTATTGAATCGGATGTGACAAGTGAAGGGCTTCTTTGTGCAAAAGGTAAATTCGGTTTTGACGTCATAGAAAAAAGACACTCGAATCACTTCACCAATGATCAGAAAAGATGGTCATTTGGTTGAAGTTGAATATAACGAAGCTTTCCAGTATATTGCTAAGAAGGCCCAATCTATGAATCTTCTTTATGGGAAGAAATCAATCGCCGTAACGGCATCAGATCGTTATACTAATGAGGATTTATACATGATCAAGCGTTTTGCCAATAAAAAGCTAAATACAAATCATGTGTATAGTATCAACTCAAAAAAGTCTGGCCTAGAAAAAGTTCTAGGACTGAATGCATCATCAAATGTACTTAATGAAATTCATCATACGCCGTTTGTCCTATCTGTAGGCTCTAAAATAATGGAAGATCATACTGTGGTTGGACTGAAAATCAGAAAGTGCATAAAAAATGGTGGAAAGCTACATGTTATAAGTCACACAAAGTCGAAAATTGATGAGTGGGCCGAAAGTAACATTAAGTTAAATAGTGCTTCTGAAGTAACAGGAACTCTTCGAGCTATGGTCAAACACTTATTCGAGATGAATGTAAATATTAATGATGAGTTAGTTGATGGTTCAGATGAGTTATTAGTTTATGTTCAAAGTGCAGTTGTGACTGATGACGTTAAGAAACTGACTGAAAGTTACTTTGAAGCCAAAAAGGCCATGATTATATTTGATCAGGACGAATTGTCAGAAGAAGACTCAGCTTTAGTAGCTGCTATAGCAGTTCTTTCAGGGCACATTGGATCACCAAGAAACGGTGTCATTCAGTTAAGGTCGAATGCCAATGCTCAAGGTCTTGTTGACATGGGTATAGAACCAGATGCTGGTACTGTGGCTAGTGGCATAAAGAAGGGTAATTTTAAAGGTCTGTTGGTATTTGGCGAAAATATCGATACCAATATTCTTAAAGGACTAGACTTCCTAATGGTTCAGGAAACACATATGACCAGAATAGCTGCTATGGCAGATGTTGTACTTCCAGCAACAATTCTATCTGAGTCGGAAGGTACAGTAACATCACTTGATCGCCGTATACAGAAGGTTAATAAGGCTGTTGAACCAGTTACAGGGTATCAGAACTGGGAAATGATCCAGTCATTAATGAATGTATTTGACGGGCACACTTCCTTTGAATCTTTTGAACAGATATTTGAAGCACTAGAGAAGGAAAATTCAGATTACCTTGGCTGGATGAAGAAGTCTGGAACAGTTTATTGGCCAGTGAAAGATTCTCGTGTTCTTTATCAAAATGGGTTTAGAACAGAAAATGGGAAAGCACAACTACAAAGTGCGGCTATTGAAACTGGCCAGGGTGTAAAACATGTAGTAGATGGTAGGAAAAATTCAAACCATATTACAACTTGCTTCCAAGCTTATATGAATGAGGGTGTAGGTTAAAAATTTGTATTACTATTTAACTTGAGTTAGGCGTTTCCAAGGGCAACCTTGATAAGATTACACACAACTTATAAAGCGCAAGGGGTTCACAGAGACCGTTGTCGGATCGCACACCTATTTAGGTTCCGACAGCGGTCTTTCCTTTTTAATTGCATGAATGTTTGCCTATGGGTTACAATAATTAGGAAAACAGATCATTGGAGGAACTTCATGGAGTATTTTGAAATAGAGCATACAGACGCAGGGCAGTTGAAGGATTTTGTATATTTAGCAATACACGTGAACGATCAAAACGAGCCACCAGATCGGTCCATACTTGAGGTGCCTCAAATTATGAAGTACTACCAAAACTGGGGTATGAATGATGATTATGGTATTAAAGCTGTGGATGAGGACACTGGAAAGATTGTTGGAATGATATGGATTAGGCAGTTCACCTCGGACGATCCGTCTTATGGATTCATATCGGATGAAATTCCAGAGCTAACAATGTCAATAGATCCTAATTATAGAGGTCATGGAATAGGAACTCAGTTAATGAAACGCCTAATTGACGCTGTTAAGAATAAGTATAGCGCTTTGTCTTTAAGCGTGAGCCTTAACAATAGAGCAAAACATCTTTATGAAAAGTTTGGATTCATTAAGTATGAACGCATCGGAGACAGCGTGACTATGTGCCTTGATCTTGAATACTGGAGTGGTGTATGAAGCCCCTAAAAGATTTATCTTTTCTATATAACTCGAGATCTGCTCAAGTGGCAGTAATAGTGGCAATGATACTATGGTTTTTAGGTGGACGAGAAATAGCAGGAAGTAGTATTTTGGGTCTAATACTTGTCATGGTTACGTCTGTTGCAGTGTCAACTTTTGTGGTAGATGAAGTCCTATATATATACGACACACGGCTTGAAATGAGTTTGAGAAAAATGATCGTTGATGAAGGGTTAATACTACCAAGATCTTATACATCCGCTAGGATGAATTATAGAGAACTTCTCCCTTCAGATTTTGAATTCATAAGACAATTGAGTTCAGAAAGTGAAGTTGTAAAGTTTGTTGATGATATTGATACAAACATGCCTAGAGGCGCTTCTAAAAAATGGGTCGCAAAACATATGAAGCTTGAAAGAACAAGTTTAAGGTGCACTAGAGTATTGGTTGATAGTTCAAACATATTGCCCATAGGGGCTATAGTAATTATTAATGGACATGAACTAGAGTACTGGGTCAAACCAGAATACCGAAGAAAAGGGATTGCATTTGAAGCCGTTATGGCTTCAATAGAAATAATTGAACAAGAAGAAAACATAGTTCTATTTGCTCGTTGCCATGAGAATAACAATGTATCAGCTTCTTTGTTAAGAAAGGTTGGCTTTAATCTTTCAGACACGTCAAGTGATGGAAAGCTGTACTGGAGTTATGACAAGAGGGAGTAAGACATAGGGCGGGAATTGAACATAGAATACTATTTATGACAAAAATAAAATATTAATACAATGTAAAAACTGAAGTTTCCCCTCCTAAAATGGTATGTATCCAGAATAGGAGGGGATTTAATGTTACAGGCAAGAAAAATACTAGCACTATTAACAGTGACAGCACTAATTGTAGGCTGTACACCGCAAAATGAAAACATAAAGGAAAATCAAGGACAGGCAGTAATTACACAACAGCATATTGATGTTGAGCTCGTTAGTGGAGACCGAGCTCATGGTACAGTTGTAGAACTAACGGATGAAAAGTACAATGGAAGATTGGCGGGAACAACTGAAAACTTAAAAGCTGCAGAGTTCATAGCCGCAGAGTTTGAAGCCATTGGTCTAGAGTCCCCCAAGGGGATTGAAGGGTATTTTCAGCACTTTGAACAGAAGAATGTAATTATGAATAGTGGATCAAAATACGAGTTTTTGGTCAGTCTCAGGAGAATCCGAAATTGCTCTTGTACCCAATGTTGATATTCGTGACATGGTTCGTTTCCCAGCTACGCTAGCATCGGGCAGTCGAATCGGAGAAATGGTTCATATCACAGATTTGAATCAGTTTGATGAACATCCCGAAGCGTTGGCAGGGAAAATCTTATTGATAAATCACGAGGTCTACGATCCACATAATCCAATGCGTGTCATTGGAAAAGCATTGTCTTTGTCTCCAAAGGCTGGGGGGGGCATTTTTATTCATCGTGACAACAGATACAACCAGTACTACCTTGTCAGCAAATATCTCCCAAATGAGATGATGCAGTCTGAGTTTGACAATGAAAATGGACCTGGTGTTTTCTATGTAACCGCAGAAGGATTCACCAAGTGTATAGATGCTATTCGAGATGGGAAGCTTATGCAGTATTCCATTGATTATAATTATGACACTTTTGAAGTTGCGAACGTGGTTGGTTATTTGCCAGCATCTATTGAAGAGCCAAGAGGTACAATCATGTTTAGTGCACACTTTGATCATGTAGGGACGAATGGGGATGGATCGTATAACCCAGGTGGACTTGACAATGCATCTGGTGTTGCCGCCATTATTGAACTGGCTCGTGTCATAACAAGCTCTGAAGAAGAAAGAACCCATAACTTTGCCTTTATAGCATTCAACGGTGAAGAAGAGTCATTGCTCGGTGCAAAACATTATGTTGAGCATCCGTTATTTCCTCTTGATGAAACAACACTAATAAACTTCGATATGGTTGGATCAACAAGAGAAAGGCCACTTAATATTGATGTCAGTAACTTTGCCATGGGTGACACCCAAGACCAACTGTACGAACTGGCTCAGGCGCTTGGAATCCCTGCAAGAAAAGATTTTAATGGAGGAAGTGATCACGCGCCATTTGAAGCCAAAGGTGTAGATTCAGTTCTCCTTATCAATTTAGACATGACAGATATTCATACAAGGCTTGATACTGCAGAGAATGTTGATCCTGAGAATCTAGAATCTATTTTAGAACTTGTTGTATCATGGATCAACGAATATAAGACCGATTAGAATTTAACTCTTTTGTTTCTATTTATATCCATATTCTACTTGTTGTATTATAGGAATTACAATATACTATATATTGGTATACAAGATTAGATTTGTTTCGGGGGGTATGCAGATATCGGGGTGTATAAATTGAGAATGAAGGACTGGCCTTATTTGGTTATAAGCATCGGGATATTTATCTTGATGATTACTATCATAGGAGGAAACAGTTTCCCTTTGACAGAAGGTGCTGAATTGGAGTTAGATCCAAACGTAAAAATTGCACCTTATATAGATATAGAAACTGGGCTATATGGTTTTATAGACATAACAGGTCAAATCATTATTGAACCAAAGTTTCAATATGCAGAGTCATTCAGTGAAGGTGTTGCAGTTATAGCTGAATCTGGCTCAAAGGGAACATATTATGGTTACATTGATAGAAAAGGTGATGTCATTTTACCTTTGCAGTATGAGTATGCTCGTGGTTTCCATGAAGGTTTGGCACTTGTAAGCTACAATGGAGATCTTCTTGTAATAAACAAAAGTGGTGAGGCATCGTTTAAACTACCTGAAGATATGGTTGCTGGAGATTTCTCTAACGGAATGGCACCAATGTATCCTCTTGGGGATAGTGACGGAGAAATAGATAATAGTGGTTATATTGACCGAAGTGGTGAACGAATCTTAGAGGTGCCCCTTGTAAAAGGAATGCCGTTTAGTGAAGAAACTGCTCAAGTGTATGTTTGGCATAACGGCTCACGTCGTTGGGGGTACATTGACTCAAATGGAACCATGATTGTTGAACCCATATACATTAATTCTGAACCATTTACTGAAGGTGTAGCGGCTGTCGCAATTCGTGATGAACAAGGCCAAAAAAAAATGGGGTTACATCGATAACACAGGTAAGTTTGTCATAGAGCCTATTTTTGATAGTGCCTTTGCATTTAGTGAAAATTTAGCGGTTGTATACTTGGATAACCAAGGCTACGGATACATTGATAGAAGTGGTCAAATTGTTATTGGGCCCAAATTTAAAATGGCAACGCCATTTTGCAATGGCTATGCAAATGTAAGAGTCAATACGTCTGAGTTCTATTGCATAAATAAGTTTGGAGAAAATCAATTTGAAGTTGAGAACAAACTTATTTTCGATTTTAAATAACAAATTTACGTATTGTATAGTCACAGCTCTGAATCATTAGAGTTGTGGCTTTTTCTATGTTTAAGCGTTAGTGGTAGATAAAAGAAGTCAAAATATACCCAACTATTATCCTATTTTCAATATGCTTATATGCTATACTTATTCTATTGAAAAGGAGTGGGGAAATGGAATTTCAACAATTTGCGATTACTATCATCAACACAGCTATGGTCATGGCTACTGTTCTATTATTAAGAGAACGTGTTGCTAAAAATAGAAGAAAACATTCAGATGATCAGGAACTCATAATGGATCTATCTAAATGGGAAAAGAAACATATACCTTTTTGGAAACGCAAATCAAAGAATCAGACATTTATAGTTGTTGCCATTATTGGTGTTTTTTTTAATATGGCTAGGCATGAGGAATCCGCAATCATTACTAGAAACCATTATTATGGGCCTCATTGCTGGCGGTATGGTCGTATATATGAGAAAACTAGATGAAAAGAAAGAAATTGGTGCGTTTACTAAGGGTATACTCCATAAAGCTGGATTTGTGTATTACAGCAATGTGTCCAGTTATAAAACGTCCATTTCAGAAGAGTACGAGAATGCAAGTGAAGTTTGGCTAGTCATTGGCAATACACCAAGAATTCAAGTACATGTTCCAAATGATCAGTTGAAAGCTTTTGAAAAGCTTATTCGAAAGAATATACGGGTCACACAATAACTGGTATAATCATAGGATGTCATACGGATATATCGTATGGACATCCTATATTTTTTGATATAATTAAAGTGCGAATATACGTTCGGTTATATAGTCGATTGGAGCATATTATGGATTTATTCGGAATGATAAAAGAAGAAAGCTTAAAGCAAGATGCACCACTTGCTGAAAGAATGAAACCTCAGAGCCTAGATGATTTTGTAGGTCAGAGTCATATACTTTCAGAAGGCAAACTTCTAAACAGACTTATTAAAGCTGACAAGATCAGCTCTATTATATTTTATGGCCCGCCAGGAACAGGCAAAACAAGTATAGCACGTGTTATTGCTAATTCAACAAAGTCTGCATTTGAATCACTCAACGCCGTTACATCTGGTGTTAAAGACCTACGCCGTGTTGTTGAGCTTGCAGAAAGTAATCTGGGCATGTATCAGCAAAGAACAATTCTATTTCTAGATGAAATTCATAGGTTCAATAAGGCTCAACAAGACGCCCTTTTGCCACATGTTGAAAAAGGCACCCTAATTTTGATTGGTGCTACGACTGAAAATCCATATTATGAAGTGAATAACGCCCTTATATCTAGATCTATGATTTTCAGACTTGAAAGGTTAACAACGGCAGAAGTGAAGTTGATTACGAAACGTGCGATTGAAAACTCTGAAAGAGGCCTTGGTATGCTGGGAGTGACAATAGATGAAGATGCACTAGACTTCATTTCTCAGACTTCTTCAGGCGACGCACGAAAAGCACTAAATGCGATTGAACTTGCCGTCTTATCAACTAAAAAAAGTTGATGGTGTGCTTAATATTACAACAGATATATTAAGAGAATGTGTTCAGAGAAAAGGCTATTTGTATGATAAATCTGGTGACAGTCACTACGATGTCATTTCAGCATTTATAAAATCTATGCGCGGGTCAGATCCAGATGCAGCACTTCACTATTTAGCAAGAATGATCCATGGTGGAGAAGATCCGAAGTTTATTGCCCGTCGAATTGTTATTGCGGCGGCGGAAGACGTTGGAAATGCAGATCCTAATGCTCTTGTAGTGGCGACATCTGCTGCCCAGGCAGTTAATATGATCGGTATGCCTGAGGGGAGAATCATTCTTGCCCAAGCGACAACATATGTGGCAAGTGCACCAAAGTCTAATGCGGCGTATGTAGGTATAAACAAAGCTTTGGTAGACGTAGAAGGTATAGATATTGGCACTGTTCCATATTACCTAAAAGATGGAACAAGTTTAGGAATGAGTAAAAAGCGTGAGGATTGGGGAGACTACTCTTATAAATATCCTCATGATTACGATATGAACTATGTCCCTCAGCAGTATTTGCCAGATGAACTTAAAAAACACCAAGTACTACAAACCAACGACCAATGGATATGAGAAGACAATTAATGAACACTTCGAAAAAATAAAAGACATACATGAGAGTCCTAAAGAATAATGCTACAGCATATCGCAATTAATATAGAAAAGTTAACAAGAGAAGTTAGTAAGAAAAGTTAAATAGAAAAGTTAAAAAAGAATAGAAACTTCTACAATAGAGAATAGGCTAAGCCTATTCTTTTTTTTTGATTAAATGGCTTAATGGAACATAAATTATTACAAGTAAAAATGGATGTATTGAAAAAATGAATTATAGAAGTTTACATATTTAAAACCTTTATTAGCAATATATAGAAAATAAAACTATACTATTTGAAGTAAATCAAGAGAATTCAACCACTGATCAGATTGAAGGAAGGTTAACTCAATGATTATTCCAAAGGACGAAATGACCCCATTAGAAAGAATGAATGCGTTTTCTAATGGCGAAGACTATGATCGTGTACCCTGTTGTCCATTTACAGGGGAAAGTTTCACAAACTATTTTGGTTATGGGCTCGATGAGTATAACCATAGTACAGACATTATTGTTGATGTCATTCAGAAGACTTTTAAATTATTTAATGCCGATAATTGCAGTGTTGGGCCTGGGCTTCACGGTATGCCAGAAGCAATGGGAGCCAAACTCGAATTTTTTAAAAGTGATATACCGAGAATAAAAGCTAATGGTGTATTTGATTACGCAGACATTGACCACATGTCAGTTGTTAATCCATACACTGACGGAAGACTAAATATATATATTGAAGCACTAAAACGTATTAAATCTAACCTAGGCCATGTTGTATCCGTTGGGAATACCGTTGGCGGTCCTTTTACAACAGCGGCTCTACTAGTAGGGACAGAGCAGTTTTTAAGAGATTTAATAAAGGAAAAGGAAAATATACATAAACTCCTTCGAATTACGACGGAAAGTACATTAAGATTTATGGATGCAGTTATTGATCTTGGCATAACACCAGGTATGGCAGATCCTATAGCGTCATCACACTTAATTAGTCCCAGAATGTATAGAGAATTTGCCTTGCCTTATACAAGAATATGCCAAGAACACATAAAGAAAAGAACTGGTTCGGGTAGTGTTCTTCATATATGTGGCAAGACACAGCCAATTTGGTCAGATATGGTTGCTACTGGAATTTCAGGGCTGAGTCTAGACAACCAAGACGACATTGGACTATTAAGAGAGAAACATGAGAATAATGTATGTGTCATAGGTAATGTAGACCCAGTCGCAATTATAAAGTATGGAACACAAGCAGAAATATACTCTGCAGTTCAGGACTGCTGTGAGAAGGCTTTGAAGAGCCAGAGTGGGTTTGTATTAGCAAGTGGTTGTGATATTCCAATTGGTACGTCACCTGAGAATGTTAAACATTTCATTGATGCGGCGAGAATATACGGAAATACACGTTAAATACACTTATACGTGAAAGTGGGGAAAACATGATTAAACAAGATTTGTTTGAGAGTATTAAAGAGCATGTTGTTGAAATGGAAGAAGATAAAGTTATTGAACTATGTGAGAAGTCTCTAGAGAATAATATTCCTGCAATAGAAACCATTAACCAAGGGCTGATTAGAGGGATGGATGAGGTCTCAAAGCTCTATGAAGAAGAGGAGTACTTTCTTCCAGAAATACTGATGTGTTCAGACGCAATGAACAGCGGGCTTGAAGTTGTTAAGCCACACTTAGATAAAAGCTCTATGGTTGACCCCATAAAAGTTGTTATTGGTGTTGTTGAAGGAGACACACATGACATTGGCAAGAACCTTGTACGAATTTTGATGGAAGCTTCGGGAATGGAAGTGTACGACTTAGGAAGAGATGTACCACTTAATGATTTTGTAGAAAAAGCAGTTGAGTATGACGCGGACATTATTGTAATGTCTACTCTAATGAGTACAACAATGGATGGCATGAAAACTGTTATTGAAAAGCTGGAATCTGACAACATACGTGAGCGTTTCAAAGTGTTTGTTGGTGGTGGTCCCATATCACAATTTTTCGCTGACAAAATTGGGGCTGACATATACACAAAAGATGCTAGTGAAGCGGTTCGAATTGCAAAACAAGTAGGCAGAAAGGTATCGTGACATATGATAGAAGACAATTTGTCCGACAGAGGACTTTTTGAATTAGAACTTTCCGAAAATATACTTTCTGAAAATGAGTTTTCTGAAAAAGGACTATCTGAAAAAGATCGTCTAATTAGCGTACTAAAAGGTAAAAGTGTAGACCGCCCCCCCTGTAATCTGTCCAGGTGGAATGATGAATGCTGCTGTAACTGAAGTTGTTAGTAGTATTGAAGGAAACCATAATACCGAGTTTGAAGCCATGGTTAAAACAGCTAAACGGGTTAGAGAAATGACTGGATTTGAAAATTACGGAGTACCATTTTGCATGACTGCTGAGGTTGAACCCTTTGGCGCCACAGTAGACTATGGAGACAAGTGCATAGAACCACGTGTTACAAAATACTCTGATTTAGATATGGAACTTCTATCTGAAATAAAACTTGATGTTAGAAATGAAAGTAGAGCAGGCATCGTGATTGATGCTATTAAAGCTTTGTCAAACAAAGATATACCTGTGATTGGGAATATTACAGGGCATATAAGTACAGCTTCGTCTGTAGTGGATCCAAATGTTTTTTTTCAAAGCATTAATTAAAAAATCCTATGAACAGTCATAAGCTATTGAGTCATATCAATAAATACCTAATAGACTATGCGAAGTACATGATAGAGTCGGGTGCAGATGTTATAGCAATATCAGACCCGACTGCCACTGGTGAAATACTTGGGGAAAGGATTTTTAGAGCATTTGCGTTACCGTATTATAAACAGTTTGTAGATGTTCTAAAACCATATAATGTACCAATAATTTTTCATATGTGCGGTAAAGCTTTCAATGTTGTCGAAATTTTAGATGAGGCTGGATTTCAAGCATTAAGCTTTGATTCATTGGTAAATATGAGACAAGTGAAAAAACGAATAAATTCATGTCTTATGGGCAACGTTAATACACAGACCTTAAATTTCGAAAACGAAGTTAAAATCAAGAAGTTAACGGAGGTTTGTATCGACTCTGGTGTAAACATTGTCTCTCCCGCTTGTGGACTCGGCATGAGTACACCTGTGGAAAACATAAAAGCAATGACTAATTTTGTTAAGAGCTTTGGTGACCAAGATGATAAAGGTTAATATAAAAACAGAGAAAGAAAATATATTTAATACTTACACCTATAATACAGACAGAATGCTTATTGTAGATGTATTAAAACGTGAAAACTTAAGCATAGAAACCCCTTGTGGTTGCATTGGAACCTGTGCAAAATGTTTGGTTGTAGCATGGGGAGATTTATCAGACTTGACCGAATCAGAAGTTAAGGCAAATCTCTCTGGAAGACAAATGCGGATGTCATGTACAACATTCATAGAAGGGGAAGCTTACATTGAATTAAGGTCTAGCCTTCATAAGTTAAACACAACAGAAAATGACACCACCGATTTAGTTGACCATACTCATGTTTATGATGAACTGTCTATTGCGTTTGACGTTGGGACAACGGGCATAAGTGCTGAGCTATTAGATTGTGCATCGAATTTGTCTATTAGGAAACTTTCTGAACTTAATCCACAAACGGTTTTTGGAAATGATGTGTTGACTCGAATTTGCTATGCAGTGGACAATACTTCTGGAACAGAGGCATTACAAGAGGTTGTATTAAACTGTATTGCAAAAATGACACTTAGGTTATTAGACGGTGTGGACTTCAAGAGCGTTTCTAAAATTTACATCGCTGGGAATACAACAATGCTGCATATAATTGGTGGTGTCAATCCTGCACCACTTGCGAAGGCACCATATAAAGCGGTATTTCTCTCAAGCAAAACTATAATAATTGATGAACTGGCATGTAAACTGCCAAAGAGTGAGGTTGTGTTATTGCCATCTGCATCTTCTTATATTGGTGCAGATATTGTTGCAGGTGTATATGCCCTAAACATGTGTGAGATTCAAAAAGGGCAAAGACAGGAATCCAATGAAAGTATACTCCTCATTGACATAGGAACAAATGGAGAGATCATTATAGGGGGTAAGTCAAATCTCGTTGGAACATCAACCGCTGCTGGCCCTGCTCTGGAAGGTATGAGTATCGAATGTGGAATGAGAGCTGTCTCAGGTGCAATTGACCAGTTAGAGATTACGCCTTCTGGCGAAATTAAGTTTTCAACTATTGACAGCAAAAAGGCTGTAGGTGTTTGCGGAAGTGGTTTAATAGATTTAATGGCTCAGCTTGTTGTGAACAAAATAGTTCTAAGTAATGGTCGATTCAATAAAAATATGGATGAGGTATTCCTAAATCGGTTTAGGAATAAGAGATTTTATATAACGGATAAAATTTATATTTCACAAAAGGACATTCGACAAATTCAACTAGCCAAAGCGGCAATATCTACTGGTGTCAAATTGTTATATGACAAAATAGGTAAGGATATGAGTGCATGTTCTAAGGTTCTGATTGCTGGTTCATTTGGTTATCATTTATCGGAAGAAAGTATACGAACGATTGGTTTAATTCCAAACCAGTTAATTTGTCCTATTGAATTTGTTGGGAACTCATCTCTTGCGGGAGCGCGTAGGGCAGTTATAGACACGAAAGGTATTGAAAAATTAGAGCGTATAGGACAAACAATTGAAGTCCTTGAATTGTCACGTAGTGCGTCTTTTCAGAATGTGTTTGTATCTGAATTAAGCTTTTAATAAAAATCAAATTTAAGTTTATTCGTTTTTTTAGTTACTAGTATTTTGGTTATTGGTTTAATAGTTGTCAGTTATTGAATGAGTTTAGCGGGGAGGCGTAATGAAAGGCGTATTTAAGTGCAAAAGAAATGATTATGAGCAATTGCCAAAATCGGTTCTAGAAGAATTTGATATTCGTTACCCAGCGGCTCATATCAATGAAACTGAAATGGGAAAACTGGCTATGGCCTACAAAACACATCATTCAGATAGTTTTATTCGAATACCATTTTGTGTGACTGTGGAAGCTGAAGCTTTGGGAGCTAAACTTAGATTAGGCAATGAGAATAGCGGCCCAAGGGTGGCTAGCCACTCGATTCAATCTATGTCAGACATTGAAGCAGTGATAAACGCTAATACTGAAAAAACTCTCTGAACGAGAAACTATGATCATTAAAGTTATAGAGACTTTGAAGGACAAGGAAGATATAATGTTCTGTTTGAGTGGGCCTTTTACTGTTGCTAATATGCTAATGGACTCTGGGCAGTTTTATAAACTACTGCGAAAAAAATGAGAAAGATGCATTGCGACTGCTCCAATCTATAGAAAGCCATATCGTATATTTAGGGCGGTGTGTAGTCAAGGCTGGGGCAAAAAAAATAATATCCTATTCTGACTCTGTGGGTGCAATAGAGATTGTGGGACCCAATATATTTGAAAATTTTAGTGGACCAGCATCTAAGAGAGTTCTTCTTCAGTTAATTGAAGAAGACGGAGCGGCATTGGTGCATGTCTGTGCAAAAACGTCGATAGCCTTATGTGAGGTCGGAATGTGTGAAGCTTTTAATGCTAGTTTTTCAAATACGTCATATAATGATGTACTTAAACTATACGCACAGCAAGGCGGAGGCAGGTTGGTTGGGAATAGATGTATTAAGGATTTTAGGACAAATCTTGAGGAAGTCACTCTCACAAAACTTAGAATAATAAAGTAAAGAACCCTGTATGAAATGCTAAGACACTTCATACAGGGTTTTTAATGTTATTTCATCCACCACTCAAAAATCATAGATTTTCGTAGAGCGTCAGACTCAAGATTTCCTTTTAAGATATCTACAAGGGCATAACCGAATAACATGGCTGTCCCTGGGCCTTTAGAGGTCAGTATTTTCCCATCTCGAACGACCAAGTCATCGTGAATGACAGCCCCTTCTAGCTCTGCTTCAAAGCCAGGGTAGCATATAATCTTTTTCCCCTTTATAACACCCGCTTTTGACAAAACCGTTGGTGCAGCGCAAATTGCAGCAATATAAATGTCTAACTCTTCAGCTTCCTGAATAAGCTGAATGAGCTTGTCTGACTTTGCCAGATTCCGAGTACCTGGCATACCACCAGGTAGGAATATCATATCTGCTCTTTTTAAATCAACTTCATCAATGAAAATATCCGCCAAAATAGTAATACCATGTGCTGCCTTTACTTCTTTTGAATCATTCACGGATACTGTGTTGACAGTGATGTCAGCACGTCTCAATATATCGATAACCGAGACAGCCTCTATTTCCTCAAAACCTTCTGCTAAGAAGACATATACCAAATTAATCACGCCTTTCATAATAAAATTATTTGATGGATAGTGAATCCATATATATATTATAACGCAATTTTCATGCCTTAAATCACTCAAGAAAGCTAAAGATTCTTTTGGGAGGCTTTTCGACAATTTTCTCAACTAAAGTTTTGTTTATATATCTGATTTTTAAGTAGATCTCAACAGACATAGTTTATTCATTAAATTAAGTTTAGAAAATCATTCAACAAATTTAGAATATTATTTATGGTTATTTAACACAAGCCAAGTGACGTACAGCTATGAATGCGTTAAAATAATGGAAACGGGTAGGAAAGGAATGGAAGATTATGAAACCAGTGAAAATTTATTTAACGAGGCACGGTCAAACAAATTACAACCTTCAAGAACGTATGCAAGGGCATACTGATACAGAGCTGAACGAAGAAGGTATAAAACAGGCTATGGCATTAGCTGAGCGAATTAAAAATGATTCCATTGACTATATTATTTCGAGTCCCTTAGTTAGAGCTCACAAGACGGCTATGGTAATCAATGAGCATCATAAGATTCCACTAAAGTTAGATGATAGATTAAAAGAAATGGGCTTTGGAACATGGGAAGGCCAAGAAATTCAAAAAATTAAAGATACCTATGAAAAAGAAGCGTACTCATTTTGGAAAGCGCCAGAAACATATGAACCAATAGATGGCGAAAGCTTTGAAAATGTTCAAGGGAGAGTTGTTTCCTTTTTAAACGATTTAGTTAAAACACACAGTGGGGAAACCGTATTAATAGTTTGCCATGGTATGCTAATAAGAAACATACTTTCAGTCTTAAAAGATGAAAGTGTAGCTACAGTGTGGAAGCATCCAAGAATTTATCAGACGTGTTTGACAATTGTAGACTATGATGGCATACGATCTGACTTTAAGATGCTGGCAGATGCTTCGCATTATGATTTTTAGACTGTATTGACTGCAGTGAGGCAGGTGAGATCATGAAACCTTTGGCGATTATTTATGCCTTTACCATGATAATTTTTTGGGGTCATAATGATCACAGATTATATGAAATCTAAACACTTACGCTGGCGCTTTTCAGGCGTGGCTTTTAAGTATAGCCTTGCTTTAACTTTAATGAGCATAACATCATCTTTATGGATGGTGTATATTACTGAGGATGGGCCTGCATTTTTGACAAACGTGGCAAGTGGACTTCTACAGTGGCCACTATTATACATTTACATTAGTGTAGGTGTAAGGTATGCAAAAAAGACTAGAGCTTCCAGGTGCCTTGTTTTGGAAAAAATTATCGTTTTATCCTTTTTCGAAAGACGAAGATTATGACAGAATGAACAAGGTTCATGGACTAAATACTGAAATAGGACAAATGATTTATGCTTCATCTTTGACGCCAGAATATATAGAAGTCCAGTCTATGCATTCAGAGTTTACAGATCATTTAAACAGAAAATGGTGGATGAAATTTGACTTGATTGTGCTTTTTAGTGTCATTGTAGCTTCAGTTTACACCGTGATTTTGTTTAACCTGACTCAGCCTCAAGCGTCAGAAATGATCAGAATGGTTCAAGAATCAAGGGCAGATGCTGGTACTGATAATATGAGTACAGTGCTAATTCTAATGATATTTGCAAGGGTCGCTGTCACTGAGGAGTTGTTTTTTAGGTTAGCGGTTCAAACATTAGTGGAATGGCGATTTAGAGAAAGTAAATATGGAGCTTTCATTGCAATCCTATTTGCTAGTGTATTTTGGACTCTAGGTCATATTGGTGTTATAGTTCCAGATTGGGTAAAAATTGTTCAGATTTTCCCATTCGGTATTGCTCTTGGATTGATTTATCGCAGATATGGCATTGAAGCTACCATTTTGATTCATGTTGTTTTTTAACATTGCAATGATATTCTTATCACCTGGTTTTGTGTCTATGTGATCGAGAATGATGGAATTTAAGAAATATAAAGTTCGCTTGTATACTGATTGAATTTCCTTCCGATATGGTAATAACACTATTAGGAGGGATTCCTATGAGTATAAAATGGGACAAGCGATTTGAAGTTGGAATAGACTTTATGGACCATGAGCATGAAGAGATAATTAATAAAATGCTAACCGTTGTTTCAAATATTGATTTTGAGTTGCCTAGTGACGAAGATATAGACCTATATATTGAATTCGAGGAAATGGTTGCACGCCATTTTAATCATGAAGAGTTGTTAATGAGACAGTATGCTTATCCTGACATGGATAACCACATAGAGGCACATAGAAATATTCTTACGCGCATAAACCGATTTAAGGAAAAGTACTATACGACAGGTCTTAATGAATCTGATTCAAAAAGAATAGATTCAGAGGTGAACTATTTGTTCAGACTCCATTTAATGGAGGAGGACAGGGAACTTGAAGTGTTTGTTCATGAAAAAATGAAAACCTATAAAGAAGAAAAACTGCCTGTCTAGTGACAAGCAGCTTTTTCATTTAGTAAAATATTTTAATTAATAAAATGTTTCCATTGATAATTTTTTTTCGATAATTTCCTTATGCATAGGGAAGAGACCAACTAACTCATCTTGGTCATATAGCTTAATGTCATCAAAATCAAATCCAGGAGAAACCATAATGCCAAACATTGAAAAATTCTTTTCAATGCGCTCAGCAGCCATTATGTAATTTCTCGGAATTTTGACCTGAAGTTTCTCGCCATTTGCAATATCCAAGCCTAGTTTTTCAACAAAAATCTCTCCATCAGGGGATATCATGTGAATTTTCACAGATGATCCATGATGATAATACCAAACTTCTTCTGATCTAACTCTGTGGAAAGCAAGAAAATCATCTTCTGTCAGCAGCAGATAGATGCTGGACCAAAGGTTTCTTTCAGATGATGAAACGCCTGCAATATCATGACGGAACATGGTTTGCTCCGATTTAAACGAGCTAAAATAGTATCCACCTTCAGGGTGAGGAATCATACCTAATTTTTCAATCCAATAATTAGCATCTTTCACTTGCAACAAACTCCTTTCAAGTGATACCTTAACTTTATTATAATATGAAAATTTTGAGACAACGTCAAGTCACAAGCAGTTTCTTTTCATATGATTATACTGCACTCTGAAAGGATATAAATGGAATGTTAATGAATGAAAGGGGTGCGCTATGCAAAAAAAAATTAGTAATGTCAGGAAATCAAGCCGTGAGTAGAGGGTTTTATGAAGCTGGTGGACGTGTTGCATCCAGTTACCCTGGATCGCCTACGGTAGGTGTACTACAAAGTATTAAGGACAACTATCCAGAAGTTTACTCGGAATTCTCAGTAAATGAAAAAGTAGCTATGGAAGTTGGTATCGGTGCATCATTTGCAGGTGCAAGAACCATGGTCAGTATGAAACATGTTGGTGTCAATGTTGCAGCAGACCCACTAATGACATTCACACAGACCAAAACGAATGGAGGTTTTGTACTCCTAACGGGTGACGATCCAGGTATGTCATCGTCTCAAAATGAACAGGACAATAGAATTCTTGGTAAGTTTGCCCACATGGCAGTGCTTGATCCGGGGAATAGTCAAGAAGCTTTGGAATTCACGAAGCTGGCTTTTGATTTAAGTGAAGAATACATAATGCCAACAATGGTGAGAATTACAAGCCGTGTCTGTCATAGCAGGTCGATCGTTGAACAAGGTGAAAGGGTAGAAAAGGAAGTTTCAGGTTTTCCTGACCACCCTGAGGACTATGCAATGATTCCTCCCAACACATTCTTAAAGCAATTTGCTATGCAAGAGCGAATTGAAAAGTTGACTATTGAAGCAAACAGTTTTGAAATCAACAAATATGAACCATCACCTACGGGAAACAATGAAGCTCTAATAGTTACGTCTGGGTTAATGTATTACAACTACAAAGAGTTGGGACTGGATTACTCTGTATACAAGCTGGGGATGGTTTATCCGCTTCCGATTAAAAAACTACATGAACTTGAAAAAAAATATAAACGAATTATTGTCATAGAAGAAATGATGCCATTTATTGAAAATGAACTTAAAATCCATAACATTAATTGTGAAGGCAAGAAATACTTCTCGATTACAGGTGAGTTAAATACTGAGGATATTGAAGACGGTCTTGTAGTATCAAAGCTACTTGGGGAACATACATATCCTAAAGTTGAAGAGGAAGGTACAGTTCCAAGACTGCCTATGTTTTGTGCAGGCTGTCCTCATAGACCAGTATTTGATGTACTAAAAAAAAGCTAAAACAGATGTTATTGGAGACATTGGCTGTTACTCACTTGCATACTTAGAACCACTAAACTCTGTGAACTCTATAATTAGTATGGGAGCAAGCATTGGTATAATGAAAGGGATGAGTAAAGCCCTTAAAAATGGTGGTAAAGCAAAACCTCTAGCCTGTGTAATTGGGGACGGTACCCTATTCCATTCTGGCATGACTGGTATGTTGAATATGCTCCATCAAATGGACAAAAATGCAAATATGACAGTTATTATTCTCAATAATGGCACAACCGCTATGACTGGCGGACAAGCAACCGCTGTAACAAAGACGTATTCGGAACTCGGTGACATGGATGTGGACATTCCAAAACTGCTTACTGCAATGGGATTTGACCGTATTAAAGTTGTGGATCAGTTTGAGTATAAAGATGCCAAAAAAAAGTTATTGATGAGGAACTGAAATATGAAGGCTTCTCAATAGTTATGACAACAAGACCATGTGCTCTGAACTTCAAGATTAAGGAAACGCCGTTTTATGTTGATCCGAGTGTTTGTATAGGGTGTCGCAGTTGTGTAAAGACAAATTGTCCACCAATTATCATGAAGGAATATGAAGGGTATGACAAACTCAAGTCATCTATAAACAAAGACATGTGCGTGGGGTGTTCAGTATGTGCACAAGTGTGCCCTGTTGGTGCAATCAAGCGTTATGAAGAGGAGGCCTAATATGACTACGACTCATAACTTAACAACCAATCATAACTTAACAACCAATATTGTAATTGCTGGTGTTGGTGGGCAAGGTCTTGTTCTTACAACAAAACTAATATGTGACGCAGCTTTAAAGGCTGGGCTCGATGTTAAAAGCAATGACGTAATAGGCCTGTCACAACGTGGAGGTAAGGTTTGGGGCAGTATTAGAATAGGCCCAGAGGTATACTCACCAAATGTTCCACCTAGAGGTGCAGATTACCTGTTAGCCTTAGAACCACTAGAAGGGCTCAGGTATAAAGGGTCACTTAAGACATCTGGAAAGATTTTTATGAATAGTGCAGTGGTGCCACCTGTTCCAGTCATAGCAGAAAAGATGCCTTATCCTGAAAATATTGAAGAAAAATTATCAGCAGAGTTTGAGTTGGTGTCATTAGACGCTAACAAAAAAGCAGTTGAGTTAGGATCAGTAAAAATAGCCAACACTTTTTTGGTAGGTATGTTAGCAAAGTGTTTATCAATTGATAAAAGCACTTGGCATGACGCCATTTCTGACAATGTCCCAAAAAAAATTTATTGATTTGAATATTGAAGCATTTGACATAGGTTATGACATGGCTTAACATGTGTTATTTCAAGGCATTAACGCAAATATACTAAGGGGCGGCCATATGCTAATAAAAAGTTAACATCGTCCTTGACAAAGGTTTTCCTGCGTGCTAATATGCAATTAAGAAATGCATACGGATCACTTTTGGTGTGTTACTGTTAAATCAGGCATGAACCTACTGACAGCGCAAGCTCTCTAGTTGTTCGTGCCTTTTTCTGTATTCAGAATAGCAATTTGGGGTGAAAAAATGACTGATAACACATACAAAATCATACGCGTTCTGAATAATAATGTTATTCTAGCGAAAAACCTTACCAATAACGCAGAAGCTGTACTGGTAGGGAAAGGCATTGGATTTGGTACTAAAAGTGGTCAGGAAAAGCTTATACCTGCACATTCGATTGAGAAATCATTTGTAACCTACGACGAAAAGCTAAAAAGAGACTATATGGAACTTGTAGAGCAAATGGATGAAACAATATTATCGATGTGTACAGAGATCATACTCATGGCAGAAAAGAGACTTGGTGAACTAAACTCAAGAATACACATTGTTTTAACAGACCATATTGGTTTTGCCATAGAGCGAATAAAGGGAGGAATGGAAATTCATAATCCGTTTCTACATGAAATTCAAAATCTGTATGAGCAGGAGTATCAAGTTGGAATTATGGCTCAAGAGATTATTGAACGTACAACAGGCATCACAATTGTTGAAGATGAAGTTGGATTCATTGCACTTCACTTAAACGCCGCAAGACAACACAAAGACGTCAAGGACACCTTGAGAAGTACAAGACTTATCAAGGAACTGGTCACAATTATTGAAACAAACTTACATTACAAAATAGAAAGTGATTTGACATACAGTCGACTGATTCATCATTTAAGAGGTAGTATTGAAAGAGTAGAAAAGGGACAGACAGTAATTAATCCGCTTCTTGAAACTCTTAGAAAGGAATTTAAGGATTCCTTCAAAATTGCCGGTAAGGTCAAAGTTCGAATCGAAGATGAGCTAGACGCCATCGTACCAGACGATGAGCTCGGATATATGGCGATTCATATTGACAGAATTAGAAGAATGTCAAAGTCAAGTCTTAACAATTAATATAAAGTAAACTAGTCCGATAAGAGGCGTGTTACTGATTCGATCAGGCATGAGCTGACGGCGGTTATCCATACCGTTTGTTGCTCATGCCTTTTTTAGTTCTAACCGTTCATTAAGAGTATTATGGCCACGCGCGCAGCATACTATATAATGCATTTTTAAAAGCTTAATTCAAGTTATTATCTTATTTTCTAGGAGGGGAAAGTTTATGCAAAGTGTATTTGGTAAACTCCAAAAGGTTGGTAAAGCACTCATGCTTCCAATCGCTGTAATGCCTGCAGCAGCAATTCTACTGAGACTAGGTGCTGGTGTCCCTGGTATCGAAGGTCTTCTTGCAGACATCATGTTAAAAGCTGGTGCTGGTATCTTTGACAATCTATACTTACTGTTTGGTATTGGTGTTGCTTTAGGTCTTGCTAAAGGCAATCACGGTGCGGCTGCTCTTGCAGGTGCAATCGGTGTACTAGTGTGTAAAAATGTTTATGAAGTTATCAACCAGATATCAACACAGGTGTAATGGTTGGTATGATCATGGGTGTTATTGCAGGTTCGTTATACAATAAGTACCACGATATTAAACTACCAGAATTCTTAGGATTCTTTGGTGGTAAACGTTTTGTTCCAATTATAACGTCGTTTGTTGCAGTTGTAGTTGGTATTGTATTCGGTTATGTATGGCCTGTTATTCAAACGGGTATTGATACAATAGGTAATGCAGCAATTCAAGCTGGTCCGATTGGTACGTTCTTCTTCGGTTTTGGTAACAGACTATTAATTCCTGTTGGTCTTCACCACGTTCTTAACTCAATTTTCTGGTTTACATTTGGTTCATTTACAAATGCAGCTGGTGAAGTTGTTAATGGTGACCTATGGAGATACTTCGCTGGCGATCCATCAGCTGGTATTTACATGGCAGGCTGGTACCCAGTTATGATGTTCGGTCTTCCTGCTGCTTGTTTCGCAATGTACAGAGCTGCTAAACCACAAAACAGAAAAGCTGTTGGTGGTATGTTATTCTCTATCGCATTTACATCGTTCCTAACTGGTATTACTGAACCAATTGAGTTCCTATTCGTTTATATTGCACCTGGTCTATACCTTGTACATGCTATTATGGCAGGTTTTGCTCTTGCAATAACTCAGCTGTTGGGTATTCTACACGGATTTGGCTTCTCGGCTGGTCTAATTGACTACATGTTAAATATGCACCTTGCTTCAAATGGTCTAATGCTTATTCCGCTTGGACTTGCATTCTCAGCTCTATACTATGTCGTGTTCAAGTTCATGATTGAGAAATTCAATATTGAAACGCCAGGTCGTATGGAGGAATTGTCTGAAGAAGTTGACAATGCAATCGCTGATAAAGGTGTTGCTGCTGTTGCTATTGAGTACTTCCATCTACTAGGCGGTCATGATAACATTGTTGATATCGACTCATGCATCACTAGACTGAGATTGACTGTAAAAGACAACTCTCAAATTCAAGAGGCACCTCTTAAGCGTCTTGGTGCTGCTGGCGTAATCAAGCCAAATAGCAAGAACATGCAAGTTGTGGTTGGTACACACGCTGAATTAATCGCAGAGGAAATGAAGAAAATGTTAGGGTAATAGGATCATCTATAACCTTTATAAAGGAATGTGAGGAATTTGGTTGAGGGGAAACCCTTACCAGATTCTTCTATCCAGAGACGAATAAGTATTAGAACAACATTGCAGTCGTCTTTGGATAGAAAAATTTGGAGGCATATATGAACAAACCAATAACTACAGCCATTATTGGCTCGAAAATTATAGTTGAAACTGAAATACTTCATGATCATGTCCTCGTGTTCACAGAAACAATAAATGAAGTTATTACAACTGAAGCATTTCTAAAGAAATACAAAAGCTCTATTCAAGATGGTATCCAAATAGTTGAACATGATGGTTTTGTAAGCCCAGGATTTGTGGACATTCATATTCATGGTGCAGGTGGATCAGACACAATGGACGGGAGTTTGGAGTCGCTTAAGACAATCTCAAAAAAAAGTTGATCCAAACAGGGACAACAGGATATCTTGCAACAACAATGACAATGAAACAAGATGCCATAGAAAAAAGCTCTGGATGTTGTAAGAGAGTATATAAACAAACAAGAAGAAGACAGTTTTAGCGGAAGTGAAATTCTGGGTGTTCATCTTGAAGGACCATTTATTAGTCCAGATTTTAAAGGGGCACAGGATGCACAAAGCATTCAAAAGCCAACAACATCGTGGATAAAGCCCTACTTTGACATAATAAAAATAATTACTCTAGCACCAGAAATGGATGATGAGTTCAAGTTCATAAATGAAATGAAAGATACAAATATAGTTCTTAGTATGGGGCATACAGGGTGTGATTTTGAAACAGCTTGTTCAGCATATGACGCTGGAGTGGAACATGTAACCCATTGTTTTAATGCAATGACTGGCCTGCATCACAGAAAGCCAGGGGCTGTTGGAGCTACCTTTACAAAACCCTTTACAGCAGAAATCATAACAGATGGCGTTCATGTGCATTCAGGGTTTTATGACACCTTTATTAATATAAAGTCACCAGAGAAAGTTATCCTAGTGACTGATGCAATGAGAGCTGGATTTCTTGGGGATGGAAAATATGACTTAGGCGGTCAAGAGGTAACTGTAAAAAATGGTGAACCAAGACTGGCTGACGGCACAATAGCTGGTAGTGTCCATAGAATGGATAAGGCACTGCTAAATGTAAGGAAACATACTGAGCGCAATCTTAATGAAATTATCAATATGATGAGTTTGAATCCAGCAAAGCGTATTGGAATGCAAGACTCCATGGGTAGTATTGAAATAGGAAAACTGTCCAACATAGTACTTTTGTCAGATGACTTAAATATAGAAGCGGTATATATCAAAGGTAAAAAGAAATACTCAAATCAGTAATATAAGTAGTTGGAATACTCAGGAGGTAAACCGTGAATATAATAGTTGTTAAAGACTATAGTGAAATGAGCCGAAAGGCAGCACATTTGTTTGTTGGTCAAATACTTCAGAAACCAAACAGTGTTCTTGGACTAGCAACAGGCTCAACACCTGTTGGACTATACAAAGAGTTAATAAAGTTTTACAAAGAAGGCATGATCGACTTTGAGAACGTTATTGCTTTTAATCTGGATGAATACTTGAATCTTGATCCAACACATGAGCAAAGCTACGCAAGATTTATGGAAGAAAACCTGTTTCAGTTCATAAATATGAAAGAAAAGAATCATCATATTCCATCAGGCACTGCATTAGAGTTTGAAGCAGAGTGTGACAGATACGAAGAGTTAATTCACAATGCTGGGGGTATTGATCTTCAAATTCTAGGGATTGGGCGAAATGGACATATTGGCTTTAATGAACCAGATATAAAATTCGAAGCAATTACTCATATTGTACAACTTGATGAACAAACAATTAATGACAATGCACGCTTCTTTAATAATATTGAAGAAGTTCCCAAAACCGCAATAAGCATGGGCATAAAAACAATAATGCAGTCAAGAGGTATTATACTGCTTGCATCTGGAAAAGAAAAAGCGGATGCAGTGGCTGGCATGGTCAGTGGCAAGATTACACCAGAACTACCAGCATCGGTTTTACAGCTTCACCCTAATGTGACTATTATCGTAGATGAAGCAGCAGCTTCAAAGATTAACTTATAAAGATTTGAATTGAAAGGAAACTATTATGTTTGGAATTTTTTTTAAGAAGAAGACTTTATCGTTACAGTCACCAATGGAAGGTGAAGTGTTTGATATTACCAATGTCCCAGATGCAGTGTTCTCGCAGAAAATGGTTGGAGACGGTTTTGCTGTTAATCCTACAAGTGGTTCAGTAAAAGCACCCTGTAGTGGAAAAATCGCGCAGATTTTCCCAACGAATCATGCTTTTGGTATTGTAACTGAGGACGGAATAGAGGTTTTGGTACACATCGGTATAGATACTGTTGAATTAAAAGGCCAAGGCTTTGAACGTATTGCCGAGGTGGGGTCACAGGTTCGTGCTGGAGACGAAGTTGTACGTGTTGACTTGGAAGTGCTTAAGTCAAATGATAAGTCGATTGTGACTCCTGTTGTAATTACGTCTCCTGACAAGGTTAAATCAATAGATGTGAAGTTTGGTACTGGTGGAGCTGAAGCTGCAGTACTAACATTAGTATAGATGTAAAAGATGAGGAGAGATTAGTATGACTCAAGTAACTATAAAAAGTAAGAACGGACTACACGCAAGACCAGCAAGCCTAATTGTAAACGCTGCAACAAAGTACACTGGTGAAGTTTTCCTAATTAAGGACACAAGCAAAATCAATGCTAAGTCTATTATGAACATTATGGGAATGGGACTTATGCAAGGTGATACGATTTCAATCGAAGCAACTGGTGACAATCCATCTACAATTGAAGGCGAACTAAAGGAAATTATTGAAGGAGTCGAAGCTTAGTGAATACAGTGATAAAAGGTCTAGGGGTCTCAGAAGGTCTTGGCATAGGAACATTACTTGTCGTAAAACCAGAAGTGATACCTACAAAAAAACTCACACAGGATATAACACTTGAAACAGAGAAGTTGACGAAAGCTCTAGAGCAGTCACTTACTGAGCTTGAAGACATATATAACGCAAAACTAGAGACACTTGGAGAAGATAAAGCTCAGATTTTCCAAGCACATATGATGATTCTTCAAGATCCTGAATGGACAAAGGATATTGAAAGCAAAATTAAAGACGAGTCATATGTAGCGGAATATGCTGTTCAGTTATCAGCTGAAGCTATGGCGGGCATGTTTGAAGCTATGGATAATCCATACTTTCAAGAGCGTGCACATGACATTAGAGATGTAGCTAGACGTATTATTAGAATTATACGAGGTGAAGATGCTGTTGATCTTGGCAGTGCAAAGCCAGGGACAATTGTAGCGGCAGAAGACCTAACGCCTTCTGACACAGCTCAACTTAATCCTGATAATATAGTTGGTATTCTAACTGCAATTGGTGGAAAGACATCACACAGTGCTATAATTGCCCGTACTTTAGGTATTCCAGCAGTTATGGGTATTGGAAAAGATGCATTTGAAACGCTTTGTGTTGGTACTAAAACTGTAATTGACGGCACTCAAGGTGAGTTAATACTTAACCCATCTAACGAAAGTGTAAAAAAGACAAACTTATTAATAGAAGAATTAAAAGTTGAAAAGGAAGCTCTTCGTGAACTTGTCGGAAAACCTTCAAAAACGATTGATGGTAAACAAGTTGAGCTTGCTGCTAATATTGCTTCACCTGGTGACCTAGAACGTGTTTTAGAAAATGATGCTGAAGGTATTGGTCTTTTTAGAAGTGAATTCCTGTTCATGGACAGAAACTCAGCGCCAAGTGAAAAGGAACAGTACGAAGCCTACAAAACGGTTCTAGAAGGTATGAATGATAAACCTGTTATTATTAGGACAATGGATATAGGTGGAGACAAGGAAGTTCCATACTTGAATATGCCAGAGGAAATGAATCCATTCCTCGGCTATAGAGCAATTAGATACTGTTTAAATGAACCAGAAGTCTTCCGTATTCAAATTCGTGCTTTGTTAAGAGCAGGTGTTTATGGAAACCTTAAAATCATGCTTCCTATGATCTCGTCAGTACGTGAGGTTCGTGAAGTCAAGGTTATTATAGAAGAAATGAAAACAGAACTTCAAAATGAAGGTCTTGAATATAATGCTAATGTACCTCTTGGTATTATGATTGAGATTCCTGCAGCTGCAATCTGCTCTGATCTATTAGCTAAAGAAGTTGACTTCTTTAGTATTGGAACAAACGATTTGATTCAATATACCGTAGCAGTAGATCGAATGAACGAATCGATTGCTGATTTATATACTGCTTATCATCCTGCTGTTCTAAGACTTATTAAGATGACAATTGAAAATGGACATAAAGCAGGCATTTGGGTTGGTATGTGTGGATCAGTTGCTGGTGATCTAGATTTAATGCCATTGTTACTTGGAATGGGTCTTGATGAGTTTAGTATGAGTCCTGCGGCAATTCTAAAAGCCAGAAAACGTGCAGCAAACGTAAACTCTATAGAAGTAAAAGAAGAAATTGATAGTATCCTAAGTCTTCCTACGGCTAGTGATATAGAAAAAGAACTAAAAGAGAAATACCCCCGATAAAAAATGTGTTCGAAAACATGATTGAATCTCAATATACCCCTTTTATTTGAGTATTCGGCTGACTGCAATTCTCTTTGCTTTCAGCTTTTTTTCTTTTTTTTTGTAAGAACTCGATTTACACGGTTTTTAATACATTTATTCGTTTTGCAAGCTCAACTAATGTTAAACTATTAATGAGAGAAAAAGCGGAGGATATTATGAAACGAATAGACGAAAGAGACACAATGTTTGCACGAATGAACTATGAGGTAGACTCAGACCAGTATAATGATTATTACAAAGAACATCCCGAACTAAAGGAAAGAGATGATCATATTAGAACTTTACCTCACATTTGTGGTGAGGGCACAATGACATATCATCCAATCCATTCACGGTTTGCAGATTCTGTCTTTAGACTACTTGGAGACATTAATCCATTCTCAGAAGGGAAGCAGCAGCCTGACAAAGTAGAAACGTCTCCAGAGGAAATGACAGAAATAATAAAAAAAGTACGCAAAGTACTATGGTGCAGTGGATGTTGGTATAACTAAAATGAAGCCTGAGTTCTACTATTCACATAGGGGTAGACAAAGAGAAAACTACAAGGACTCTGTTGAAGCAAAAGATAATTATGCAATAGTGTTTACTGTTGAAATGGATCAGGACATGATTAACCGAGCGCCTCAAATTGAGGAGGTCATTGCAGTTGTCAAAGGTTATGTAGATGCTGGAATGACAGGTATGGTGCTAACATATATGTTACGTGAATTAGGCTATGAAGCTCGTAATCATATGGACGGAAACTTTTTGGTGGTTGCACCTCTTGTAGCCGAAGCAGCAGGACTTGGTGCTATAGGAAGAATGGGAATACTTACTGCAAAAAATTGTGGGCCAAGAGTTCGTCTTGGTGTTGTAACAACCGATATGGAGCTTATACCAGACGAGCATGAGGATTTCGGGTTTGCAGAATTCTGCGAGATTTGTGGTATATGTTCTAGGACTTGCCCTGGTCAGGCGATTCCAAAAGAAAAAAGAAAGGTCATCGATGGTGATCTTAGGTGGCAAATTAATCAAGAGAACTGTTATGAAAGATGGAGATCGTTAGGCACAGACTGTGGCGTATGTATGTCTTCATGTCCATTCAGTCAAGATCTCGAGCTTGAAAAAATAAAGGCCATGGATAAAGATATTGAACAGATGAAGGCGTATCTGGCAGAGCATAGAGACAAATATGGTATTAGAAGATACATTAAAGATCCACTTGATATTGTTAAATTAACGGAGTAGTGTTAAAAATACATAATAATTGTCAGATAGTTTACAATTTGATTTCCACCTCCATGTTAATACAATTTTAATGGAATATGTTGGTTATACATGGTACAATAAATGGGATTATAAAGGAGGAATTAAACATGAATCGCAAAATTGTTTCACTATTAATGATTCTTGTTTTGGTATTATCTGTTGTGGGTTGTGCTCCTAAGCAAACTCCAAAAGAAATGCTGGAAGAAGCAGTAACGAAGTCGATGGAAATCACTTCAGCTGAGCAGGATATGAAGCTTCACTTTGGTCTTGACCTTGGTGAGAATCCAGATCCGATGATGGAAATGTTCGCATCTATGATGAAAGATGTAACAGTAGACATGCATGCTAAGTCAATTGTTGATGACACGCCAAAAGTAGAAATGACGGCGACTGCATCACTAAGCGGTATGACTTACAATGCTGAAATCTACATGAACGATACAACAATGGCAATGAAAATTCCAATGATGGAGCCATATATTGTTCAAGAACTTGTAACACCTGAAGGTGATTCAGCAGTTATGAATCAAGATCAGGCAAAAGAAATTAACAAGAAGGTTTACGACATCATCCTTTCTAAGGTTACAGAAGACGAGCTAGTTGTTGAAGAAGGCGCTACAGTATCTGTAAACGGTGAAGATGTTAAAGTCAGCAACATTAAGCTAAGTCTTGATGATGCACGTACTAAAGACCTTGTAAAAGAGATCTTTACTGCTGTAATGGGTGATCCATCATTTAGAGACGTTATGATCTCTTCACAGAAGAATCAAAATGCTATGATGGGCATTGAAATGACAGATGAAGAGCTTAACGCTCAAATGGACGAGATGGTTACTGAATTTGACGAAGGTTGGGTAGAAGCTGTTACTTACTTCGTAATGGACCGTTTCGAAATGACTTTCAGTCTTGATAAGTCAAACCAAATTGTTGCTTCATCAGTTGGTCTAGATATGACATTCAATGATCCAGAAACAGAAACAACTTTCAAGATGCACATGGATATGGACTCTACAGTTTATAATATCAATGGTGTTACAGAAGTTGCATTCCCAGAGCTAACAGAAGAAAACAGTGTAAGAGCTGAAGACCTGGGCACAATGGGATATTAATTTGGTATCCATAGCCTTGAATACCATACTGATGTAAGTCGAACATCAGGTCAGGCTAATGAAAATAAGCGAATTATAGAAAAAGAGAACCCGTTTGGGTTCTCTTTTTCTTTGTATAAAGACTGATCATTTATGGTCAGTCTTTTTTTTGAATGTCTACAACCTATTTCATAATAGGATTAAAGGTGGTTGAAGTAGAAATGCTGGTAAGTCAAATGGAAACAAAGGGAATATATGGTTTCGAAGATTTTGCGATTCAACATAAAAGTGGAATACAGAATCGGAACTAATATTCAATAAATCACAATATATGTCAAAATATGATGTTTCAAAGTCGAATCGTGACATGGATTTACAAATTAATGAATTGCCTTTAATGCAGATATATTAAAGGGTGCGCTATTTACACAAACGCAATATGAGTATTATATAGACATTACAGTATACATTATATAAAACATTAAATTTGTTAAGAAAATGTAATAGAATGTGGAACGTGTATGGGAAATACTCTCAATCAATTGGAAAATGCTAGTTTGAATAAATCATTATTTAAACTCGAAATATTGCAATTCAGAATTTTACAAAAAATGAGTTGATTTATACGATTATTCACGATATTCTTGGCACATGGGAATGTGACCTCGAGGTCATGTTGGGTTGATAAAGGAGAAATTATGCCAAAGAGAACATTTATGAATTTACCTTCTGAGAAAAGAGAAAGAATTGAGAATGCAGCCATAGAAGAGTTTGCCACTTACACATTCCGTGATGCCAGTATAAATCGAATTATTAATGATGTTGGGATCGCAAAGGGAAGTTTTTATCAATATTTCAATGATAAAAAGGACTTGTACAAACATATCGTTGATTTATCAGGAGTACTAAAAATGTCTTACCTTTCCTCAAAACTGAGTGAAATGCAAGACGCTGAGTTTTTTGAAATACTTGAAGCGTTGTATATGACAGGATGTGAGTTTTCTAAAAAAATATACCAAACTATCAAAAATAGGTGATGATTTGGTTAAAGATGGGGATAGAGCGTTCCGCGAGGAGATTCTTGGAGACAGTGTACAAAAGAGTAACGAGTTTATTGAAGGTTTGTTGATGCATGGCATTAATGAGGGATCGATTGATCCAAACATTAATCTGTCAATCATTGCTTTTCTAATCACCACGTTCAGTGTGAATCTTAATGAGTATTACATCATAAACGGTAGTAGTAATGAAAGTGCAACGCTATTGATTAACGAAATGCTTAATTTGCTACGTGATGGTATAAAAACCAAGGAGTGATCGAATGTTAGAAGTTAATGGGCTATTTCATTCATATTCAAATGACAACAACTACGCTGTAGAGAATATGAGTTTTAGCGTGAAGCAAGGCGAAATTTTCGGATTTCTAGGTCCAAGTGGTGCTGGGAAATCGACAACTCAAAGTATACTATTTGGTTTACTGGATTTACAAAAGGGTGATGTCTCGATAGATGGTAAGAGTATTGTTGATCTTGATAATGACTTCTTCAACATGATTGGAGTAAGTTTTGAGTATGGCAACGTTTATAGAAATTTGACAGGTCTTGAGAACTTAAAGTTCTATAGTACAATGTTTGGCGTACCAACTGAAGATCCGCTCAACTTGTTAAGAATGGTGGGACTCGAAAATGCTATTGACAAAAAAGCTTCTAAATACTCAAAAGGTATGCTTCAGCGTTTGGTATTTGCAAGATCTATGCTAAATAATCCAAAAATCTGGTTTTTAGATGAACCAACGTCTGGTCTTGACCCTGAGACATGCCAAGCAGAATCAAGTCGATCATAAAAGAAAAGAAGGAACAAGGGACTACAATTTTTTTAACAACTCATAATATGAATATTGCAGACGAGCTTTGCGACCGAGTCGCATTTATCAATGAAGGAAAAATAATTTTAGTTGATACACCTGAGAATCTAAAGCTCAAGTATGGCTCTGAAAATGTTTCAGTGACTTACAAGTGTTCTGAAAAAGGAGAAAGTAAAAAAGAAATATTAACATTAAACACAGATTCTCATAAGGAAAAACTTCACGACCTAATAAGCAGCAATAAACTGGTCAAAATACATTCGCAAGAAGCAACTCTCGAAGAAGTATTTATAAGAATCACAGGTAGGGAGTTGGTCTAATGCTTAAAAGACTCATAGGATACTTAAAAAAAGGACATTTTATATGCTCATAGAAACTACTGTTTTCACATCGTCATTGTATTATCACTTATTTTTGCAATGTTAATCAATTTTGTAATCGCTGAGGATTTTTCAATCAAACCTAAAGTTTTTTATAATGTTACATACTCTGGTCAACTTCATCAGGAAATTGAAAATGCTATTGATAACATGAAATTAGAACATAGTAATGTCATTATTACTGGGTCTGAAAGTGACGTAAGAAAAAAATGTTTCTGAAGTGACAAATAGTATAGGGTTACTAGTTCATGGAGAGAATGACAAACCAATCATTGAGTTTGTTACACATGGTTATGAAAATGATGAAATTGTCACGACACTTATTGTTGCCATGAAAGACGAGATAAATAATGCAATGGGTAATGAGTTTGATGTCGAAGTAATGACAATTGGAAATCAGGCCAATTACGAAAAAATTCCTGCAAACAAATACTTACTGCCTCTCTTCCTTGTTATGGAACCGACAATGCTTGGATTTATGTTAGTTGCCTCACTCGTTTACATTGAAAAGACGGAAGGTACTATAAAGGCATATGCTGTCACCCCTGGCCGTGTAATAGAGTATCTTTTATCCAAATCAATAGTGATGATGATACTTGGTATAACAGGTGCAACAATTATGACACTCCTGGTACTTGGAACACAAATCAACTACTTTGCCTTAGTTGCCCTTATAGGGTTAGGGTCTTTCTTCGCAACAACATTAGGTTTAATTATGACAAGTTTCTTTAGAAATATATCAGAGTCCATGATCTGGATACTTATGATAACACTTTTACTAGGCGTTCCACTTGTAAGTTACATGGTACCAAGTTTTGCACCTATCTATATTCGCGTATTACCAACATATAGACTGGTTTTCGCTGTTAAAGAAGCCGTATTTCCAATTGGCAATACCAAGGTGGTTTTGGACACTATAATAATTCTTAGTTTGCTATCTGTAGCAATGTTTGGTATTGCGCTGAAAACATTTAAAAGAAATGCTTTGGAAAACTAGGAGGAAACATGAAAAGAGTTATCTCAATTTTCAAAAGAGATTTTAAAAGCAGTATTAGAGAGTTTTTACTCTTATATATGATGGTTGGGCCATTACTACTGACTTTTGGATTTTCACTTTTTATCCCTTCATCTGAGTCGGCTTCATTACAATTTGCTATACACAAAAGTATTGATCAAAGTGTAATTGATCACTTTGACAAGTACGGCTCGGTTCAAACGTTCAGTGATACGAATGCTCTTCGTGAAAGGGTATTAGACATAGATGACGTTGCAGGCATTGTGCTGGCAGATAACAATAGGCTTGCAGTTGTACTTGAAGGAAATGAAGGACACGATACTGAAACTGTACCATTAAAGATTATTAAAGAAATTGAGGGACGTTATACATCTCAAATCGCTTATCAAAGCTCAAGTATTGGTGAAACAAAGTCGCCTTTACTTGTCATTGGTGGAGCAGCCTTATGATGACTGTTATTATACTTGGCGGAATAATTGTTGGGTTTAATATAATTGAAGAAAAAGAGGCCCACACGATTCAGGCTTTAAATGTCACGCAAATGAGTAAAATAGAGTTTATTGCAGGTAAGAGTATTATTGGTTTTATTTTGCCAATTGTTCAGATATACTTAATGACCTTCATACTCAACTTGTCTGATATTAATTTCGCAATGGCACTCATTATAATAGTAGCAGGATCATTTACCTCTGCTGTAACAGGTTTCTTAATTGGGGTTATCAGTGATAATCAAATAGCTGGTGTCTTAAATATGAAAATTATCTATCTTGCGGCGGCTGGATCTATCATGGGAGCGATGCTTTTACCTGAAAACCTACAGCAGTTCCTCTACATTATACCGACATATTGGATCTTCATAGGATTTAGAGATATTATCACTCTCGATATGACTTGGGGTGGTGTGTTTACAAGTGCTATGTGGATCGTCTGCACTACATTTGTAATACTACTTGCTGTCAAACGACGTATAGTAAGCGGTTTGGCATAGTATAAGTTTCGTAATGAGATAGGAGGTGAACTGATGGAACTGCACTGGTGGATTATTTTAGGTGTTTTACTGGCAATTGCAATCCCTTTTAAGCTAAAAATGTATAAAAAGCTTTTATCAAAGAAGGATCAACAAGATGATAATTTTGAATAAAAGCTTATAGTTGTATCCTTAATGTTCCAGTTTATATTTGATATTGACAATTTTTTAGTAACAAATTTAAATAAGTAATTTACCCAGAAGAAGTATATATGTTTTTTTTACGCAATAAATGTTAAATTACTACATATTATCAAAAAACAAGATATAACGCGAGTGCTGCATACCAAATTAGAATGAAAATGGAGATAATGAATGAGGAAACTGATTACGAGTAATCATGCAGTTGCCATGGGGGCATATCATAGTGGCGTTTCATATGTCAGTGGATATCCAGGAACGCCTTGTACCGAAGTTTTATCAGAGCTTGAAAAATTTGAAGAGGTAACCTGTGAATGGTCAACAAATGAGAAAGTAGCTTTAGAAGTTGCAATTGGGTCATCATTGGCAGGATATAGGTCTTTGGTAGTCATGAAGACACTCGGACTAAATGTAGCTGCCGACGCTTTTACACAGGTGGCAGGAACACCAATGAATGGCGGACTTGTATTGGTGATCGCAGACGATATTGGTCGAATAGCAGGTGACGATTATCAGGATTGTAGAAACTATGGAATCATGTCTGACGTGCCTGTCATTGAGCCCTCTTGTAGTCAGGAAGCCTATGACTATGTGTCTCAAGCATTTGAAATGAGTGAAAAATATGAAACACCAGTTATATTGCGTTTAAACGGTATATTATGCAAATCAAAAACCCTTGTGAAGTATGAAAATATGAGTTGGCAGCAGCATTATAGAAAACCACACTCTAAAAGCCTCCAAAAAACTGTCGGGAATATCATAAAGTTTGGCTTTAACGACTGCGAGTCAGATGACCTAAGCCAATACTGGAAAGACTTCAGTAAAAGTTGGAAGGCTCTTAATTCAGAGGCTGAAAATACTTTATTGAACTGTGAATGTATAAATAATAGTGAAATTGGGATTATTGCCTCAGGTGTTTCCTACCAGCATGCTCTTGAAGTTTTGCCAGATGCCTCATATTTAAAACTTGGACTTGTTTATCCACTCCCAAAAGAGCGGATTGAAGACTTTGTGAAAAGGCATAAAAGAGTCTACGTTTTGGAAGATGGTCATCCGCTTATAGAAAAGGAAATTAAAAGTTTCCAGTTGCAAGTAATCGGAGAACAACTGTTTCCAAGATTCCCAGAAATGTTACATTTCACCCCAGGTGTGATTGAAGAAAAAATAAAACAGTTCAAGACGAGTCTTGAAAGTGTAAAAGTACCTCTACGGTTGCCTGAAAACTGTAATGGATGTCCACACCACCTTGTAAATGATGTCATATCTAAGCATGAAATTTATACATCGTCTGGAATTGGTTGCGGCGGGTTAGGTGCATTACCCCATTTGGGTGTGATAGATGTGATTAAGTGTATGGGTTCATCAATAGGTATTTCCCATGGTTACAATAAGGCGCAGCAAGGCAAAAACGAGATGTTAGCAATTATGGGCGATGGAGAATTTTGGCATACAGGGATCAACAATATCGTCAATATGGTACTCAACAATGGACATTCTACTATTGTGATTGAGGACAATATGACAATTGCAATGACGGGTGGTCAAAAGACCATGAAGCCAAATTCAAGTGGTGTAGGTTCGATTGAATCTGTATGTCACGCCATTGGTGTCAAAAGTGTGAAAGTTGTTGATCCAAGAAATGGAACCGATCTTGAAAAAGCTGTAGTAAGTGCCATGGAGTCTGAAGATCTAAGTGTGATCATATCTAGAAGTCCATGTGTGTTGTTTTCAAATAAGACTAAGGTCTAAAAGGGGGGCTAGAATGAATCAGCTAAATATAGTCTTATGTGGTATTGGTGGACAGGGAACAGTGCTTGCCAGTGAAATCATTTCAGGTGTGTACATGAAAACAGATTTTGATATTAAATCAACAGACATTATAGGTATAGGTCAAAGAGGTGGTTCAGTACTTTCACATATTAAAACAAACCACATTGTACATTCCCCTTTAATCAAGGAGAAACAAGCAGACATACTCATAGCTTTTGAAAAATATGAAGCCTTAAGATGGGCAAAATATCTAAAGGATGATGGATTAATGATCGTAAATGATCTGTCCATAACACCGAATGCAGTAGAAATGGGTCTGGATATAGACGTCGATATTGAGAATGAGCTAAGTACACTTAATTGCAGCAAACTTATAGTTCCAAATGTTCATAAATACATGAATATAAGTATTTTAGGAGCGTTTTCAAGATTCACTACGATTCCTGAATCAGTATGGATTGACACGCTTCGAAATTCTGTTAAACCTAATAGCTTAGAGATGAACCTAGAAGCATTTTCCCTTGGTAGGCATGAAAGTCAGAACTTTAGTTGGAGGGGCAATCAGTGAAATTATTTTATAAAAACGCAGTTGTAACGGGTGGTAGTCGAGGTATTGGCAAAGGCATTGCACTTTCTATGGCAAATGAAGGTGCAAATGTTGTGGTTCTTTACAGACGTAATCATGAACAGGCAAAATTAGCAGTTTCAGAAATTCAGGCCCTGGGAAGGAATGCTTTTGCAATATGTACCGACGTTCGAGATAAAGACTCTGTAAGCCGTGCTATTCGTGAATCTATAGAGCTTCTTGGTTCAATTGACATATTTGTCAATAACGCAGGCATTACAAGAGACAGTAAGCTTGAGAACATGAATGAGAGTGAATGGAACGACGTAATATCTAGCAACTTAAGTAGTGTTTATAACTGTTCAAAAGAAGTTGTAACACACATGATTAGCAGGGAAAAAGGCAAAATAATTAACATTACATCTCTAAGTGGACTTGTGGGTAATATTGGACAGACAAATTACTGTGCCTCAAAAGCCGCTGTGATTGGGTTCACAAAAAGCTTGGCAGCTGAAATCGGTAAGAAGGGAATACATGTGAATGGTATTGCACCTGGTGCAATAGAGACCGATATGCTCGATATGGTTCCAGAAAAAATTATTATGAAAATGAAATCACGCGTTCCTATGAGTAGATTGGGGACACCTAAGGATGTTGGTAATCTTGCTGTTTTTCTCGCAAGCGAGGACTCAGATTACATTTGTGGTCAAACTTTAATTGTAGATGGTGGATTAGGTATTTCAATTCTTTAAATATGGAGGGAATCTAATGAAAAACGTAGTAATTTGCGGAACTGGCTCTTATGTACCATCAGAAGTTGTATCAAATCTAGAACTTGAAAAATCAGCACCAACGAACAGAGAGTGGGTTGAGAATGTACTTGGAATAAAAGAGCGCAGACGGATTGCTAGTGGGGAAGTAACGTCTGACATGGCTGCAAAGGCAGCAGAAAATGCTCTTGATATGGCTGGATTAACTTCTGATGATATTGACCTGATTCTTGTTGCTACCGTAACGCCTGACAGAATTGTACCTTCAGTGGCAACTGTGATTCAACGTAAGATTAATGCACAAAATGCAACAGCTTACGATGTGAACGCGGCTTGTGCAGGTTTTATGTTTGCCTTCATTACCGCTGAGCAGTTTATAAAAACAGGATATTTTAGGAATGCACTTGTAATTGGTGCAGATGCAATGTCTACAATGCTGGATTATAAAGATCGAGGATGCGTTTTCTTTGGTGATGGAGCGGGTGCAGTGATTCTGACTGGTTCTGAAAAGAAAAAGGGTGTAATGAGCACTTACTTCTCATCGAATGGAGACAGCAAGGATCAAGTAACACTATTTGCTGGAAATGCAGAGTTCCCAATGAATTATGACCTACTTGATAGACGTAAAAACTATGTTGTGATGAGAGGCAAGGAAGTTGGACAAGTTGCTAGACGTGTTATACCTCATGCACTTGAAGAAGCACTAGATCGAGCTGGACTTGATGCTAAAGAGATTGACTACTTAATTCCCCACCAGCCTAATATTTCCCTTCTGAGAGAGTGTGCTAAACAACTTGACATTGATGAGGAAAAAGTGGTGATCACACTAGATAAATACGCAAATGCATCAAGTGCAAACATACCACTAGCGCTTGATCATATTCATAGAAATGTAGGTTTAAAAGATGGGGAAAAGCTTGCTTTTGTAACAATAGGTGCAGGATGGACCTGGGCGTCAGCAGTTGTTGAATGGGGAGCATAAAATGAATCAGACTCCTACGAAAGTAGCGATTAAGGCTTGTGAAACATACGATGTTGGAGTGATTGAGAGTTCATTAAGAGAAATGCTTGATGAAATTTGTGATATGGATAGTTTGATACATCCATATCAGAAAATATTGATAAAACCTAATCTTGTTTCACCTCTAACACCTGATAAAGCGGCAACAACTCACCCTGTCGTAGTTGAAGCAGTTGTTCGGATTCTTAAATCCAGAGGGGTCAAGGATATTTGGATCGGAGATTCAGGGATCCATGGAACAGACAAAATCTTCGAAGTGTGCGGTATGAATGATATTGCAAATAGATACAACTGTCAGATTTGTGATTTTGATGGTGAAAAAATTCACAGTGTATATAGACAAGAAAATGTCATCTTGAAGAATATACCATTGACACATTTTGTTGATTCATGTGACTTGATTATTAACATGCCGAAAGTAAAAATTCATCATGCAGTTCTATATACAGGTGCAATAAAGAATTTATATGGAACCATTGTTGGCAAGAATAAAATGAAGCTGCACGCCAACTTAGGTACAAAAGACAACTTTGAGAATGCCTTGCTTGATTTGTATTCTACAGTCAATCCAACTTTGAATATCATGGATGGAATAGTTGGTATGGAAGGCAATGGACCTGCTAACGGTAACCCGATCAAATCAAACATGTTACTTGCCAGCACAAATGGCTTAGCTCTAGATATTGTGGCCATGTCGCAAATCGGAATTGGCGTTAATGATGTTGGTTATATCGAGAAGGGTTTAAAACGAAAAATGGGACCTAAACCATCAGAAATTGATGTCGTTGGAGATAAAGTACCTATAGTTGTTTATGAGAAACCATCAGCGTTTTTAGTTAAGTTAAATGGCCTAGTAGAGCGGGTTACGCCAAGTATTTATCAACACATGAAACCTATACCGAAATTTGATAAAGAAAAGTGTGTCAAGTGTGAAATATGCGAAGAGATTTGTCCCGTTGACGCCATTGAAATGAAGGGTTTACCAATTGTAAATAAAAAAGACTGTATAAGTTGCTTCTGCTGTCAGGAAGCATGTTTTTCAGATGCAATTGTCAGAAGTGACTCAAAAAAGAAGGGGGTAGGCAATGCAGCTAGAAAATAAAACGGCTGTAATTACAGGCGGTAGCCGAGGTATTGGAAAAGATATAGCCTTAAAGTTTGCTGAAGCTGGAGCAGATATTGTCATTATGTATAAAAGCGATGATGTATCAGCAGACGCCCTAATAAAAGACATTAAAAGTATGGGGAGAACAGCAGTTGCATTTAAGACGGATGTTTCAAATTACAATAATGTGTTAGAGCATAAAAAAAAGATACTGGATACCTTTGACCATATTGATATCCTTGTCAACAATGCAGGTGTGTTAAGAGATAGCCTGTTTACAAATATGGAAGACCAGCACTGGCACAAAGTTATAGATGTCAATTTATCTGGTGTTTTCAATTGTTCAAAAGCATTTTTAGATTCGATCTATAAAAGTGATGGTGGCTGTATTATTAATATTGCTTCTATTGCTGGTATACATGGGAATGTAGGTCAAACTAATTATAGCGCGTCTAAAGCTGGGATCATTGGATTCACCAAAGCACTTTGCAAGGAGGCTGCTCGTAAAAATGTAAGGGTTAACTGTATCGCACCAGGGTTTATCAAGACAGGTATATGGGATGACATTCCAGCAAATATTTATGAAACTGCTCTAAAAAAAATTGCACTTCGTAAAGTTGGATTGCCTGAACATGTTTCAAATACAGCATTATTTTTAGCTTCAGATAATGCAAGTTATATTACAGGTCAAGTTGTTGAAGTTGATGGCGGTATTGGACTTTCGGTAGTGTAGGAGGCACAGTCTATGGTATTAGATCACATTGGTATTGCATGTGAAGACACATCAAAGTTTCTTGAAACGTTCACAGAAATGTTAAATGGACATAAACAAATGCCCCAACTATATGACGAGATGGGAATCTCATCAACGTATGTTGACTTCCAGTCGACAAAACTTGAACTTATGGAGCAGGTTTCAGAAACTAATGTGTTAAAAAAATTTATAGAAAAACGAGGTGGAGGATTACATCATTTATCTTTCAAGGTAGAGAACCTTACATCGGTTTACAATACTCTTAATGTTTGTGGAAATGAATTCTTGCACGAAATTAAGACAATTGAAAAAGAAGACTCAGTTCAACGATATACATTTTTCAACTTAAACTTTTCAAATGGCATTTTAATAGAGCTATTTGATGAAACCAAAAGGTCGGAAGGGGAATCATATGACTAGTCCTGTCATTGCAGTAATAGGCACAGGGCTGATGGGAAAAGGGATTGGACATACCTTTGCACTGAATAACTGTAAAGTCCATATGTATGGAAGGTCACCTAATCATCAGGACATAATGTATGAATACCTTAATCATGAGGTTGAGAAAAATAGGATTACGAAACTTGAGAGCGACAAAATTCTAGACAATATGGAGTTTATGTTCATGCCTGAGGATTATCCAAGTTTGCAAAATGCTGACCTAATCATTGAAACAGTAAAAGAAGATAAGCCTTTGAAGTTGAAAATACTAAAGGAAATTGAGTCGTATGCGTCTTCAAAATGCATAATGGCATCCAACACTTCAACGTACTCTATTACTGAGTTGGGATCAGTTCTTGAAAGACCTGATCAATTTTTAGGACTGCACTTTATTTCTCCAGTTCCCTTAATCAATTTAGTAGAAATTATAAGGGGTTATCAAACAACAGAGGAAATCATTGATGCCACAAAGGCAATTATTACAAAAATTGAAAAAAGAAGCATTTGTAGTAACCGACTCACCTGGTTTTATTATCAATAGATTATTAGTTCCTTTTCTTAATGAGGCTGCAATTATGATGAGTGAAGGGATTGTAGAATCACCACAAGTTCTTGATGAAATCATGAAGCGGGCAATGAACTTAAATAAAGGGCCGCTTGAGCTTGCAGATTTAATCGGTTTAGATTCAATCTTTTACAGTATGGAGAGTTTGTATTATAACTTTTCAGATTCGAAATATCGGCCAAGTGTTTATTTGAAAAATATGGTTAATGCAGGTCGCTTGGGACGTAAGTCAGGAAAAGGGTTCTATGACTATTAGGAGGTTGTAATATGAATTATTCATCAATAGGCATTCAAGGTATTGGATACAATCTGCCTGAACGCGTTGTTACAAATAAAGACATAGAAAATTATATTGGTCTTGAAGAAGAACAGGTTAAATTCTATACAGGAATAGAAGAGCGTAGATGGGCAAATGATAGTGAAGCTTTCTCTGATTTTGCAATTAAAGCAGCCATGGAGGCTATTGAGGAGTCTGGTGTGCCTGCTGATGACATTCATTTGCTGGTCGTTGCGACAGGGTCAGGAGACTTTTACAGCCCTGCTCCAGGTGCATTAATACAACATGAACTCGGCTTAAAAAATGCAATGGTTTTAAACTTAAATCAAGCATGTGCTGCACCAAATTATGCTTTAGCGACAGCTATGAGATTTCTAATGTGTGGAACGTATGATAAAGCACTGGTTGTAACAGGAGACTGCACCTCAAGAATGCTTGACTCTAAAGAAAACCTATTTATGGGATTCATTGGTGATGGTGCAAGTGCAGTTGTTTTAGGGAAACTTAAGGCAGGCAAAAAAGGTATACTTTCTGAACACTTTGATTCTGATGGTAAATTCTTCTATGGTTCAGGTCTCTTTAATAGAGGGTCACGAATTCCAAGAGAAGATAACGGCGAAGGTAAGGACTTCTTTGTAACCCAAGGTGAAATAGTCGGAATACTGTTACCACAGGTTATAAGTTGGTTTAAGGAGTCACTATACGCCTGCCTAGACAAGGCAAAATTGTCATTAGATGATGTGGACTTTTTCTCGCCTCATCCTGCGGCTATATCCCAGATGGAAGCACAAATGGATGCAATTGGTGTAGGTCTTGAAAAAACACATGTGGTTACAGATGTTTATGGTCATAGTGGTGCTGGATCAGCATTTATTATTCTTAAAGAAGCTCTCAAAGAAAATAAAATTAAACCAGGTGACCACGTGTTCCAATTTGGTAACGCAGCTGGATTCCAATGGGCAGGAATGCTTATGCGGTGGTGCGACAAGGATGATTTCCTTTAAGGGGGAGAAAACGTGACAGAATCAAGAACCTACAATAATAGTGAAAGCCTATGGAATGTCATAGATTCAATGGTAGAAATGCTGAATGTAGAATCTGTTCGAAAAGAGTATATTAATCCCAATACTGAAATTAGTGTTGGGTATACCATGTCAGACATAGCGTTTGATCATACTATAGAAATAAAAGATGGATTTGTTCATATTAAAGAAGGATTACATGAAGAGAACCATGTTGTTATTGATATCAGCAGTCAGGATTTCCATGATTTGAATATGGGATCATTGAATCCAACACTGGCCCTTATCCAAAAACGTATTAAATTTCTGAAGGGTGATATTAAACAAGTTATCTTGGCAGGCAATATGCCTACTATGGTTTATTACAAAGAAGCTTATAAGAAAATAGGAGAGAAACAATGATTACAAATCTATCTAAAAATGCAAGTTTCGGTGTTGGTATTCGTGGGATGGGCAAGTACTTACCGCAAAAAGTTGTAACAAATCATGATCTTGCTAAAAATATTGAAACAACAGATGAATGGATAAAAAAGAGAATTGGAGTCCATGAAAGACGTATTGCAGCAGATGATGAGAATTTGTCGTGTATGGCTACGAAAGCTGGGCGTATGGCGATTGAAAATTCTGGTCTGAAACCAGAGGATATAGATCTAATCATATTGGCTCGAGTTGATCCAGATCATATTGATCCATCAACATCATTTAAGGTACAGCATGACTTGGGCTGCTTAAATGCAGGTGCTTTTGATGCGGTAATAGGTGGTTGCCCTGGTAGTGTGTATGCCCTTTCCATTGGAGCAAGTTTTGTTGCCAGTGGCAGCTGCAAAAATGTACTTGTTATCGGTGGCGATATTATTAGTAGAAACTTGATCAACTGGAATGATAGAGATACATGTTGTTTCTTTGGTGATGGAACAGGTGCAGCAGTATTAAGTAGGCTTCCACAAGGACAAGGTATCCAGTCCTATCTTATGAAGGTTGATGGTTCAAGATATGACGCATGTATAATTCCAGCTGGTGGACTTGATATGCCGATTCGTAATAATAACGTAGATGACGTAAAGAAAAGATACCTTAACATGGACAACAAAGGGGTGTGGAACTTTGCAACAACAGTTCTGCCTCAAAGTTTGATTGAAGTGGCCGATGAGTCTGGCATAGACGTAAAGGACATAGATTTTGTAATTCCGCATCAGGCGAATATCAATATTATTCGTACTTCGCTTGAAAAAGTTGGACTAGACATGTCTAAGACACATACTACCATTGAGAAATATGGTAATACAGGTGGAGCTTCTACACTAATCACCCTTGCTGAAGCGTTAGAGGAAAAGAAAATTAGAAAAGGCGACAAGGTTGCAATGGTATCTTTCGGAGCTGGTTTGGCTTGGTCTGGCATGCTCATGGAGTGGCACGACACTGCAGATTTTATTTAAGGAGGCCATTTTGGGGAAATACTCAGGTATTGGAATATCAGGAACAGCATCCTATGCACCTAAAAACTATATAAAAACCCAATCTGTAATGGAAAAGTATGGTTTCACAGAAGAATACGTGAGTAACATTGGAATTGATAAAGTGCACATATCGGGTGAAGACGAATATCCAACGGATATGGCAATACACGCAGCTAAGGGGGGGGCGCTTGCTGATGCAGGTATTGATCCAGCTGACATAGATGTTGTCATATATTCTTACGGAGGTTTTCCAGAATACTTTATGTGGGCAGAGTACGCACGTATTCAACATGAAATAGGTGCAGTCAATGCTGTAGCTCTTAGATATGATCAGGCTTGCAATGCACAAATAATTGCACTGGAATACGCAGTCTCAAAAATAAAAGCGGATAAGCATATTAACCATGTCTTGATTATTTCAGCAGATATGTTTAAAGAACCAATTGTGAACAGGTGGAAGGCAGCAGACGCTTGTATTTGGGGAGATGGAGCAAGTGCGGCTGTTGTGAGTAGAGGTGTTGTGGATCATGAAATCCTTGAAGTTGTAAACTTAACCGACGGCGAACTGAATCATTTATGGAGAATCCCAGTCGGTGGAACGGTTAAGCCACTTAAACCAGAGCATATCGATGAGGGTCTATTTAGAATAGACCTGAATCGATTTGCCCTGGAATATCTAAAGGATGATGAAGAGCGAGCCCGTGTTTCAAACCGTATTGTAAAAACAAATATTGAGACGTTTGAGAAACTCATGAAGAAAGTTGGAAAAGAAAAATCAGATGTCAGCAAAATAGTCACCTATAATGTCGGGAAATATATTATTGAGAATATAAGCAAGTCCTTAGGCTGCAATTTAGAGGACACATCGTGGGAATATGGAAGTCAGCATGGTCATATGGGACCTGCAGACATATTCTTTAACTTTGACCAAATGAGAAAAAACAAGAAGTTTGAATCTGGTGATTTAGTGGTACTTTTTAGTGCTGGTACTGGGTTTTCTACAGCAAGTGCAGCAATACAGTTCAAATAATGGGAGGTGAAAAATGGACACAGTAAGCATTGTATCAACAGGAAGATATGTACCAGACAATGTGATTTACACTAAAGATGTCATTGAGTCGCAAAACATACCTCTTAAGACTGTCAAAGAATTAGCAATAGATAAAGTTCATGTTGCAGTTGATGAGGAAGCGTCAGACATGGCAATAAAGGCATCAATTTTAGCCATTAAAAAGGCTGGTATAAACCCTAAGGACATAGATGTAGTCGTATATTCCAATACAATACCTGATTATCTTAGGTGGTCAGATGCAGCGCGTATTGCCAATGAAATTGGGGCAACGAATGCCTATGCATTTCGTATTGAACAGTTTTGTTGCGGTGGGATGGCTGGACTGGATTTTGCCTACAGTAAATTGAAAGCTGATCCAGACATGGAAACTGTTCTTGTAGTATGTAGTGATAAGTTTTCTATGCCAATCATCAACAGGTGGACATCAGCATCAGCAAATTATTATGGTGACGGGGCAAGTGCGTGCATTGTAAAAAAGGTCAAAGACTGGGTTTAGAATTCATGGCACTCATGCTTTGACAGATGGAAGTTTCAATCATTTGTGGAAGATGCCTGTTGGTGGACTTAAAGTACCAGCCACTTCGGATCATGTACGAGATAATAAGTTTAATTCTAATAGTAGAGAATCTGCCTCTGAATACTTAAGCGACGAAACCAAACGCGATGAACTGTTTATGATGCTTGGAAAAAACAACAAACGTGTTATGACAGAGTTGCTGACCAGATTAAACGTGACTCAAAGTGAACTCAGTCATATGGTTTTATATAATATTGGCCGTGATGTTATGGTGAAGATTATCGATTTAATAGGCATGGAGCATAATCAGACTTCAATGCATATTGCAAAAGACTATGGACATATGGGGCCTGCAGATATTGTCTTTAACCTCGATTTGATGTCAGAGGAGAACACGTTTAACGATGGAGACAAGATAATACTATTCAGTGCGGGGGCAGGATTCTCATGGTCAAGTGCACTTCTAGAGTACAAGGGGGCATAAATGTTGAATCAGACAACCTGTGGACTAGTAGGTTACGGATTGTACATTCCTGAGGGCAGAATGTCAGCACGTGAGCTATCAAAGGTTTCTGGACTTAATGAAGATGTAATCATTGATAAAATAGGAATTAAGGAAAAAGTGGTCGGTGCAAAAGATGATCACTGTGTTTCAATGGCAATAAAATCTGCAAAGATGTGTCTTGAAAACACAGGCGTTGATCCACTTGATATTGATCTCATTATTTTCAATGGCGAGGAGTACAAAGAGTATATTTGTTGGACAGCAGCCATAAAAGTACAAAAAGAAATTGGCGCCTTAAATGCATGGGGATTTGATATATCCTACAGATGTTCTTCTACAGTCTTAGGCATTAAAGTTGCAAAAGACATGATGATGTCAAACGAAAACATCAATACTGTTTTGATTTCTGGGGCAAATACAATTGGGTATTTGGTAGATCCAACAGACCCTAATTCAACCTTTATGTTACCGCTAACTGTAGGTGCATGCTCGGTACTACTGAAAAAAGATCATATCGAAAATCAAATACTGGAGACTGTAATAAAAACAGAGCCCGTGTTTGCGGATGATGTTGTTGCAAAACATAGTGGATCAGAGGACCCTAGATATCCAGGTGTAAGTAGAGATCCTAAGTTGTGGACACTTGAAATGCCAGATTATGAAACGTTTAAAAGAAACCTTAAATTGAAAACGGTTCCAGGATTTCTCGAAGTTGCAAATAATGCAATGCAAAGCAGTGGTGTACGCTCTAAGGAGATTGATTATATAGCAATGGTTCATATTAAACGGTCAGCACACAACTATATATTGAATGAACTGGGGTTCTCAGAAGATCAGTCAATTTATTTGGATGAGTATGGTCATGTAGGACATGTTGACAGTATTCTCTCACTCGACTTGGGTTTAAAAGCTGGCAAGATAAAAGACGGAAGCAATGTTTTGATGCTTACAGGTGGACTCGGCTATAGTTTTGCTAGTTTGGTTATTAAATGGGGAAAGTAGTGAAGAAGCGTTGAAATGTAGATTAATATATTTCAACGCTTTTTGTTGCAAATTACTACAATTTCTTAAACAAATGTGCATGTGAGTGCAGAAAATATTACGAATAAATTGCGTTTTTGCATACAGAATTCTACATAATTCAATAGTCGGAAAATTTAATTTCATATACGAATGTTGAAGTATCAACGGTGAAAACGTTTTTGTGTAGGTTTTTGTAGGAAATTGTAGAAACTCGAGGTGCAAGATTTAATATTTAAATTGTCTTAACATATTAGGGGGTTGAGACAACATGCAATTATCTATTGTTCTATGTTTGAAAGGGAGGGTTATATGAAAAAGATGAGTTTAACGACGAAAATCCTGGTTGCTCTTATTCTAGGTGCTATCGTCGGCGTTGTTCTATTCCCAATGAGTGACGTACCATTTGTTAAAAACGTAATTATTGATTTCTTCTTTGTACTGGTAGGTAAGGTATTCCTTAACTCTATCAAAATGATGGTAGTGCCACTAGTATTCGTTTCACTAGTTGTTGGTGCTGCAATGATCGGTGATGTTAGAAAGCTTGGTCGTATCGGTTCTAAGACAATCGGCTTCTACCTACTTACAACTGCAGTTGCAATTACAATCGCAATTACACTTGCAAATGTAACAAACCCAGGTCTAGTAGGTGGCATCTCAATGGAAGGTGCAGAATTTGCAGCGAAAGAATCTCCAGCACTTGTTGCAGTTCTTTACGATATGGTTCCTACAAACCCAATTTCGTCTCTTGCTAATGGCAAGATGCTTCAAATCATTGTATTTGCATTATTTGTTGGTACTGCATTAACTATTCAAGGCGAGAAAGCAAAATCAGTATTTACTTTCTTCGAACAACTTAACGATGTTAACCTTAAAATTGTTGAACTTGTTATGAAAATGGCACCAGTCGGCGTATTCTGTCTTATAGCTAAGACATTTGCAACACTTGGTTGGGGCATGTTCGCACCACTTGCGGTTTACATGCTTACAGTAATCGGCGCACTATTTATTCACGCCCTATTCACTTACCAAGCCTACTTGCTGCAATGACGAAGTTAAGCCCAGTTCAGTTCTTTAGAAACTTCTCGCCAGCTATGGCAGTTGCATTCTCTACGGCTTCTTCATCTTCAACTTTACCGATCACAATCGAAACAACTGTTAAGCGTTGTGGTGTAGAAGAAGATATTGCATCATTCTGTCTGCCACTTGGCGCGACAATAAACATGGATGGTACAGCAATCATGCAAGGTGTTGCAACTGTATTTATCGCACAGCTGTTTGGTGTTGATCTTACACTTAACCAATACATGATGGTAATCGTTACTGCTACACTTGCTTCTGTTGGTACTGCAGGCGTTCCAGGCGTTGGCCTGATCATGCTTTCAATGGTACTTCAACAAGTTGGTCTACCAGTAGAAGGTATTGCAATTATCATGGGTGTTGACCGTATTCTTGATATGACTCGTACGGCAGTAAACATCACTGGTGATGCTGTATGTACAGTACTTATCGCTCAAGGCGAAGGCGACCTGAACAAGGACATCTTTAACGCTAAGAAAGATGCTGCATTTGAAGCGGCTCAAGAAAAAAACGCTGCTTAATTGCAACACGAAATTTGATTTGATTTGAGTGAGAGCCACTTTCCGCGGTATGGGGAGTGGTTCTTTTTATTCTTTTAGGAATATTTAAATATGGGTATAAAATTTCAGTGTGACTAATACTTATGTGTAAAGATTTGATATAATATGTATAGACGTGGCTTTTAGCTCAGTATGTGTTGTGGGAGGCACTTATGGATGCAAATATAAAGCAAATGATCAATGAAATCAATAATTTAATAATTGAAGCAGATGAAATAATAATTCATGATCACAAGAAAGCTTTGTCCATGGCAAAAAAGGCTGAAATGTTAGTTTGTGAAATAGGAACGGACAATATTGACATTCAAACCTATGTAAATGTGTTAAGACGATTACAAAGGTACAATTATATTAATTCACGGTACGAGTTGTCTTATAACTACGGACTCAGTGTTCTAGATATTATGGACCACTATGAAGCTGAAGATAAACCCTTAACTATGGCAAGAGTGTTCCGTTTCCTAGCAATTGTATGTGATTTGACAGGAGACAATGAACTTGGACTGGAATATGCCAATAAAGCATGTGATTACGCTATTCAAAGTAATAATTATAGGGAGAATGCTAATACGTTAGTCACACTCGCAATAATTCATGAGAATTTGGGAGATAATGCAATCCAGCTTGAACTCTTCGAAAAAGCGCAGTTTTACTACGAAAAAATAGGTGTCCTAGATGAAATTTCTTTAATTAAAAATAATTTAGCTGATACACATAGAAAGCTAGGTAACTATACGACTGCTGAAGAGCTTATTGCTGAGGCTATTGAAATAGAGCAGAGTAACGGAATAACCTATAGGTTCCCTTCATATTTGAATACTTCTGGTGATATATATTATGAGCAGGATAAACTAGAGCTAGCTAAAAAAAGTGTATTTGTCGGCAATCGAAATGTACAATAAAATCGATAACGTTAAAGCTCAAGTCTATACACTCATGCGACTGGGTTGTGTCTTATGGAGACTAAATGAGCACGAAGCAGCGGAGCCCTATTTATCTGAATCATTAAAGATGACGAAAGAAAACAATTTTTCTAAGTATGAGTACATGACACATAAAGAGTTAACAAAAGTTTTTGAGGACTCGGGGCATTATGAACGTGCCTATAGTCACTTAAAACAGTATATTGCAATACGCGATAAAGTAATTGATGAAAGAATCAGTAGAAGACTCAAAATGGAGCAAATGGCCTTTGATACAAAGCTTTCCAAACGCGAAGCTGAGTTGTCTCAATTAAGATCCGAGTTATTAGAACAGCAAGTGGCCAGTCAAATGGAAGAGCTTTTAATCACTCAAGACGTGACCATTCAAACTATTGCTGCACTAGCTGAGACAAGAGACAATGAGACTGGGAATCACATTAGTAGAACCATGATGTATGTTAAGACACTAGCTTCACTGTTAAAAGAATCTGACTTCTTTAATGATCAGATAACTGAGGATATGACAGAGCTACTTCATAAATCTGCCCAGCTTCACGATATTGGGAAAGTTGGAGTGCCTGATTCTATATTGTTAAAACCAGGAAAACTTACTTCAGATGAATTTGAGGAAATGAAAAAACATACTATTTACGGTAGAAATGCCCTACAAATTGCAGAGAATGCACTTGGAGATAATTCATTCATGAAGTATGCCCGTGAAATTGCCTATACTCACCACGAGAAGTGGAATGGCACAGGATATCCTGAAGGACTAAAGGGTGATGATATTCCAATATCGGGACGAATTATGGCATTTGCAGACGTGTACGATGCACTAATTTCGCAGAGACCTTATAAACGCGCATTCACTCATGAAGAATCCATAGAAATAATCAAGACGGATCTTGGGTCTCACTTTGATCCTCAAATTGGTGCAATATTTATAAAAAATCATAAACTCTTTGAAAAAATCGCAAATGATTTTGATGATGCTGTAGAACACTTTATGCCTTTTGATAAATAAGGCCTTACAAAGTAATGACGTATAATTTGACATAATTTTGGAGCACAATATGAATAAAATTCAGAACCCACTATTTAAAGCGTATGTTTCTATAGACATAGAAAATCCAGTTAACACGAGCATTTATGAATTAAGGGAAGCTTTGTCAGATAAAAAAATGACAGCGATGCCCGTAGACATTCCCCTGTTTGGACATTTTGATAATAAAATGACGTTAATGCGGCATTACTCAGAGTTAAATGACCTCATGTCATTTGTGTTAGAAACAGTTAAAGAAATGGATTTTGAACAGAGCGAATACACCTTGAAGTCAGATCATTTTGAATTAACTACAGACGGGAAATTAATGATAGTCTTTAAGAAGAATAAACTGGTAACGACTATTATGAAGCTCATAATACAAGAGGCGCATAGTAGAAGTCTAAATGATATTGTATCACTTGAATCTATCAAAGATTTTGAGCGGAACTTTAATAATCAGTTTGTTATCTATATTATGCAAAAGACATATGTAGAAGAATCAGATGCGCATAAGTACAGTGGGGAAAAAATCAACTTGGAAATACCCTTGAAACGACTTACCTTGTATCATAAGGAAGCTGTTCCACTAACACGGGTTCAGTCGTGGGAAATTGAATTGTAAAAGTAAAGAGTTGCTTACCTTTTTGAGAAGGAAAGCAACTCTTTTTTAATGTTTACATGTGTGCTTCTAGTGCAATACGGAGTTGATCAGGACATGAAGTCGTTTTCGATCCGCAGTTAATGTGTTTTAGGTTTTCAATAACCTTTTCAACTGGCATGCCTTCAACAAGTTTAGCAATGCCTTGAAGTGATCCTGGACAGCCTCTGTCAAATTGAACTTTTTCAACAGTACCATCCTCTATTTTGAAGTGTATTGCTTTCGCACAAACCCCAGTGGGTATAAATGTTTGCATAGGGAGCCTCCTAGTGGGTCGTAGTTATTCATTTGCCAAATGCTATTTTACTACGAAAGCTAGATGTATTCAACAGAATGTTGGAGGATGTCATGCATAAACTTAGCAGACACATTGCGATTAGGATGACAATAATCTTAACGGTTGTTGCACTTATAATCGGTACAGGTGTACTTTTAAACAATACAAGAAGAATAGAAAGAGTATTTAGTGACCAGTTGATAACGGCTTCTGAGTTGAATTCTGAGATTCTAGAAAGTGAATTTAGCGAGATCGCTCAACTTTTTAGAGTTAACAGGGAAAATGCAGAAAAGAATCAAAATGAGTCAGATGGCGGCTATGATCCAGAAGCAATGGCAAAAACAATTTTGAATCAGTCATGGCTTATTAATAATGTCTTTTACTTATCTAATTCTGAAATGCATAGTGACGCTAGTTTTCATATAAGTAAAATTAACAGCACAGATTTTTTAATAGAGCCCCTAGACCCAATAGATGCATACACAGACAATTGCCATTCAGTTGATGACAAACGGGATACAATTGATATTTCAGGTGTATGGGTAACGGTATGTAATGAGAGCTTTTCGAAAAGAGCTTATGTAGAACCTCTCATTTTGAATGGAAAAATCATTGGGTACATTGGGACTGTGATTGAATTGTCGTCAATGCAGTTGCCTGATTTCAAGTTTGTAAACACAACATCGGAAACCATGTTGCTCGATAACGATGGCCATATATTATCAAGTACTGAAAAGCTAAAAGGTCATACTATCCAGACATTCTTGATTCCAAATAAAGAGTTAAAAACACAAGAGGAAATAGACTCACTCTCAGATTTGAGAGCCGTAGATTTTGTACGTGCTCATATAAATGGACAAAATAGAATGATTGCATTTACACAGTTTGATGATGAAATTATTCTTGCTGTAATACTATCAGAACGGGTTATGAGTGCCCAGATTATTCAGTCAATTCTAATATATGCCCTTGCCAATATTTCATACTTTGTAATTGTCCTAATTGGGGCATTTTGGTTAATGGATAGAGAAATGAGACCATTTGGTATTTTAATAGAGTACTTAAGCCGTGTTAAAGATGGAAACTATGGTGATGCATTACCAGAGAAGTATACTTCAATTAAACAT
>JDSF01000138.1_pt1 | contig 53106 bp, 59 predicted proteins | sample 199441 | NCBI WGS metagenome assembly JDSF01 (sample SAMN02592751, study PRJNA231836) | bioreactor metagenome | isolation source: continuous culture bioreactor denitrification-DNRA | place: Germany: Bremen
TGAGAGAATTCTTTGTTGACCGGATATTACCCTTGGCATGAGTTGGTTTTTTTTCAAGTGAAGTAATCTTGTCTAAATCAAGCAATGCATCAGATAAGAGACCCATCTTAATATCATTGAGCATTTTTTTTCTTTCGTAAGCATAAGATGGGTGGCTATAATTTCGATCTATGTTCTTAAGTTTTTTCTTTTATAAGAGAATTTTTTCATAACTTTCACCCCAATTAGTAACGGATATATGTAAATTATAACAGAATAGTATAAAAGAAGAAAGTTTTGTAAGGCTATAATTATAGCTGTAATTGGGTAATAACCACAGAGATTCTGGGCTATACCTTTTTGTTTTGACCAATAGGACAAACGGTTGCCCAAAATAAGTGGAACAAAGATTTTACATTAGGGAGGAACGAAACATGAAAAAGATTTTTGCAATTCTTACGGTATTAATTATGGTGACATCGTTGTTGGCAGGGTGTGCTAAAAAAGACGATATGGCAGACAAGGACACAACAAAAGACACTGCAACAGAAACAAAAAAAAGACGATGAAGAAATGAAAGGTGACGGCAAAGTCGTTATCTATCAGAACAAAGTTGAGATTGGCGAGCAGCTTATGGCTTTCGCAGCACTTTATGAAGAAGAAACTGGCATCGAGGTTGATGTTAAGACTTCAGGTGGCGACACACCTTATGCTGAGAACTTAAAGGCTGAGTTCCAATCAGATAGACAACCAGACATTTTTGTTGTTGAAGGTCTTGGAGGTTATAATACTTGGAAATCCAAGCTTGCAACATATGAAGGCGACGAGTGGATAGACCTTACAGATCTTGAATTTGTTGTTGATGGTAAAATCTATGGCTTCCCAGTAGCGGTTGAAGCATGGGGAATGGCTTACAACAAAGAGATACTTGAACTTGCAGGTATTGATCCTGATTCATTAACATCACAAGGCGCTTATGCAGAAGCTTTTGCTAAGATTGATGGAATGAAAGAAGACCTTGGTCTTGACTCAGTTGTTGCTATGACAGCTGGACCTGATATGACTTGGGTTACTGGACTTCATAACTTTAATGGTTATTTATCATCAGGTCTTGAGTATGGTGATAGAACAGTCATCGACAAGCTTAATGCTGGTGAGCCAGATATGCAACGTTTGACTGAGTATGCTGACTGGGTAGAATTACTCTTTATGTATGCAGACAAAGCAGTTCTACTAACAGGTAACTATGACGCTCAAGTTGGACAATTTGCTACTCGTAAAGCAGCATTTGTACATCAAGGTAACTGGATTGATCCTTGGCTTGCAGAGAACAACGTAGGATTTGAAATGGGTTATGCCCCTCACGCTTCTGTAAAAGGTGAGCATAATGCCATCTTCATTGGCGCTCCATCTTATTATGTACTTAATAATGAGAGTGAGAACCTAGACGCAGCCAAAGCGTTCCTTAACTTCATGGCTACAAGTGAAGCAGGCCATAATTACATGGTTAATGAAGCCAAAATGATTCCTGCATTTAAGAACGTTACATTGGTTCCAGATGCACCATTATCAGCGGATGTAGCAAGATGGTTAGGTAAAGACAATAGTGCTTATACTTGGCTACAAAATGACATGCCAGATGGATTTGGTATGGGTACACTTGGTCCTATCTATGAAAGTTTCGCTAAAGGCGATCTTGATAAAGAGGGCTTCATAGAGCAAGTAGCGGCTAAGATTAGTGAAATCGAATAATGCTATAACAACATAAGAGGTATTATGCAATAACTGGGGTGGCGGACTGGTCGAAGTATTTCGAAACAGCGCTACCCCTTCATAAAGAGATAAGGAGAAGGTGACTTCTATGAGTCGAAAAGCAAAAAATAAAATTGTATTTTGGGTGTTTCTTTTTCCAGCGCTATTCTCCTTTGGCATGGTAGTAGTTGTTCCGTTCTTTATGGGATTTTACTTTTCATTAACGGATTGGACAGCCATTGCTGGTGAACAAGCGAATTTTATTGGATTTGCCAACTATGCTGATATGTTTACGGACTTGGCTTTTCAATATTCATTTATTAGAACATTTGTCTTTACAATATTAAGTGTTATTTCTATTAACTTGGTATCACTTATATTGGCCATATTGGTAACAAGGGAAATTAGATTTAAGAATTTCTTTAGAGCTGGTTTTTTCATTCCAAATCTAATTGGTGGTTTGGTTCTTGGTTATCTGTGGCAATTTATATTCAAATCTGTTGTGCCATCACTTGGTGAGTTACTTGGCAGTGCTGCACTTGAAGAATTGTTAATCCTTGCAGACCCTAACTTAACCTTGTTTGGTTTGATATTTGCCTTTACTTGGCAATATGCAGGTTACATTATGATGATCTATGTAGCGGCACTTCTTAATGTGCCACAAGAATTGATTGAAGCAGCACAGATTGATGGTGCTAACTTCTTCCAAAGACTACGTAACATCACTGTGCCAATGATTGCACAGGCCTTTACCATTACATCATTTTTAACACTGGTTAATTCCTTTAAGCAATACGACATTATTGTGGCTTTGACAAATGGTGGGCCAAGTACAATTTACAAAGATGAAATTGTGAATTCTACTGAGATGTTGGCTGTTCATATTTATGATGTTGCCTTCAAGTACAACCATATGGCAGAAGGTCAAGCCAGGGCTATCGTATTCTTCTTGATTCTGTCGGTGGTATCCATCGCACAGGTTTATTACAATAAGAAAAGGGAGGTGGAGATGTAATGTCAAAAAGAAAAGTTATTAACGCAGTTTGACAATCGTCACCACACTCATATTTATTGTGACGATATTCCCATTCTTCATTGTAGTGATTAACTCTGCTAAAGCTTCACTGGAAATCATCACCAGCCCTATTGCATTACCAAGAGACTGGTTGCAGTTGTTTAGAAATATTGCCAATATATGGAGCAGGCCAAGTATCAGGTATTCTTCAAGTGTCTTCTCATCAGTGACAATTACCTTGATTTCACTTGCAGCAATAACCATAACCTCTGCTATGGCTGGTTGGGTTCTTGTGCGAAGAAAATCCAAAATATCCACTATACTTTTTCTACTGTTTATTAGTGGATTGGTCATACCTTTCCAAGTGGTTATGTTTCCCCTTGTAGCATTGTTTAGGATAATTAGAGAAACAACTGGTATTCCAATGCTTAGAACTTACCACGGTATGATATTAGCTTATATGGGATTTGGTGCTCCACTGGCTGTCTTTATGTTCCATGGATTTATTAAGTCCATTCCTTTGGAGCTTGAAGAAGCAGCAACAATTGATGGTTGTGCCAAGTATCAAATATTCTTTAGAATCGTTATGCCTATACTTAAACCGATTTTTTTTGTGACAGTTATAATCCTTAATACCATCTGGATATGGAATGACTTTTTATTGCCATCACTTATCCTTGGTGTGGGACAAGATATACAGACAATTCCACTGGCAATCCGTGCTTTTGCAGGTTCCTTTGTTAAGAAATGGGACTTGATTATGACCGCTGTGTTAATGGCTGCTGCCCCAATTGTGGTTGGTTTCTTGTTTGCACAGAAGCATATTATTAAAGGCATGGTGGCAGGTTCCATAAAATAGACATCACTTGAACAAGTAAATAGAATTAATAGAGGCATTCATGCCTCTATTAATGATGGAATCCAATATGGGGAAGATGATTATGAGAATAGATTTAAGCAATGAAAATTTAATGTTACATGAAACACTATACTTTACTGGCAATGGCTATATAGGTATTCGAGCTAACTTTGAAGAAGGCTATCCTAGTGATTATGATTCCATAAGAGGGTCCTATATCAATGGTTACTATGAATCCTACCCAATCACTTACGGTGAAAGCGCAGTAGGCTTTCCAAAAGTTGGTGAGAAAATGGTGAACTTAATGGATGGTCAAGGCATACGAATCAAAATAGGTGGTGATCAGTTCTCTATGTTTGATGGTCAAATCAATGCTTTTGATAGAGGGCTTGATATAGAGAAAGGCTATGCTTATAGAATTATTGATTGGACCTCGCCAAGTGGCCATCGTATGAAGATTGAGTTTAGACGTTTGACTTCTTTTGTAGTTAAGGAAGTGGCTGTAATATCCGTCATCTTTACATCCATCAATTATGATGGTGTCGTCGAAGTTCTATCATCGGTTGAAGGTGAAGTGACAAATTACGCTTCTGAAGATGACCCAAGAGTTGCTGATGACCATGGTATGTTAATGGACATTCAACAAAATGAGATTCTAGGTGGTACCGTTATTTTTAAGGCATCAACCAAGAGGTCTAACATTGAGGTTGGCTTGTGTGCCTTACATGAGCCAAGAATGCATCAGATGATGGTGGGGCACAGGTCAGAAGGTATTACAGATTTTAACATTACTAAGGGTGAAAGTAAGAGAGTGGATAAATACCTTGTTTTCACAGATAGCATACGCCACACAGATGTTACAAATGATGGACTTGCTATACTTAGCAAGGTAGTGGACCAAGGCGCTAGAGATCTTTATGACCAACAAAGTCTATACCTTGAAGAATTCTGGTCGAGGTCAAAGGTTGAGATTCTTGGTAATCAAGCTGTCGAAGAAGCCGTTAATTATAGTGTTTATCAGTTGTTGGCTAGTGCTGGCACCAGTAAGCAAAGTCAAATATCTGCTAAAGGCCTTAGTGGTGAAGGGTATGAAGGTCATTATTTTTGGGACACAGAGATCTATATGATTCCCTTTTTCACTTTGACCAATCCAGAATTGGCTAAGAATCTCTTATCTTATAGATACGATACACTAGATGCAGCAAAGGCAAGAGCAAGAGAAATGGGACATGCCTTAGGCGCCAAGATACCATGGAGAACCATCTCGGGCATCGAATCATCGGCCTATTTTCCGGCAGGCAGTGCTCAGTATCATATTAATGCTGATGTGGCCTATGCAATGATTCAGTACTATATTGTAACGAAAGATTTGTCCTTTATGATTCAAAAAGCTTTTGAAGTCATCTATGAGACCGCAAGAATATGGCTTGATATGGGTCATTTTGATGAGGAAGGTAGGTTCAGAATTCATAGTGTTACTGGTCCAGATGAGTATACGGCCATTGTAAATAATAATTATTATACCAACGCAATGGCCCAGTATCATATGAAGTGGGCTATGAAACTATTAAATACAATTAGTGATTATGATTTTGAGGCATTCAAAACCCTTGAAAGTAAAATAGGCATAAAAGCTCGAGAAATGGACATGTTGCTTCGTGCGGCAGATAAAATGTACTTGCCATTTGATAAGAAAAAGCGCATTAGCGTTCAAGATGATGGGTTTATGGAGAAAAAACCTTGGGATTTTGAATCAGAAGATGAAAAAAAAACGACCACTACTATTACATTTTCATCCTTTGACAATCTACAGACATCAAGTCCTTAAACAAGCAGACACGGTCTTGGCGCATTTTCTTTTGGACAATGAAGATGATGAAATCATGAAGCGGTCTTATCATTTTTATGAAAAACTAACAACCCATGATTCAAGTTTGTCACCCTGCGTTTATAGCATGATGGCTGCAAGAATCGGTGAGGGCCAAAAGGCTTACGACTATTTCATGAAAACAGTCAGACTTGATCTTGATAACCTTCATCACAATACCAAAGATGGTTTGCATATCGCCAATGCTGGTGGTGCCTATATGGGTATCGTCTATGGATTTGCTGGACTTAGAATTACAGAAGATGGTATTGTCATTAGACCCTTGCTTCCTAAGAAATGGCAAAGCATAACATTTTCTTATTTTTATCAAGGCATAAAAGTCAAAGTGACTGTAGGTAAGAAGATTAAGATTGTTACGTCAGGTCCAATTAGCTTGTGTGTGTATAATCGGTGGTATGAAGTGGATGGAGAAAGAACGGTGACCTATAATGAAAGCAATTAGGGGATTTATATTTGATATGGATGGTGTGATTACCGAAACATCTGAAAACCATTATTTGGCATGGAAACTTTTGGCCAGCCATCTAGGCATTCATATTGATAGAAAAGTTAATGAATCCTTAAAAGGGATTTCAAGGATGGCCTCCTTGGATGTGATTCTAGGGTATGGCAATGCTCAGAATCAATTCTCTGATAAGGAGAAAGTTAGACTGGCAACTATGAAGAACCAACACTATGTTGAGATGATTAATAAGTTTAGTGAAGACAATCTAATGGAGGGTGTGAAACCATTACTTCAGAACCTTAAGACGAGCGGCTATGCTATTGGTATCGCATCTGCGTCACACAGTGCTAAGAAACTTACAGAGTTAATGGGCATAGCACCATACATTGATTATATTGTTGACCCAGGTTCCGTAAAGGGTAAACCCAATCCAGATATTTTTATCAAAACAGCTGAAGGCTTGGGACTTGAAGTTGATCAGTGTGTTGGTATTGAAGATGCGCTTGCTGGAGTACAAGCCATCAAAAGAGCCAATATGTTTGCCATAGGTATTGGAGATAAAAGTATTCTAGAAGAGGCAGACATTGTTTATAAAAGACCTAAGGATATCAATATAGAAGAAATTCTCACTTTGGCAAACAAGAATACGGAATAAGAGACACCTATATTATATATGGGTACAAAAAAAGGCAGTTGTTATTTGAATAACGACTGCCTTCTTATTTTTGATTTTTATTTCTTTTTTTTGCTGCGTTTGTTATCTTGGGCTGCTTGTTCATTAATTGTTCTTAAGACTTCAAGCATGCTCATATCTGTTTTGATACCATTTACATAAACCATTCCATTTTCCTCCTTTTATTTCTTTCTCTGTTTTCTTTTGCAATTTCTCTAATTCTTCTTATGTTGTTTAACATTAGTAAATCGTCGTATTTGTTTTTCATTGTTTTCACCTCTTTCTTTTCTTTTATGGTTATAGTATACCTTGTTTTGACGAAAAAGTAAATATATACAAATAGGATATGAATTTATTGGTGGTTATGTATAGTTGACGCTAAGATTTGTCATGACATGATAGTGCAATAAGCACTGATGAACTTCGTGAGATTATACATTTAATACAATAAGACGGAATTGTCAGAATAGTTTGGTGATTTTCTTGTCTACTATTATATTAGCCTAATAGGCAAAAGATGCCTATGCATGGCATTTTTATCCCTTGATGTTTTTTGGTGTGCCATATAGAATAGAGTAAGATTAAGTGAAAGAGGTACATTTATGAAGAAGAATGTGGTTGTAATATTTGGTGGTATGTCAACAGAACATGACATATCTAGAAAATCAGTTGTGACTGTACTGAATACAATAGATCAGGAAAAATATGATGTTTACAGACTTGGCATAACAAAAGAAGGCCAGTGGCTTCTGTTTGAAGGTGATGACAGTCATATAGTAGATGGCACTTGGGCTCAGTATGGGATTGAGGCACATATCAGTCCTGATGCAAGTAAGAAAGCCTTAATTATTATGTATAGAGGAAAAATCGAGACAGTTAAAATCGATGTGGTTATACCAGTACTACATGGTTTGTATGGTGAAGATGGTACCATTCAAGGTCTCTTTGAAATGGCAAAAATTCCTTACGTAGGATGTGGCGTGTTGTCATCATCTGTTGCAATGGATAAATTCTATACCAAATTGGTTGTTGAACCACTTGGTATTAGACAAGCCAATTATATCGGTGTAATCAAAGAGGATTATAATCAAGAAGTGGTGGCACAGGGTGTTAGTTCAAAACTTGGTTACCCTGTATTTGTCAAGCCATCCAATGCGGGTTCATCCATTGGTGTTTCAAAAGCAGGTGATGCCAATGAACTTCACTATGCACTTGAACTGGCTTTTAAACATGACCGAAAAGTTCTTGTTGAAGAGGCGATAGTGGGTAGGGAAGTTGAGTGTGCAGTCCTTGGCAACCTAGATGTCCTGGCTTCTGATGTTGGTGAGATATTGGCAGCAGATGAATTTTATGATTTTGATTCAAAATACAATAATTCAGCTTCAAAAACTGTCCTATCTGCCGATATACCTAGTGAGACAAAAGAAGAGATTCGACGAAATGCGGTGGAAATCTTTAAAGCATTAGATGGAAGAGGGCTTTCAAGGGTTGACTTTTTTGTGGAAAAGGCTTCAGGTCAGGTTGTCTTTAATGAAATCAATACATATCCAGGCTTTACAAACATCAGTATGTACCCTATGCTTATGGAAGCGGCAGGTATTGGCAATACAGACTGATTGATCGTTTGATTGATTTGGCAACTGAAGCTATGGCACTATAAAATTGTTGACGAGGTGGAATGAAGATGAACAAAGACGTATTGGTAAAGGTTAGAGGTATTCAAGGAAGTCTTGTAGAAGATGATACCATTGAAATGATTACAACGGGACTCTATTTTGAAAAGAACGGAAAAACCTATATAAAGTATGAGGACACATCTCTTGATGAAGATACAACAACGTCAACAACCATAAAAAATTGGCAGTAACCAAGTCAGCATACTTAGGCACGGTGCCACCAACACTCAGATGATATTTGAGAAGGATAAAGAACATTTTACCCCTTATGAAACCCCTTTTGGAATTTTTGAGATTATTCTTAGAACAACCAACATTGAGTTTGATAAGGAAGAGGAAAAACTAACCTTGAATGTGGCCTATAATATAGAAGTGAATCATTCAGGTGCCACAGAATCACAATTTGTTGTCGAAGTAACAAATCAGATGTAGTCTTCTTTGATAAGATGTAATAAAACAGTAACACGAAGGCCTCAAATAATAGGCGATATGTGCCGATATTATGGTATAATCTAATCTGGGAGGCTGACATGAAAAAGCAAAATTTACTGTTACTTTTAAGTTTAATATATATGATATCATCAACCCTCACGGTTCTTGCAGTTTCAGACCGTGAAATCTTATCTGACCCTGTTGCCAATATTTATAAGGCCGGTGTCACCTCAGAATCCATTACGACCAATATGCAATTCACAGATGTTAGCGGAAGTCATTGGGCAAAAGAGCCCATTACAAGGCTTGGTGCATTAGAAGTTGTTAAGGGGTATAACGAAGGTAATGTCCTTTCTTATAGACCTGAACAATCTGTATCCAACCAAGAGACTTTGGCTTTTTTGTTGCGCGTAATTGGACAAGAAGGTGCAGCTCTTCAAGCAGCAGAAGCTTTGGTCGCTAATGAAGATGACCCAGTGCTTACCATATGGTCAAGAGGGTACTTACAGATTGCTTCTAACCTTGGTCTTATAACACCAGGACAACTTGGGGATGGTCTTGTACTTGATCAAGACCTTCTAGACCCTGAATTCAACTTTATACGTACAGCATCAACCACCAGAGAAGAAGTGGCTAAGTGGATAGTTGATGCAGTGAATATTGCTAACCCAGATACCATTGAACCGATTTATGAACCGCAAGAAATCTTCACTCTGGATGATTGGGAGAGTATTGATCAAGACTACCTACCTTATGTGGAAGCGGTTATGCAGGCAGACATAATGGTTGGTGATGGTAAGAGTTTTAAGCCAAAAGGAGACTTGACCCGTGCTGAGATTGCTCAGATAATCGTTAACATAGATGAGATATTGTACACAACTATGGCCCTTAATCGCAAAGCTGGTGTCGTTGGAAGTATTAGTGACAGCGCCATAATAGGTCCTCTTGGTAGTGAAACAAAAAGAACAATCCTAATTCGAAATGATGATGGTTTAGTGGATCAAGTAGACTTGGTTTACACCAAAGGTGAGAGCGGAGAAATTGCTACATTGGATGTGCCTGTCTACGGCCCTTCTGGCGTTGTTGGTTTGAATAGCTTAAAAGAAGGTGACTACATTACTTACGTAGTTGATGATACAAGTAAAGACATGAAATATGTTTATAGCCGTGGTAACGAAAGTCCTATTTATGTCAAAGGGGTATTGCAACCACTATCAGATATGGCCAATGGTCATATAACTATAGAGAACGAATCGGGAATGGCTTTTACCTATAAAATGATTGATGGCCTCTATGACAATAACAATAGTACAATCAAAATATCTTATGCAACATACCCAGTGTCAAGTGCACCAGTGGCCAATACAGTTACATTAACCCTTAAGAATAATCTGGTTACTCTAATAGATTATGAAGGGGCTATGCCACTTTCAATGGAAATCAGTGGTATTGTTAAAGAAATTAATAGGACTCTTGGATTTATGACCATTGAAAGTTGGGACGGAACAGAAGTGACAAAGTACTTCAATCCTAAGTCGGTTATAGTAGAGAAGGAAAATTATTATGACACAGAGGATGAGATAGGCTATATTGATGAAGTCTTTCCTGACTATAGATTTGATGAAAGAGATACGACCATTGATGCCATTGAAGCTGGTGATATCGTACATATTCTCCTTGATCCGACCAATCTTCAATACATCTCTAGGGTTAGTGCCAAAACAAACTATAGTGTTAAGTTTGGTGAGGTTATTGAACTGAATGACAAAGGGGCAAAGGGTATGACAATGCGCGTTGCCTATCAAGATGCAAGTATCGGTACCCTTGAGATAGCCAAAGCAGTACCAGTGATGAAATCAGGCTTTAACGGCGGAACAGATAGTCTTGAAGTTGGTGACATGGTCAAGATTCTAATGAATCAGGCAGTCCTTGCACCAGGTGAAACCCTTGAGACAGTGAAACATATCGAAGTGGATGACTATGGCAATATATTGTCCAAAGTCTATAAAGGTGAATTTGGAAATTATGATAAGAACCAGAATAAGCTGGGCCTCCTTAATTCTTATGAACTGAGCAAATCAGGCTGGACAGCTTATAGTCAAATGACCTCCTTAGATATTCCTACAAGCCCATATGAAGTTTATTATAATGGTGAAGCCATTAGTCTTAATTATGCAGATACGTTCCTTAGAACCAGTGACATGCAAGTCTATGTTGTGACTGAAGAACATTATGATAGAGAGCGTGTTGCAAGGATTATATTTGAAAATGGTAGAGGTAATGTTCTGGCTTCAAGTAATGTTATCTATAGCAATGGCTATGATACCATGCGTATTGTAAGTGAAACCTATGATATAGAAATGGACCCAGGGACAATTGTTGTTAAGAACAATCATATTGTCTCAACAGCCAGTATTTTATCCCCAGATTACGCTCAAGTAGTTCTAGGTGACGAAGGTAGTGCTGTTGTTGTCAACATCATTCCAGAGCCAAATAATGATGCAATATCCGTCCTTCGTGGTCGTATATCAGATATTGAAACTGGACAGTCATTTGAAGTTACTTCCCATGCAGTGCTTAAAGACATGACTTGGATATACTCGCCAATTGAGCGTCAATTTACCATGAGCTATGATACCAAAGTTATTGATGAAGATGGTGTACTAGCATTAAGTGATTTCAAAGATTATACAGAGTTATCTAAAGTAGATGAAGTGTACACAATTATTGCAGAAGGGACCAAGGCAACCCATTTGGTTAAGAATCCTTATGCAACTGAAGGTGTGGTTGGTACAATCTATGAAGTTGAAGAATCTTCAGGAACCATTAAGTTAAAGGACGCACTTGTTTATAACAGCAGTACTAAGTTATGGGAAGAATTAAGTTATAAGAATAACTATGCAGATGTATTAACCCTTACAGAAACCATTATTATTAAGAACAATAAAGTTGTTGGCTTGTCTGATCTTGAATTTGGTGACCAAATCAGATCTATGATTACTGTGGACTTGGCAAGCCAAATTAAACTTGAGAATGACCGTACTGCTACAGGTTATATAATTTACGTAGAAGATTAAGAAAAAGCTTAAGATTAAGAAAAAGTCTAGAAAGGACTTGTTATGAAGAGAATCATCATTGCAATCATACTATTATTGACCTATACCTCTATGGCTTTTGGGGCTGAAGGAGAGATGGGTCATACAGGTGGTGTTTCAGAAGGAAGCAATCTACCAAAGACTATTGAAAAATACATAGAGATTCCTTCATCAACAACCAACACTTATCAGTATAAGGAAATTGTCTTTATTTCTGGTAAGCCAATTGAGTTTGAAGGGACCATTGAGGTCACTCTTAATGACAGTGACATATTAGAAAACCCTATAGGCACATATAATGAAAGTTATACCATAGAGGCAAGCAATGCTGAAAATGCGGGTACCTTGATAGAGAATTAACCTTTACAACCTACTATCGGCTGATTGAAGGTGAGTTCAAGAAGCAAGTTCAGCTTCAATCAGAGCTAAGTACTTGGAACGAGTCCATAACAATAGGTGAGACCACTTATACTTTGGTTAATGAAGATGATAAGAACTCCTTTTCAAAGGCTAGCGTAAGAGATATGACACCAGGTGTTGATTATTATGAGACAATTATTTCTTATGTGGCCAAATACTCTGACGGTGAAAGTGACACGGTCGTGATGACTGTTGATGGTTCAAACTACGGCTATAATCAACCATGGTCAAAAGTGGAAACTCAGGAGCGAGATATTACAATAACGCATTCCTCAGAGACCATTGAAGACATGAATGTTACTACAAGTTCAATTCTAGAAGCCAAGAAAACAATCTATTATGATGAAACAGAACCATTTCCTATTAGTTTTGATGGTACTTACAATCAAAGAATGGAACGAGAAGGTATCCTAACTTATGACATAAAGACTTATCACAAGGACCTTGATGAGAATGACTATAAAGGCAGTGTAACCATTAATTCAGCCAATCAAATTGAAAAACTTCCTATTCCAGAGAACCTTGATTTTCTTGAAGGCCACTGGGCAGAAGATGATTTTAAGAAGTTATACAGTATGGAAGTCTTTACAGAGATACCTCACAGTGGTATGCAGTATGAGGCAATCAGCCGTGGTGATTTTATCAAAGCACTTTGTCTGGCCATGAACATTGATACAAGTATCTATAATTCAGACTCAGAAGAAGTTGTTTTTGGTGATGTTAAATCAGACCATCCATTATACCCATATGTTATGGCCGCTTATGACAAGAAGCTGGTAAAAGGTACAGGTGAAAGTTTTGATGTGGACAGACCAATTAACCGTGAAGAGGCATTTGTTGTATACATTAGGGTGATAGGTCTTGAACGCTTAGGCGTGACAGATGCACCCTTAACGCCATTTGTAGATGATGGTGCAATCTCAAGCTGGGCTAAGAAAGAGATTATGGCTGGACACAAACTGGGGATAATCAGAGGTGACTCATCTGGTAAAGTAAACCCAAAACAGTGGATCAGTAAATCAGAAGCGGCAGCAATTGTGAATAGATTGATTGATTATTTAAGAGAAGATATATCTCTTGACTACAGAAAGTGATATGATATAAGGAAGAAATAGATTCTAATATACACAGACAACAAGTTGTTAAGTGAAAAAAGGATGGTAATTTATGAAACATATATTGAAAATTTTGGGCATCATCATTTTGATGGTGTCTCTTATTGGGACCAATGTTGTAGCAGCTGAAGACATCGATTACGGTGATAGACTTGAAGAGCTTATGGATATGATTCTTGATAAGTATCTTGATAAGGATGACTTGTCAGAAGAGGAACTCTTTGAAGCAGCAATGAGTGGTATGTTTGGTGAACTGGATAAGTACTCCAACTATATCCCGCCTTCAGATGCAGTGTCCTTTAGCAATTCACTTGAAAACACTTATGTTGGTATTGGGGTTCAATTGGTGCAGATTGATGAGTACGTGGTGATTGATAGAGTCTTCTTCGATGGACCAGCTGAAGCAGGCGGTCTAAAAGTCCATGACAAAATTGTTGGTGTTGACGGTGAGTCAATTGTCGGCAAAACACCACAAGATGCTGCCAATGTTATTATTGGTGAAAAAGGTACGGCAGTGGTGTTGACAATTAACCGTGATGGTTATGAATTTGATGTTGAGCTTATTAGAGACACAATTACAATCAATGCAATTGATAAATTAGATGTGAAAGACATCAATGCAGATTTACCGACTTCAACAGCAGCGAAGATTGGTTACCTTAAGATTGGTAGTTTTACAAGTGATGTGGATGAAGAACTTGCTGAAGCATTAGCCCAATTTAAGTCAGAAGGCAAAAAAAACATCTCCTTCTTGATTTGAGGGATAATGGCGGTGGTTATGTGACTTCAGGTGTGAATTTCCTTAATCAATTGGTGCCAAGTGGTCCAGTCCTTAAGTTTGTTAATAATGAAGGCAGAGATATTGTCTATTATTCAGAGCTTGACACCGTAGACTTTGAAGTCGTTGCATTAATCAATGAGAACAGTGCTTCAGCCACTGAGTTTGTAGCAGCAGCCCTACAAGAATCAGGTGTTGGCACCTTGGTTGGTGAGAATACTTATGGCAAGGGTGTAGCCCAATATCTCTATACATTGGATGATGGCGCTGTGGTAAAATTGACCCAAGAAGCCTTCTACTCAGGTAATGACGTTGCAATTCATGGCATAGGTGTTGCGCCAGATGTGACGGTAGAAATACCTGATTATTTAACCAAAGAAGTGAAATACCATTACGGTGATTGGTATGACAGTGTTGCCAATCTAGAGAAGTTATTAGCATTCCTTGGCTACACAGTTGGTCCAATCGACCATATATATGACCAAGTTTCCTTTGATGCTGTTAAGCAGTTCCAAGCTGACCATGGTATCTATGCTTACGGTGTGTGTGATTTTACAACACAAGATGCACTGAACCAGGCCTTGATTAAGGAAGTTAGAGAAAATGATGTACAACTAAATGCGGCCCTTAACCTAATTGTACAGCAGATTAACAAATGATTCATGAATGATCAATTAGCCCTTGACTTCTTATAGGTCAAGCTATAGAATATAGAAGTTGTTTTGAAATATAATTCGAGAAATTTATGAAGTGAAATAGATGGTAACCGCAATACAGTTGATTTATATGAGGTGAAAACATGCAGACAAAGTACATTTTCGTAACCGGTGGTGTTGTATCTGGTTTAGGAAAAGGGATTACAGCAGCATCCCTAGGAAGGCTACTAAAAGCCAGAGGAAAAAGAGTCACAATTCAAAAATTTGACCCTTACATCAATATTGACCCAGGAACAATGAGTCCATACCAACATGGAGAAGTCTTTGTAACTGAGGATGGTGCTGAAACAGACCTTGACCTTGGCCACTACGAACGTTTTATTGATGAAAAGTTGAGCAAGTATAGCAATGTTACCACTGGTAAATTATACTGGTCTGTACTGAATAAAGAGCGAAAAGGTGAATTCCTTGGCGCTACTGTACAAGTTATCCCTCATATTACGAATGCAATCAAAGATAGAGTTTATAGAGTAGGTAAAAATGTTCAATCGGATATCGTTATTACTGAGATTGGTGGTACCGTTGGTGATATTGAAAGTTTACCTTTCCTTGAAGCCATAAGACAGGTGGCCGGTGATGTTGGTAAAGAAAATGTACTCTATATTCATGTTACATTAATCCCATACTTAGGTATGTCTGGAGAAATGAAAACAAAGCCAACACAACACTCTGTTAAAGAGCTTAGATCAATTGGTATTCAACCTGATATTCTTGTTTGTCGTACTGAACATGAGATGACACAAGATATGAAAGACAAGATGGCACTATTTTGTAACGTTAAGAACGACTGTATCATCCAGAATATGGATGCAAGCACACTATACGAAGTGCCACTTATGTTAGAAGACGAAGGTCTTGCAAATATTGTTTGTAGAGATTTGAACATGGATAACCCAACACCGAAATTAGATGTATGGAAGGCCATGATAGAGAAAGACAAAAGCAGAACCAAGAGTATTAAGATTGGTTTAGTAGGTAAGTACGTTGAATTACATGATGCCTATATATCAATTGTAGAATCACTGAATCATGCCGGTATTCATCATGGTGTGAATGTAGAGATTGATTGGATTAACTCTGAAGAAATTACCTCTGAAAATGCTAAAGAAATCCTAAGTAGTTCTGATGGTATCTTAGTACCTGGTGGATTTGGTGAGCGTGGTATTGAAGGTAAAATTGAAGCGGTCAAATTCGCAAGAGAAAACAAAGTACCATTCTTTGGTATTTGCCTTGGAATGCAGTGTGCTGTTATTGAGTATTCTAGATCAATTCTTGGTTACACAGATGCACACAGTTCAGAGTTGGTACCTGATACAACACATCCGGTTATCGACTTAATGCCTGAGCAAAAAGACATTGACGAGCTTGGTGGTACAATGCGTCTTGGTGCCTACCCATGTAAGGTTACTGAGAATTCAAATGCTTATGCAGCCTACGCAGATGAATTGATTTATGAAAGACATAGACATCGTTATGAGTACAATAACGAATATAGAGATGAACTACTTGAGGCTGGACTGAAGATTACAGGCGTATCTCCTGATGATCGTTTGGTTGAAATGGTAGAGATTGAAGACCATCCTTGGTTTGTTGGTGTTCAGTTCCATCCTGAATTCAAATCAAGACCAAATCATGTACACCCACTCTTTAAAGATTTTGTTGGTTCTAGTATAGAGACATCAAAGAAGTAAGTTTTAGTGCTTGAAAGTGATATAAGGTTGTATAAAGCGTCGATTCTGTAGAATCGATGCTTTTTTTTATGCTTTTACTTTTTATAGAATGACGTGGTAGAATAGTATATAAGAATGAATGGAGGCCCATTATGATAAAACTGTTAGCAGATTCAACTTGTGACCTTTCGGATGAGATTTTACTTAAATATAATATTAGTTTGGCACCTTTAACCATCACCATTGCAGGACGTGATTACAAGGATAGAGTGGATATATTTCCAGAGGACTTTTATAAGATGCTTGGTAGTATGGACAAATTGCCAACTACAGCAATGCCTAGTCCTATGGACTATGTGGAGATATTTGAGAAAAGTATAAAGAAGGGTTATACAGATTTCTTGTGTATAAGCATGTCAAGTGGGACTAGTGGTTCTTACCAATCTGCAGTCCTTGCCCTTGAGTATATCAAAGAGAATTATGAAGAAGGTACTTATAGATTTTATGTTGTAGATTCAAAGTGTATGAGTCATGGCAGTGGTTACCTTCTCCTAAGGAGTGCACTCTTACTTGAACAAGGTGCTACATATGAAGAACTTATTGATTTTAACGAAACCTATAAAACCAATATCAAACATTTCCTATCAGTGGATGACCTTGACAACCTTATTAAGAGTGGCCGTCTCACCAATGTTAGTGCCATGATTGGTAAAGTTCTGAAAGTAAAGCCAATTATGTCTATGAGAAATGGCAAAGGGGCTATTGTAGCAAAAGTCAGAGGTAGCAAGAAAGTTTATTCTCATTATATCAATGAGTTTGAGAAAAGAGTGGATCCTGAGTTGACGGATTTTGTGATCATTGGTTATACATCTGATAAAACAAAAGCCGAAGCCCTTGAAATAAGGCTGAGAAGTGAAGCCAATTATATTGGAGATATCTACATTATGCAGATGGGTGTATCTGTAGGTACCCATGTTGGACTGGGCGGAATGTCCATGTTCTTTGTAGAAAAAGGTCATAGACATGATGGACTGATTTACAATGAGATGAGTCATTTACTTGAGAAAAAAGACGATGTTCTTTCGTTCATTAAGAAGTTGGCCAATAAATCAAAAGGATAATAAGTTAAGGCGAAAATAAGCAAGGCACATCTTGCTCGGTTGACTAGACAGGACCATTAATAGAGAGGAAAGTCCTTTGAAACATTACACGGTAAGGGCTATGGAAGTATAGATATATGGATCAACATTTTTTTTGATGAACTTGTCATGACCTATGGCATAACTCTTAGTGAACAACAGAAAATGGCTGTTAAGCAAACGTATGGACCTTGTTTGTTGCTGGCAGTACCGGGTGGCGGTAAAACGACCACCCTTTTGTGTCGTTTGGCCTATTTGGTCAAAGTTGCAGCTATCGAACCTAGTAAAATACTATCCATTACATTCTCAAGGGCATCAGCCAAAGATATGAAGGAAAGGTTTGATAGTCTTTTTAAAGGAACCATCAAAGGCGATATTAGGTTCTCCACAATCCATAGTTTTGCCTATAGCGTTGTCATGAGTTACAACAAGAAATTTAGTGATCGTTGGCGACTAATAGAGGGGGTTGAAGACAGTCAATGGCAAAAAGGCAGAATGTTGTCAAAAATCCACTATCAAGTGAACAGAGAACATCTAAGTGATGGTGACTATGAGCAACTGTCCAATGATTTATCTTATGTGAAAAACACCATGAAAAGTAGAGAGGCTCTTGAAGCATATACTTCATCTATAGATAATTTCATGGAAATATATGAAACATATGAGAGGACCAAAAGGCAGAACAAATTAATGGATTTTGATGATATGCTTATCCATTGTTATAAGATTCTGATCAATCAGCCAACAATACTTTTATCATATCAAGAACGTTATAGCCATATTCAATTAGACGAAGCCCAAGACACCTCCAAGCTCCAACATGAGATTGTTGCCCTTCTTGCTAGCAAACATAAGAACTTGTTCTTTGTTGCAGATGATGATCAATCGATCTATGGTTTTAGAGGGGCCAAACCCTCATACCTATTTAATATAGCTGATGTCTATGAAGATGTAAATGTCATCAAAATGGAGATGAATTATAGGTCAACCAAAGCCATAGTGGCTTTGTGTAATATATTTATCAAAAACAACAAAATGCGCTATGACAAGCAAATAGTAACGGATAATGAAAGAGGTATTTCTGTTGCGATTGAAGAGGTATCAAGGCGAAAGGACCAATATAAAGTGCTAGTGGATAAAATAAGAAACTTGACATTGGAAGAAGATAAAGAGGATCCTAATCCATCAATCGGTATCATATATAGAAATAACTTTTCCGCTGTTCGTCTTGTCAAATACTTTGAAAAAAGGGGCTTAAGCTACAATCTTAGAGGCTACAATAAGAAATACTTTGACCACTGGGTCATTAATGACCTCCTGCATATGATGGATTATGCCTATTATCCTCAGAGCATCGATAGGTTCAAAGGCTTCTATTATAAGCTTAAGGGTTATTACATTTCTAAACAGATGGTTGAGAATGCCTTTATGGGTTTTGAGGAAGACACAGTTTTTGACAGACTCGTGGACAACAATGACCTTCCTGTCTATCAACAAAATAATATCTATCGTTTAAGAGATGACTTTGCTTTTCTTAAGATGGCAAAACCTTTAGATGCCATAGAGTATATTCTTACAGAAATGGGTTACCTTGAATTTCTAATTGATCGGTGTAGAGGCATGAACAGCTCATTTGATAATTATAATCGAATGATTGATGCTCTAAAAGATTTGGCAGAAGATGCAACGACTGTTGATGAGTTAAGGCAATCGATTAAGGATTTGGAAGTTCTTATGGCACAAGCGGTCTCCAGAAATGATAAGACAGGGATTATGATGACAACTGCACATTCAAGTAAAGGGTTGGAATGGGACATTGTCTATCTAATAGACTTAATTGATGGTATATTTCCGTCCAAAGAAGCCAAGGAGTCAGAAGCAATGACACTACTTGAAGAGGAAAGGCGTTTATTCTATGTGGCTATGACTAGGGCTAAGAAGTCCTTAACCTTATTTGAACATAAAAATTCAGTGCCTTCACTTTTCTTAGAAGAAGTGAAAGCACTGATATAGTTGTTAAACTTATCTAGTAATATCGATGAAATCTTGGTGATTGATTATTTGAATTTGTAGACAAACTTAATGGTTACATTATAGTGACGACCATTTTCAACATAGTCTCCAGTAATGGTTGCTCGCAAGGTTTCTGTAAAGTCATCCCAAAGTATTTCTTGTACTTGCATACCATCTTTTTGTTTATCAAAATCCTTGAAATCAAAAGTGAATTGGCCTTGGTTAAATGCATGGTATAGATTGCTTTCATCCATTTGGCCATTAATAACCATTATCTGGTCCATGACTTGATCTGTACCAGTGAACTGCTCCTGGAAGGCGTGAGGGTCTTGTGGCAAGGTTGCCGCCATAGCCATAGCTTCTTCAGGATCATAGAATGGGTTTTTAAACCATATTGGCATAGGGTTGAAAGTCAACTGAGTCACTCCGTCGTCTGTGTCTGTCTTAGTCTTGCCTTCAGCATCTTTATAGGTTCTTAGGAGTTCATAGTCTATCCAAGCGGTATCACTGAATCCAGGTGGCATTTGTGGGTATAGATGAAAGGTTTCGTTTTCAAGAATTTCCTTGAATCGATTCAGCTTACCAGCACCTGGCATTGAAAGTCCATCCATGCCTAACTCTCCAAGAGAAGCATTAAGCTCTGCTTTGGCTTCGTCAAGTTCGCTTTGTAGACCAGCCATTGCGTCACCTAGTCCTGAACTGGCCAAATCACCAAGTCCTGCCAGGTCACCCAAATCACCTAAATCAGGCATTTCCCCTAAATCGCCAAGGTCACCACCTAAGGCGCCGCCACCCATTAAGGCATCAAGATCAAGTGAAAAGAGAGGGTTGTCAAGGCTTCCAGCAGGTGCATCACCATCTCTATAATCAAAGATACCGTTATAACTATAGGCGGTGGTATCACCGTTTTCGTATTCTATGTCTCTAAAGCCAGATAGAATGGCTTGATAATTCTTGATGTAGTAGACATCTCCATAAAGTAATTGCTCAAAATTAAAACCGTCCATTTCAGAACTAGATTCAATATCGAGAAGCTCAATGTTTTCTGTAATATGTATGTTATAGATAGCGTCATCTGACTTGGTGCCATTAACTGCATTGTCTATACCAGGAGCAATTGATTCCATAACATCAATATCAATGGTGCCTTCACCCATGATACGTTCTTGGATGTTAACAGCATATTTATGGATCGTTGCATCTTCATGATAATTGAAGAATATGAATAAAAGCTCACTTGAAGGTTCTTCTTTTAAGTCGATATGTCCCATGAAATCTTCATAACTGCCATCCATAACCAGGCGCCAGGTGTCATCATTTTTGTGAAGGAAAACGACAAGACCTGTTCTGTTTTCATAGTTTTCTTTTGACAAAGCACTCTGGACATCAATAATGGCATTATCTAGTCCTTCAAGTGATACCAGGCCTGAACGATAACCTTGATGGTGCAAATCCATTACACTCATAGATTTACCCTCTTCTCTGTGGGTGAAATCATTAAGAGACCAATCTTCGTGGGCAGTTGCTATAAGGGCATGGTCAGCAAAAGGCGATTGTTCTGAGCTAAAGAGTACACCTTCCGTACCCATTTCAGCATTGATAAATTGGGCAAAATCAGACATGTAATTTTGCATAGTCTCTCTTTCAAGAGCAACTGTATAGAGATTGTCAATAATGCCCACACTGCTTTTTCCATAGTCTATATATTGCTTGACCAATGAATCATCAGCATACTCGTAAGAAAACATATAAGGTAACTGATACCAGGATTTCATTGTACGGTCATCCATTGTATCAATATTCATATTGTCCCAATTCATATATAGTTGATCTGTAAATTCAAGTGGGTAAAGTAGACCACTGTCTAAACGTCTTACTGCCCACATAGCAGTCGACTCCATAAAGAAGTTTTCTTCATTCGTTCTTCTGGCATAACCCATCTCATATTGGTAAGCATGGAATATTTCATGGGCTAAGGAAGCCCTAATGGTGTCGTGATCTTTATTTATGTTAACATGTATGCTAAAGACTCGGGGTCCTGGAAAACCTATTGTTGCCGGATCAGGAGACAAACATGAGAAGGAGTCAATGTTTGGAAGCATGTCCTCTGCATGAACCACTACTTTATATTGGCTCTCAATATAGCCAATAGGTTCACCAACTGAGGGGAAGTCTTCTAACATTACTGATGTTATAAATTCCTCTAGGTCTGGCAATAAAGGAAAGTCGGATGTGCTGGTGTGCAAATAGAGATTCTCTATGATTTGCTTTGGGTATAGCTCTAGGGGGTCATCTAAGGCAAGACCATCTTCAGCCATGACATTTTGAACCAGTGATGAGGTCAATAGATCAATCATACTTGAATCAGATGTGGTGTCAAATAAGAAAAAGTCACGAACCATTTGCTGTGAACTTTCATCCAAATCCTCATAATGGTCTACCATCCATTGAGCATCCCTTGAGATATCATAGTATTCACTATCTCTTGTGACTATATCAGATAGATTTTCACCACCTGTTGGGGCCAAAGCATTAATGACTTTGCTGGTGTGGTATGTCTCATCATCAATGTTGCCATCAGTATAGTTGGACTCAATATCTTCAAATGTGGATGTAAGAGATGAGTCTGATGGGTCTCCCTTGTCTGAATTACTCTCTTCTTCTTGTGTTTTAGCACTGTCTTTATTATCTGTATCATCAGGTGATTTCTTACAACTACTTAGCATAGCGGTTATAAGTAACACAACCAATGTCAGTGCAAATATTCTCCTTAACATAAGCTACCTCATTTCTATTGTATTACTTATATTCTATACACTTTAGTCCACTATAGCAATAAAACTATTTGCCTACTCCCATAATTGTAGGAAGCAGACAAATAGTTTTTGTTAGTAAGCGAAATTACCATCAATAAATATTGGGATTTCTTCACCGCTAGTTGTAATGCCGACAACAGACAAATCGCTGCTTCCTATCATAAAATCCGAATGGCCGTCTGCCACATTAATTCCAGCCGTTTTTCGTTCTTCATCTGTCATTTCCTCACCACCTTCAATGCATATTGGGTAAGCAGACCCAAGTGCAAGATGACAAGAGGCATTTTCGTCAAAAAGTGTTTTGTAGTAGAGAAGGTTCTGATTAGAGATTGGTGAGTCGTAGGGAACAAGTGCTACCTCGCCGAGGTACCTCATAGAATCATCTTTAGCAAAGACATTGTCCAGAATCTCTTTGTTGCTTCTTGCACCGTAGTCTATAACTCGGCCATCTTCAAAGATAAACCAAAAATCTTCAATTAACTGTCCGCTAACAACAAGGGGTTTGCTGGCAACAACTTTACCATTGATGCCAGATCGACCTGGTGCAGTATAGACTTCTTCAGTTGGTATATTGGCAATGAACTTATAGCCTTTATGATAGTGGGTATCAGCACCACCATACCAAATATGATTTTCTGCTAATTCAACTGTGAAATCAGTACCAAGGCTATTTTTATAACGAAGTGATTTGAACTTGCCACTGTTTAGAAAGTCCAACCAGCCGTCAATCTTCTCTTGGTGGTCATGCCAAGCCTTAACTGGATCATCTTCATTGGCCCTAGAAGCTTCAAGAATCTTATCCATTAATTTGCTCATGGCTACATCTACGTCATCCTTAGGAAAAACTTTCTTTGCCCAAGAAGGGGTCGGCATGGCTGCTATACACCAGGCCACTTTGTTATTTAGCATTCGCTCGTAATAAGCTGCTAAAGTTTTGGTGTAGGCATTGTTATAAGTGCTTATTTTTTCAGGATCAACATCTTTGAGATTCTCTGGGTCATTTGATGCAATGATTAAGAAGGCAGCGTCTTTTTCGGACAGGTCATTGTAATAAGCTTCGTACCATTTTTCTGTCTCCTTGAACCTATCAAGCTTGGTGTAAGTGTATCGAATCCGCTGACACTCATCATCAACCCAGTGGATGAAAACATCACCAGCACCAGCTTCATATGCTTCAACCATACACTTTTTTGCAAAGTCAGCAGTAGAGATTTGTGAACGTATGACCAGTGTTTGGTCAGGTTGAATATTGATGCCGTTATTTATTATAAGTTTGGTGTACTTGTTTAGTGAAGTCATTTGGTCTTCTCCTATCAAATGGGATAATTCTATTGTAAATGATTGTGACAAAAAAAAGAAGTGGCTGTCTCAGAATTGATTCTGAAATGGCCACTTGAAGTTTATGAAAGATAAAGTGTTATTTCCTTTGGTGTAAGGTAGATTCCTGAAACATCAATTGTCTCACGAATACATCCAGTCATTACGAGTGTCAATACCATAAGACATACAATGAGTTTCTTCATAACTAAGCCTCCTAGATACGACATATATAGTGTTTTCATAATACCCCTATAATAATTAGACGGATAGACCATAGGAAAGTTCCACTAGTCATGTGAGTTTATATTTGTAACATAAGTGTCATTGAAATTAAGCTTGTCTTATGTCATAATTTTATTTGAGAGTGGGTGGAAAGGGGTACTTATGTTAAAAAAGTACGCGCTTGACCTATAAGTTATTGACCGATGATGATTATAATCTGTTTTATGACCTATACTCTGATGAGGAGGTTATGCACTACGCATATGCACCTGTACTAGAGAACCACGAAGAGGCTATTACAAAGTTTAGAGAGCTACTTGATAACCAAACTGACAGTCGCAAGGGCAATATGTATGTTGCTATGCTTAGTGAGAATCAGATTCCTATTGGAATTGTAGACTATGAACTGTATTCACTTAATGACAATGGTGGTGTTGCAGAGATTGGTTATTTCTTGTTAAAGGAATTCTGGGGCCAAGGTTATGGTGGGGAAATGGCATGTGCATTAATAGATGATATGTTTAATGATACTAAGATTCATCGTATATGTGCTAGTTGTCAGGCTGAGAATATTGCATCTGAGAGAATCATGAGAAAGTTATCCATGGAATGTGAAGGTGTCCACCGAGATGCTAGATACAAGAATGGACTATGGTATGATGAAATCAAATATGCAATCCTCAAGAAAGAATGGCTTAAGACCCATACCATTACCAAAAAATCAGACTTGTTATTGTTTGGATAGATGATCTATGCACCTCTTCGAACTTAAGTTCACTAGGGAGGGATTTTTGTTATGTAAATGACGATTTCTGTTTGACTCTCCCTTTAGAGGAGGGTCTAGAATGACTATATTGATAGAGCGAAATGAGGTATGAAAGATGTACAAAATAGGTGAATTTTCAAGAGTGACAGGTATTACAGTCAAAGCACTTAGGTATTACCACGATGAAGGTATTCTTATTCCGCAGACCATAGACGATATGACGGGCTATCGTTTATATGAATCGGAACAGATTGACATGGCCAATTCAGTAAAAATGCTTAGGGACTGTACCTTTTCTGTAAAAGAAATTAAGGACATTCTGACAAATATTAATGACCTTGAAGATTTGCCTTACTTTATGGAAGAAAAGATTGACATGGTTAATCTTCAAATCACTGAACTTCGCAAGATCAAAACGAAACTGGTCAATGAAAAGGAAAAGCAGAAGGAAGTGAAGAATATGAATGATTATGTAGTAACTAAGAAGACCTATGATGATATGGAAATTATTAGTGTTAGATATAGGGGTCGTTATGAGGAATGCGGTGAGTATATTGGTCAACTCTATAAGAATGCAAAAGGACAAATGAAAGATGTGCCTTTCAACATGTATTATGATGAGGATATGAACGAATTAGCTGATATTGAAGTCTGTCTGCCAGTCAAAAGAGAAATCAGGACATCAGGTGACATAACATTTAGCAATCTAAAGGGGCAAGAAGGTTTATCAGTAATTCATATTGGTCCATATGATCATATTGGTGGGGCATACAAAGCATTATGGACCATGCCAAAGATCAAGGTGTTGAGTTGGTGACCCCAAGTCGTGAAATCTATAGAAAAGGTCCAGGTATGCTATTTAGAGGCAATCCAAATAAGTATGTGACAGAAGTTTTCTGGCCGATGAAGTAAATAGATGATAAAGAAGTGTGTTTTACCCCATGGTGTTGTCTGACAACCTGTGTTATGATAGTTAGAACTATTTGCAGGAGAGGAAGATACACAATGGATTTAATGAAGAAGAACAAACCACTTGTCATATATTTTTGCATCATTGCCTTAACAGCATTGGCACTTGGTCTTAGTAACGACGTCTTATCCAATTATTTTAAAGACGCATATAATGTAACAACCATACAGAGAGGATTCATTGAATTCCCTAGAGAACTTCCTGGGGTTTTGTTGATTCTCTCCGTTTCTTTGCTCTCATTTATGTCAGATATACGAATGGCAATGGTAGCCCAGTTAATGAGTCTAATTGGCATATTGGCACTTGGTCTCTTTACGCCTGTTTTCAATGTCATGCTGATTTTTATTTTCATCAACTCATTTGGAATGCATCTCTTTTTCCCTCTACAAGATAGTATTGGTTTGTCTTTGGTTAGTGAGAAAAATGTCGGTAAGAGAATGGGGCAGTTCAAGGGCATTAGTACTGGCTTTATGATGTTAGGCTATATTATGGTCTTCCTTGGTTTTAAATATGAGTGGTTTAGCTTTAAGACGCCTCTCAAGTGGGTCTTCATTATTTCAGGGATTATCTTGTTTGTCGTCTTTATCTTGTTTATTGCTCTTGAGAAAACTTTGAACCACCCTGTAACCAGCGAGCATAAGGTCAAATTATTTCTTAGAAGAGAGTACAAGTATTATTATATTCTGGTCATCATGTTTGGGGTGCAAAAGCAAATAATGATGGTGTATGGACCATGGGTACTCATTGAATTGCTTTCAAAAGGTGCCGAGACTTTTGGTATTCTTAGTGCCATTGGTGCCTTTGTTGGTATATTCTTTCTACCAGCTGTTGGTCATTGGCTTGACCGATTTGGGGTCAAGAAAATACTCTTTGCTGATGCATTGTCCTTTGTAGGCGTTTACATTCTATATGGTCTTATGTCTGGAATGTTTGTAAGTGGTCAACTGGCCAAAACTGGATGGCCAGTCCTATTGATGTTTGTCCTCTTTATTGTTGATAAGATGTCAACACAACTTGGTATTGTAAGAAGTGTTTATCTTAAAAAAATATTGGTCAAAGCAAGTGATTTAACACCGACTCTTTCTCTAGGCATTAGCCTTGACCATATTATGTCCATTACTTGTGCATTTGCAGGTGGCTTTGTATGGAAGTACTGGGGACCCCAGTACATTTTCTATCTGGCGGCTGTCTTATCACTAGTTAATCTTTACGTTGCTTTTAAGGTGCAAGGTGAAGCAGTTGAGGGCCAAAGACCATAGTATATGCTTTATAAGTCCTTATAGCGCTTTGGTACCATAAATATTGAAAAAAAATCAGATTTGGTGCTAGTATTAGACTAATAGAGGGAGACGAGTACTGCTTTTTGGCGTACTGTTTTTTCTCTATGATTTGATCCTGTCCCCCAGGACAAATTGAATTAGGTGACAAAAGACAGTTGCGTTGGCAGCTGTTTTTTGTATAAGTTAATAGACACAAACTAAAGGACCCGGAGGATAGGATAATGATAAAACGTTTAAGTGTGATGATGGTGCTAACTATTTTACTGACCCTGGTTTTGACTGGATGTACAAGTAATTCAAAAGTTGAGAAATTAGAACAAGACTATGTCAATCAGATCAAAGGTCTTAATGATGAAATCGAAACATTGAATCAAAGTAATGAGAATATGAGTAAGCTTATTGGTGACCTAAATGAAACGGTAGAAGGCTACAGCAATACCCTGATAGACCTTGAGAAAGATATTAAGTCCAAAGAAAGTGAACTTGATCAACTTCAGACTTTGGTAGATGAACAAGCGGAACTATTGTCTATGACCAATGAGACACCTAGCCTTGTTGTCATATCGCAGACCATTATTGAATTAATTCGTGATGAGGATTTTGTAACTTTATCAGGTCACATTCATCCAAGTAAGGGTGTTAGATTAACGCCCTATCCATATATAGATTTATCAAATGACATTGTTTTAACAGCAGCTGAAGTAGCCACAATCTCAACCAGTGCTACAAGTTACCTATGGGGACAGTATGATGGCAGTGGTGACCCAATTAATGCCACCCCTATGGCATATTACAACGAGTTTATCTATGATGAAGATTATGCAAGCCCTCATCTAGTAGGACATAACACAATTATTGGTACAGGCAATATGATTAATAATATTAACAGTGAGTACCCGAGTGCAGATTTTGTAGAATATCATTTTACTGGTTTTAACCCAAGTTATTCAGGGATGGATTGGTCTAGTTTGACCTTAGTTTATGAGCAAGTTGGACCAACTTGGTACTTGGTAGGAATCATACACGGTCAATGGACAAGCTAATAGAGAGGTGATTATGTGAAAACAGCATTGATAGCTGATATTCACGGTAATGATGTAGCATTTGAAGCAGTTGAAATAGACATGAAGACTAGAGGTGTTAACAATGTGATCTTTCTTGGAGACTTGGTAGCAGTTGGTCCACAACCACAAGAAGTCTATGATCGCTTAATGGGCCTTAACAAGTTATGCCTTATTAAAGGTAATACAGATGCTTGGCTTGATGATGCTATGATTGACATTATTCCAAGTGGTGAAAAAGAAGTCAAACTTCTTGCATATTATGATTATATGGCCCATAATATGACTGTCGAAGCAATGGATAAGCTCATTGGACTTGAAAAAGAGTCTTTGGTTCATATGGGACATTATTTGATTCTGTGTGTTCATGGGTCAAGAAGAGGGATTGATGATGCCATAGTAAAAGATAATCCAAATGATATTCTTGATGCCCAATTAGAACGTGTCACTGCATCGGTGGTTTTTTCAGGACATAGTCATGTCTATCATGATTTTAATTATCATGCACATCGATTAATCAATCCTGGATCCATAAGCCTGTCAGGTAATGGCAAAGCGTCGTATGTCATAGTAGATTCAACAGCGGGATTCCATGTTGAACACATTGAGGTTGATTATGATTACAATGAAGTCCTGAATATAGCGAAGAAAAGAAACTTACCAAATTTTGAGGATTTTAGACAACGTTTAATTGGCGACCTAAATTGACTTAAACCATATAGCAAGAGGAGATTTATGCAACAATGTCGAACTTAATTTTTATATTCATTAATATATTGTCACCCATATTTATTCAGATTGGCCTTGGATTCTTGATACGCAAGAAATTTGAATTGTCAGTGCAGACCCTGACAAAAGTTCAAATGTATATCTTGATTCCAGGTCTTTTGTTTTATAGCATCTATACCAGTAAGCTTAGTGGTGACGACATGTTTGTTATGATGGGCTTTACCACATTGCTATTCTTTGTGCTCATGCTTGTAGCGACCATCATCTCAAGAATGATTGGCATGAAACGTTCTAAAGAGAAAGCCTTTGTCAATTCAGTCATCCTTAGAAATCAAGGGAACTTTGGCATACCTCTCATTACCCTTGCCTTTGCTGGTGTTCATGGAGAATATGCTTTATCCCTTCATATTATTGTCATGCTGGCAACCAATATGCTGCTCAATACTTTTGGTTTGTACAATGCCAGTTCGGGTTCATATACGCCAAAAGACGCTATGAAAAATATATTGAAGCTACCTATGTTGTATACAATGGCTATTGCTTTTTTCTTAAGAGGCTTTAACATTGGGCTTCCAAATTTTGTCTTGGAAACCACCAATATTATGGGAAGAGGAATGGTTGCAGTTGCTTTACTAACATTAGGTGTCCAACTCGCCTCAACCAAAGTTAATTTTAAAGATTTGACTATCTATATGTCCAACTTTCTACGCCTGGCAGTATCACCCTAATCGCATGGGGGCTTGTTGAACTCTTGTCTATTGAGGGCATAGCCGCTCAAGTGCTGATTATAGGCGCTGGAGCACCAACCGCAGTAAACAGTGTTCTTATGGCAGTTGAGTTTGATGGCGATGCTACATATGCGTCAGAAACAGTGTTTACATCGACGGTATTTAGCGCAATAACCGTGTCTATTGTTGTTGGCATGGTAATGTGATAAACTACCAATAGAGTCAAATATATAGAGGATGGATTTGGGCATATGAAGAAGATTGCAGTTCTTGGACCAACAGGTACCTTCACTGAGTTGGCAACCAAAAAATACATTAAGACACAAAATATAGAAGCAGATTTACAGTATTTTTCATCTATGAGAAGAACATTTAGTGCTGTAGGTAGTGGCTGTGATTATGGTGTTATACCTATAGAGAATACACTGGATGGTTTTGTTCAGATTATACTGGATTTATTGACACATTCTGACCTTAAGGTCATTCATGAGATTGTACTGCCCATTCGATTCGCTTTTGTGGCCAACACAAAGAATTTGGATGATGTTAAAACCATCTATACACAGTTTAAATCAGAGAACCAATGTATTGATTACTTGGAACAGTTTAGGAACAGAGAGTTCGTAACAACGGCAAGCAATAGCCAATCCTATGAATATGTCCTAGGCGGTGATGAGAGTGTAGGTGCAATTATTCCAATTCACTTATTAGATCAGGACCATACATTTGCCTATGTTAAAAAAGATGTTGCAGATTCTATGGACAATGAGACAAGGTTTATCATTGTGTCAAAACATTTAAATGATGAAATAGAAGTCAACCATCAGTGGAAGACCTTCTTTGTTGTATCGGATGACTCAGACCGACCAGGTTTGCTGTGTGATATCCTCAACACATTCTCAAGAGATGGCATCAACTTAAAGTCCATTATCTCTAGACCTACAAAAACAGGACTGGGTAATTACAATTTCTTCATAGACATCGACGGCTGTTATCAAAAAGATGAACAAGTAAGGGCATCCATATCCCATGTCCTTGATAAATACAGTATTAAGATACTAGGGTCTTATTATAGGGTAGAGCCCAAATAAGAACCCAATAGAAGCAAATATAATTCAAAGTTTCGTAGGAGGTAACTATGAATAAGTCAACATATCGATGTAGCGTATGTGGCTATATTGTTGTAGGGGAAACACCACCTGAGACATGCCAATATGTGGTGCAAGCAAAGAGAATTTTGAAACTGGCTTTGACGGTCCAAAGGAAATGGACTCTAATGAGTCTGCCATTAATTCTACACCAGACTTTGAGCGTGTTGTGATTATTGGTGGCGGTATCGCTGCATTTAGTGCAGCCACTACCCTAAGGGAGAACTCGGATACAATTGCCATCACCTTAATTACTAATGAAAGTCTCCTACCTTATTATAGGCTCAACCTTACAAAAGTCCTAAGTGCTGGGGCAGAATCAGAAGAAGAAAAGCTGGTTATAAAAGACCAGTATTGGTATGACGAGCAGCGAATCAAGGTCCTAAAAAACAGGGTTGTTATTGACCTTAACCGTGAGGCAAATGAAGTTTTGTTATTTGATGGTACAAGTATTCATTATGACCGACTCATAATGGCCCTTGGGGCTCATCCATTTGTACCACCTTTTGAAGGAGCGACCTTAAAAGGTGTCACTAGCTTACGTACACATGATGATATCAGTTATTTAAAAGACTTGCTCAATCCAAGTCACCATGTAATGGTTATCGGTGGTGGTGTCCTTGGAATGGAAGCCGCAGGTGCCTTAGTATCCCTTGGATGCAGGGTCACTGTTGCTGAGAGTTCTGAGTGGTTAATGCCTAGACAGTTGAACAAAAAAGCCGCTTCTTATGTAGATAGTTCCCTAAGTGAGATGGGCATAGAAGTGCTTTACAATTATAGAACAAGATCAATAACTGAAACAAAAAAAGGTCTAAGGGTTACAGATCAAGAGGAAAGAATTTTTGATGTTGATTATGTTATACTTGCAACGGGCGTTAGGCCTAACACCTATATTGCAAGAAAAACACACCTTGAAGTTGACAAAGGTGTGGTAGTTGACAACTATATGAAGACCAGTGACGACCATATATATGCAGCAGGTGATATTACAGAGCATTATGGTTTAGTATATGGTTTATGGCATGTCGCCATGTATCAGGGGAAAATTGCGGCATTGAATCTCTTAGGTGGAAATATTGCCTTTGGTGGTGTTCCAAGGTCTAATACATTGAAGGTCCTGGACATTGATTTGTTCAGTGTTGGAGAAATCAGACCCATAGACGGCTCTTATAGTATCTATGAGGAAGTTAAGGAAGATGCTTATATTACCTTTCTTGTCCACGACCAGCAACTGGTTGGGTCTATTGCCATTGGCTATAAGGATTATACACATAGAATTCAAAAGGCTGTAGAAAGTGGTAAGTTCTTTAAACCAGAAGAGCTACGAAGCACCACTGAGATTCTAAAATCTATGTAATTGTCTACGTTTACAGTTTATAGAAAGTAATTAAGGCATCAGTTCAATGAACTGATGCCTTTTAAAATAGACCTAATGAAGCTTATGGATTGCTACTTTGGATTCTTAATATAACCAATACCAATGATGCCTTTACCTATATGACACCCAACGGCAGGTGATATCGGTGCTGTAATCAATTTGCTTGTATCAAAGCCAACTTCTTCGAGCTTTGCCTTAACTGTAGCAACGTGGTCGGGGGCGCTTGTGTTAAACAAGAATGTGAATTTGGAGTCTTTGCCATTATCTGTTTCTTCAAGGAAACGTTGGACTACGCGGTTAATGGCTTTCTTTGAAGTTCTAATTTTCTCAGAAGCAACAATCTTACCTTCGTCGTTTAATTCAAGTAGTGGCTTGATTTTTAGCATTGAAGCCATAAAGGCAGATGCGTTTGACAAGCGACCATTTTTCACCAGATACTTTAAGTCATCAACCATGAAGAAGATGTGGTCATTGTCTCTAAGCATCTCAAGGTAGTCAAGAATTTCTTCAACACTAGCCCCTTCGGTTGTCATTCTATAGGCTTCCATAGCCATATAACCTGTTATATAAGATGCACTTGCACTATTGAATGGGTGTACATTAAAGTCATCTAAATAAGACCTAGAGAGACAAACGCCTTGATAAGTGCCACTTAGATGTTCGGATATTGAAATGTAGATTGCATCAGTGTAGCCCTCTTCTTTGAGTTCATTGTAAATATCAAGAAGTTGTCCAGGAGATGGTTGGGCAGTTTGAGGTATTTCTTCAAGATCATCGATTATGTCATAGAATGCTTGAGGTTTCATGTCAATACCATCAATGTACTCTTTACCATCCATGATAATGGTTGTTCTGGCAGCTCGGACCTCGTCATAACCATCAATATAGTCTAGTCCACTAGTGCTGCAGGTGATGATTGCTATCTTGCTCATAGTTTCCCTCTCTTTACAATATAATTAACACTAGTATATCAAATATCGGTGGTCTATGGAAGAGCAAAACCTTGCATAAGATAGGACCTTAGGCTATAATAACGCTATCAATGAGAATAACAGGTGGAAAAATGCAAAATATATTGTTTTTTGATGTAGACGATACCCTGATACATCATAGAGGCGACATTAGTTACATCCCAGAAAGTACAATCAAAGTAATTAAGGATCTCCAAGACAAAAACCATATTATCGCCATCGCAAGTGGTAGAGGCTATATTCATATCAAACACATTATGATCATGTTAAACATTCATCACGCCGTCTGTTTCAATGGCCATATGTTGGTTGTAGATGAGGAGATTATCTATAAAGAGCGACTACATCCAGGTGATACTCACAAATTAATCAAGAAGCTTAGACGACATATTTTTCCTGCAATTGCAATGGATGAAGAGGTTGTATATGTGAAAGATTTATTTGGTAAAGTGAAAAGGACCCTAAAGAATCATATCAAAGTCATTGAAGGGGCTAACAAAGATATGTTTTTTAGCAACATTATGAAGCTAAAAGCACAAGATGCCTCCTATTATGGCATGATGTTTTTTAACAGGTATTTTAAGGCAAGTGATGAGTTTGAACACCTGAGCTTCAAAAAGTGGGGTTCTAAGGGATTTGAAGTGGCCAACAAAGGCACAAGCAAATTATCCGGAATCTTAGCTATGGCACAGCACTTTGGTATTGACCAAGACCATATTTATGTATTTGGAGATAATTACAACGATATTGAGATGTTATCAGGTATAGAAAATAGCATCGCAATGGGTAATGCTGTGGATGAAGCAAAAGAAGTAGCAGCTTATACAACAGATCATGTTGGAGAAGATGGCATAGAGAAAGCGTGTTATCACCTTGGATTATTGGATTAGAGAAAGGAAGACATAATGATACCTTATAAGAATCACAAACCCCTAGTTGATGAAACAGTTTACCAGGCGATGCATAGCGTCATAGCTGGTAAAGTAACCATAGAGAAGAATGCAAGCGTATGGTTTGGCGCCGTACTTAGAGGTGACGATAGTTATATTACCATAGGGCAGGGAACTAACATTCAGGACAATACAACAGTCCATGTTGGTAGAGATATCCCCACGTTGATTGGTGAGATGGTGACAGTTGGTCACAATTGTATTATCCATGGATGCATATTAGGTGATTATTCCATTATTGGAATGGGGAGTACAATACTAGATGGTGCCCAGATTGGCAAGAACTCTATTGTTGGCGCCAACAGCTTGGTAACCATGAATAAGAAATTCCCTGACGGTGTCCTCATAATGGGTTCACCTGCCAAGGTCATTAGGGATTTAACCCCAGAGGAAATAGAAAGTATTGAGCATTCAGCCAAAGAGTATATGAGCTTAGCCAAAGACTACATGAACAATTAAGTTCAAGTATCTTATTTTTTTTGGTAGGGACTTCAAACCAAAAAATGACGCCATTATCATGGTTATAACAACCATAGCCATCGCCATCGGCTTCTTGAATGGCCTTGACTATAGAGAGACCAAGGCCGTGGCCACCAACTTCTCTGGTTCTTGATTGGTCAACTTTGTAAAAGGAATCCCATAGATAGTCAAGTTTGGCATCTGGGATTGGAGGTGCAGTGTTAAAGACCTCAATTCTGCACACATCATCCTTTTTGGTCACACCAACAGATACAGTTTTGTTAAGATCACAATAGTGTAGGGCATTGGTCAGATAGTTGGACATGACTTGGTCAAGTCTTACAGGGTCTTTGATAATAGACAAGCCATTAGGGTATGGTTTAAGCTCTAGACTTATGTTTTCTGATTTGAAGCTTGCTTCAAACTTATTTACGGTCTTTTGAAGATAGTCATCAAGGTCTATCTCTACAGCTTCCTTATGTGACTGACTATGCTCCACTTGATTAATGTCCAAAAGGGCTCCAATCAAGTGGTTCATTTTATCTGTTTCATCTAAAATAACGTCACAATAGAAATCCACTTTTTCAGGGTTATCAGTTATACCAAGCTTAAGACCTTCAGCATAACCTTTCATTAATGAAAGGGGGGTCTTGAGTTCGTGAGAAACACTATTGACCAGTTCTTTTAATGAAGTGATGTTCTGATTTAGGGATTCTGACATCACATTAATATTGCCTGCCAATTCACCTAATTCATCCTGTGTAACAACGTCACAGGTCTCTGAGAAGTCCAAAGAGGTTAATCGTTTGGTGGCCTGATTCATAGCTCTAATTGGTTTGGTGAATGAACCAGATAAGATAAAGGTATAGATGCCCGCTATGACAAGGAGAATCACACCAATAAGAATAAAGAACTGGTTCATAACCATAATACTGGAACGTATAGAAGCCATAGGCATTCTTAGAATCAGATAATGGCCATTATCCAAATAGGATAGTAAAGCCAAACTTTTGCCATTGGTTAATGGGTCAATACCTGTAAGGGTTGAGTAAGAATCTGTGTTGGTCTTAAGTTCTACATTTGTAAGAGGTATAGGGCCCTGGGCAATCTCGGATTCCCTAATGCGGCCGAATCCTTGACCCATTCCCTGACCACCAGCCTTGTTCTGAAGCTGCCCCTCTTCTTGTCTTGGTCTCAGTGGTAGGTTGCCTGGCTTTTCAAAGTAGGGTAGTCTCTTTTGGATTTGGCCTTTGAAGATTTCATTGTTTAGATAATTGTTGGAGGTATAGACAGACTCACCATAACTATCAAAGAGTGCTATGTCTACATTGGAATTAGATTCAATGCCGATAAAGACATCCAGTGCATCACCATAGGATTCATCCTCTATAGCATTAATCGTTTCATAACTAGAAATAAGAGAAGTTTCCTGAGTGCTCAGATAGTAGTTTTCAAGGAAGATGGAATTGAAGAGGATGATGACGGCCACTAGTATTAGAATAAGGACACTGATTTGAATAAATAGCCTTGAGCGAATGGACTTAAGTCCTATAATCTTCTTCATTACTTGGTCACCTCGAATTTATAACCAGAACCTCTAACGGTCCTTATATAGTTACCTGCTTCTTGCAACTTGCTTCTTAGTCGGTTCATGTGAGAGTCAACAGTTCTATCTGTACCCTCATAGTCATAACCCCAAACATTATCAAGTATTTGGTCTCGTGTCAGAATGGCATTTTTATTTTGAATCAAATAGGACAATAATTTGAATTCTGTTGTACTAAGTTCTAAAGACACATCATTACACCGACATTGGTTATTGGTATAGTCAATAGAAAGGATACCATAAGCTTTCTCTTTGCTTGAGCCATAAGTTCTCTTGATCAGTGCATTGACGCGTGCTACAAGAATCGAAGGGCTAAATGGTTTGGTAATGTATTCATCAGAGCCCTTATCAAACCCAGTAAGTTCGTCGGCTTCAGTGTTTTTAGCCGTAAGCATGATGATGGGGACCTGACTAACATTTCTGATTTCTCTGCATGCGTCCCAGCCGTCCATTTCTGGCATCATTACATCTAGAATAACAAGGTGAATCGATTGGTCGCTAAAGAATAGGTCAACGGCTTCCAAGCCATTTTTGGCTTCAATCACATTGTAGTTTTCATTTTGCAAGAAATCGGATACCAAGATCCGCATTCTTGGTTCATCATCAGCGATGAGCACAGTATAGGCCATAATTAATCCTCCTAAGACGATGATACCAAAGTTTTGTCACAACAATATCACAGCCAATAATGGTTTAAGGGAGTTCAAATAGCTGTTCTTGATCAAATACAATAGTTTTGTCACTGTAGTCCTCTATGACATCACTATAATCATTTAGGTCGTCTCCAATCATTCCAGCTTGATAGCGAACAAACATAAAAAACAACGATGCCGATAATAAGAGTCATACTAATTTGTATAGATATGGCAGTATGACTTTCAATAGTATCCTTTGGTGGGTACAATTTCTTGATGACCTCAGCAATAATGAGAATTACAACAAATCCTATTAGGAATATTAGGTTGATTTTGATGGCTTCAGCCATATTTCGGCTGATCAGGTAATTGACAAAGTTTAAGATTTCATCAATTAGGGGGTCGGTTTCAATATCCAGGTACTTAGGGAAGGCACTGCTTGGTGCAAACCAATAGATAAGAACGGCTCCAATCAAACTAAACATTGAGGCCAATACCCCTGTAAGGGAAAGGAACTGCAAGGTGCCAATAAGGTTAAAGCGTTGAATCATCAAATACATAAGGGGCAGTGATACAAGGAGGGCAAGGAGGATCCAGATAAGTTTGTTTGGTATTTGATAGGTCAGAAGTTTCAAGGCGGTAATAGGGTTTTCCTCGTCTCCATAAACAGAAGTGACTATTTGATCTAGGTCCAGTTGCTTTGGAAAACGATCCAGCTTTAAATATTCTTTTTAAAACAACAGCACTGAGTGTTTCAGCAAGTTCTTCGTCGCTAGCACCGCTTTGCAGGTGATTCTCTTCATAGGCTTCAACAAAAGATATAATAAGGTTTTTATCAAGACCATCCACCTCAATATCACTATTTCTTAAATAATCAAGGGCTGTGTCAATAGAGTCTTCAGTGATTAGACCGGCTTCATGACCAGCTTCAAGAGCGCTGCTTACTTGGCTTAGGTCTGATAGAGAACTGTCTTTTACTAGGTCATTGGTGATGGTCAACACGGTTTGGCTTAGAAGGTCGTCAAGGAAACCAATAGGAATAACCGGCAAAGAGTCCTTATCTGTAAAATAGTAGGCATGAAAGCCAATAATTAGGTCATCAAGGGACCTTGCTATGTCTTTTGTATCTAAGTGCTCATCAAGAGCCTTTGTTAAGGCTTCCATATTTATAGGAATTGGTGTTTCCATAGATTCCAAGTCACTTGACTGAGACTCAACCATATCTGTCAATAGATTGACGGTCTCTTTGGTGACCTTACCAGCTAGGTTGTAGTCATCGATTAAGTCCTCTACAAAAGCTGGGTTATAGGCCGTATAGTATATGACAGACCCTTGAATGGTTAGGAATATTGTTGGAAAAAGAATCAGTGCAAGTACGATTGTAACAAGTACTCGAATGAGTTTCATATTGATACCTCCAAGTAAAACGCTCTCTAGTCTAAAATTCTTCTTATTATTATAACACAAATGCTTTCTATCATAACAAAGTTAAGGTATAATTGAGAAAGAATTAGGATAACTTAGGATTAGAGGTAGACATATGAAAAACATTGGAATGTTCTACTTCACAGGTACCCAGAGCTCTTACTATATCGCCAAACTGGTGAAAGAGGAGCTAGCTAAGCGCGGGTACAATGTGAAGATGTTCAAGCTTGAGAAAGCTTTGAACAAGACAGTCGATGTGGATCCTAAGACTTTTGATATGTTGGGCTTTGTGTTACCAATCTACGGTTTTGGAACGCCAAGGATTGTTAAAGAATTTATTGATACATTACCTAGAAACCAATCAAAAGTTTTCATTCTGAGGACAGGCTGTAGTAATGGCTGGATCAATCAGAGTGCTTCAGTAAGCATTATTCATCAATTAAGGAAGAAATGGTACGATGTTTTCTATGACCGAATCGTCATCGCTTCGTCCAATTGGTTAATAGATCTTGATGAAGAAGTGACCAAGAGACTGTATATTGCAACAAGAAACAAAAAGGTACCACACATCGCCTATCAGATTGATAAAGGTATAAGACGAAGGTATCACCGGAATTTTCTCAGAGAAGTATTGGTTGGCATTATTTATTTCTTTGAAGACCAGGTTGGTGCCAGACTATTTGGAAGATCATTATGGGCAAACAAGAACTGCATTGACTGTCGACTGTGTGAAAAAAGATGTCCAGTCGGTAATATTAACTTTAAAACAGGAAAGTTTAAGGCAGGTTGGCGTTGTGTTTGGTGTATGAAATGTGTGTATTCTTGCCCAGAGAATGCAATACACTCAAGAGGAATGGATATAGTTCAGTTCAGAAGCGGCTTTAATTATAGATGGATTATAAGAAATCGCAGTAACAATAGGAAGATACATGTTAATAAACACTTGTGGCGCTATATGGAAGACCGCAAGAAATAGCATGATGAACGACATTACGAAGAAAAATCAGACGAGGGTATATCCCTCGTCTGTATTATTATGACAATCATTGGTGTCTTGGATTATAAAAGCACAAATAGTCATGAAATGAAGAGACAATGGCACAAACCATCATGAAAACTAACTTCTTAGGTGGCATAATTGAATCATAAGACAAAGCGACTAACTTAGCATATGATTTAGAGGTGAAGAGAATGAAAGTTAAAATGATTGAAAAGGAAGCATTTATATTAGCAGGCGCAGTAAAAACAGAAAATCCAAACAGAGGGTTTAGATCTTATCATCAAAATACAAGTGATGAAGCGAGAAAGAAAGCTCAGGACCTTAAAAAAGAGGCCAAGGCATTTGAGCAAGAAGCTAAAAAGTTTGAACAAGAGGCCAAGGTGATTGTTGAGAAGGTTGACGATGTTGAAATTATTGACATAGAAGTTGAACATTCCAGTGGTAATTCAAATAGCAGTTCAAATAGCAAGTCAAATAGCACATCAAATGATAAGGAATGGACAATGCCATCCTTTGAAGAGGCAATGGGTCGCTTTGGCGAGATGATGCAAAACTTTGGCAGCCATATAGAGAAAAATGCAGGTAAATGGGAAAAGGACATCAAGAATTTTACCGATAATTTTGAAGAACGTGCTGATGAATTTGGCCGTAGAGCAGATGCTTGGGGCAATGAGTTTTCGGAGAAAATGAACAAGTGGAGCGATCGTTTTAGTCAAAAGATGGATAAATGGGGCGAAGACACTGAGCGCAAATGGTCAGATGTTTGGGAAGCCAGTGATGAAGAAGATGCACAGTACAACAAGTGGTACAATGATTATCCTGTTTATAAAACATTCAAGGATATCTATGATACACAGCTTGAGGGTCATAGGGATTTAAAGACCAATAAATACTTCTATGAAGTCAGAGTTACAAACGAAGATAAAGGACAGAATGTACCACATCTAATGGTTGGAGCAAGACTAGCTAGACAAAGTGACTTATCCTACCCAACGGTTATGATGACCTTTAGTCCTGACCAGTGGTTAGTGGTCAAGTTAAACGAGGATGAGTATAAAAAGGATTGGCTCAAGAGGTTAAGCGACTTAGACATGGTGAAAGACTATGAGATTCTAGAATACTTTATTGTTAGACATGGCTTTGCCAAAGAAGAAGGATTAACAAAAAATCTATGTACCTTTAAAGAAGGTGGCATAATGGGCGGCGACCTCCGCCTGATTGCACAGTCCATCGAGTTTATTGAAACACATCTTAAAGAAAAGCTGAATGTAGAACAGATGGCAGATGTGGCAGGTTTTTCAAAATACCACTTTTCACGACTGTTCGATAAGTATGTAGGTATGTCACCCTATGATTATTATCGAGGTCGAAAAGTGTCTGAAACAATTTCATATATGAAAGAAAGACAATGCAAAATTATAGAAGCAGCCCTTGAGTATGGCTTTTCCAGTCCAGAGGTCTTTGTCAGAGCTTGTAAGGGTGTCTTTGGCAAGTCGCCTTCAGCCATTAGACGGATGACTTTAGAGGGGACGTTCGAGGGTATTGGTAAAATAGATATAAAGCAGTTAAGTTTGACAGATATGACAGTCCATAATTATAATGCTCAGTTTATGATTCTACCTGAATTGACATTAGGTGGGATAGGGTATTTTACCGATTCAGAGTATAGCACGGTCTACGACTTGCCAAGAGAACAGCTTGAGAAACTCGGCGGCAAGCACAAAGAAGTCTTCAAACTAAGTTGGCTTGAAGAAGACAGTATGGGCTACATGCATTTTGTAGGTGTGAACCTTGAAGGTGAAGGTGGCTTTAGCCAGATTTTACAAAAGAAAGTCCCCAAGATGGCTTACTTGGTTTTCGAACTTATGGACAAGACAAGCATTGAGAAGCTAAAGTCTTATATTAGAGACCAAGTAATACCCGAGTCAGATTACGAACTTGGCATGCCCCTTAGAATAGAATCCATCAATTTGGATTCTAATTGTGGCAAGCTTTACATACCCGTTTTGCCTAAGGTATAGGGTGTGGTTGATTATTAAAGTATGCAAAAGGAGAGATGGCCAACCATCTCTCCTTGTTTTTTATGCAATAGCTCTTATTCGATTAATCTTCAAAGCAGGTCATATCAGCGCCAGAATGATCAAAATTTTCTTCAGGTGCAGTGATAACAACTGCAGAAGAAGTTCTGTTATAGATTTCTTTGCGCTTATTGACACTGGTGATGCTTTTGCCTTTGGATCGTCTTGGGCTTGATTTCTTAGTATGTACATCAATTGGAGTTGGATTCGTCGTCACAGGTGGTGTCTTATCAGGTACAGTCTCTGTTCTAGTGATATGGTGTTCAGGCTCTACTTTGGCAATTGAATCATATAGATTCATATTGGTGTGGTAGCGACTGTCGTAAGATCCTTACGAAGCAATTCCTCGAAGTATGCGTCGTTTCGTCTTCTCGGAATTATGTAACTGAGATCACGGTCACCATATTCGTACAATTCCTTCTCTATTAAGTAGGTGAGTGCATCGTCAAGATGGCTCTGATTATTCATCCAAGCTAAGATACGCTCATCTGTCATACTTGATTTTTTTTTCGATTTGAAAAACTTACTAAAAATCATTCCATCACCCTTTATATAGTCATAATCATTCTATTAACACCAACATGAGAATACCCACTTAGTAAGGATTACTTAAGTGAAGGTGAAACTGTAGGTGTCTTCTCTTTCTTAGTATATGCTTGTTTGAGGTTCTTGTATATAGGACTCTTAAGGAAGGCATACATACCTAGAACTTCAAGTACAACAGCAAATTCTTCGTTCACATAGAAGACTTCAATTTCAGTTTTGTCACCAAAATCATAGTATTTGTCCAGTAAGTAATCTTTCATAAGAATACTACCACCACCATGTACCATGATACAATCGATATCATTGTTGGCACGACCAACTTCATGTTTGGTATTACGGAATATTATTTCACCTTGCTCTTCAAGTGACTCATTAACCAAGTCTTTAGCGAAGCTGAAATGTTTGTGTTCATCATCACGTAATATAGCTGAATAGTCTTGTCTTGAGAATTTTACTAAGTTCTTAGAGCGAATGAATTCACTTAGAACTTCGTTAATTGCATGGCCAACACCGTTATTTGAACCTGCAATAAAGTTAGGGTCAAATGAAATGTCATTAGTCAGTGGAATCTCAGTTGTTCCTTCACCAATAGAGTTATGCAGAATCTTAAGACCTTGGAAGTAATTTCCATCAATGTCTAAGTCGTATTTCTCGTTAAAGTCTTTGAAGAAACGATCAACGATATTCAAGTATTCATCTTTAGCGGCCTTTGAACTAATGGCCTCAGCATTTTCTTTTGTTAAAGCTTGTACATAGAAAGTTGCACATATGGACTCAGGCAATACTTTCACATAGTTGAAATGTACTTTGACTGTAATAATCTTTGATGGAAGGTGAACTTTGACTTCGTGGTCATCATCCATAAAGCGGTTGAAGAATTGCTTGGCTGAGACAGGGGTATGTTGTGTTACTGGCAGTGCCGTAACCATATCAAGGCTCAATTCAATGTCAGTGATATCTTTGTTCTCTTTGTATGCTTGCTGTACTGCGTAAGCTGAGATAACACTAAGTGAATTGACAACGGTACATCTGAGTTGATTTTGGAGTTGAATGCACCAACTTCGATGTTGTGTAATAATTTACCAGACTTTGTGGCATACTCACCAACAAAGTAAGAACTTGCAGCGCCACCATTAACAGATGGTGTCATACAAGTTGTGATGACATTTGATAAAATATTCTCAACAAAAGCATCATCATCTAAACTAGATAGGTCTGGCATTTTTGAGACTTTTGAGAAGACGTTTGGTTGTGTAATCAAAATACCGTCGATGATTAAATCATGTTCGCTATTTCCATTATCATTCCCAACACTAAAAGACATTTTCATAGGTAAATCCTCCTAAAATATTGTTTTATTCCCTCGGTATGTTTAAGTGTAAACACATAAACATCATATAAATATTATTATAGATGAATTAAACGTATAAAACAACAAGAAAGCCTTTAGTTTCCTAATATTTTGGCGTTTAAGTCCTCAAGATATTCATAATAGGTCATTTTCTCAAGAATTGCCTCTTCAAGAGCCTCTTTTTCTTCGGTTAGTTCTTGCAATTTTACAAAATCAGACTGATTGTGTGACATTGAATCGTTAACACTTTCAAGCTTAACTTCCAGTGACTCGATTTCATCTTCAATCACTTCATAATCTTTCTTCTCTTGGTAGGTCTCTTGACCTGTTTGGTTTTGACTTTCTTAGTTTTTTCTTTTACAGATGTACCATCTGAATTATTATTTGAAGGGACGGTCGTCGATAGGGTCATATGATTCTTACGATAGTTTTGATAATCTGAGTAATTGCCTGTAATGGGCACGATCTCATGGTTTGTCTCAAAGGAGAATATTTTGTTACAGACACGGTCAAGGAAGTATCGATCATGGGAGACCGCTATAACAATACCACTGAAATCATCTATATAAGCTTCAAGAATTTTTAGTGTGTCAATATCAAGGTCATTGGTAGGTTCATCAAGGATTAGGACATTAGGGGCAAGCATAAGAGTCTTAAGAAGGTATAGACGTCTTCTTTCACCACCTGACATAGAGCTAATAGGAGCGTACTGAAGCTCATCGTCAAATAAGAAACGCTCAAGCATTACAGAAGCAGATAGTTGATAACCGCTTTCTGTTTTGATGTATTCGGCTGTATCTTTTATGTAGTCAATACCTTTTATATCAAGAGGCATGTCTTTTGCTTCCTGAGAGAAATAACCAATGTTGATTGTGTCACCAATCTCAACAGAACCTGTGCTAAGCTCTAGACTACCAATGATGACATTGAGCAATGTGGTCTTGCCAGCGCCATTTGGACCAATAATACCTATGCGGTCATCTCTATTAACGGTGTAAGTAAAATCTTTAAACAACACGGTGTCACCATAGGTTTTACCAATCTTATTCAGTTCGATTGTTTTTTTTGCCAAGCCTTGTGAACCCAACATCAATGGATACTTCATTGTCATTGCGTACATAAGAGGTATTTTTGATTTCTTCGAAACGATTTATACGTGCTTTTTGTTTTGTAGACCTAGCTTTCGCACCTCTTTTAATCCAGGCTAGTTCACGTCGGTAGAGATTGTCACGCTTTTGCTCAAGGATTTGAGCCATTTCAATACGTTCTAATTTCTTTTGGAGAAACTCAGTGTAGTTGCCCTCATAAGTAAAGATTTGGCCATGGTCGATTTCTAGTATTTTGTTGGTGACTCTATCGAGAAAGTATCGATCATGGGTAATCATTAACAGTGCACCTTTACGACGTGACAAATAATCCTCAAGCCAGTCAATGGTTTCGTTATCCATGTGATTGGTTGGCTCATCAAGGATTAGAAGGTCGCAACTTGAAATCAAAGCAGAGGCAAGGGCCAGTCGTTTCTTTTGGCCTCCTGACAGTTCTTTGACAGGTTGGGAGAATTCTGTAACATCTAGTTTTGTTAAAATGGTTTTTTTTATTTGACTCTCAAGTTCCCATGCATCTAAGCGTGTCATTTCCTCGGAACACTTTAGGACCGTCTCTGTATGTTTTAAGTTATCTGGGTGTTTTGTTGACATTTCAACAGCAGACTCATAGGCTCTCAGACATTTGAAAACATCAGAATCGCCTCTTAGAACTTGTTCGATGACTGTAAGATTGCCATGGAATTCATGGTCTTGTGTTAGGAACTCTATCCGAGTCGTTTTATGAACACTTAACTCACCAGAATCAGGGCTTTCTTTGCCTGCAATTAGGCGCAGTAAGGTGGATTTACCTGTACCATTGATGCCAATGATGCCTATTTTGTCTTGTTCGTTGATTGTAAAGTCAATGTTTTTGAAGAGATTCTTCATACCATAACTTTTACTTACATTTGTTGCTGTAATTGCCTGCATTCTATCGCATCTCCTTATATAGTATACGAGCCATTTCTTTGAAACGCTCTAAGGTATAACCATAGAAGGTCTTGTAAGTTTCACAAAAATAGTTAAGCTCCAAAGGTCCTTTGCTGTCTAGAGATTTGTGCCTTCGACATCCACCTCGGCATACACCCATATATACACATTCGTTACATTCGTCATGACGCACTTTGGATGTATCAATAAACTCTGTGGCAACTTCATTGTTAGCAAGTTCCATCAAAGAAGCATGCTCTACATCACCAAGTCGCCATTCATCAAGGACGTAGAAGTCACATGGATAAACAGAACCATCGGCTTCAACCACTAGGTTTGCAGAACAAACCCCCATCATATCACAGCTCTCAGGTGGATAACCAAGTAGAATCTGAAGGATGTTATCAAATGTACGAATACTAATACGTTGGCCGTTCATAAAATCTTTGTACCAAAGGTCAAATAGCTTACACAAGAAATTGGCGTAATCTTTGGGGACCAAAGCATAAGGGTTACTGCCATGGGGTTTTCCAAGTTCATCTAAGCAAGGAATAAATTGCAAATATTGAAAGCCTTCTTTTCGAAAATAGTTGTAAACCTTCTGTGGATGTTTGGCCACACCATTGTTGACAACACTTAAGATGTTGAAGTCTACTTTGTATTCTTCAAGGATTTTGATGGCTGTCATGACTTGTTTGTAACTACCAGCCGACTTATGATCTTTACGATTCATATCGTGGACATCTTTTGGTCCATCAAGAGAAACACCAAGAAGAAAGTGATTGTCATGAAAAAACTTAGCATAGGCTTCATCTATAAGGATGCCATTGGTTTGAAGGGCATAATTGACTTTGATGCGATTTGGATTTGTGGCTTTGACGTAAGCCACGAATTTTTCAAAATATGGCAGACCAATAAGTGTTGGCTCGCCACCTTGAAAGGCAAAAGTAACTTGATGCTCGGCATAGTCAAAAGCTCGGTCAATCATTTTTTTCATAGTTGACTCAGTCATCATACCGTAATTCTTGATATCTCGATGGTCCGTTACATTGGCATAGAAACAGTAGGAACAATTTAGGTTGCAACTGCCAGAAGCAGGTTTGATTAATAGGGATAATGGTGGCATAAAAGGTACCTCTTTTCATTGAAGTAGTAATTAGTTAAGGAAAAAAACTATGCTTATTATAGCATATTTTGATGGCTATAGTCCCACCTTCAACAAAGAAAGGACAAACAAGCGACACATTGCGTTGCTATAATAAGGCAGTATCCCATAGGATATCTATGTAATGATGATTTAAAGGGCAGAGGAGTGCAAGTATTGAATAAGGAAAAAAGAATTGTATTAATTGAGCAGAGATCCTTTATCAGACACCACCTTAAAAAAGAAATTGAACAGTATTCAGATGTTTCTGTCATTGGAACAGCCAAAGACTTAAATAGAGCTTATGAACTTTGTAGAGATAGAGAACCCAATATACTCGTTATAGATGGGCGTTTTCTTCTTGGAGAAAATAAAGGCTTCGCATGCAAAATGTTGGCCCTTAGACCTATGCAAATCATTGTCCTTGCAGATGAGTTTGTCTATGAAGAATTAATGAGACTTGAATATGATGAAAACTGTATTCACAATCTGATTATGCTTGACAAGTCAAAGATTCTTGAAAGCCTTCTTGACATGGTTGGCGCTATTCTTAGACATGATAGAATGAGAAAAGACATCGAAAGTAGGTACTATCAGAAGTTGGAAAAGACTTATGCCAAGGTGGGTGAGCCAGTGATTGCTTTAGGCGCATCGACTGGTGGCGTTAGTGCAATTGAGATGGTATTGACAAAACTTAAAAAAAGAAGTACCACCAATTCTGATGGTTCAGCATATGTCAAAAGCATTTACAGGAAAGATGGCAGAACGCTTAAGTAAGTTGTCAGCTATTCAAGTAAAAGAAGCGAGCGATGGAGAAATAATTAGACGTAATGTGGCATACTTGGCACCAGGTGACAAACATATGACCATCGAGAAATACAAAGGAAACTATCGAATTAAGCTTGATCTTGAACCTTTGATTCATTACCAACGGCCAGCCGTAGAGAAGCTGTTTGATTCTGTGGCAGACCAAGTTGGTGAAGACGCTATTGGTGTATTGTTGACAGGTATGGGTCGTGACGGAGCTAATGGTCTTTTGAATATGAGAAACTCTGGGGCATATACGATTGCCCAAGATGCAGCATCATGTGTTGTGTTTGGTATGCCAAAAGCAGCAATCGAACTTGATGCAGCTTGTGAGATTGCCCCCATTGAGGTGGTATCAAGTCGAATGATGGAACTTGGTGGTATCACTTCTAAAGATGAAGAGATACGCAGTGCCGTTTAATTAAACAAAGGCAACTAGAATAAGATAATATGTGTAGTGATAGATTGAAAGGATGTTCATCATAGGTGGATGTCCTTTTATTTGTGGTAGAAAGCCCTTTTATATATAACTTTTGGCCTTAATTATGACTTATTGTGAAAAAAATTCTAATGTCATTGCAAATTAGGTGTAATGACATTAGAATGTAGTAAGATATATAACATAAGAGCTAGGGACTATTCGGAGGACATAATGAACATTAATTATTTGAGGCAACAGATTATTGGCGGACAAATGGCATTTGACACACCCTATGGTGAAAGAATTATGACTTATGCCGATTACACAGCATCGGGTAAATCACTAAAATTCATTGAGGATTATATGATGCGTGTTGCAATGTCCTATGCTAATACTCATACGGAAGATGGCTATGCTGGAAGCCAAACAACCAAATTGTACCATGAGGCAAAAGATATGATTCGTAAGAATCTGAATGCCAATGACGATTATGTTGTCATTAGCCCAGGCAGCGGCACAACTGGGGCAGTTTTCAAATTGACTCAAATATTAGGTATCTATAATGCACCAGCAACTAGACTAAGGCAAGACAGTTTGCTGGATGAACTTAGGAATGCTTCCATAGAGTTTAATCAACAGGTCGAAATCCTGATTCAAGAAAACAGACATAAACGTCCTGTTGTCTTTATTGGTCCATATGAACATCATTCCAATGATTTGATTTGGCGTGAAGGCGACGCTGAAGTAGTTGAGATTGGCTTAGATAAAGACGGTAATATTGATTTATCTGATTTGGAGAAACAAGTTTCTAGAAAATGTTTTAAACATAGGAAAAAAATCGGTGCATTTTCAGCTGCCAGTAATGTCTCTGGAATACTAAGCCCAGTGAATGAAATTGCAGGCATCATGCATGATTATGATGGTCTTGTCTTCTTTGATTATGCAGCATGTGGCCCTTATGTGAAAATAGATATGATGAAAGATGAGCGCTCCTATTTTGATGGCATCTATTTGTCACCACACAAATTCTTAGGCGGTCCTGGCACATCGGGTCTCTTGGTATTTAACAAGAAGATCTACAACAATGATTTATCTCCTACATGTGCGGGTGGCGGTACTGTTGAATATGTTAGTTCAACCAACTATGATTTCATTGAAGACATTGAGATTCGTGAAGATGCAGGAACACCACCTATATTACAGACTATTAGAACGGCACTAGCAATGAATGTCAAAGAACAACTTGGTTATGACCGTATAGAGCAAATAGAAGAGAATTATATCCACCGTGCCATTAAGCGCATGAAAGAAAATGAAAACATATTTATTATTGGACCAACAGAAATCCAAAATAGACTGGGCATCTTCTCCTTCAACATCAAATATAAGGATGGCTATTTACATCCGCGTTTTGTCACTAAGCTTATGAATGATTTGTTTGGTGTGCAAGCCAGAGCAGGATGTTCTTGTGCTGGACCATACGGACACAGACTTCTTGGGATTGATGAGGAGAGGTCTTCAAAATACCGTGACGCCATCAAAAAATGGCAATGAAGCTATGAAACCTGGCTGGGTAAGGCTTAACTTCCACTACTCCTTTAGAGAAGAGACCTTTGAATTTATTCTAGATGTCATAGAGTTTATTGCCAAGTATGGTTATTTATTTTTGCAAGATTACACATTAGAGCGTTCCACTGGTCTTTGGACACATAAAAAGCCTGTAACGCCTGCTCTTATAGACCTTAATGTTGAGAAGGCAATGAAACTTGGACAGATTGCCGTTTATTTTGACATTGACGAGGAGTTACAATTCTATGAGAATGTGCTACAGGAGGCACATTCTCACAAGAATCACTTGTTTAAATTGACAAGTAAGTATACAATAGACTATATAGATACTTTTCCGGAGCTAGCATGGTATTATGTAGCTGAATGAGAAAAGAAACCAAATAGGGCGTCAATCTTTGATTGATGAGAGTAATGGTATGTGCTAATTAAATATTGGAGGTTGATGTTGTGAGTCGAATGGACCAATTTGATTACCTAAGTATCTTGGGTAAAAAGGTTGAGTCTGTCTACAAGTTAGAAGGTAGACATGGCATTCAAACTTTGGCACTATACTTAGGGGAAGAAATTCTCACCATGAGCTTAAGAGATGGTGAGCACATATTTAGACTAGATTTATACACTGAAAATGAATGGATAAGAACATTTGATACAGATGAAATTTCTTGGTATTATCCTTATTCATGCTTTGAAGGTAAAATAATAGGTAATGTTGATTTGATTAATCAAGAAGCCGGTAAAGAAGTGATAGAACTATCCTTTTTATCAGAAGATAAGAAAATAAGGGTGTCTGTAGAAGATGCGAATGCCTTATCCTTAGACCTTGATTTAATAAGACCTGGATTTACCATTAATTTTGCGAATAAGAGTATTGAAGAGGTGGAAGCCTTGCTTCTTGATATAGAAGTTGATTCTTCAGATTATGTTAGAATGAGTGGTGCAGTTAGAGCTGTCTACTATTACTATTCATGTATTGACAACGTATTCGAACTAGCAAGCTACATTTATGAGGTGTTTAGAAAATATACTGAACAGTTACCTATTGGTAAACCTCGAGCTTATGAGCTGGCAAGGAAACTTATTTACTAATTTTCTTGGCATCATAAACATACTATGCGTAATGAAGGAGCAAACTTAAAGTCATGAACTTTAGGGTATGCTCCTTTTTAATGGTGTCATATATGAAATACGTGAAATCAAGTGAAATAGACTAATCCGCCGTGTTTGGGGGTCGTCATATACCACAAACTCAAATCAAATTTCTTAATTCTACCCTCATCAGAAGCAGTGGCTATAACCTTGCCATTTGAAAAGCTAGCTTCTGTTATGGTAATCCAGTGCCAAGGGTAGAGGCGTTTTTCATCGCCAGGCGAAAGATTCAAAAAGGCAATAGGGCTCTCATTTAGCAAGCCCTTCTCAACAAAGGCTTTTAAGGCATTAACATCTCTAGAGCTTTTGGTTAGGGGATCTACGGAGAAAGTATGAGCACTAAGCTTAACCCCTTTTGATTTTGCATAGTCTAAGACACCATCAGATAACTTATTGATGTGATTAACACCCATCATTCCTGGTGTTACATAATCAAAGAGTCTTTGCATATGTTTGACAAAATGGCTTTTATTAAGGGTCGTATGTGATCGTTTTGCCTTGTGAGATTCAGTGTCATCCGTGGCAAATCCATCATAGAGTAAAAGATAATCTTCCCTAGTATAAGCTAGGTAGCCATCTGATTAGCCGCGGTTGTAGGCCCACAACCTGATTGCTTGTGCCAAAAATTTGGATACCAAGCTTGGTTGCCACCAAAGGAGTTGTAGCTATGAGGGGTATTTGCTATGTTGAATAAATCCAAATGATTGAGTTTTATGTGTGTTGTTTCTTTCATATGATCAGTCCTTTTAAGTTATTATACCCTTCAAATACAAAAATTCTATTAACAAAATGTATGCTATAATCATACTATATATTTTGTGTGAAAGGTCTAAAATGACAACTATGAGTAATGTTTTTAAAGAAGAATACGGAATTAGTGATGAAGTGTGTAAAGCACTGGACGCTATGGGCTATAAAGAACCAATGGAAGTACAGGCAAAAGTTATTGAAGACCTTAAGTCAGAGAGTGACTTAATCGTCAAATCAAAAACAGGCAGTGGTAAAACCGCTGCTTTTGGTATTCCAATAGTGGATAAGCTGGAGACGGATGAAACCTTGCCTCAAACCCTTGTCCTAACACCAACTAGAGAACTTGCTGTCCAAGTCTGTGAAGAGATGGCTGATATAGGCAAGTATAAGAAAATCAGATGTTTACCAATCTATGGTAAGCAACCGATCCACATCCAGTTAAGACAACTAAAACAACGTGTCCATGTAGTTGTAGGAACGCCTGGTAGGTTGGGTGACTTGATTAAACGAAAGAATCTTAAGTTAGATCAAATCAAGTACCTTGTTATTGACGAGGCAGACGAACTACTCAAAAGAGGTTTTCTAGAAGAAGTAGAGGCCATAATCAAAAAGGTGCCAATGGAACGTACCACCTTATTATTCTCTGCGACAATGCCTGAACAAATTGAGACAATCTGTCATAAATACATGAATGAACCAAAGCGTATTGAGGTGGTGTCAGAAGAAGAACCAATTAGTGAAATAAAGCAGACATACCTTGAAGTGGCAGACGATTGGAAATTCATGAGAATGAAAGAAATCATCGATCATAAGAATCCATACAGTTGTATGATTTTTTGTAATACCAGAGCCAAAGTTGATCAATTGGCGGATAAGCTTCGAATAGGAAGATATTCCTGTGCAGCATTACATGGAGCCATTGCCCAAAAATACAGACTAAGAGCCATATCAGAATTCAAAGAAGGCAAAGTTCAGTTTCTTGTGTGTACAGACTTGGCCGCAAGAGGGATACATGTTGATAAGTTAGATTTGGTCATTAATTACAGTGTTCCCAACGAAGCAGAGAACTATGTTCATAGAATTGGTCGGTCGGGTAGAGCTGGAGAAAAGGGGGGGAAGCCATAACCTTTATTAATGTACATGATGGCAAAAAGTGGGCAGATGTGATTGACTATATTGGCTATCAGGTGCCAAAATCAATGGAAGTTTTTAATAAAAATGGTCGAGAAATTCCTAATGGGTCTAGTAATCAAAAGACTAAGTCGAATAACAGACGTAATGTGCAAAAGGTAAAGAAACATAAAGATGTGGCAAGAGTTAGGATTAACGCCGGTAAGAAAAAGAAGATTCGTCCTGGAGATGTCCTAGGCGCTGTCAGCAATTTACCAGGAATCACATCAGATGATATTGGTATCATTGATATCCAAGATACATGTACTTATATAGAAATCCATAACAACAAAGTGGACTTAGCATTTAAAGGTCTGACAGGTTCTAAAGTTAAAGGGAAGCCTGTGACTGTGAAGAAGCTTAAATAGCTAGAAATGAAATAGTAGAATTACAAAATAGATTTAAGTAAAGAGAGGTAAAGAGATGGAATATTTTGTATTGGCCGGAATATTTTTGATTGTTGATCTAGTCTTAATCATTATGATATCCAAAAAGAAATTGCAAGCAGAAACAATGACTTTGACCAATCCGGATGGAACAGTGATTCAAATATCGCCAGAAGGTGGTATAGAAGTTCACAATAAGTTTTGTATTAAATGTGGCTCTCCACTTGTATCAGGCGCTAAGTTCTGTGGTTCTTGTGGTACTCAGTTAGGAGGTCAAGCCTAATATGGATATACTAATTATTATTCTAGGACTTTCAATGTTTATTCTTGGGGCTGTCTATGCCATCAAATCAGCTTCAATCAAAAGGAAAATTAATACAATCAAAGCCAGTCAAATATTGGTAGCGGCAAGGAACGGCTATATTGAAGCCACCAATGGGGATGGCGATGACTTGCTAATGCAATGTGTTATCTTAGATGCACACAAAGAATTAACTGAGGTTATTACAAGAGGTGGTAATCCTAACAAAACCAATCGTCACGGGACACCACTGATCTATATTGCAAAGAATATGACCTATCATGCTGAGATTA
>JDSF01000139.1_pt1 | contig 52789 bp, 54 predicted proteins | sample 199441 | NCBI WGS metagenome assembly JDSF01 (sample SAMN02592751, study PRJNA231836) | bioreactor metagenome | isolation source: continuous culture bioreactor denitrification-DNRA | place: Germany: Bremen
CCTTATGTATTAACATAAATTTTGGTCGTATCTTAGTATACACTTTTTTTTATTTAGTATTCACTAAAGCTCAAAAGGGGTATATTACAAACATACTAACCGATTGAATGTAGGTGATGCAATGAAAAACGCGAAACTGGTTTCACTATTTCTATTTATTGCCCTCTTACTTCTTTTTTCTGTATTGATTCAGTCACGGATGTCCGTGCTTCACGAGGAGAAAGTTGTACGAATTACTGGAAAACATTTAAACCTTGCGACTGATCTTAATAATTACATTTCTGAAAACGTTGCCTTAGTTAAAGGTGTTTCAGCGTATCTTCAAATGAATGAAGTGTATGATGACAATGAAGTGTATGCACTTTTAAATCATTTGTATAAAGATAACCTTGACGAGGTTAGAAATGTAACAGTCATTGAGAATACAACCATTGTTTGGGTTTATCCGTTAAAGGGAAATGAGTCTGCTATTGGCGTGGATTTATCAAGTATTCCAGCCCAAGCTAAGCAAATTGAACATGTAAAGGACACTCTTGAAATTATGTTTGTTGGACCCATTGATCTTGTTCAAGGTGGGCAAGCTTTTATAGTACGTGTTCCAATCTTAAAAGACAATATGTATTGGGGTATGGCGAGTATAGTTTTAAAAGCCGAAGAAGCCTTTAAGTTTATAGAAGAACATGCCATCAAAAACGATGTAAAGTATTTTATTACTGAAAAAAAACAATAAAGACAACATAATTTTTGGAGACCTAGCTGTAATGCAAGGCTCGCCAATTCAGTTTGAGTCTGAATCTACATTTGGCACTTGGGATATATATGTAGTTCCGAACAACGGTTGGAATGATCAAAACTTAGAAGTATTTGTACTAGTACTTACAGCAATACTTTTTTAGCGCTTATATGTCAAACACTGTATATAAAAGACTAACTGAGTATCTTATTGTGCTGGACAGAAAAAAAACAACTTGAACATGAGTCTTCAATAGATCGTTTGACTGGAATAACGAATAGGTATGCATTTGACTTAAGGATTAACAGTCTAATGCTAAGAACTGAACAGACTCACTACCTGGAAGATACACCTAGCTCATTAATATACTTTGACATAGATAACTTTAAAAACGTAAACGATTCTCGTGGACACTCCACAGGTGACTACGTACTCATGACGGTTTCATCACTTATTTCTCCCATAGTACGTGATTCTGATACGTTCGCAAGATGGGGTGGCGATGAGTTTATTGTACTCCTTGAAAACACACCTCTAAATAAAGCGGAAAAAGTTGCTCAGAAAATCCAGTCTACACTGGAACATTACAACTTCGAGTATGAATTAAGTATTTCTGTTAGTATTGGACTTTCCGAGCGTAAACCTCACGAACCTTGGAATCAGTGGTTTGAAAGAACAGATAGTGCACTTTACACCTCAAAGAAAAAAGGACGTAATTGCATTTCTATCAGTGAATAGAATGGCTCAGGTACTAAAAAAGTGTCTATTTAACAAGTATAAACTTTATAAAAAAAAGCGTAGTAAAATCACGGTTGACTTAGAGTCTGATTTTACTACGCTTTTGCTATAGTTCTTGGTATTTGTATATTAGTATTTGTATATTAGTATTTGTCTTTAAAAGTTATTCTTTTATCAGCTTCAATTTATTATCTGGACACATCTCTTTAGATTCCAAATCAATATGCTCCATTTCCATCTCTTGTTCAGGGGCATACCCTGTCCAGTACGACGGCACTTGATGTGTGAAGCCACATGTTTCACATTTATAGAAAACTGTTTCCATGATTTTTCCTCCAAAGATGATTTCTAATTTAATTTCGGTTTAGACTTTTTTTAGACTTTTTTTACACAGTTATACATAGCATTATAACTGTTTTACTACTGTTTATCCATAGCCCATTTTAAACGTGTTTCTGGATTAAATTTTGCCCTTGCTGGATTTCCATCTGCTCTATTAATTTGCAGTGTTTTCAGTTCAGCACTAAGGGACCATAAAGTATCAAATGGAATAGACTTATCGTATTTCGTCAAATTGCCATACTTATTAGAAAGAATCTCTTGAACGGATTCGACTGATACTTCGATTCCGCTTTCAATGGCCTTTTCTATACACGAAGACCTGTCTAAAGTCATAAACCAATTCTCCTCTGGTCTGTTTTCATACTTAAGCATATCGTCGTGTTGGAAATGATTCGTTGACACAAGAAAATTAGACTTAGGTCGGCGTACTCTAAACCGCTCACTGCACATTTCCACAACTGCCATATCTCCAGATTTGTCTGCCAGAAGAATATTGTGGGACGTCATTACTGGCATGTTTTCAATTAAGAGGAGGGCCTGCGCCACAGTCTTACACTTTTCTAGGAGCATCCTAACTATAATTAGAAAATTTAAGCCTGGCTTTACTGACTTAGGCGCTACAAAGTTCATACCTACAGCAAGACCATGTTCATTTATACCATCTTCTTTTCCAACAAAGCAGTCACTCTGTCCTATAAAGGTATAACCGCTCTCTGGACGCACGAGTGAGCTCTCACACGTTTTTTTTAAGACAGTAAACATATCATGATTACGACCAAAGAAGACACCACGTTCTGTTTTTTACTGCCATGTTCGAACAACCAATGTCAAAGTTATAAGCACCTGCTGTTATAATAAATGTCCCTAGCGCGGATTCATCTACGTGAAGTCCATCTGCTAATCCCTTAATTTCATCAATAATCTCTGGGTATACCGTCTTACATATTTTAAGACTTTCAACACCAAATGCCAGTCGCTCCTCATCAAAAACCAGTAGCTCGTCTAGACGAACATTATTTTTATAAAGTAATGCACCGTATTTATGACCCATATCATAGTGCATTCCTGCCAGTCTCGGTTTATACATAATAAAATCTCCTTTCTCTAGTAAACTTCCTAATGAAAGTTTATCAACGAAAGGAGATCAATTCTTGATACTTATTGCTATTATACTTTCCTGACAGGAATCAGAATGCTCATTGAACCAGTTTCGTTTACAAAATCAAAAGCGTCATCATAGTGCTCTAGAATCATTTCGCTTCGAAACTCATAACTAGATTTAGGAAGCCATTCAAAATATATATACTGGTACATGAGTGGTATAAGACTAAAATCCTGTTTGATCTTAAACACCGCATACATACCACTAGAAATATTCAAGGTCTCTAGCTCACCAGTCTATGTGATTTTGTTCCAACAAAACACTTATACGCCACTTCTTCAAGGAGGTCATCTACTTCAAGATCACTTTCCATCCATACTGTATAACCCGCTCCTGTAGTTGACTCATTTGTTACGTTCCTGTACTCGTTCCAGAGTTTATCAATGGAAATAGGATTCAAAGAACAATTTCCTGTTATTCCTTTAAGTTCAATACTGGAGTACTTTTCAATGACTGGGTCGCAAAGCTGTTCATTTGAGAACTTTATATCTGATACATTATAGGGCTCAAGCAATAAAAACTTTTTCAGTTCAGGTGACAGTCTATATTGTTTGGGCGTCATTCCATAGTAGGATTTAAAGGCTCTTGTAAACGCTTCATGACTGCTGTATCCAGCCTCTAGTGCTATATCTAGAATATTAACCGACTTATTATTTAGCTGCTTCAAAATCTCTGAGAATCTTCTTTTTTTTAACATAATGCCCAAGTGTCATTTTCGTTGTTAAATAGAACATTCTATGAAAGTGAAATTTTGATATATAAACAGATTCAGCCACTCTCGCTGGCAGATTCTTTTCATACAAATGTGTTTCTATATATTCAATTGCTAAAGTAATTGGATTATTATTTACCATACTTACTCCGATTCAGTTAACGGTTATTTTCAAATTATTTAGCTACATTAATGTGACCCTTTTACAACCTTGAGGCCCTTGTCTTTAATAACGTTTTTTAATTTCATTGTACCTATGGCATTCTACATCAATGCAAAGGGCCATATGAACTGTATCAATGTCCTTTAAATGAAGCTGATTCAGCATGTAATCCATTGACTCTGAAAGGTCTTCTGAACAACCATTACAACTGAAAAACGCTCCCAATCGAACTTCCTCGTTACTGTACATTTCAAAAGCTTTTTCACGTGAATGAAAGGCATCAAAACAATGTGTTCCACTGCATTTATCATTTAACTTGTTACAAGTCATTATCGCTATTCTTTTCATGATGTTTCCCCCGACGAATCTTAATAGAAATACTATTTCGGCCTTTCGATTTTGCTTCATATAATGCTTCATCGGCTAAAATGAAGTATTTCTTTAACGTATCTATCTTTTCGTCTTCTATAATTGTCACTCCAAAGCTTCCTGTTGCATGTATTTCAGCGTCATTTGTTATTGTTGGTTTAGACTCAATGGTTCGACGAATATTCTCAACTTTATTTTCAATGTCATCCTGATTTAGTCCATGAAGCAGAAATACAAATTCTTCTCCACCCCATCTTGCAACAATACCGTCTTCACCAATCAATTTCATAAGTAAGTCGGCTATATTCACCAGAACATCATCTGCTTTGTCGTGACCATAGGCATCATTGATCTTCTTAAAATGATCAATATCCATAATTACTAATGCCGCGACTTCGCCACTAATACTTTGAAGCTGATTTTGTTCAATTTCCTGTTCAAAGCTTCTACGGTTGTATAATCCCGTCAAACAATCATGATGTGCTAAAAAACTCAAGCTGCTCATTTCTAGCTCTAAGTAATATGTCCCTAGAATACTGATTAAAAGTACTTTTGTAAATGCTAGATGACACAATCGCCATTGTTACCATAAATATGATTCCATTTGCAATATTAAACGTTGCTACTTCTAAATCTGGTTGAAACTTCAAGATTGAAAATATGAAGACTAGGCATGGAATACCAAGTATAAATATCTGAAATGGTGGCCTTACAAGCGCAAAGAATCCACCAATTAGCACAACAACTACAAAAGATAGAATTTGATCAGTAATAAGTTGATCAAGTCCAGCAATGTAAGCCACACCCGACATAAATACCACTATAAGTGTCCACATTACAATGTGATGAAAGTGAAACTTATTATCTAACTCTTTAGGAAAGGTTCTTTTGCTCATAATAAATAAAAGTGTTGAGACTAAAAAAAGTAGGACGTGAATATACATATATTGATGTTTAGCCGTTAAACCAAGTAAGTCACCACTTAAAATCGTTTCTAAATCAAACACAATTATTAACATACATTCGATAATAAGGGTTAGGCCAAATAGAACCCTTGATCTTTTATAGTTTGTTTTAATAATAAGATAGTGTGCTTTCTTGTTCTGAGCTTCATTTAATTCTGATTCATGTGAAAACTCATCTTTCAAAGCCATCACCTCCTAAAATACTTAAATATACAAACCAGTGTCAATTATACCACACCTTTACTTTGTAAAATATAATCCTAATCTAATGCCCAAGTGGATTGTGTCACTATGAGATATGATTAGGATGCTAATTAAGCATTTTTGGAATTGTCAATTTGAAAAAGACTCCAACATTTGGTCTTTCCACGTACTCTATTTCCCCCTGTAAAAGGCTTGTAACTAAATTGTACACAATATTCATACCTAAACCAGTTCCACCTTCACTCAGTGCTGTGGTGTAAAATGGATCATAAATTTTGTCAACATGATCTGCATGAATGCCCTTACCATTATCCCAATAATTTATAATAAACACATTTTCCACTTCGTCTACCCCACATTCAATTCCAATGAGAGGTTTTTTCATTTTCATTAAAAGCATGTACCAAACTGTTTTGAATTAAATTGGACACCACTTGCGAAATAGCACCTGGATAAGATTCTCCCACCATATCTCCAATGAACTCAAGTTTGGACTCCACATGTTGTTTTTTTTAGCTCCACGCTGTAAGATGTTACGGTTGCTTCAATTACAGACTTTAAATCCATTTGTTTTAAACTCATCTTTTGCTGATCGATTGCTACTTTTTTGAAACTTCTAATAAGCTCTGAAGCCCGTTCCATATTTCTAAGTATAATCTGACTGCTTTCATCTACAGCATTTATATACTCGTAAAAATCTCTTTTGTTAATCTTTGATTCATCGAGAAGTACGTTAATTTCAACATTTTTTTTGTTCGAGATAAGACGCTGCTGTGACAGCCACACCAATAGGTGTGTTTAGTTCATGCGCAACACCAGATACCAAGTTCCCTAGGGCAGCCATTTTTTCTTTTATAACCAGTTGGTTTTGTGTTGCTTTTAATTCATTTAGAGAAAGTTCAAGATCCATTGTTCTTTTCTGCACTTCTTCTTCAAGTCCAGCATTTATTTTAACAATTTCTACTCTTTTGTCTTCCAGCTCTGACTCACGCTTTAATATGCCATTGAGCATTCTGTTAAAAGCGGTGGACAACTGTTCGAACTCATTAAACACATGTGACTTAGCTGATTTACCATATTCCCCATTGCTAACACGGCTTGTCCAGTAGACAAGTTCATCGAGTTCCCGAAGAATGTCGTTATTCAAATTCATAACTGCAATTAGAGATCTAATCCCAATAATGACTAGTATGACAATACCTATACCGATTGACACAATAATTGGAAGCATTATATCTAAGAGCGCTTGATAATAAATAATGCTCCACTGTGTGTCCCGTAGCACTCTATGATAAGCAAACATAAAACTATCATTGTACTCAACATAGCCTCTTTCCATTGCCATCAAATTCACTCGGTTTGGATCATACCCACGAGTAGACACGTATGTGTTGTCTGTATGTGCTAGGTATGCGCCCCTAGTATCTGTAACTGCTATATAGGAGTTCTCGCTTATGTCAAATACTCTAAGATTATCAGTTAACTCCGTTAAGTTTATTCTTAGTACAACCACAGCGTCTAAGTATTTCTTTGACACAGTGACAATGGGTTCATTTGATCCAATTGTCACAAAGACGTCCGACCATAAAACTTGGCCAACTTCGTCTAAACCACTAAAATAGGCATGACCAGAGTGATCGTACCCACGGTCAATGGTTGAATATGGTGAGCCAATTTCAGACACACCCCTATCGTCTACAATCCAAATTTTCATAATCTCATCGTTGCTATTATTGTATGCATCAAGAGAATCTTGTAGTGCCTCGCGGGATGTGCTTGTTTTAAATACTGCGTAGTATATCTCGTCAAGACTGCTAAAATACCGATCCAAATAGGTAGCCGTTGATGATTCTATCGATTTTATTATGTCCTGAGAACGTGTTGTTAACTGAAATGTTGAAACTGTAATACTGATAAACATGAGAACCAAGGCCAAAAGTATTGATGGAATACCGGCCTTGTAAACGTTAACTGAAATCATTCTGTCTCTTATGCTTTCATGTTTACCATTTCGTAGTGTCATAACATTACCTCATTACTCCATACTTTTATACTGACCATCCTCAATTACATAAATGAAATAATCTCTGTGGGCATCTCCGAACTTGTCAAACTCAATTTCTTGCTGAAGTAATTCAAACTTACCTATGTCAATAATGGTCTGTTTCACTTTATTGACTTCAAATGAATCGGCCGTTTCAATAGCTTTCTTTAACACCTTCAATGCCTCGTATCCGAATATTTGTGCAAACGTAGGATCAGAACCAAACTTATCGATCATGTTTGCTTGAAACTCTAAATACTCTGGTTTTTCAGAAGCAATATCATAAAGCCCTAAAACACGAGTGCCTTCAATAGCCTTACCACCATTTTCAAGCAAGTCACGCGTTGTTGCCCATGCATTTGCATAAAATAGAGCGTCGCTGCCCGCAAGCCGTAGTCGCTGAATTAGATCAGCTGTATCGACTCCAGACGCAAGAATAACAATTTCTTTGGCACCATTTTCTATAACCTGGGCAACAATTTCATCATAATCATCTTCTTTGGAGTTAAAGGGTTTATCTAAAACAAGGTTTAAACTTGTTTTTTCGCCTTCACTCACAATAATATCATGTGTCGGCCCCGTATACGGCTGATTTGAAACATCATGAAGAATAGCATAGTCCTTTTTTCCATCTTGAACTAATATGTCAACAAGAATGTACGCTTCTTCAGCACTAGCATTACAAACTCGAATAAAATTGTCATCTATACCCGATAAGTTGTTTGTACTCATAGTTGGACTAATAATCAACATATCAGATTCAGCCATAAAGTACTCAATAGAGGGTGTCATAGCACTAATTGCAAATCCAATAAAATAGTCAACATCTTGATCCTTCATCTGTTGTAAAAGTTCTTTCGTGTACTCGTTGTCATTTCTATCATCCATTACTACTGGAATAACTTTTCGACCATTAATTCCACCTGAAGCATTTATGTCATCTACCGCTTGAAGAAAACCATTTCTAACCTGTACACCTAATTGAGACCATTGTCCGCTTAGGCCTGCACCAAATCCAATATATATTTCTCTTGTATTCATGTAGTAACCATACCCAACAAGTGCAATTACCAATATTCCCACTATTATATATACTGTTTTGCGATTCATGCTTTCCCCTCCTAAACAACCATATGTGGTATATGTGTTAATACCCGAATTTGGTGTGGATCAATACAAAAAAGAAAACCCATGACCAAATATAAATTTGGAACATGGATTTGATCTTACAACATGTTATATAACATTTTCAGATTCTGTAATTAGAAAATCATGAATCACTTTATCTAAGGTTTCTTCTTCTTCATGTTTGTTGCCTACAAAATTAGTGTGTAGTCCTTCATATTCCTCTAATGTTTCATCTTTTATATGTTTTTCTTGATATGATGTCATATTTATCACTCCTTAAACACTACGATTTTAGTCTTATTTTAGATTGATACCCGTGAAGATATCTGATAAACAAGAAGCGCCTCGCTAACTAATCATCATGTTTAACTACTTTTTCTTTCGCATTGGTCTTCGAATAAGCCTAAGCAGAAGCAATACACCTACTGCTATGGCAGCGCCAATTAAGTAGTCTCTATAGGTGTTTATAAACCGCTGAAGTCCTTCAGGTAATTCAAAGTTTGGTATGTTAAGGTCAGGTACATCTATATCTATTGAGTTTTCACCTTCTGGGTGGTCGTCCCACCAGTGGTCTTTAGGCATTGTAATCTGGTCAAATCCACCATTTTCTTTTAACTGTACAGCTTGTCCAGTCTTAAGTTTGGCTGTTTGAAACTGATCAACTTCCGTTGCAAAAACGGTTTCAAGTTCTCCCTCAATACAGTACACGCGTGGTTCTAGACCTGCATCAACGACATATTCCGTTTTAAACCCTCTAACAGTCTGAATTTTTCCTGAAGCATTTAATGTCACTTCAAAATGATTTCCAGAACTTGGCTCTGTATAAAACTTTGCAGAACCTTTATTTAGACTCACACGCATAATGTAGGGTGAAGCATACTCAAAGTACAATTCTGTATGTGTATTCATTTCGACAGTGCCGAATATAGAGTCACCTGAGCTTAGAAGGATTGTTACTTTACCCTTTTCGGTCTTTATGTCTTCTAGAAGGTTCACTTCTCTACTGTCTGTTTCAGAAAGCTTTGTCCAGTAGACATCATCTTTCACATAGTTTTCGTTTGCTATGAAAGCTTCTCCTTCTACAGAATAAATGGACATATCTATCCATTTATATTCTCCAAGAGGTATGTCTGACTCTAACCATGTTACGACTTGATCAAACACCTTTTCGTCTTCCGTTAAAGACGGCCCAAGCATACTCATAGCTGGTGAATGTGTTAGGCCAAAGAATGGCACACTGTGAACACCACTTAAAAGGGCCGAGGTTGTGTCCACAACCCCATCTCCTGATCCAACTCCGCTGCCATAAATAAGACCATACTGAACCTTAGGGTCTAGGTGTGTCCCATGTTTGACATTCCTATTCAAATCAAGAATGAATGGTGACTTGTAATACAGTTGCTCGGCTGCCTCACGGTGTATGTCAAACACTTTAGCTAACCCCCCCACCCAACGTAATTGTCAAATGTACCACAGCCATTATTCGGCGTTCCCACCATAATGAGTTTTCTAATATTGCCATCATATAAATGTGGAAGTCTAGTTATTAAGTATCTTGTTATGAGCCCACCCATACTATGTGCGACGACATCTACTTCACTTGACTTAATGCCTTCTTTTTCATTTTGCTCTAACTTTTGTCGAATGTGTCTAGAAAGACCCTTTGCCTGTGCTGGAATACTCTCCCCATTTTTGTCGTTGTAGGCGTAGTATTCCCGAACTGTGGCATACCCTAACTTACTTATGCGTTCATCAAGTTTTCCCCATGTAGATGCATCGCCAGTGAATCCATGGACAAGCATGACTGGTGGCCTTTCAATAACTATAGTTTTAACCATAGTCTTTTTGGTTTTTTCTTCACTGTTCTTTCCATTACTTTTTTCAGTTATAATGTCCACTTTTATTACTTCTTCTATGACCTTATTCTGAGTGAACTCGTCTGAGGTAAGGTATTTGGGTGGACGATATACAAAAGTATTTCGACCATTCATTGATTCAATTTGCCTTTCAGTCTCAATACCATCAAGCGTTCCAATTTTAAGCGGATGGACATACACCGTACCTGTAAATGATGGTCCTAAATCCAGATACACTTCAAGACTAGATTCTGCCCCTAAAGTTACCCCTTTATACTCACTGTTCGTTTGCGAGTTCGATTCTAGCTTTAAACTATACGAATAGATTTCTTCTTCAATGTCTTCATCTGGTTCTTTATCTGGTTCTTCTGGAGTATCTTCTACTGGCTCTTCTTCTGAAATATCATCTTGAATGTCATCTGGTACCTCTTCTGGTTCAGAACTTGGAACCTGTCCAAACATGCCCATATCAACCGTTATGCCTACAAGTGCATTATCAATCATAGTGACCATATTAGTGAGTATAGCAATGTTCTCTTCTCTAAAAATTGGTTCAACGTCATCAATACTCAAAATCACATTAAATGAACCAGATGTCCAGTGTGCAAAGTTGATTGCAATTTTTTCACCATTACGCTCGTATTCACTTATTGTCACATTATGATTATTAATTGTAATATAACTTATAGTCTCAAGACCCTGTGCTTGATCCGTCATAAACGGATCAATACCAAGATTAAATGACACTTGTATACGGTCATATACTTGATTCTCATTTCTAAAGAGTGCTGTGTCAGTAAAGTCAATTGGTGCACTTAACTGCTCTGCTTGATTCATACCTTGTGCAAAATAAAATTCCAGTGCGTATGGAATATCCATTTGACCAATGGCGTTTACCAAGTCATGTCTAGTACTTGTGTCTGCAAATTGAATGTTAAACGCTGCGGATACGAATAGAAGTACGACGAGCATACAGAATGCAACACACTTTTTTTTCATAAAACCGCCCCCCCCTAAGCCGAGTCAAACATAATACATTTTCATTGACTATAAACCTATTCATTAATGAATGATACAGATGTTATAGCGGTGTCAGAGTACTTTTCTCCAGGATAAACGTCGAGTATTTCAAGCTTAACCCTTGTTGTCTTTACCTCCTTATTAAAGTGAAGCTCAGCTGTTTCCATATTATTTTCTAGACCAAACTCATATATGTCACCATCAAAAGTTGTTACTCGTATGGTTTTAACTTTCCCATTTGCATTAAATAAATCTTCAGACTTATGATATCCGTTTTCAATATATATTTTGTTAAAGACCTTTTCAGTATCTGACTGGAATAAAATTGTTTCGCCAATACCACTATCTTGCTTTCCTTCAACCCACGCTGTGTCTTTTAATCCGTCTAGTAAAAATGTGACTGGGTAGTCTTTAAGTGTTGAAGACGCCTTAACCAATCCAAAATAAAGCTCATTGTCCTCTAACCAAAATAATCGACTCATTTGACCGTTATCTTTACGGAGTTGAACCATGTTATAGTCCTTTGAATCCACATTTTCGTAGTGTACATAAACGTAGTTTTTGTCGATTTCAATACCCATTGGCCACATTGCATTTGGTGGTTCGTTTTCCTGCCATACAATTTTTCCCTCTGGGGATACTTTGCTTATGAATGGACCGTAATACCCTTCACAATAGATAAAGCCGTCTGTATCAACCAAAGGTTTACTCATAACACCCAGTTGTACTGGGTCAAAGACTTCATCGCCTGTTAAACGGTTTATACCAAACAACTCTCCATGCACCTCTAAATAGATTCGGTCCTCATGAATTGTAAACTCTGAATGCGGATCAAGTTCAGACAAGTAAATATTAGGCCACGTCATTTCCCATATTACATTGCTGTTTTTAGAAGCTGTCAAGATTACATCTACTTTTGCTTCTTCATTGTATGATTTAGTGGTAACTGCGTATGTAAACTCAGGTGTTTGCATTTCATTGTTGTTACTGACTTCATTTACATCTTCATTGGTATCATTTTTAGATTCTTCATCTGCCACTTGGTCTTTGTTTTCATTGTCTTCATCGCCAGCATCATCAACATCTGTAGAATTCGAAACTTCCGTTCCTGTTTCAAGCTGTGTAATTTCAATTGGTTCATTTTCAAAAGACGGCTCATTTTCTAGAATTGTTTGCTCCTCAGTACATGCCGTCATAAAAACAAGCAGAGCTGTCATTAAACAGACCTTCCATATATTTTTCATGGTGTTACCCCTCTCCATTTATTCGTGAGTTTTACTTAGTGCACTTATATATATTGTTACCCAAATATCTCAGTAAATAAAAATGCGCTACTCGAATTAATCGAGTAACACATTTTGAGTGATTTCAAAGCTTAATAGAGTATACTCACCATACTTCGACTCCACTTGAAGTGGATAACCATGCGCCTTTAAAATCTGGTCGCTAATGTATAAGCCTAAACCATAGCCCTTCTTCTCTTTTGAAGCTTCCGTTCTGTAGAATATATCTGTTATTTTGCCTTGCTCCTCATCCATTATTCCAATACCCGTGTCATAGACTTCAATTTTTTGCTCCAAACGGAACTCTTGTAATGCTTACCTTAATAAGGTCTTCAGTGTTTGAATATTTTAAGCTGTTATTGATCAAATTCACAATAACACGGCTAATATTCATTAAGTCGAGTTCAACCTCTATGTCATTTGAAAATGAATCAACAAAGTAGACAATGTCTCGTTCTTCGTCTGCGTATAGCTGTTTCACTTCAAACATAAGTTGTTCTACCACTTCATTTAGTGTATACGACTTTTTATTAATAGCACTGCTGTTCCCTACTTCATAGGCGAAGTCTAATACATTGTACACAAGATGTTCAATGTCATTTGCACTTTTAACAATACCGCTTTTAAACTTGTTTTTCATGGTTTTGTCTTCAATCGTGCCACTTTCAAGACCACGAGCATACCCCTTAATTAATGTAAGTGGTGTTCTTATGTCATGAGAGAGTGTTGATATAAAGTCAAGATTTCGTGAGTTTATGTTTTCCAGCTCATCATACATATCGTCAATGTATTTTTTTGAGCTGGTTATGCTCTATATCAAAATTTCTACTTCCGTTTTCGAGAACACTTTTAAAACCTTGAATTGCAGCTCTAAAATTGCTAATCTCTGTTGGTTCTTGAACACCATCTATAGGATTAGTGCTTCGTTCCAAATGCTCAAGGGAAAGATTGTTGATCATTGTATTTTTATATGTAGTTTCTTCTTCAATAATGCGGTTAATACTTTCTGTTATTTCAACTATAGGTCTTGAAATCATATCTGTTAAGTATATGCCCATACCAACCGCAATGATCATGAATACAACACCTACCCGAACCATTGTATTTGAGACCTCTCTTGATTTAGCATAAATTTCATCTGCTTGTAGATACGATATAATACGCCAATTGTTAAATCCTAGGTCCCGCTCCATTACAATATGCTCAGACCCTTCAATGTTTGTTAGCAAGTAGCTTTCGAATCCCATAGCGTCTTCAAATGATTTTAGACCAAAATTATTAAACTGTGTTGAAATCATGTTTTTATTAGGATGAGACACAATTTTGTCAAATGAGTCCACAACAATGTAACGGCTCTTGTCATTAAACTCAAAGCTTTGTAGAAAGTCAGAAAAATAGGTCGCAAATATTGCAATGCCTGTGTAGCCTAATACACGCCCGTCATTGTCGTAGGTTGGTGTGAGTGTAATTACAATTTGCGTTTGATCTGCTCGGCTTAGAATTATGTCACTTGTATTGGTTTTTTGCCTAAACACAGCCGTTTGAAAATATGTCCGACCATTCACATCAATACCAAGTGCTTCAGGCATTGCAGCAGAAACAATCATACCTTCATGATCGACTAGAAATAGGTCCATGTAAACAGGTCTATCAGAATTCTTACTCGCCATAAGGTCCGTTAAAAATAGATCGCTGTCTGCCTGGGATATATCCCCATCAAAATATGCTTTTACATTTTTATGTAAACTTAAGTTCTTTGTTTCTAAAACGAAACTCTTAAATAGTAAACTTACATTTTCATTTGCACGGTCAAGTTGTGCATTCATAAGCGTTTCAGCTTCTTCATTGAGGACTCTACTCGACTGATTGTAAATGGCATTTATTGACGTGAGTATCATAGCGATTAACATGATGCTTATAAGAAATGTAATTTTGTGTTTTAACGACATAGATATCCCACCCTTTCACATACCATTTTACCGAATAGAACAACCCGCTTGCAAGGGTGATAGGGGTTCCTCACAAACGGGTTGTTGAAAAAAGCTAATTACTATTTTGTACCACTTAAACAAATGTACTACTGAAAAAACAGACTACAGGAACAAGTGTCCTACAGCAGCTGCCAAAATCAATGAGAAGATTGTTCTTTCAATCCAGATAATAACAATGTCCTTAACCGATAGCGGAATTTCTGTAGACATAATGCACGGAATTGATGCTGAGAAGAACAGTACCGCCGAAACCGATACAACACCTACAACATATTTCGCCATTAAAGCCGCTTCCTTAACAAGTAATGCAGGTAGGAACATTTCAGCCACTTCAAGTGAACTTGCTTTGGCTACAAGCATTGCGTCAGGAATTTGAAGCGCCGCTGTAAATGGATAGAATATGTAGCCTAACACGTCAAATACAGGTGTGTACTTCGCTAGAATAAGACCTAAAAGACCAATCGATAGGATTGAAGGCAGTATGCCCATGGCCATTTTGAAACCATCAACAAAGTTTGTAGAAATATTCTTAGAAAGCGATTCAGATTCTGACGATGCTTTTAGTCCATCTTCAAACGCATTTGCAATTATATTTCCTGTTCGTACCTCTTCTTCAATCACTTCACCGAAGTAGTTTGTGTCTGGTTTTTTACTTAGTGGATAAATTCGAACTGTTAAAGCCGTTACAACAAATGTAATAACAAGTGTTGACCAGAAATAGAAGTTCCACATTTCCATTAAACCAAGAGTTTTGGCAACAATTATCATGAAAGTCGCAGAAACGGTCGAGAAGCCTGTTGCAATAATAGCCGCTTCTTTTGCTGAGTATTTACCTTCTTTATATACTCTGTTCGTAATTAAAAGGCCAATAGAATAAGAACCAACAAACGATGCAACCGCATCGATTGCACTACGACCAGGCGTTCTCCATATTGGTTTCATAACAGGTTGCATGACCACACCAATAAATTCAAGAAGGCCATACCCTACTAAAAATGCTAGAAAAACTGACCCAATTGGAACAATTAAACCAACAGGAATAACAAGCTTATTGTATAAGAAAGGCACCATGTCTTTTTCAAACAACCAAGCTGGTCCAAAATTGAAAACAGCCATAAATGCTACACCCACGCCAACAACTTTGGCAACTGAGAACACAGTGGTTACGGTGTCCTTGTTCCACGTTTTGTTATAGAACGGATATACAGCGCCTAAAATGATTACGATTAAAGCGTAAAAAGGCATAAGTGACGGTGCGCTGTTTTTCACAAATGTTACTGCATGATCAAGTGGGATTGTACTTTTTTCTCCAATTGTTACTGGAATAAAAAACATAAAAATACCAATTGAACTGAGTCCTAAAAACTTCAACCAGTCCATTATAGCTGGTTTAAAAACCGTTTTTCTTTCAGTGCTCAAATTCATAGCAGGTTTTCCCATAGAGTCCTCCTTTTTTCAACTTCCCCAAGCAAATATGTACTAAAATGACTTCATAAATGATTACTTCTTTATTATAGAATGCCATTGTTCGAATTTTCAGATTATGAACACATCTGTATAGGACTGTCATAGAACTGTTATGAACTGGGAGCAATTGCCAGTTTAATACTGACCATATCTTTTGTAGAATAGAGTTAGAAGTTCTATTTACGAAAGGACTACCTTATGCCTAAAATACTTGTTATAGATGATGATAAAAACATTGTGTCCATGATCTCTGACTTCATGCACATACATAACATAGAAACTATAAAAGGATATAGCGGAAAAGACGCCGTAGAATTGTCAAAAGATCCAGACATAGAATTAATTGTTCTCGATATAAACATGGATGACTTTGATGGATTCGAAGCTTGTAAACAGATTAGAGAACACACCAATATACCCATCATATTCTTAACTGCAAAAACGTCACAGTCAGATAAGATTCTTGGTTTAGGTATTGGCGCTGATGACTATTTGACGAAACCTTTTGACCCTTTAGAGCTGGTTGCCAGGGTAAAGTCTAATATTAGAAGAAGTGGCGAGTATGGTCAAAAATCTCATACAAATACCAACAGAATACATGTTGGAGACTTAGACATTAACAAATCTACTCACAGGGTTACACGTGACAATTTAACAATTGAATTGTCTGCAACTGAATACACCCTACTTCTTTACTTGGTCGAAAATCAAAATAGAATTCTTACAAGAAACGAGATTCTTATGAATGTGTGGAATAGTGACATTTATACTGAAAATGTTGTTAACACATATATTATGAGACTTCGGGAGAAAATTGAGATAAATAAGAACGAGCCTAGGTACCTAATTACTGTTCGGGGGGAAGGGTATATTTTTCAGGCTTCTGAAGAGTATTATGATCATAACTAAGTTAAGTGGAGTTCATAAGCTTAAAACCTTATGAACTTTTTCTTTTTTTTGTTTACCTTCTTCTTTTTTTTGTTTACAAGGAAACAATTTTGATGTAATATTGTGTCCGAGGAAACAATAACGAATGAATAACAACTAGGAGGCTCTATGAAAGCAGATAAATTACAGTCAGATATACTACAACAGGAACTTATAGAAGTATTTCAACTCTATATAGAATACAGTCAGAAAAGCTTTACACAGAATTTTGATGGCCTTAACATTAATGAAATTCATGCCATTCACTTCGTAGGAACACTTGATAAACCTAATGTTACAGCTCTTGCCAATAACATGAGAATTACAAAAGGTGCTGTCACTAAAATTATGAAAAGACTACAGAAAAGTGGCTATTTGACTGATTATAAACTAGAAACAAACAAGAAAGAAAAATACTTCATGCTGACCCAAAATGGTCAAGACATGAAAGAAAGACATGATCGAATTCATATGGCGACTTTTGATAAAGACAAAGCTATCTTTGATCAGTTTAACGATGGCAATAAAGAAGTTATTTATGAATTTCTAACCGCTTTAAAAAGTCACATACACGAAAAAGACAATACACACTCTTCAACATCATTTTAATACAACTTTAAAGGAGGAAATTATGGACCGAATACTTAAATTCACAATACTCTCGTTGTCTTTTCTAACTATAATAACTGGGGCAGCAGTTGCCCCTTCTTTGGGCGTTATTAGGGACTCCTTTTCAGCTGTTGATCCATTTTATATTAAACTCATTTTAACCTTACCGGCATTAATACTCGTACCCTTCAGTATACTTTCAGGGAAACTTGCTCAAACGTATAGCAAAAAGAAGATCATTATTGTTGGACTTGTTCTTTATGCAATAGGTGGTGTTGGCGCTGCATTCGCCTTAAATATCACACACCTGTTGATAATGAGAATCATACTCGGTATGGGTATAGGTCTTATATTGCCACTTTCAACAGGTCTCATTGCTGATTTTTACACAGGTAAAGAACGTGCAAAGCTAATGGGGTTATCAACAGCAGTAAACAACCTTGGAGCAGTTATTGCCATACTGTTGTCGGGTGCACTTAGTGTTATAAATTGGCGTTATATTTTCATTATTTACGCAGTATCAATACTCATACTGATTTTGGTCATTCTATTTCTTAAAAATCCCCCCCAAGCTGATCCACACTTAGAACACACTGAATTCAAAAGCGCTAACCTTTTTAGAATTGCACTAAGTATGTTTATACTACAAGTGATTTATAGTGCTGTACCTACCAATATGGCGCTCTTTATTTCAGAACTTCAAATCGGTACAACTGCAATTTCTAGTGTTCTTTTGGCAGCTTTAACTCTGAGTTCATTTGCCGCTGGGATACTCTACGCTCAAGTTTCATCTATACTAAACACAAGAAAAGTGTCTGTACCTATTGGTATGATTTGCCTCGGTTTTGTCCTACTCTCGACGAGTCAAATGCTTATGCAAATTGGGGTTGGTATATTACTAATAGGATTTAGTGCCGGTCTTCTTGTACCTACATTTATTCTGGATGCAACTGCATCTGTTCCTAAAAACAAAACCAGCTTCGCCCTTGCAATTATAACCAGTGGACTATTTTTAGGACAGTTTGCGTCACCAGTGGTTAGTGACATAATACAAAGTGTTCTTAAACTAGAATCGGTGAAAGTCCCTTTTTTACACTTCTGCCGCATTGTCCCTTCTCTTCACTATGTACGAAGTTATGAATAGAAGAGATAATAGAGACATAACAGTATAACTTGTAACAAACTCTAATACGCAATAGTAAAGCGCTAACATGATCATTTAAGTCATGTTAGCGCTTATTTATTACTTATTCAAATAGTCTATAGTGGTTTTAGCAAATAGCGCAGCTGCCCTTGGAATAATGTCTTCATCTACGTCGAAACTCGGATTATGCACCATTGCTGTTGTGCCCTTTTCTTCATTGTAGTTTCCGATCATGAAGTATGTACCAGGAACATGTTGAAGATAAAACGCAAAGTCCTCCCCAGCCATGTTAGGCTTTTCTAAGACTTCAACATTGTCTTCACCAAACAAATCAACTGCAGACGCTTTGACCTGTTCTGTCATAGCTTCATCATTAATAACTGCTGGGTAGTATGTCTTGTAGTCGAACTCATATGTACCACCATGCGCTTTTACAACACCGTCAATGATCGATTCCATCATTGCGGGTATTTCCGTTTCGAACTCTTTTTTAAAGGTTCTAACAGTCCCACCCATAGTCATTTCATTAGGAATAATGTTGTTTGCCGTTCCTGCATTAAACCGTGTTATAGATAGAACAGCAGAATCTGTTGCGTCGATTTTTCGACTGATAATTGTCTGTAAGCTCTGATAGACTTGGCAACCTATAGCAATAGGATCTATGCTCATATGTGGCGCGGAAGCATGCCCACCATTCCCTATTATTTTGATTTCGAAGGCCGCTGGTGCCGCCATTATTGGACCCGTTTTAACACCAATAGTGCCAGATTTTACGGTCGGCCATACGTGCGCACCAAATACAGCGTCAACTTTGGGATTTTCAAGCACTCCGTCTTTGATCATAAGTGTTGCACCACCTAAACCTTCTTCGGCAGGTTGGAAAACGAATTTGACTGTGCCACTAAAGTCATCTTTCATTTCACTTAGGATCATTGCGGCTCCAAGGAGCCATGCAGTATGTGCGTCGTGTCCACAGGCGTGCATAATGCCTTCGTTTTTTGATTTGTATGGGACATCGTTAGTTTCTTGCATGTTTAAGGCGTCCATGTCTGCTCTTAGCATGACTGTTTTTGTTGGTTTATTTGATGGTTTTGTGCCGTGGAGTAGGCCTACTACGCCGGTTTGACCTATACCTTCGATTACTTCTAGACCTAAGTCATTTAAAACCTTTGCCACTAAAGCGGCGGTTTGGTGTTCTTTTAGGCCGAGTTCTGGGTTTTGGTGGATTTGTTGGCGGATGGATATAACTCTTTCATTGATACGATCCATATTATGCAATAACATTTTTCTCAAGAGTATACTCCTTTACTAGTTTATGAAATCAAGTAAATCTGTTTGCATTCTTTGATATTCATTGAATATTAAATACTTTGATAGTATACTACTTGGATCGCTTGTACCAGGTTTCAAAATATCCTTATCTCCAACTACAATGAAAGCATCTTTCGCACGTGATACTGCAACATTTAGCATATTTACACCTCTGTCAAAGAAGTACTCCTGTTGATTATCTGATGTATATACAGTTGAGAACAAAACAATATTTCGCTCAGCACCCTGTAAAGAATGCACTGTTCCAACAGTGATCTTTCCAAATCCTTCGTTTTTATGCAAAGCTTTTTTTATTGCATTAGCTTGAGCTTTAAAAGGTGTTACTACTGCAACAATTTCTTCAATTTTCTTTCTCTGCTTGTTTTTATCTCTATCTTTATAGTATCCAATAAGCGTATCATGATTATTAACTATCCAATCAGCTATAGCTATTGCCTCTTGTACATTCTTTTTACTAGATACTTCAGTTGTACATTCTCCCTTAAAATTCAGATGAAGCATATGCTCATACGGAAACTCATTGTGGTCATTTTCGCGCATTGGAATCAGTTTGCCTTTGTATGCAAGTTCATTACAATAATTAATAACCTCTGGAACACAACGTCTATGCTCAGTCAAATATAATCCACCTTCGTTGAATTTCGTGTGATTAGATCTACGTTTAGCTATTTTCATGAGATTTCCATTTGACGAATGACTATCTGAACTGACAAAGTCATCAGTTCCGATGCTTGGTATATACTTCTCAATATTAGGATAATCACTAAAACCTTCGACACTCCAAACAGGTTCAATTTGCTTAACATCACCTACTAGAATAGTTTTCTTAGCAAGAGCGAATAGAGGTAAACAGACTTCTGGTGATGCTTGTCCAGCTTCATCGACTACTAATAAATCGATGAAATCCATCAAGTATTCACCAATCCAAGTTTTCTTATCAATGTATTTTCCGTGCTCCATAAACTTCGGAATCATGTAGAATGTCGATACAAAACAAGGTGTTAATTTAGCATGCTTTCTCCATTGTTTTGATCTACTTTTTAATGTCTTTTTATATTCAATACCATCTCTTAAATCCTTTTCAGCTTCTTGAAGCCAACGCCCTTCATAGTAGTGTGTTGAAAGTCTAAATGCCTTATATCTATATGTTTTGTCTAATTCATTGTTAACTATATCAACAATATCATTTGAGTATACAATGTCCCCACTGAATTCACTAGCAATATCTACGATCTCATTTTTGCATTGATTTATTGTACTTATATCATTCTCAACTACTTCTATTTTTGACTTATGATCAATAATAATCAATTTAATCTTATTTAAATTAGAAGATATATAATTGATTATCCCTTCGTGAGATAATGAAAATGTCTCATCTGTTTCCATACTAGTTTGTTGGATAAAACTCATACAGTCAGACTTATAGATTTTGTCCAGAATCTTTTGAGACCAGCTAAAACCTAAGAAAAACTTTCTTAAAAAAAGAAAATGAATCTACACTCAACATGTGCCTTTAGAATCTCATCCCACTCTTTTTTTGAGCTTTCTAATACATCAAATTCCTCACACAGAACATTATAATGCTCATTAATATCTGGGACATATTTAAGTTCAATTTCTTTAATATCCTTTTGCATAGAGTTTATGCGGTCTATAATTGTCTTCAAGTTCTTAGCAATAGAGCACATCTCTAAATGGATTGCATTGACAGCCTGATCAAGGGTAATTATATTGCTTTTCTGATTTAAATATCTTTGCGTGCATTCAATGAAATAGGCTTTGGCCTTTTCAACATATTCTACCGTCTGAAGATTATCTATAAATCCTCCAATTTTCGCACCGTGATTTTTTAAAACTTGATATTTCTTTGACGCATACTCATACTTACTTTCAGAAACTAGATATGTTCCAAAACTCCTTAAGTCAGGCAACCACCTTTGTCCCAACTCAGACAACTCATCGAATACATCTGCAAAACTGTCAATAATGTTTGTAACGGCTTGATTGTTATTTGAAGTTGCCAATATTATTGGTGGTTCTTTCTTTTGAATTGCTGCCTTAACATACATATCCGAAATTACAGTGTGAAGGAATGTTGTCTTACCAGTACCAGGCGGCCCATTTACAGCAAAAACATCCCCATCAATACTTTCCACAAAATGCATCATTGTTTCACGCTGAGATGCTGATAATCCGTATTCTTTTCCCATTTGTCCTAAATGAAAAGATGTATTTACTCTTTGATTCTCAATCGAAAGTATTTCATCTTGTACTTTACTTCGTATATCAAACATATTACTGATCGTTTTGTTATACTGCTTTGGTTCATGATTGTATAAAGTTTCATAAAGCTTTTCTAGGTGTATTGTTGAATTTAAAACGAAATCATTCAGCACGATGAAATGATCTTTAGAATTCACAAAGTTCTTAGTCTGCAAGGTATTTATACTCTGCCCCGAAACATGTCCAAGTAGCCTCTCAGAGTAATCAATCACACTAGACCAGTCACAATTTATATCACTATATTTATCAATTGACAGAAACTCATCATATGCAGTAAGTGTTCCTAACTCATACCCCGCCAGTTCAGTTGGAGCTAACAATTTCCTTGCAATCCATGGCGCTGTATCACTAAAGCTTAAAAAACCCTTAGTACTAAGTTTCCCTGGTATCATAAGCGGTACTAATTTTTTTGGGATTTTTATCTCTCTACCATGTTCTACTACGGAATTTAATATAGCAGGACATACTAATACTTCAATTGACCAATTGTCTTTATATGCTTCTCGAAGCTTTTTTTTCGTCTCCCGAGAACTTTAATCTAAACAGGTGAGCAACAAGTTCTTTATTCACACTACCACTATTATATTCAAACTCAGTTACCTGATTAATCTTCAGAAAGCCCTTAAAATCCACTTCCTTCATTTTCCCATCTGCTATTGACTGTCGATAGTATTTAATCATGTTTGTGATCTTTTGCGACATTTCTATATCCCCTTCTTTTATCTATTTCAATATTCAGAAGTGTAAAACGTTACACAACATTGAATACATTCAATTCTCATTCTAACTAAATTTTGCAAGTTATCCTACACAAAATAGGTACCTATATATCCTCCCACAGACAATAGCTACCTTACACAGTCAACTCGATATAATTGTACCATCGCATTTAATGCTAGTTCTCAATACTTAATATTATAGTTCACAACTTGACAAAGTAAAACTTTTTTTAAATTTTGTAAAAAACATTTTCTTTTATCATTAGCATGGCATAATTTGCCTCGGTTTTGTCCTACTCTCAACGAGTCAAATGCTTATGCAAATTGGGGTTGGTAAATTTTTAAAAGGATTTAGTGCCGGTCTTCTTGTACCTACATTTATTCTTGGATACAACTGCGTCTGTTCCTAAAAAACAAAACCAGCTTTGCCCTTGCAATTATAACCAGTGGACTATTTTTAGGACAGTTTGCGTCACCAGTGGTTAGTGACATAATACAAAGTGTTCTTAAACTAGAATCGGTGAAAGTCCCTTTTTACACTTCTGCCGCATTGTCCCTTCTCTTCACTATTTACGAAGTTATGAATAGAAGAGATAATAGAGACATAAAAGTATAGCTGATAAACCCATTCTAATACGCAATAATAAAACGCTAACATGATCATTTAAGTCATGTTAGCGCTTATTTATTACTTATTCAAATAGTCTATAGCGGTTTTAGCAAACAGGGCAGCCGCCTTTGGAATAATGTCTTCATCTACGTCGAAACTCGGATTATGTACCATTGCTGTTGTGCCCTTTTCTTCATTGTAGTTTCAGATCATGAAGTATGAGTCAGGAACATGTTGAAGATAAAACGCAAAGTCCTCCCCAGCCATGTTAGGCTTTTCTAAGACTTCAACATTGTCTTCACCAAATAAATCAATAGCAATAGGGTCAACACTCATATGTGGCGCTGAAGCATCCCCACCATTCCCTATTATTTTTATTTCAAAGGCCGCAGGTGCCGCCATTATCGGACCCGTTTTAACACCAATGTTTCATACTTGCTTTAAACTACTACCTTTATTTGTAATAATAATTCATCATCAATTTCTTTGATTGCTCAGGTTTAAACTTGTAAAGAAAAAAAACCCCAGTATATACTGGGGGATAGTGTACTAAGATGCTTTTTGCGATTCAGGCTTTACAGCTGACAAATCAGATTTTTTTTAACTTCATCGTCTGTATGACCACAACTGCAACTAGTAAACCAATTCCTGCAAGATCTGTCATTTGTCCTGGTTTAACCATCAGAATGGCCGCGGCAAATGCCATTAGGCGCTCGATCACACCCATGTGTGTTCGCATGTATCCTTCTGCTGAGGCACCAAGACAAACTATGCCTATAAGACCAGTAATAACCACAACAATCAGACTTGAAAGTGTCACATTCTGCATTAATAGAACAGGAGAATAGACAAACATATAAGGAATTATAATGCCAGCGAATGCCAGCTTAAATCCATTAAATGCAACATCCGTTGGATTCGCACCTGCAATCCCTGCTGCTGTATATGATGTAAGAGCCACTGGTGGAACCACGGCTGACAATGTGCCATAATAAAACGCAAAGAAGTGCGCCGCCAAAGGATCAACACCCATTTTAACAAGTGCAGGCGCTGCAATACTTGCTGTAATTATATAACATGCTGTTGCAGGTAAACCCATACCAAGGAAAATCGATGCAATCATAACAAGTATTAACGCCATCCATAACTGGCCACCTGAAAGTTGCATTATATTGTGCGCCACAGCTTGACCGAGGCCAGTCATTGAAACAACTCCAACTATAAAACCAACCACTGCACATGCCGTCGCAACAGGCACTGCACTTTTTGCACCTTCTTCCATGGCTTCTAAAAAACGCTTCAGATTCATTCGTGTTGATTTTCTAAGCATACTCGTTAATATTGTTGTGATCAGGCCAAAGAATGCCGCATAAATTGGCGTCAAGCCTTTCACTAATAGAAATAGAATCATAACGATTGGGAGCATCATATGCCCCTGATATTTCATGACATCCTTAAGTTTTGGCAATTTTTCAGCGGGAATCCCCTTTAGGTCATATTTCTTAGCCTCAAAATTAACCATAATCATAATGGCAAAATAATAAAAGATTGCAGGAATAATTCCAGCTTTCATAACCTGCAAATATGGAATGCCAAGGAAGGACGCCATCATAAATGATGCAGCTCCCATTATAGGCGGCATTAATATACCACCTGTCGAAGCAGCAGCTTCAACCGCACCTGCAAACTTTGGTTTGTATCCTACTTCTTTCATTAAGGGAATTGTAAAACTTCCAGTTGTAGCAACATTAGCCTGAGAACTGCCACTTATAGTTCCCATAAGTCCACTGGCAATGACAGCTACTTGGGCTGGGCCTCCTCTTAATCCACCTGCAAATGCAAGAGCAAAATCATTGAAGAACTTTGCCGCACCCGTTTTATTTAGGAACGATCCAAATAAAATGAACATAAATACATAAGATGCAGACACCATAAGCGTCACACCAAATATTCCGTTATCAGTCAAATACATTCTTGTTAATATTCTCTTCCAAGTAAACCCTTGATGTGCAAGCATTCCTGGGAACAAATAACCAACTTTCGCATAAAAAATGAAAAAGATAGAAAGCGCAGGCAAAATCCATCCAACAGTACGGCGTCCTGCTTCAAGTGTTAATATAATTGCAATAACAGCAAAGACTAGATCCATCGTATTGGGAATAAGCGAACGCTCAATCAATGAATCATAAGTTAGAAGAATATAAAGACCAACAGATATTCCTAAGGCAGTTAGTAGCCAGTCTAGCTTAGAAGGTTTATCCTTGGGTGACTTAGACGTTGCTGGATACATCAAGAATGTAAGGCCAAGCATCAAACCAAGGTGCAGTGCATTCTTCTTAATCGCAATCATAAGGCTAGCGCTATTCATCCATATATGAAATACAGATGTAAATACGGCGATGATCATTACAATTCCAGCAACTTTTCCATACAATTTTCGACCTTCACTGACCTCATCTTGATTTTCTTTCTTTTTCTTCCTTTTCTGCATCATCTTTTCTTTCATATTGTTTTTCGTATTCATGTACAACCTCCTCTGAATACAAAAGTGGACGGCCGCCTCATCGGCGACCGTCTAACCTACTATTTCAAGTGATCAGGTACTTCAACACCAATTTCCTCGTAGTACTTAATCGCACCAGCATGTAGCGGAACTGGTGGAAGTCCCTGTAGAGCTTCTTCAAGTGTAACCACTTCAAGCGCCTTGTGATCACCTTTTATATCATCGTGGTTTTCGTAAATCTCCTTAATAAGGTTGTATACAAGTTCGTCGTCCATTTTTGCACTCGTGATCAGTGTTGACTTAATACCAACAGTCTGAACATCTTGTGTAATACCAGCATATAGGTTTGCTGGTACTGTAAATTGACCATAGTATGGAGCAACGTTCTTAATTTTTTGCATAGTCTTCATCTGTAAATTCAAGAAGTTTAACCTCTGTCTTACTCGCTGCAACTTCTGATACTGCCGATAAAGGAATGCCACCTTCTGCATTCATACCAACGATTTGTGCATTTTGCATTGCACTTGATGCTTCAAAATATCCAAGATGCTCTGCTTTTATATCATCGAATGAGATTCCAGCCACAGCCTCTAGAATAACCTTACTAGAGTATTCTGTTCCAGAACCAGCGCCACCAACGTTAAATGTCTTGCCCTTAAGGTCTGAAAGCGAGTTAATTCCAGAGCCCTCTGTCACAACAAATTGTGTTACATCTGGCCATAGAGCCGTTACAAAGCGTACATCTTCAAACTGGTTGTCTTCAAACTTTCCAGAACCTTCATATGCAAATAGTGTTAAGTTGGCCATAGCTATACCCATTTGTGCTTCACCATTCTTTAGCATATTTAGATTTTCTACAGAACCTCCAGACGACTGAACTGAAGCAATTACACCCGTTTCTCCAAGTTTTTCATTCCAAAGCGTTGAAAAGATTGTACCCACAGGATAATACGTTCCACCTGTTGAACCCGTTACAATCGTTACAAATGATTTTTCATCAGCAGTGTTCCCCGTATTTTCACTACCAGCACAACCTACGCTTGTTAACAGAAGCGTTGCTGTTAATAAAAGTGCACCTAATTTTCTTAGTTTCATTCGTTCTCCTCCTCCATAACTCTCATAAAATCAGTCAGTTCATGTTTTTCTTTATCCCACCTTTATATATAGCAATACTGATGCCAAGTTTTCTGAAAATTCCAAAACCCTGCTTTTTCAGCGTTTTCGTCTATTCTTTGTATTTGAATACAATAGAATTCCTCGAAATCCACATTAAAAAAAACCTGCAAAATTTGCAGGTTCGGATTTTTTTGCCTATTCAATCTCCTCGGCATACTGTTTAATTTTGTATCTAAGGTTTCGTTCACTGATCCCTAGCATTTCTGCGGTTTTTCTTCTATTGCCATCACAGTAATTCAATGTGTGTTCTATCATCATGCGCTCAACCTTATTCATAGGAGTGCCCACCATTAAAGGAATGATCTTTGATGACTTTATTAGGCTTTCTCTTGATCGGCTTGTTATACTCTCTGGAAGGTCTTCCAAATCGATAACTTCACTGCTTGCAAAAACAAGAGAACGTTCTATAACGTTTTGAAGTTCTCGCACATTTCCGGGAAAGTTGTAAACCTCTAAGGCATTTAGTGCCTCTTTACTCATGCTTTTTGCAGATATCTTATATGTCTTAGATGTCTCACGAATGAAGTGTTCAACCAATAGTGGTAAATCCTCCATTCTCTGATTAAGTGCAGGTACTTTTATTGAAACCACGTTTAATCTAAAATATAGATCCTCTCTGAAGGTTCCCAACTTGACCTCTTGTTTCAGATCTTTATTGGTTGCAGCAATGATTCTTACATTAACCTTCTTGCTTTTCTCTGAACCAAGTGGAAATATTTCTCTACTCTGAAGAACGCGTAGTAACTTAACTTGGGCGTGTAAGTCCATCTCACCGATTTCATCGAGAAACAAAGTACCATTGTCAGCCAGTTCAAACAAGCCTCTTCGTCTAGTTACAGCACCTGTGAAAGCCCCCTTCTCATAACCAAAGAGTTCACTTTCTATTAAAGTGCTCGGAATGGCCCCGCAATTGACCACTTCAAAAGGTTCATCGTGTCGCTTACCTTTAAAGTGAATTTCTCTTGCCACCAACTCTTTACCTGTACCACTTGGACCTTCAATAAGAACATTCATCTCAATGTCTTTGACCTTATTAATGACATGATACACATCTTGAATCTTCTTTGAAACTCCAATAATTCTACGATTATGGTTGTGTTGTTCTACTTCTCTTTTCAAATAACTGACTTTGTCATTCAGCTGCTTGAAGTCAATTGCCTTCTGGATGAGAAAACCTAACTTAGTGATATCGAGCGGCTTAAGGATGTAATCATATACTCCGCGTTTCATGGCATCTATGGATGATTCCACACTTGCATAAGCCGTCATCATAATAATTGCTGTATTCTTGTTCCTCTGCTTTATTGGCGCCACCAAGTCAAGGCCGCTTACTTCACCGAACTTCAAGTCAAGAAGTACCACATCGTAGTGGCTCTCTTCCAGTCGTTGATCAAGCTCAAATACATTGTTGACCGTCGCTATATGATAGTCGTCTTCAAGTGCAAACTTCAACGAATTACAAATTGCAATTTCGTCATCTATAATTAGAACATTCTTCATTGTCTTTCCTCCAAAGTTGTCTGTCTTTGAAACGGTAAATGTAAGCGCATGATTGTTCCAACGCCCAGCTCACTTTCAGCTGTTAGTAAACCGTCATTTTCTTCTGCGAGTTGCTGGGCAATTGATAACCCAAGACCTGTACCCTCCGTTCTTTTGGTATAAAACGGTTCAAAAATGATTTCCAAGTCTTGATGTGATATGCCTACACCGTTGTCATCAACTTCAACAATAATATGCTCTCCAGTTATATAACTTCTAACAGCAATTATAGGTTGAGGCACTTCCTTAACGGCTTCAATACTGTTTATAAGGAGGTTTAATAGAATTTGCTTTAAGTGCTGGCTGTCCAGCTGAACATAACAATCTGGAACCAACTGTGTCTCTAAAAGAATACTATGGCGATTTAACTCACCCTCAATCAAGCTCATTACTTCTGTAATTGGTTTGTTTAATAAAAAGACAGCTTTATTTGACACTCTGGGTTTTGCATACTCTAGAAGCTCAGTGATTAAACCATTTAAACGTTCGATTACCTGAGGCACATCTTTTGCAATCTGTTCCTGGAAAGCTTGGCTATGGATTTTTTTTGGAATCAGTTCAATATATGTTTTAATTGCCGTCAGCGGATTTCGTATTTCATGGGCAATGTTCGCAGTCAAGCGACCAAGAGACTCTAACTTGTCCTTTCGCTGAATTTGTTCTGCATTACGCTTTCTTGTCGTAATATCTAAAAAAGTCACAGTAATACCCTGTATAACATTCTCTAAATCCTTGATGGGATAAATGTTATATTCAATAATACGGGCATTGTCACCAAGTGTCACAGTAGACTCATGATTAATAAACCGCTCCCCTGTTTTTAGTGCTTTATGAAATAGCGTATCATCAATGAAATTCTTAAAAGATATTTCTTCAAGTGCTTTACCTACAAAAGTTTCAGCATCTTGTCTACAAATCTCTGAAACATTTTTGTTCACTGATAAGACAATACCCGACGTATTAAAAGTTATAAGACCACTAAAAATACTGTTAATAATGTGTTCTTTAAACAGATTGGACTGCTTCACTTCATGGATTTGTCTGTTCACCTCAGCCTTTAACAAGTGGTTCATTCGTAGATTGATAAAGGCAATTACACCCAGCACCGCAACAACAATTAGAAAGATATAAATATAATTTCTAAGAACTTCACGAGTCGAATAGATTTCTTCACCGAACCATTTGTCATGGATCTTGTCATATGTTCCATTTCTCTTTATGATTGCAAGACCTTCATCAAATATCTTTAACAGGTCTTCATTACCTCTTTTTACAGCTAATCCGTAGCTTTGTGGATTTATCGGAGATCCGATTACCATAACGTCCTCACTGTGTTTATATTTTTGAATGGAATACAAGCCCGTTTGACGATTGCCTACATAGGCCACAGCATCGCCATCTATTAAATATTCCAGTGCGTTCAACTGACTTTTTGCCTTGTATATTTGCACATTAGGAATAGACCTTACCACATCATTGGCAACGTCATTTTCCTGAACAGCTACTATTTGATTTTCTAGATCTGCAAGTGACTTAATATAGTCATTGTCTTTAGAAATAAAAATTGAGAGTGAAGACTCTAGATATGGTTCAGAAAAGGAAAAGACCTTTTGCCTTTCCACAGTGTACTTCATACCTTGAATAACGTCGATAGACCCCATTTCAAGAGACTCTGTTGCAATTTTCCACGTTAAAGGATGGGTCTCAATGTCGAGACCCATTTCAATGGCAATTGCATGCATAATGTCAATGTTAAAGCCCTTGTAGACACCATTTGTGTCCACATATTCAAAAGGTGGAAAATACTCGTCACCACCTATGATGATCGGGCGATCTAGTAGATCGTCTCTGCTAGCAAATACGAGGGATTGGGATAAAGAAAAACAAATGAGCAGCATAGAAAGTACCTTCATCCATTTTTTCAATTGGACCCCTCCTGTTGTTAGTGTTGTGACCTGAATAATTTGAATGTTATGGTTTTAGTTATACCATATTTGGTGGTGGTTGGGAAGTTGGTGGGTGTTGCTTTGGGGAATATTTTGGATTTTGGTTGATTACCTGTAATCAGCAGGTCTTGCGTTCAAGTCCCTCTATCCAATCAAGGTATAGCTATGTTCTCTAGTGTGCTTTTTTACTTTTGATATTCTCAATATGTTTTAACTTAACCTCTTCTGAAACTTGAGTGTATTTTTTAAGCATGTCATATATTTGATTCACTTGTGTGTCAGTAAAATATATTTCTTTTTGTGCCATTTCCTCATTAAGCCTACTAACAAGGTTCCCACGTTTAAGCAATATTATGTCACTAGATTCCATGGATATCTTTTTTCAATGTACACCTTTCACTAAATACAATAACTGAATAAACCATCTTTTCAGATTGTTTTCCAAGCAACTCCACCAAAGATTTCATATGACTTGCATTTTGCATAATTGGATTGAAAAATTTGTTTTTTTTGACCATTCTTAAAAGTTTGTGTCCAATATCTTGACTTTTCACTACCAAATATCCATCCACTGTAATTCTTTGATTCAATACAATACATACCAGTATTGTGGATCATGATTAAATCTACTTCAGTAGTTGTATCATTACCTTTTGGTAGATAAGCATTGACCAGTATTCTCTTATTACCTGATATCTTATCAATTGCTTTAAAAGTAAGATACTCACCATATAGACCTGTGTTAAACCTAACAGCCATGTACTTATTAGATGTTTCCTCATGGTACTGACATCTCATATATGATTTATAATCAAAATAGAAATAGATACCGATTATTAAAAGTATAAGTTGAAACACTTTATCACCTCACGCTAATTGATATTCAATGACTTTACTTCTTATTTGTTTGGTTGCTATTGCCTTAAAGACCATCGTCATAATCGCTGAACCATAACAGTCTAGTACGCTCATTCTTTCCATGCTCAAGCTTTGCATTGTACTTTTCATTATTGTAAATTAGTTGAATTTCAAGAGTTTCATCAACGCTCAAATGCTCAATGTCCCAAAATCGCCTTATGGACACAGGTATAGCAGTACCACTATGTTCAAAAACTGACTTATCAGCTTCTTTTGTAAACTCATTCTCATTAACTATTGTCCAAGAATATACTTCGATTGGAAATCTATCATTACTCATATCATCACCCCGAATTTGAATAAAACTTTCACATATTGTGATAACTTTTCTTCAAGTATAATGCACAATATGTGAAACTAAAACAGTATTATCCAAATTGGTTAACAACATTCTTAATTTTTTTTTACTCAAACATCTACAAACAATAAAAGCCTCTATTCCAAATCAATATCAGAATAGAGACTTCACATATTCACAACAACACAATGGGTGGATTACCTTATTGTACTCCTTGTTAAAATTCGACAGTTCCACAACTTCCGCCCCTTATAATCCCCAGTAGCAATCCGAATCAACTGCTCATCCACATCAGAATATCGTAGCTCTAAAGATGTCTCTTCAAACCCACCACAGAGGGTGTCATAACCACATTATCAAATGTTTCTAATGCATGTTTTGATGCATAATGGTCTTTTTTCTGTTATGTCGGATACTGAAACCGTACATCAGAACCGAAGCCTTTAATATCTCCTGATTTAAGTGCTTCGCGAAGGGCATCCTCATTAATTATTTGCCCCTACCTATATTTATTAGTACTTTGTTCTTCAAGTCGTTTGAAGACAAGAACATCATTTGGTCTTCTGTTCTTATAATTAAGAACACCAACCTCAATTCCAAACGGCTTCATTAGCCTATGGATCTCCTTGCCTATAATTCCGTATCCGTAAATGGCAATCCCCTTATTCGTTAGGCTTGTCTAGCTAATACGGTCTGGTTCTGTTCTCTTGCTCTAGTTTCCCTCTATTAGATTATTGTTGTAAAAAAAACGATCTTGTTCAATTTGACCTTCCAAACAATAACCGGCGAAACATGAATAACTTCTAAATCAACTTCCCATAAGCAACAGCTTACACATCACCTCAAGAACCCATTCTAATCAAACTCTAATAATATATTTATGGTCTACCAAATAAAAATGCGATAATATAGTTTCAATTCAAACTATTAGAACTCGAATCACTTTTGAACTTAAGGAGGATCACATGAAGAAGCATAGAATAGTGTTTATTATTGGTTTACTTTTATTGTGTTATGCACCTATAGGAAATGTTGTTGCACTACCAGGATTTATGAGGTTTTTTAGCTAGGGGTGGAACGTCTGAAGCAGGAAACACATTTGATATGGATGTACTAATTGGTGCTATTAAGACAATTCTTTGGATGTATTCACTGCCACTTGGTACGACCTTAATAGTTTTAGGGCTTGCTATGAAAGCTGAAGTCAAAAATTCTAAACTGGTTATTTTCTTTATTTTTTCACTTATTTACACAGGTTTTGTTAGCATTCCTCATATGCCAAAACCACCTGGATACTTCTTCGGTATCTTTGGAACGACCATTTTAGTTAGTTTCGTATTCGCAGCAGTTAATTGGTATAAAAAAAGAATCATTAGTCAAAACACCACTGCTCTCGACTTCCAAATGTTAAGTATTATATGTTATACTATCGCTGCTTGGTATGTATGCGGACTTGGGAGTATTGGAAAAATACTGCATCCTGACGAGATGATTCAACTAAATACATTTGATTACATTCCAGCATTAGTGGTCAAAATTATGATAAGCTTTGTATTAGGCACATTATTCTCAGCTTTATCACTCTCTAAAAAGGAGTAGAAATGACAATTAATACAAAGGACAGTCAAGCTGTCGATATACTACGTGATAAAAATGAAAACTTCCCTAATATTGATTTAGAAACAATTGAACTTTGCAAAAACTACTTGCGCGTCTCAAAGAAAGCCTTAATCATTTTTGGAAGTTGTTTAACGAGTACAATATTTCACCAAGTAAGTACTCTGCATTGACGGCTTTAAAAAATAATTCTAACGGGCTTATGCCATCAGAATTGGCTGAAGCAACTGAAATTACCCGTAGCAGTATGACTAGTCTAGTCAATAACTTAATCAAGGATGGACTTGTAGAACGCAAAGCTCATGAAAATGATAGAAGAAAACTGAAAATCATATTAACTGAAAAGGGACACTCGCTTTTAGAAGATATCCTTCCAGTTGTATTCAATCAAATGCAATCAATTTTTAGTAATTATTCCTCTGAGGAAATGAAAAGTTTTACGAATCATCTAGATCAACTTGAACGCAATTTAGATGATGTAACTTAAAATTCTATTGTTCTATCACGACTTTTAATCTATTTTTCGGCAAATTAAAACCTCTGTTTTGAAAATATCAAAACAGAGGTTTTTTATGATTAGAATTATCTATTAGTCAATGTGAACGTTTTAATTACTGCAGTTTGTCATACTCTTATTTATTTCAGTTTTTTACAACTTCCGCCCCTTATAATCCCCACCAGCAATCCGAATCAACTGCTTAGCCACATCAGAATATCTCAGTTCTAAAGATGTCTCTTCAAAACCGCCACAGTGGGGTGTCATAACCACATTATCGAAAGATTCTAATGCATGTTTTGATGGCATAATGGTCTTTTTCTCTTTTGTCGGGTACTGAAACCATACATCAGAACCGAAGCCTTTAAGCTCTCCAGATTCTAGCGTTTCGTGAAGGGCATCCTCATTAATTATCTGCCCCCTGCCTATATTTATTAAAACTTTGTTCTTCAAAGCGGTCAACATGGTTTCATCTATTCTTCCAGTTGTTTCAATTGTTAACGGAGCCGCAATAATAAACACATCGGACCATACTGCAAGTTCTTCAAGTCTTTTGAAGACATGAACATCATGTGGTCTTCTATTCTTATAATCAAGAACACCAACCTCAATTCCAAATGGCTTCATTAGCCTATGGATCTCCTTGCCTATAATTCCGTAACCGTAAATGGCAATCCGTTTATTCGTTAGACTTGTCCAGCTTATACGGTCTGGTTCTGTTCTCTTGCTCCAGTTTCCTTTTATAAGATTATTGTTGTAAAAAACGATCTTGCCTAATACGGCTAAAGTAAGTGCCACTGCTCTTTCTGCAACGAAATGGCTATGGGCTGTTGAGTTGAATATCATAATGCCTTTTGACTGCATAAAGGGTATGTCTAGTCGATTTAAACCAGTGTATGGCACTATAACAGACCTAACATTTGGGAAGGCTTCAAACATCTCTTTATTAAACTCCCCCGATACAAGTGTTTGCACCTTAGAATGAATGCCTAAGTCCTTGTCTGCAAGTCTAAAATTAATGTTGGCTTTATTGAGTTCTCGTTCTTTATGTGTAGATATAAACTTATAAACTTGGTCGTATATTGTGGCTGCGTAATGCATAATTGTCTCCTGTGTTTTATCTATGTTTGATTCTTAGGAACTCCATTTTTACATATTTCCTATTTCTACGAAACCTGTGCAATGTCCTTCTATTTAGAACGACAGAAGGGACTTTCACAGCCCCTTTTGCATATAAATATTTAGGTTCTTAATTAGTCTTTTACAGTTTCCCACTCAAACTAACCATATCTCTGACAACTTCTTTGACATTTGTATAACCTGTTTCTTTTGTAAGAATTTTATTAAGCTTAGTCTCTACCCCCGGGGTAAATTCAAAATTCGGTGACACACGTTCAACAATATTCATAGCAAGATTTAACGAAGGATCTACTTCTGGTACATTGTAACCTTGCTTCTTATGACTTTTAAGAACTTTCTTAAAGGAAACAATGTACTTTCCTGCTTGTGCAATCATTTCTCCTGTACTAGCTGAATTCTTCACTTTATTCCAGTATACTGCGCCATACCCCACGCCATCAGTGAGCTTATTTTTACCAGCGTAAACACCTATAATTTCAGGATCAACGTTAACATATCTGTGTATACCGTCTTTTCCTTTATGTAGCTTTTGAGTTGCAAAACCACTAAATGCTTCGTCACCATGTCTTGTCATACCAACTTGCTGACACTCGTCTGCATTATATCCTGTTGTGTCCTTAAACCATGTTTTTGCCTTGTCTTCCCAGTGGCTTGCGCTAACTTCTAAAACTGCACCACGGTCATCTTTGTACACTATTCTAAAATCATCATCTTGGCTAAACTTAGAATTACTCATACTTACAACGTCAATCTCTTTACCTTCCCAAGGCACATTTTTCATTTTCTTCATTTCAGACACTAGGAAGTCTTTTCGTTTGGTTTTAAGTTTCGAGTATGTTTCCATAAATGCATTTTGATATTTTGCATCTACATTTTTTTAATGTTCGCATCGAGTTCTGTTTGTTGTCACTCCAGTTTTCCATCATGGTTTCAAAACTTACTTTACCTGTCGACTCCACTTCAAGCATAAGTTTCTTAGCAGGCATTCCATCGGGTAGGTCGGTAACTGTATATGTCTTATTTATTTTCTTTGGTACACCACCTGCGTCAAGAATATTAGTCGCAGCCTGGGCATACACTTCATCGGAAAGCTTTACTTTTGGTTTGCTGGCTTCTTTACCAGGATTTAAACCTACATATTGTTTTCTGACGCTATCATGCATTGGTACGTTATTCTTAATAGCTGAACTAACAAGAGCCTTTGATACAAGTCCGCTTAAGGCCATAGCTGTCAGTGCCATGCCAACCTCTTTGAGAGCAATCCACAGGGCCTTTTTCAAATCTATCATTACTTCGCCTGGTTTAATGTAAGGGTCATTTTCCCACTTTTCACCCCATTTTTCCCAGTCTATATTCATGATTAGCGATCTGAAGAACACCACTGCAAACATATATGCTGTCGCTTTTCCTGCTGATAGTAATCCACGTATAGACGTAGCCGTGATTAAATGATCTGGTGATGTAATGAGAAGTTCATAAGCCTGCTGATCACGCCATACTTCGAAGTCTTTCATTGTGTACTTATTATTAAGTTCAAACTTGTCTTTTATATCATTAACCACAGAAACAACTGTTTTCTTCATCATGCCAATAGCGGCTTGACCAAAGGCTGCACCAGGGGTAACGCCCAAATAAATCATTAGAACACCGTCAAGTGCTATATCGCCTGCCCACTGAGTCCAAAACCGTATCTCATCGTATGTTTCAATATCATTTAAGATTTCTCTGTATCCTTCAAGACCATTGGCTTCAATAAGCTTTTGGGTTATGCTCCAAATCTTATGTCTGTATTCAAATATGACATCTGCACCCCAAATATACTTATACGTTTCAAGATCATTTAGGAACTTGTCTCTATACCCGTTATTATTGGCACATAGGTTTCAATAATATGTTTCGTAAATGTATACTCTTCTTCTAAATCTAAGGAACGAACTGGTTCCATAGGCGGCATTAAACATAGCTTTACACAGCGTTCATGCATCTCGTCACGAACTTCGGCTCTAATAACGAGTTCAGCTTCATATGAAACAGGTTGGTCTTTGTCTAGTTTTCTAGAGGTTATTGGCTGTTTTGTTTTTAGTTTGAAAACCACATTGGCAAAGGTGTCGCTTTTATATTGATTGTCAATTGCTTCTCTTACATTTTCCCAGTCAGGAAGCACTTCAAAATCAATTTCAGCAACCGAGTATACATTTTGACTGATATCGTCAAATGTTTTCAGTTCAAACTTTATATTTTCTAAAATTAAATAATCCGTTATTAGGCGTCCATCAAACTCTTTGATCGCTGTCAGCTTTAGTTCAGTTACCGTGGATGCGTCACCGTACACCGTTACAGGGTCATCAGACACCACAAACAGTCCTTCACGTGCAGCGGTAATGACAACTTCCTTTTCAAGGGTCTCGGTCTGAGAACTTGCAATAATTTTTACATGGTATTCTTTTCTATCTTCGTTGTCATTTAAATGTGACTTGTCACTATAAAACTCCAGTTTTGACTTTTCTGCCGACAGACTTGTTACATTGACAGGAATTTCAGGGAGCAAAGTATCTTGAATCACTGAAAAAGTCCATGTTTTTTCTTTAGTATTTGCAATGAACGGTGTTAGTGTTAGTACTTTATTCTCCTTGTATATGAGAACACCACGTGATGTCACCTTCAAAATAGGTTGATCCTCTTCATCTTCCATGTCATCTTCTTCTGATTTGCTATTGTCTATGTTGTCATTTTTTCGTGATTTATGACCATCGTTTAATTTCTTGTTTTTATCATTTTGGGGTTTATTAATTCTCGATTTCTTTTTTGATTGAGCTTTTGATTTCTTTTTTTGGCTTGCCTTTACGTAATTTACTTACTCCTACAATGCCTGCACCAACTGTAATTAGACCAATAACGCCTGGCAACAGACTTCCAGAGTCATTTCCTTCAACATATTTCTGAATCTGATCTGGATTCTGATCTTCCCAAATTAGAAGAAGAAGGGCAATCCCTTTCACAGAGCTTGAATCCATTGTGCTGGAGTAATGACTTTCTTTAACCTCTTGAAGCTCATAATTTTCATCTAGGTATTCTGTTCCAGCGGCAACCCAAACAGGATATGTAAATAGATCGCTAAACTGCTTACGTGCCTTAATATACTCTTTTGGATTTAAGCCCTTGTCGCGATTATTTTGCAAAAATGTTATGTAATCTGGAATCAAGTGTGCTAAGCTTTGTCCATTTTCATCATACATGAGGTTCTTATTGTCCTCGACAAAGTTGGGTTCGTTAAGTCGTACAATTTCCAGATCAAGAGACTTTTGAAGTATGACGGCTCCATTAATTTCATCACTATCCATTGTGGTGCTGGCAGTGAATATGCCAATATAGTCTGCAGCAGAATTTCGTTCTTCTACACTAATACCTTCATAGATTGTCCACACACTTGCAAATGCAGGTATACAAATGCATGACAACATGATGAGGATCATAGTGCAAACTCTAGTTTTATTATGTTTCATGAACCTCACCCCCCTATAATTTTTGTCCACACTGCGTGCAGAACTTTGTGTTTTCAGTCAGCTTTGCACCACATTGTGTGCAGAACCGCTTTTTAGCTTGTGGGTTTTTTTTCTGACTTTTCATTTGGTTTTTCATTTGGCTTTTCTTGTAATATTGATTTAGGCTTTGACTCAATTTTTTGCTCAGTCATGGCTTTCTTTGCTGCTTTGGTAGAAGCTTTTATAACAGTTTTTGTCATGATTTTTAGTATATCTGCGCCTTGAGGTGTTTTTGGCATTTCTCCTCTTATTTTTAATGTCTTTATGTTTTCATTCCTTACTGAATTCGAAACTGGGCTTTCGCTTAAAGCAAACTTCCTTTTTTCTACCTCTTTTTCCCTTGCTTTATTGTAATCTTCAAAATAGGATTTTGAACCTTCAACTGCCACCTGATACGTTCTTGGATCTTCATCGTTAAACAGTTTGCTTGCATCTGACTGTATAGGTGGTTCAAATCCTTTAGGATAGTCTACATTCTTAGTAGCCTCTCTAAACTCAGGCGTTAAAGGTTCACCTGAATAACTAATATCGTCCTCATCAAAAACATCGAGAATGGTGAGTTCATGCCCATCTACTTCAATTGATTCCGAAATTTGTGGACTAACTTCCAATACTCTATTTTCTTCAGCACTGATTTTATCTTCAGCCTTTATCCATTCATCTCCATCAAAGACATACCATTCGCCATCTTCCTTACCTAGCCTATGCCAGTTTCCCGCTTCATCTTGCAGCTTCAGCTTTTTTGACTTCAGAATTGAATGTGTCTTCATTTATTTTTTTGACTTAGAAATTTACCCTTTAACTCCCAATACTTACTTTCAAGACTTGATCTGTCCATAATACCTCCCACTAGGCAACACATATTACTAATCTACGTAATTAAATATTTCAAATCCTGAAAAATCGCCATTTTGTGCGTAATCGACAATGTAAAATCCATACATATATTTTTCTCCAGTTGGAAGTTCCAGATAATCGAGATATGGTTCTTCATCAAGTACAAATGGATCATCGGTTGCTTCTTGTACTGTGTATGTTTCAGAATCATGGGCTTCAAAAATGGCTTCGATTGTGTCTCCTATTTTTAACTGGAAGAAGTCTTTCTCAGCCATAATTTCGCCATCTTCAGTAACAGCCCAAGCACCGACTACTGAATAAAATCCACCTTCTTCATAGCCTTCATCCCAAGTCCATTTTCCAACTATATCTGCTCTTTGCCCGTTTACATATGCAGGTATGTTATATAAGTTGTACTCGTCTGTATCCTCAACCACATATATAGTCACCAAATGACCATTCAAACCAGTCCAGTAGCCGTGGAAGTTGTCTGATACAACACCTGTTTCTGGGTCATAGTTCACATTTGTGTCCATACCAAGTGACATGACTGCAGTCATTTCTTCATTTAGTACAACCCCCAAATAATTGTAAATGCTCGCAATGTTGTCGACATCTTCCTCAGAAATCACGATTGAGTAAACATCTTCATCTATAATTTGTGGTTCATATGTTTCAAAAACGACACTGCGCGTGTCTCTGTTTTCGGCTTTAATAAACTCTTCAACAAAAGTCTCGTACATATCTATCCCGTTGACAACCCTATACGCAGATAAGTTTTCCTCAAGCATAGCTTTATCTTTATAAGGGAAGTATACCGAAAGACCACCACTATAATAGCGTTCAGGGCCTTGAATCTTATAAACCACGGCGCTATCTATTGCATTCATTAGTTGCTCAGCTCTGTATGCCTGATCCCCTTGAATGTTTCTTGCAAAATCGTATAAATCTATCAGTTCTGTGTAACCTGTTAGCATATTATTTCTACCATAGCTTTCAGCATTATTACGTCCATATGAAACTGTATTAAATGTTTGTACGTCGTCCATATTCATCATAAACTCAACAGACAGATCTTCAAGTGACAATACCACATCGCTAATGTAAGACAAATCTACAACAGAAAGTGTAATCATGGCTTCTGTTTCGTTTGTTATAGCATGTTGTTCGTACGTGTCACAAATAATTTGACCAAGCTCGGCGCCATTCATATTAGGATTTTCGGTTAAAGCCTTGAATATACCCTTGTAATCCCAACCATGACCCGGTTCTGTTTCTTCAGATGCCACTAGGTACTTTGCAAATGGTTCAGCCATGAAAGCCACCTCGACCGTTGCCATGAGACATGCATCAAATCCTAGAATTTCAAACTCTACACCTGTAACTTCCTTCGCTCTAAGTAGTGCGCTTTGTATTTCGGCTACCGTCAAATGATCTGGATAAGTATAACTCCCATCATTTATCTCAAAGTGATCATCACTTCCATAGCCATATAGTGGCCCGCCACCATGATTCCATAAATCAAGAACATACTTGTCTGCAGGATAATTATTAACTGACCAAACAATAAAGTCATATAAAGTTTCAGGGTCTCCAATGTTTTTTTAACCCTTCATTGCTGATTAGTTCAATATCATCTTTAGTTACTTTGTATCTTTGGCTTTGAGATCCGTCAACAATTTCATTCTGCCAGTACTCAGTTCCACCTGTTTCAATGATTATGTTAATATCCTCATTCGAACCATAGGCAGCCATTTCAACAATGTCTGATGTGCCCGCCCATATTTTGATTCGAGATCAGTTCCGTTCATAAATACCATAAAGGTATATTTTGCGTTTGTATTTATAACTGCATCAGTGTTCTCGTCACCATTCACAGATTGATCATTATCAGAATTTTGATTACCATCCTGACCAGTGTTTACACTAGTATCTACATTATCAGAGACAATATCATCTGTTGAATTAAAAACATTTTCACCATCATAAGGACCTTCAATATTAGGCGCTAACATAGCGAGTCCAATAAATCCAAAAAAGACTATAAAAAGTCCAATAAGTATCTTTTTAAGACATCCACCCTTTTTCTTAGTTGATTTAGACTTATTTTGTTTCTGTTTATGCGAATATCTTGGTTTACTTATGTCTTTTGTGTTCTTTTGCTCTTCCTTTAATTCTTGATTGCTCCTACCAGTGGTGTTAGTTGTACTGGCTCCTACCTCTTTTTTAACTGTATTATTAGTTATCGTTATAAGCTCAACTGGATGCCCACAACCCCCCACAGAATTTTGCATCTGTATCTAACGATTCCCCACACATAACGCAAAAATTATTTTTTTCCCATACTGCCCCCTTCTTCTCTTCTTACATATGGTCTATACTTATTATATCTATTTTATTACGAAAATTTCACAATAAATCGTATTTTCATGTAATATTGGGTAAAATTATGTAGATTAGCTAAGTTTGAGTTTTTTTTTGGGGGGGAATGAAATATGAGTAAATATTGTCACAAATGTGGCCATGAAATGGGACCAGGAGACGTTTACTGTCCTAGTTGCAAAGCAAAATCAAGCGACGAGTTAACACCTGAGCGTATTGCAGAAATACAGGCTAATTATAAGACTGACAAAAAAGGTTGTTTCAAATTTGGAGGACTACTGTTTCTGCTAGCTTTGGTAATACTCACTTCATGGATTTTGGGTGGCGAAGATGGTATGGGAGCCACTGTTCTTATAATGGTCTTTGCAGTTGCCAATATAGTCTTATTTAAGATGAATAAAAGCAAGAAAAATCAAAAGGTTAAAACAAACTACTATAAGCTCTCTCTTAAAGAGGATTTGTCAAATGTAGATGAGAAATGTCCACAATGTCATAGCCTTGTAGATGACGACCAACCATTTTGTACTAATTGCGGAACTAAACTCGGTAAAAGTCCGTCTAATAAGAACAATGAACTAAATGAAAAACAAACCCAAACAGTAATTTGTAAGACCTGTCATGAAGTACTTCCAGCTAACGCCAAGTTTTGCAGTGGCTGTGGTGCTAAAACGGCTGAAGAGCCTACATGTATTTCGTGTGGTGAGCTATTGCAGCCTGATCACTTATTCTGTGGTTCATGTGGAACAAAAATTGATAAGAAAGAGGGGCTGGCATAATGGGTACAATACTATTTCTCGCTCTTGTTGTTTTGTTGATTATTCAATTCGTAATTTACAAACGTAACAGCTCCAAATTTGTAAAAAGTGAAGATGAGGCAAAAATTGAGGAGCTGTTAACTGCCCTTCAAAGTGGAATGCAAAGACACACCGACAAACGTGGTCGTACAATTCTAATGATTGCCTGTGATGAGCACCCTACTCATACATCGTCTGTTGAAGGCTTCTTTAATGTTGCTAAGGAGGCAATTAGTTCTGGTATTCGTGTAAACGAGCGTTCACTTGAAAATGGAAAAACAGCTCTGGCTTACGCCGCCGCTAAACCCTATAATTCAAACCTTATTGGTTATTTGATCAAAACTGGTGCAGATACTTCTGCAAAAGATATTAACGGACAAACACCTTTATTTGATTCTGCTACCCATGGAGACAAAGATGGTTTTACCATTATTGCTGATCATACAAGTGACTTAAATGTGGCTGACAATGAAGGCAACACGCCACTCATGTCTGCGGTGTCTCAAATGAATATACCGATTGTTAGGGAACTCATTAAACGCGGTGTAAACGTAAAACTTCGCAATGTAAATGGTGAAAGTGCACACGATATTGCCGCAAATGTTAAACCAAAGTTTATAAAGCACAGTCAAAACAGTGCAAAGCCAAACGAATATGGCAAACACAATCATAGTATAAACGAACTGATTCGTGAACTACACTGCCTTGAAACCGATACTGTTTTTAAACCTAAGAAGTACCGTCCTCAAACAAACCCGAACTTTGGAGATACAGGTGATTTTAATGACTAAGAAGAATAGTCCTATATGGAAAGTTCTAAAAATAATACTAATACTTGTTCTTATAGGTGCAGCAGCCTATATGGCACTGGTTGTAGGTTCAGTCTTTCTTCTATTTAAGGCAACCTCTGACCATACTGACTTACACGGCGACATAATTATTCCAGAGAGTGAACTTTACATTGGAGAGCCTATACCTATTGAATTTATACCAGCAGAAGGACTTGAGGAGATTCACGGACTTATGTGGGACGTTTATTTTACAACAGCTGAAGGTCAGGAACACGATTATGATTACTTATTAGAAGGCCAAGAAATTCTTGAAGAATACACACAAAGTGAAGTCAACGCACTCTTTGGTAAAACTATTGATGATATTAATCGTGTGACCATATACACACCAACAAAATCAGGAAATGCCACCATTGATTTGGCAGGCTTTTATAGGCAGACAAACCCTCAAGTAATAACAGAAATAGAGGTGATGATTCTTGAGAAGTAAACGAGTGCAGTTTATGCTTGTGACCTGTTCTCTTGCGATTCTTCTTATAATTTCGGCTTGTAGCATTTTTGAAGATCAGGGACAAATCATTGGAAATCCAGATTTTGTGCCAAGTTATCAGCATGTTACTCTAGATACATTCATCGATGCCTATATGACCAATTTAGGATCACTTGAGCTTCCCACTAACTACATTACAATGGAAACAGATAGTTCATGGGATGCAAGGTATTTGATTAACGACAAACATATTCTAAGTTATGATGAAGGATTTATGATTCTAGAGTTTACACCAAGCAGTATAACCCCCGAAGTCACCGAATTAATGTTGTATGTAAAAGCACTTGTTTTGACCCTTGACCCACAAACCACTTCCGAGGCTTTTGATGCATCTATAGCTGAATATGCTGTGTTAGAGAATTTTGGTGACGACGTAACTTGGTCTGATCTATTTTATTACGGCGATACAGTCCGCTATGAGTTCAACACCACAGACCAAGGTATTTATGAGTTACATGCCGAGGACACTAGAATGGGGCATTAATCTTTATCTTCATGGCAAATGTATTTGGTGAATTAACAGCTACTGTACAAGATCACCTCCAGTAAGATATATTAGTATGGAATGGAGTGATTTTAATGACGGCAGTAATAGGTATTCTTGCTATACTATTTGGAGTTTTCTTTTTGTCTTTAGGTATGTTATTTATTAAGTATGAGTTTTCACCTTTTAAATTCATTGTGAAACCTGAAGATGTCTTTTATAGACCTAACTTCGGAATTCGTATAATGATTCCAGGTTTCATTTTATTATATTTGGCTATGATCATACTCAGAACATAAATGTGGCAATCCAAATTTAATTAAGTATAAAGCAAAACAGCGCCCGATTTTCATCTGGCGCTGTTTCTATTCTTTGATTAGTCCCTTATTGATTGTCTCCTATTGATTACTCTCCTATTGATTGCCCTCTAATTCAATTTACAACTTAAACACTGCTAGAGACTCATTTAATTCATCTAGCTGCTTTCTCTTCTCTCCCATTTTCGTGCTTATCGAACGAAGATTTTCAGTCTGCTGAACTGTTGATGCACTAATTTCTTCTGAACCTGCAGCTGTTTCTTGTGAGACACCAGAAATACTTTCAATCTCTGTTAAGACATCGTTCTTAATATGATTCACTTCTTCAAACTGTTTGCCAAGGTCAGCAACAAAGTCAGATACGTTTTCAATTGATGAATTAATCTCATTGAAAATAGATTGAGTATCATTAACTGAATCGTTAACACGATCAATAGCTATATTAGTGCCTGATATTGTGTCATTTGTACTGTTCACAAGCTCAACAATTTCTGAGATAATTCTATCAATTTCCTCAGCTGATTTAGACGACTGCTCTGCTAATTGTCTAATTTCTTCTGCAACAACAGCAAAACCCCTACCTTGCTCTCCAGCTCTTGCCGCTTCAATAGCTGCATTTAATGCCAGCAAGTTTGTCTGGTCTGATATGGACCTTATCGTAACAATAATTTCACTAATCGTTGATGACTTCATAGCCAAATCGTCGACACTTTCATTAACAATCTTAGTTGCTTTCACATTGTCTTCAAAGTTCTCACGTAATGTTTTAAGTGATGTTTCTGATTTATGACTGCTATTAATAACATCTTTTGTCAGTGTAATTGTTTGTTCTAATCCATCAGATGCCACATCAATATGCTCTGATAAATTGTTCATGGCTTTAACTGAATCACTACTTGACTGTGCTTGTGAGGTTGCACCTTGAGCGATCTCCTCAACTGAATTTGAAATTTCGGAATTACTCATGGTTACGTCTTCAATAATACCTTGTATCTCTATTGTTGACTCAGTAATATCATCAGCAAGAATATGTGTCTGTTGAAGAAGTATTTGAATGTCTTCTAACATCTTGTTGAAACTATTTGCGAGTACACCCAATTCGTCTTTGGTATTTAAGTCTATTCTTACACTTAGGTCACCATTACCTGCAAGCTCCATTTTTTCAGCCATGATACTTACTGGTTTAAATAAACGTGTTGCAATCACAGTAATAATAATGCCAACAAGAATAAGCATAACTGCCATCATCATTGTAATATTGGTCACTATTGCTTGAACTGAATCCGCAAAATCAGCTTCTGGAACAGTTGCAACCAAGGTCCAGTCATCAAGTGTTCTATATGAAGCATAAATTTTATTACCTTCATATACATAACTGAAGAATCCGTTGTCACCACCTAGAAGTGGTGCCAGTACTGGAATCTCATTAATGTCTAGCCCTACATTGTCTGGATTCTTATGGTACAAAGTGGTACCAGCAGAATCTACAATATACGCATAACCGCTTTTACCTACCTTTAGGCCTTCTATCATACTTTGAAGCCCAATAACGGCTCTTAACTCATCGATGTATTGTGGTGCAAGACCAACTTGAACTATACCTGGTTCGTCGAGTCTGGACACTCCTATATACTGAAATAGTACTTTATCAGTACCACGTTCCGATGGTTCTTGAGCTAGTCTACCATCCTTTTGGTCGATTAAATCAAGAAACGGAATGGTTTGGTCTGCTGTGTGGAAATCGAACCCGAAAAAGCCCTCAATGTTACCATTTGTTAGCACCCCATCTCCATCCATTACATGAATTTCGTCAACATTAATGCTTTTAGCAATATCAATCATGTTGTTATGTTCCAGCGCATCTGGTGTAAGTTTAATCATTTCTGCCACCGCTTTAGCGAGGTCTAAATTCTTTTCATCAAGAGTTTCAAAGAAAGTCTGTTGTACTTGTCTTCTTGTTATAATATTTTCTGTAAGGTTATCTAGTTGTGACGTCATTTGATCTTGAATCAGCCCTGTCACCAAATCGTTTTCAATCTGATTAAATATTACAAAACCTAATCCAAAAATTGCGATTAGAAGAACTGAAAGCACGGGTATTAACAATTTATTTTTGAGCTTCATATTACCCCTCCTGTAAGAACTACATATCCCAAAGCCTTTGTCCATTTATACCCACACACTTAATTTTCAATTCCAATTCGACTTTTTTCGTTTATTTTCGACATATTCTTTAGATTTCATTAGAAGCAAGTCAATAAAAAAACGTCAAACAAATTGTCTGACGTTTTCTTAACTATTAATTATAATTATTAAACCAATTATTATTGATTTTTATATATTTCAATATTTTTACCAAACCTTTGTTGGACGTATCAAGCGCCTCAATTTCTTCTGTTGCTTTAATATAGTATTCTACAAAATCGTCGTATTCACTATTCAAATACTCTTCTTTATAGTGATCAAAGTCCATTGAATCAAGTCTTATACCGTCTAACATAAGAAGTGTGTAAAAGGTTTTTATACTTGAGTCTTCCATTGACTGAAGATGAGTCCATGCCTGGTCATAAAGACCATTTTGAACCAGCTCATGATATGCTTTATAATCGTTTATATCCTCACAGTCATACAAGCCTTGTTTAAGGTCTTCAGGTAGTAATTCTAGCCTATGTCCAATAATGAGCTCAGGATAATATCTGTCCGCTTCGTTTTCTGGATCGCCGTATTTCAGCAAATGGTCTACAGCATCCTTATATTTTCCTTGATGCATTATAGATTTTGCGTAAGTTATATTGTAATAACTGCTTGACGCGTCTATCTCTAAAAGCTGTTGTCGAATCGTTTCCTCTTCATTATAGCGTCCAAGTTCTTTATACAAATCTGCAAGGTCGCCTAGTCTTCGTTCTGAAGATCCATACAAATCGATCAATTGCTTCAAATAGACTATTGCCAACTCATGATCAGAACCTTCTAATTCCTGGTAATATTCATTATCGACTGGTATATATCCTTTTTCATAAAGTGAATATAGAACTTTTAAATTATGCTCTGAAGGGTTTTCTGAGTACCACTGAATAGCGTCTTCGACCTTTCTGCTATTTAATAGTTTGTCGCCTTCATTATAGTCGGACTCCCCTTCAACATATATATTTGTACTTAACCAGTCTGTGAATAGCCCATTTTGAATACCATAGTCACTTTCTTTTTCATATGGATACACTTTAAAGTAATAGTTGTCTGACAAGTATAGAGGCTCCATGAATCGATTCACATGGAGTGTGTCCTTAGATGAACTATACTCAAAAGCAAATGTAGACTCTGACCTTAAATCTGACAAGGACAATGTTCCTTTCATATTGTCGTAAGCTATTTCAACACCCATATACCCAATGTTTGAATCATAAGCTGGATCAACTTGATGTACGGACAAATTATAAACCCGATCTGGTGAAGCTTTAGGGTCTTCAATTTCATAGATTACGTTATCTCCACTAATTTCAAGGGATTTGAATCTAACGCCTGATGTAAAAGTATAGTTGTATGTTATCTCATTTTCTTCACGATTACTTAATTTTGCTGATCTAGGTTGGCTTATCCACTGCTTGTTCTGTACAAGGTGCCATGGCAGTATAATTCCTATCATTCTCGTGTCAGAGTACATATTATGAATTTCATAATATCCGTCAGAGTTAGAAACCGAATAACGTCTGTCGAACGCCATACCAGAACTCATTCCAGAGTGATACTTTTCATATAGTATTGCACCTTCGTAAGCTTGACCATCGATTGTGACATGTCCAGAAACTGTTTTGTCCGTTTCTGTTGTGTCTTCGCCATTATAGGTGTAATTAATATAATCATTTATCTCATCTATTTCTTTATAGAACTTTGCATATAAATTTTCACTTGGCTTAAACTGTTTTGCGTATGAATCTATATATGCCACGTTTTGCCCTAAAACTTCATACATGTACTTCTTAATTGACTCTACAGTACATTCATATTTTTTTTCGCTCTTAACCTGGCCAAGATTACTCAGAACTTCCTCATAATTGCTATATGTTAAGTTCATTCCTGCTCTAGTTAAGTAGTACCTTTCAACAAAATCAGAACTGGCCTTGTCCGACTGGACAGACTCCTTGAGAGAATCCATTATTTTTAAGGCTTCATTTTCAGCACCGCCAAACCACTGGGTTTGTGCAACTGAAAGCGCATAATCTAATTGTGTGGAATACACATCATAATTTAACTTGAAGTCATTAAAATTATTGAGAATTTGTTTTGTTTCTACCTTTGTGAGTCTTCGACCAGATATCATGGCACCTTCTTCAATTAGAACCAAATGGTATAAAGAAAACTCACCTTCTTCTAAAATCAAATCCACCCTAGTCTGTTCACTTTCAATAGACGTAGCTTGAATGTCCTCAACTCTGATTTGACTTTCAATTGGTACAACATTATTGTAAAGCTTTATGCCATTCCAATACACCCAGTTGCGGGAAAATAGCATAATAACAAGGGATAGTGCCGCAATTATCAGTATTTGTTTTTTTTATATCTACTTTATTATCATTCATATGAAAACTCCAAAAAATTGACCATAGTATTAAACTATGGTCAATATATCATGGTCTATTCTATTTTTAGCGATTTATCCAATAATTGTCATGAGTTAGTAATAGAATAATTAATTAGCGTTTGCCATTTCTAAAGCTATATTTAACACAGCTTCACCATTACCTCTTCCATAATGTTCGTTTTCAATAATGCAGTGGGGGATCTTTGGTAATTTAAGTTCCGCCCTAAGATTTTCAATCTCTGTCATCCAAAATCTTGATTGAGGTCCGATCATAAACACATCAAACTCATCACCTCGAGATTTCCTAAGGTTTTCACGATTCAAAGCCATTACACTTGTGTAGCACACTACAATGTCTGCCTCTTTCAACTGACTTTCTACGTAGTCACGTTCCGACATAATGCCTGCCAGCTCTGCAGTATATCCTTTCTCTTTTGCTGCTTTTACCATATTTCGAGCAAGTATACTTGTTGACATTCCGCCCATGCAGGCTAATAAAATTTTGATCATATTGACACCTCCATTTATGATTTTCACCAGTCACGTTATCGTGACATGCTTAAAGGATATCAAACGAACAAACTTACGTCACGATATCGTGACTTTTTTAATAATTTCTTAAGGGCTTGATAGATTTAGTTCGATTTACATACAAAAAGAGCCCTTTTGGGCCCTTTCCAACTTGTTTATTCTATTAGTTTTATTCTATCAGGTTCATTCTATTAGAACAATTATCACCGCTTTTAAATTATTGTTTAAGTTTAATTCCATATATTTCTGACAAATCCGCATTCAATATTCCACATTCATTAAGATACTTGAAAAACAATTTTAACTCGTCAGAACTTCCAATAATTTTCTTTATGGAACTATTCCTCATTTCAGAGTTGGTTACAATTACTTGTGCACCTAAATCTGCTTTAGTTTGTATCTCAGCTAATAGATCTTTTAATTCTCCAACAAAAGGAACATCATGCAGTTCTTTCTCACTTAATGTGCCTCGTAAATGTTTAATTGAGTTTAGGGATGCTCCGGCATTCATAAATAGGTACATCAAATGATTATATGGCACATATAGATCATCTAAGTCATCTTTAATACTACCAAAAACACGTTCCATGGCTTGATACGTTACGAGCCATGTTCTTCCACTTCGTTTCACTTCTAGATCGTCAAATTTGCCTCGTTCAATTGCTTTTCTTATGGTTGCACCATCCGCAAGTCTCCACTTTGAGGCAGCTTCTGTTAAGGTTAAGATATCAGAAATACTAACTCCCATTTCTAGGTCTTTACACTCTGAGATGGAAACCAATACATTTTTCTCAATCAATGCCATGTGCAGTCTTTGAATATTCCCATTTACATCACTACATGAACCACTTACATAAAGGGTTTTGCTAGACTCAAGAAACTCTAACAATTCTTGAAACGATTTCACAGCTTCTGATACTTCAGTTGCGTATATTTGAACAGGAAAATAATGACGTCCTTTATTTTCTTTTAGCTCAAAAAACATAGTTGATCTCCTTTTGCTGATTTACTTTATTATAACAAAAGCTCCTATTGAGTAATAGGAGCTCGTACAAATACTTAAACTTCAGGTAGATCATCATCGGGATCATAATCGTCATCGTAGTCATCTTCGTCGTCTTCATCATTAAAGACTTCGTCATCATACTCATCATCGTCATTATCTACAAAATCATCATCCTCATCGTCGTTGTCATAGTCGTCATCTTCTATTTCGTCAGTCCAATCATTATCGTAATCATTGTCGTCGTCAGAGAAAACATCAAACTCATCATCATCAAAATCGTCTTCAAATTCCTCTTCACTCTCCGCTAATTCAGAGTCTTCTTGTTCATCATTATCAGAATTCTCTCGATTACCAAGTTTTTCTTTGCCGCCTCGATTATTATCTTTGTCGGTTTTGTCTGAATCATATTCCTTATCTTGGTCTTCGTCTGAGGTGACACTGTCTTCATGATCATCTTCATCTAAGTCATCATCAACTTCATCTTGATCATAATCATCAAACTCGTCTTCTGATGAACCTATGTCACTGGCCTCATCAGATCCACCTGTAGAATCATCAGCCTCTTCTGATTCAGCAATACTTTTCTGATAGGCAGGATTGTCTTCATTGACACCGTCTTCTTGAGTTCCATGACCACGATTGCCTTTTGAAGCGCCCTTTTCTTTATCTGCATTTGTGCCTTTTCCATTTTTTCCTTCTGATGAAGTATCGGTTTCCATAGATTCCGATTCCTCTTGTGGTTCTGGTGCAGGAGGAAGCTCTTCTTCAACAACTACCGGTTCTATTGATTCCTCTTCTATTGAATCATCATCTGTAGATTCTTCTTTAGTAGGCTCTTCTTCTGATTTAGCAATATTTTTCTGATAGGCTGGATTGTCTTCATTGACACCGTCTTCTTGAGTTCCATGACCTCGATTGCCTTTTGAAGCGCCCTTTTCTTTATCTGCATTTGTGCCTTTTTCATTTTTTCCTTCTGATGAAGTACCGGTTTCCATAGATTCCGATTCCTCTTGTGATTCTGGTGCAGGAGGAAGCTCTTCTTCAACAACTACCGGTTCTATTGATTCCTCTTCTATTGAATCATCATCTGTAGATTCTTCTTTAGTAGGCTCTTCTTCTGATTTAGCAATATTTTTCTGATAGGCTGGATTGTCTTCGTTGACACCGTCTTCTTGAGTTCCATGACCTCGATTGCCTTTTAAAGCGCCCTTTTCTTTATCTGCATTTGTGCTTTTTTCATTTTTCCCTTTTGACTCTACTTGTGGCTCTGTCTCAATTTCTTCTATTGGTTCTTGTTCTACAATAGATTCAGATTCGGTAACTAACTCGTCTTCTATTGATTCAGATTCAACTGGAACTTCTTGCTCTATTTCAACGTTTTCCTCAGCAATGTCTGAATCTATTGGTGCTTCTGATTCTACTGATACACCATCTTCAACAGGAGATGACTCAACTTGTGGATCTGTCTCTACATCTACTATTGGTTCTTGTTCTACAATAGGTTCTGAATCAGTAATTACATCGTCTTCTATTGATTCT
>JDSF01000140.1_pt1 | contig 52782 bp, 51 predicted proteins | sample 199441 | NCBI WGS metagenome assembly JDSF01 (sample SAMN02592751, study PRJNA231836) | bioreactor metagenome | isolation source: continuous culture bioreactor denitrification-DNRA | place: Germany: Bremen
CATGCGGGTGTGGCGGAATTGGCAGACGCGCCAGATTTAGGTTCTGGTGTCAATAGACGTGGGGGTTCAAGTCCCTCCACCCGCACCATTATTTTTCCGAAGTAGCAAGGTAATCACATTGTTGCTTTGAGAACACTAAAAATTAGCGGAAGTGGCTCAGTGGTAGAGCATCGCCTTGCCAAGGCGAGGGTCGCGAGTTCGAATCTCGTCTTCCGCTCCAATTTATGCGGGTGTAGCTTAGTGGTAAAGCACCGGCCTTCCAAGCCGGCTACGAGGTTCGATTCCCTTCACCCGCTCCATTTTATTTTATGGCGCCATAGCCAAGTGGTAAGGCAGAGGTCTGCAAAACCTTTATCCCCAGTTCAAATCTGGGTGGCGCCTCCAATTCACTTGCGCCGTTAGCTCAGCTGGATAGAGTGTCTGACTACGAATCAGAAGGCCAGGGGTTCGAATCCCTTACGGCGCACCATTAAACCTTGAATTGCAATTGCAGTTCAAGGTTTTTATTTTTTGAATGAACTGTGCTTATATCACTAGAATTAGTGTAAAATTAGAATGTACATAGTATATAGTTTATTATAGATAGGGTGAAGTGAAATGGTCGGAGCAGTCATATTAGCAGCTGGACTTTCCAAGAGAATGGGTAAATCAAAATTGACACTAATGTTAGATGGTCTACCAATTGTTGAGCATGTAATTAATAGTGTTGAGGCAAGTGATATAGATAGTATTGTCATAGTCTACTCAAGCTATACAAAAGATGTTGAGGAGATTGCTGACAGGCATGGCATAAAAGCGATAAAAAATGCTAAAGCTGATAAGGGGATGTCTACATCAGTTAAATGTGGATTAGAATCTGTATTAGGTGAACAGGGCATTATGTTTCTTCTTGGAGATCAACCATTCATCGAAACAGGAGATATTAATAAGTTAATTGCACAGTTTAGACAAAATCGAGATAAAATTATTGTTCCAGTCTCATATAACGAACGTGGTAATCCTGTTATATTTCCCGAGAAATTCTATAATGAAATAATGGGGATTGAAGGAGATAAAGGTGCAAGAAAACTTATAGAGAAGTATTCTTCTGAGGTTGTATTCGTTGAAGTGGATGCACGTAGAATTCATTTTGATATAGATACTATTGAGGATTTAAAAGAAGCTAAAAAAAGGATATAAAAAAGATCCGTGCAGATGCACGGATCTTTTATTTCTAACTATAGAATTTAAACTTTGACGATCCAGCCTTCAGGTGCTTCTACATCACCAAACTGAATACCACATAGTGTATCATATAGTTTTTTTTGTTACAGGACCAACTTCAGTTTCTGAATGGAAAACGTGCATGTTGCCCTTATAGCTGATGCCACCGATTGGTGTTATTACTGCAGCAGTACCACATGCGCCTGCTTCAATAAACTTATCAAGCTTTTCAATATGACAATCACTTTCTTCTACTGTCATATCCATATAGTTCTCTGCGATATGCATTAGTGAGTATTTAGTGATAGATGGTAGTATAGATGGTGAGCTAGGCGTGATAAACTTGTTGTCTTTGGTAATACCAAAGAAGTTTGCTGCGCCAACTTCTTCAATCTTAGTGTGTGTTGCAGGATCTAGGTAGATACAGTCTGCAAAACCAGCTTTTACAGCTTCTTCGTGAGGAAGCATGCTACCCGCATAGTTACCACCAACTTTAGCTGCACCAGTACCGTATGGAGCTGCACGGTCCATATCCGCTATTGTAAAGTTAACTGGAGCCATGCCGCCTTTAAAGTAAGGACCAACAGGAACACAGAACACAGAGAAAATAAACTCTGGAGCAGGCTTAACACCTAAATTGTCGCCAACGCCAATAATAAATGGACGTAAGTATAGAGTAGCACCAGTACCGTAAGGTGGTACAAAGTGTTCGTTTGCTTTTACAACTTGAATACAAGCGTCAATAAATTGCTCTTCAGAGATTTCTGGCATTAAAACGCGACGACAGCTTGAGTTCATTCTTTTAGCATTTTGGTCTGGTCTAAACAGTTGAATAGATCCATCTTTAGTTCTGTAAGCTTTTAGGCCTTCAAAACATTGTTGACCATAATGTAGAGCTGTAGATGCTTCAGAAATTGCAAGCTTATTATCTTCTACAAGAGCTCCGTTATCCCATTTGCCATCTTTCCAGCGTGACACGTAACGTAGGTCTGTCTTAATGTAAGAAAAACCAAGTGTACCCCAATCAATATTTGCAGTTTTGCTCATTATAATACACCTCTCAATATTCTTTTCGACTTCATATGTAATTCTATACAAGAAGAAAACGTTTCTATTCATAATCATACACTAAATTGTTTGACACTTCCACTATCTGAGCAACTGTTGAAAAAGATTTAATAGGTGTATTAAAAATGGGTATTATGAATAATGATCCTATAAGTTAGTAATAGCAAGGCTTTCGGCATGTTGATGCGAAGAAATGTATAGAAAATTCTGAAAATACAAGCGTGATAATTCAAAAAAAGAGAGGATTTTGAAATACTTTACATTAGGTATTTAATACTTAAAAGGAAGTGGGAATTGTGGTATTATAAAGGGTACACTAAATTTGGAAAGGGAGATTTGATGTTTAACTCTCAAGAGCCTTACATTCTTGTTTTCGGAGCTTCTGTAGTAGATATAGTCGGCTTTACTAATGTTTCATATATTCCACTTAATTCTAACCCAGGCAGTGTTAAGATATCTTATGGAGGTGTCTGTAGGAACATTGCTGAGAATATGGCACGGGTAGGGTTAAATACTAAGTTTATTTCGATTCTCGGTAACGATGAAACTGGTCGTGGAATGTTAGAACATAGTCGTTTTGTAGGCTATGATATGGAAGATTCACTAATCACACAATATGGAGGTACGCCAACATATATGGCAGTCCTTAATGAATGTGGTGAAATGGTATCAGCAGTTGTTGACATGAAAAGCATAAATGAGCTATCATGCGCGTTTATTGATGAAAAGGCTGAAGCAATTAAGAAGGCAGAGTATGTTATTGTAGATACTGACAATCCGGAAAAACTCGAGTATCTTCTTAAGAACTATCATGAAAAGACAAGATTTGTACTTGATCCCGTATCGGCTGCTAAAGCCGAAGATGTTAGACACTTGATCAAATACTTCCACACAATAAAGCCAAATAGACACGAGGCTGAACAGCTTGCTGGATTTGGTATTAAAAATGATGAGACACTTGTTAAAGCAGCAAGACAGTTCCATGAACAAGGTGTTACGAATGTATTTATTAGCCTTGATGCAGATGGAATTTTTTACTCAGATGGTGAATATATGGCAAGATTAAAGCCAATGAAGCTATTGTAATAAATGTAACAGGTGCAGGTGATTCATTTGTTGCTGGTCTTGGATATGGTTTTATGCATGAATTGAACACTATAGAGACAGTGAGGTTTGCTATTGCAATGTCTCTTGTAACAATAGAACACGAGGAAACGATCCATCCGGACATGAGCATTGATAAAGTCAATGAGATCATTGAAAATACCGTTTGGACAGAAGTGAAGTTCAAATAGAGCTCTTGGAGGCACAATGAGAGAGATTAAAGTTACTATCAAAGACGAGTACGTCGATCATATTAAATCGGGAAATCCTCTTCTTGAGAAAAGAATGTTTGTGAACACGAGATTCCTTCAAAAAGAAGGCGATGTTCTGAGAATTGTTACTCAAAAAGAGAGATTTCTAGCAAGAGGATATTACGGTATCCAGAACAAGGGATGTGGCTGGGTTCTATCCAGACATATAAAGCAAAAGATAGATATGGATTTCTTTAAGAAGACAATTAATGCTGCGATTTCTAGAAGAAATCATCTGCTTTTGGATGAAAGCACTACAGCGTACCGCGTATTTAATGGTGAAGGTGATGGTATCGGTGGTTTGACAATAGACTACTACGATGGGTATTACCTCGTACAGTGGTATTCTAAAGGTATGTATAAGTTCAGAGACGAAGTTATTAACACTCTTAAGAAGAGAAAGCCAATTAAAGGTATTTTCCAGAAAAAGAGATTTGGCGATGACGGCGGCTATATTGAAGGGTCTGATTTTATTCTAGGCGAGTATCCAGAGTGGCCGCTTGTTGTTACACAAGATAATACAAAGTATGCTGTGAACTTAGATGATGGAGCCATGACTGGTATTTTCTTAGATCAAAGGCATGTTCGTCAACTTCTAAAAAGTAAATACTCAAAATCGAAATCTGTATTGAATACATTCTCTTATACTGGAGCATTTGGCGTTGCTGCAGCTCTAGGTGGTGCGGAACGTACAACAAATGTCGATCTTGCTAAAAGAAGTGTTGAGAAAACTAATGAAATGTACGGTGTAAATGATATTGATATGGAAAATCATCAAATCATTGTTGAGGATGTTTTCAAATACTTCAAGAAAGCTGGAAAAGCAGAGAAAACTTGGGATGTTGTTGTCTTAGATCCTCCATCATTCTCTCGTTCAAAGAACTTCAATTTTAGCGCTGAGAAGGATTATGGAAAACTACTAGTCGACGTATTGCCTCTTGTAAATTCAAAGGGAATAGTAATCGCATCAACGAATAGTGCAAAGATGGATATGGAAAAGTTTAGAAAGCAAATTAGTGCTGGTTTTGTTGCATCTAAAAGACGTTACAAAATTCTAGAAACACTACAATTACCAGACGATTTTGCAACAAATCCAAGATATCCAAGTAGCAACTATTTAAAAGTTCTTGTTCTAAAAGTAGATTAACAATTAAAAGTTTCGAATAAATTAAATTTATAAAAATATGTAACAAAATATCAAACAGGTTCACTAGAAACATAGTGAACCTGTTTTTTTATACGGATTATCTAGTATATTCAAACAATACGATGCCAATTAGACAAATTTGTAACACTCTATAAAAAAAAAATACTGAAAAAAATAGATAACGTTTTCCATTTGTTTGAAATCAAAATATAGGGTATAAATATTTCAATGGTGTGCATTCAAGTTAACGATAGGTAAAAATAGAGTTAAACTTCAGAAAAGTTCGCTAATTAATGGCGATTAGACGTCATAATTAAAGAAGATAAATATAGGGGCTGGTGAACATTTTGAAAGTATCATATTTAGACGACTTAGATATGGATGCATATCTATTTCATGACGGCACTTTTTTTTAAAAGTTATGACATGCTGGGTGCACATAAACGTGAGTATAAAGGTGTTATAGGCACAAGCTTTGTTGTGTGGGCGCCGAATGCCCAAAAAGTCGCGGTGGTTGGTAGCTTTAACAATTGGTATGGCAAAGATTGCCCGATGAAAAAATACAAGGAGTCAGGACTTTGGAATGTCTTTATCGAAGGGGATCTGACTGGTGAAATATATAAATATGAGATCTTGTCTAAACAGGGTGAGATCCTTCATAAGGCCGATCCATATGCATTTTACTCAGAGATTAGGCCCAAAACTGCATCTGTTGTCTGGACGAATGGGGAGTATGAGTGGCAAGACCGGACTTGGATGCAAACACGTCGTGAGATGAAACCTTACCAAGAGCCAATGAATATTTACGAGCTTCACCTTGGATCTTGGAAGCATAAAGCTGACGGCTCATTTTATGCATATAAAGAACTAGCACCTGTACTTGTTGAATACATAAAAAAACATGGGGTATACCCATGTGGAAATAATGCCGCTGAATGAACATCCCTTTGATGGATCATGGGGCTACCAAGCAACTGGATACTTTTCAGTAACGAGTCGATACGGGACACCGGATGATTTTAAGTACTTTGTTGACTATTTACATCAAAATGATATAGGAATCATTCTTGATTGGGTACCCTGCCATTTCTGTAGAGACAGTCACGGCTTAAGGTTGTTTGATGGATATCCTGTTTATGAATCGGGGTATCAGCATATTGCAAACAATGAACAATGGGGAACTGTTAATTTTGATTTTAGTAGAAAAGAAGTTATTAGCTTTTTGGTATCAAATGCAGTGTTTTGGTTTGATAAATATCATATAGATGGCCTACGAGTAGATGCAGTCGCTTTTATGCTTTATCTTGACTACGGTAGAGAGCATATGAACCTAAGAAATGAGTATGGTTCAAATGAGAATATTAAAGCAGTTGAATTTATAAGAATTTTGAATAAAACAATATTTGAGATGTATCCTGGAGCCTTAATGATAGCAGAGGAGTCTACATCATGGCCACTCGTAACTGCGCCGATTGACAAAGGTGGTCTTGGTTTCAACTTTAAATGGAACATGGGATGGATGAATGACATGCTCGAGTATATGGAACTCGATACGATTCATAGAAAATGGCATCATAATCTGATTACATTCTCGCTAACATATGCTTTTAGCGAAAACTATGTACTTCCCTTATCTCATGATGAAGTTGTGCATGGCAAAAAGTCTCTTCTTGATAAAATGCCAGGCGACTACTGGCAGAAGTTTGCTAATTTGCGTGTTCTATACGGATACATGATGGCCCATCCTGGAAAGAAGCTCCTCTTTATGGGTGGCGAATTTGGGCATTTCATCGAGTGGAACTATAAGCGTGAGCTTGATTGGTTTCTACTTGATTATGATAAACATAGTGGTATTAAAAAATTTCATGAAAGACCTCAATCAAGTTTATTTAAAAGAAAAAAGCTTTCTACACACTAGATGATACATACGATGGGTTTGATTGGATTGATCTTGATAACATTGATAAAAGTGTTGTTGCCTTTATGAGAAAAGGGAGGGATGGCGAAAAAGTTATTGTTGCAGCAAACTTTACACCAGAAACTTATTTGGGCTATAAGATCGGTGTTGAAAAAAGCGGGTATTACAAAGAAATCTTGAATAGTGACAAAGAAATCTATGGGGGATCGGGCGTTGGAAACAATGAAGAGATCCGAGCAGATAAAGATAGTTGGCACATGAGGCCGTATCACATTAATGTCAAATTACCGCCGTTGTCGGTTGTTTATTTCAAAAGAGTTAGAGATGACAAAACGATGGACGAAAGAACACAAATTGAGGTGAAGAGTAGTGAAAGAAATGAAAAAAGAGATCATCGCAATGATTCTAGCAGGGGGACAGGGATCGAGGCTTCGTGAAATCACTGAGGAAGTTGCAAAACCAGCAGTAACCTTTGCGGGCAAATACCGCATTATTGATTTTGCACTTAGCAACTGTTCGAATTCCAATATTGATACTGTAGGAATTTTATCACAATACAAACCGCTTGCACTCAATGCACATGTAGGCATCGGGAGTTCATGGGACCTGGACAAACAGTATGGCGGAGTAAAAATACTGCCCCCATACATGAGTAAAGATGGCGGTCGCTTTTATAAAGGCACTGCAAATGCAATATATGAAAACATCAACTATATTGACTCCTACAATCCAGAGTATGTTCTCATTCTTTCGGGTGATCATATTTACAAAATGGATTACATGAAAATGCTTGATGATCATAAAAAGAAAGAGTCAGACGTAACAATCGCCGTTATTGAAGTACCATGGGAAGAAACAAATCGATTTGGTATTTTGAATACGGATGAAAATGATAGAATTTATGAGTTTGAAGAAAAACCTGAAAAAGCTAAAAGTAATTTAGCTTCAATGGGAATTTACATATTTAATTGGTCAATTCTTAGAGAATACTTGATCAATGATGAGCAAGATCCAAACTCTACAAATGACTTTGGTAAAAAAAACATCATCCCTATGGTTCTTGAAGACCAGCACAACATAAACGCTTATAGATTTAAAGGATACTGGAAGGATGTTGGTACAGTAGAAAGCCTATGGGAAGCAAACATGGACTTGATCAAACTAAACCCTGAGTTTGATCTTCATGATAAGAAATGGAGAGCATACTCAGTAAATCCTGTCAGTCCACCTCAATTTATCAGTCCATATGGCATGATTGAATCATCATTAATTAATGAAGGCTGCATAATAGAAGGTCGTGTAAAAAAATCCGTAATTTCTCCAGATGTATATGTGGGAATAGGTTCACATGTTGAGGATTCCGTTGTTATGCCGAATGTAGTTATTGAAGATGATGTAAAAATATATAAAGCGGTCGTGGTAAATGATGTAACAATTCCTAAAGGAACTGTAATTGGTGATCCAGAGAGCACTGAGATTATAGTTTATGCAGGAGAAGAGACTGAAGAGAACGCATAGGGGGGCGCAAAAATGAATGATGTTATGGGCATTATCAATCTGAGTGAATCAGATGAACATATAAAAGATTTGACGCTTACGCGTTCGATCGCATCAGTTATGATATTAGGGCGTTATAGGGTGATCGATTTCGTCTTATCAAATATGACAAATAGTGGTCTAACAAATGTAGGAATTTTCACCCATGGAAATTCTAGATCACTAACAAATCACCTAGGATCGGGGAAACACTGGGGCTTAGATAGAAAAAGAGATGGACTGTTTCTATTCCACCCTGAGTACCGTATGGATGACAATATTCGAAGAACAGGTGACTTAGAAAATTTCAAAATGAACCTAGATTATCTTAAACACTCAAGACAAGAATATGTTCTGCTCTCTAGAAGTTACATGATTTGCAATATTGACTATAGGCCAATGGTAGACTTCCATAAAAAGTCTGGCGCAGATATTACAATTGCATATAAGAGTATGGAGAATAGTGTTCGTAGATTTGTAGAATGTGACAGTCTAACACTTGATGAAGACAAAAATGTCGTGAGTATTGGCAAGAACTTAGGAAAAAAAACGACACTACGATATTTCAATGGAAATGTATGTTCTTAAAAGAGAACTTCTAATAAAAATTATTGAAGAGTCTATTCACCGTGGCGATTCAAGGTTTATGAAGGAAGCAATATTTAATAGCATGGACAAATTAAAGGTCAATGCACATCAGTTTGATGGGTACTTGAGTTGTGTTAATACAGTTCAAAACTACTATCAGACAAATATGGATCTATTAAACATTGCGAATTCAAAGGAATTATTCTATAAGAATGGTCGAATATATACGAAGGTATTAGACTCACCTTCAACAAAATATACGGACAACAGCTATGTTTCAAACTCGCTTATTGCTAATGGGTGTATCATAGAAGGCACTGTTGAAAATTGCATCATTTGTCGTGACGTTCACGTAAAAAAAAGGTGCGATCATTAGAAACTCCATTGTATTCCCTAATGTTGTGATTAGTGAGACGACAAATCTGAATTACACAATTCTTGACAAGAACGTCGTAATTACAGAGCGAAAAATGTTATTTGGGGATTCAAGTAGTCCATTCGTAATCAAAAAAAATACTGTTCTTTAGTAGGAGGCACAAATGAAGGTATTGTTTGTTGCGTCGGAAGCAGTGCCATTTTCAAAAACTGGCGGTCTTGCCGACGTGGCCTTTGCTCTTCCAAAGGCCCTAAGAAAAGAAAAGGTCGATGCTCGTGTCATGATTTCTAAAACATTCGATCTACCAGAAGAGTTGATGCAAAATGAAAAACATATTAATCATTTTTATGTTGATGTGGGATGGAGACGCCAATATGTTGGCCTAAGTGAGATCGAGCATGATGGTGTTCCGTATTATTTCATCGATAACGAATATTACTTTAAGCGTGATGGACTGTATGGACACTTTGACGATGGTGAAAAAAAATTCTCTTATTATTGTCGATCAGTCTTAGAATCGATTCGGCATATGGATTTCAAACCAGACATTATTCACTTTAATGACTGGCATACTGGTATGATACCTGTACTGTTAAATGAGCACTATAGACATGATGAGGATTATAAAGGCATCAGAACAGTATATACGATTCATAATCTTAAATATCAAGGTGTATTTGGTCCAGAAATACTGAACGATTTACTTAGTATGGGTCCAGATCATTATCACTCAGGTGGCATGGAGTTTCATGGTGGTGTGAGCTTCATGAAGTCAGGTATTAACTTTGCTGATGCTATTACGACTGTATCAGAAACGTACGCTCAGGAAATTCAGTACCCATTCTTTGGTGAAAGGCTTGATGGATTATTAAGACACCGCGATGATGATCTGTATGGTATTACAAATGGTTTAGATCATGACATCTATGATCCGCGAAAAGACCCGCATATAATGAGAAAGTACGATTCAAGAGGTTTAAAGAAGAAGCGTGAAAACAAGATGCATCTTCAAGAAAAATTAGGACTACCTGTAGATGAGAATAAGCCTATGATGGCAATGGTCACACGATTAGCTAACATGAAAGGGCTTGATCTAATAGAACATGTTATGGATGACATTATGCAGCTGGACATGCAGTTCGTTATACTAGGAACTGGTGAGCCACATTATGAAAATATGATGCATTACTATCAAAACAAGTATCCAGACAAATTAAGGGCTGAGATTCAGTTTAATGCACCACTAGCCCATCAGATTTATGCGGGTGCAGATCTATTCTTAATGCCGTCTTTGTTTGAACCATGTGGTTTGGGACAACAAATCGCTTTACGATATGGAACATTACCGATTGTAAGGGAGACTGGTGGACTTAAAGACACTGTAACACCATACAATGCTTATGCGGATGAAGGCAATGGCTTTAGTTTTGAGAATTACAATGCACATGAGATGCTTGGATCGATTGAAACTGCAGTTGAACTGTTTCAGGATCGACGTGGTTGGAATAAACTCGTTCAGCGCGCAATGAAATCAGATACAAGCTGGAAAAACTCTGCAAAGAAATATATTGATATTTATGAAAATGTATTGAGTCGATAGGAGTTAATCCCAATGAACAAGATCACGAACGAGCAATTCAAGACAGATTATCTTAGACGCTTGGCTGCGAAAAGCGCCAAACCTTTGGAAGAGACTTCAGAGTGGGACCGGTATAACGCTCTAGGTAGTTTATGTAAAGATTATTTGGCCCAAAACTGGATCAATACAACTGAACGTTATTCAAAAGAAGGACATAAGCAGGTCTACTATTTTTTCCATGGAGTTTCTAACAGGCCGTTTTCTAGTGAATAATTTAGCTGCTCAAGGTCTTTTAGACACTGCTAGGGAAGTTATAGCAGATATCGGATTTGATTTTGATGAAATAACTGATATAGAAAAAGATCAAGGTTTAGGTAACGGTGGTCTTGGAAGATTAGCTGCGTGTTTCTTGGATTCCATGGCTGCACTTAGTATTCCAGGTCATGGTATTGGTATTAGATATAATTATGGTTTGTTTGAGCAAAGAATAATTAATGGGTATCAGGTAGAGTTTCCTGACAGATGGCTTGAAAACCGTAATGTTTGGGAAGTTAAGAAACCTGATAAAGCTGTTGAGGTTAAATATGGTGGCTCGATTCGTTCTGAAATGGAAGAGGGCAAGCTAAAATTTATTCATGAACATTATGAAACGGTTGTTGGTGTACCTTATGACATGCCAGTTGTTGGATACGACAATGACACTGTAAATACGTTGAGACTATGGAGTGCAGAGACGAGTTCAAGGGAATTTGATTATTCTAAGTTTAGCCGTGGACAATATGTTCACGCCTTTGAACAAAAGCATTCTGTCGAGTCAATTTCGCAGGTTCTTTATCCAAATGACGCTATGCATGAGGGGCGTATACTTCGCTTGAAGCAGGAATACTTCTTTGTTTCTTGTGGTGTTCAAGGAATAATTCGATCATATAAAAAATCTGGTAAAGTAATGGAAAACTTCCATGAGTACATTGCAATTCATGTAAACGACACGCACCCAGCAGTAGCTATTCCTGAGCTTATGCGCATTCTAATAGATGATGAGCAAATGACTTGGGAGCAAGCTTGGGACATTACTACGAAAGTAATGAGCTATACAAATCATACAATTATGCAAGAAGCAATGGAAAAATGGCCAATCGATATGTTCAAATCTCTGCTTCCTAGGATTTTTATGATCATTGAGGAAATTAATGAGAGGTTCTGTAGAGATCTGTGGGACTGGAAATATAATGGTCAAATGGATGCAATCCGAGAAATGGCAATCATTGCTGATGGCGAAGTGCGTATGGCAAACCTAGCAATTGTAGGATCACACAGCATTAATGGGGTGGCACATCTCCATACTGAAATTTTAAAGAATAAAGAACTAAAACAGTTTTATGACTTATATCCACACAGATTTAATAACAAGACAAATGGAATTACACATAGAAGGTGGCTTGTAAACTGTAATCCAAGTCTAACCAATTTGCTTAGGGAAACAATAGGTGAGGAATTCATTCATCAACCAATCAAGCTTCGTAATGTACTAAAATATAAAGACGATTCTGACTTCCAAGAAAAAGTGATGCAAGTTAAACTGGAGAACAAAAAGAAACTTGCTGAAATCATCTATGAGCGTAACGGCATAAAAATTAATCCGAAATCAATTTTTGACATTCAGGTTAAGCGGCTTCATGAGTATAAAAGACAAATCCTTAATGTACTCCATATTATGCACTTATATAATCGTCTTGTGGAAGATCCAAACTTAGATATTCCGCCGCGAACATTTATATTTGGTGCCAAGGCTGCACCAGCTTACTATATTGCAAAACAGACTATTAAGCTGATAAATACTGTGGCTGATAAGGTGAATAATGATCCGAGAATTCGTGACAAGATAAAAGTTGTGTTCATGGAGAACTATAGTGTTTCTCTTGCGGAGCTTCTTATACCTGCTGCTGATGTTAGCGAACAGATATCGACAACAACAAAAGAAGCATCAGGAACTGGTAATATGAAATTCATGATGAATGGTGCTGTTACTATTGCAACGCTGGACGGCGCAAATGTAGAGATCTTGAACGAAGTTGGCGAGGATAATATTGTTATATTTGGACTCACTGAGCCAGAGGTGTACGAGTACTATGAAAATGGTTCATATAATTCAATAGATATTTACAACTCAGATCTTCGGATAAAACGAGTTGTTGACCAACTAACCAATGGATTCCTAGATGTTTCAGATGAGGAATTCCGTATTCTAAAGGATGGCCTGCTTCAACATAATGATGAGTACTTTGTCCTAAAGGATTTTGACTCTTATGCTGCAGCACATGAACGAATTAACAAGTATTACAGAGACAGAGAACTTTGGGCGAAAATGAGCATTACTAACATTGGATGCTCTGGTGTATTCTCGAGCGACAGAACTATAATGGAATATGCTTCAGGTATTTGGGACACTACAATGCGTCCATAATAAGGTAGAAGTTACACCACATAATGGGTGATTAAATGAAAAAAAATAACAACAGCACCCAAAAAAAATTCTAGAAATGAATGATTTTGGTGTCACAGTTAAAGACACTGGCGTCCAACTTAAGGTATGGGCGCCTTGCGCTATACGGGTGAGAGTGGCTATTTACAATGAAGGTGATGATCTTTTCCGTCGTGAAATACCCATGATAGCATTGGGTGAAGGGATATTCATCCTTGAACTCTCACTTGACTATATGAATAAGTACTATACGTATATTATCACGTCAGCTGAAACAGATTATGAGGTGGTTGATCCTTATGCAGTGGCGTCTGGTCCAAATAGTCAAAAAAGCTATGATTATAGACCTTGCACAAACCAATCCAGATGGATGGCAAGGTCATTTCAGGCCTGATCCTATTAGACAAAATGAGGCCATTATTTATGAGCTTCACGTTCGTGACTTCTCTGTAGATGAAAACTCAGGAATACAAAATAAAGGAAAATATTTAGCGTTTACTGAGACTGACATCTTATGAGGGTGTGACGACAGGTGTAGAACATCTTAAAGAATTAGGTGTAACGCATGTTCATTTATTACCAGTTTATGACTTTAAAACTGTTGATGAGTATAGAGAAGATGAATATAATTGGGGCTATGATCCGGCCCTATACAATACCCCAGAAGGATCATACGCAACAGACCCGATTGATGGTCGTGTAAGAATCAAGGAACTTAAAGAGTGTATTATGGCCCTTCACGAAGCGGGAATTCAAGTTGTTTTAGATGTTGTGTATAATCATACTTATGAGTCTACACATTCCAACTTTAACAGATTGGCACCAGGGTATTTTTATAGATTAAATGAGGATGGAGATTTTGCTAATGGGTCGGGTTGTGGAAATGAGTTGGCAACCGAACATCTTGTTGTTAGAAAGTTTATAATCGACTCCCTAAAGTATTGGTTGTCTGAGTATAAGGTAGATGGTTTCCGATTTGACCTACTGGCTTTATACGATAAAGAGACAGTTGAAGAGATCGTGAGAACTTTAAAATCCATACGACCAGACATTATTCTCTATGGGGAGCCGTGGGTTGGTTGGGAAAGCGCTTTACCTGAAAAAGATAGGTTCTTGAAATCGAAGCAGCGTGGACTTGATATTGGGCTGTTTAATGATGATTTTAGGAATGCTATTAAGGGTGACAATGACGGTTATGAAACCGGATTTGTCATGGAACGTATAGATGTAAAAAAGTGGGTTGAGCTTGGTATTGCTGCAAGCACTTCACTTCCAGAGGATCGCACTGGATATGCTGATAGGGCTCTAGAGGTTGTGAATTATGTGAGTGCCCACGACAATCTAGTTATGTGGGACAAAATTGAAAAGTCTGCCGGTGGCTATGAATATGAATCAAAGCTCCAAATGCATAAGTTGGCCTTATCTATTGTTTTAACATCATTTGGTACTGCTTTTATTCAGTCAGGTACTGAGTTTGTTCGAACAAAAAAGGGAATGAAAACAGCTATAATGCTGGTGATGACATAAATAAATTAGAGTGGGGGTTGAAAGTCAAACATGCTGAGCATTACAACTATATCAAGAATCTAATTGCGTACAGAAAGTCTTCAGGGTTCTTCAAATGGAATGAGAAACAGGACATTAAAGAACACCTTGAGTTTCTTTTTTCTCCAGAAGGTATTATTGTATATAAAATTAGAAGTTTGGATGAAAAAGACTGTATTGTCATTCATAACGGGACACAAACAAGAAAAGCAATACACTTGCCTGAAGGTGTCTTTACAGTAATCGCAGATCATAAATCAGTAAATCTAGAGTCAGAGAAACGTTACTCTACTCGAGGTGAAAGACCCGTTCATGTGGAACCATTTTCAACAATGATTCTCGAAGGGCATCTTGATCGGATTTTAAATGCACCTAACAACTTAACAAACGAATCAGAAATCAGATCACCAAAAAAAACTGAAAATAAACCAGAAAACACTATGTAGAAACTACTTGGTGTTTTTTTTGTTTAAAGAAGTAACAGGTGTCGTTGTAAAAAAGCTACAAAGAAAATTAATTTTATGAGTGTATGAAATGTAGAGGTGTATAATATATTCAAGACAGGAGGGGAATTTCATGCGAATGACAAATGCGCTTGAAAACTATAAGGACGCTGTAGTAAAGGGAAAGCGTGCTTATCAACATAGAAAAACACGGGGACAGTCTGGGCATTTAACCTCATTAGAAGGTCTTCTTAAAGATATAGAAATCGTTTCAACAGTACCACTTGGAATTTTAGAGGTACCACTTAATAAGGTGGTTGGAACATATACAAATGCGAGAAGAACTGCGTTTGCTCATAATTTTATGCCACTTGCGACGGCTCAGTCAGACTTCAAGGATAAATGGATAACCTTGTGTCATGCACATCTTGAAGAAGGCATAAGAGACCCAATTAAAGTTTATGAATACATGAACTGGTTTTATGTATTAGAAGGTAATAAACGTGTGAGTGTGCTCAAGTACTTTGATGCTTGGTCGGTCCAAGCAGAAGTGATTAGACTGGTACCAAGAAGAGATGCTGAAGATGAAAGAAACACAATATACTATGAGTTTCTAGAATTTTTTAAAGAGACAAGGTTAATTTCAATATGGTTTTCTAAGCCAGGAAGATTTAGAAGACTGGCAAAATATTTGGAAAACTATAATCCTAAAACAGCTCTAGGTAGAACAAAGTATGAACATTTTGAGAGGTATGTCTATTATCCGTTTAGACGGATATATCATGAGCTTGGTGGAGGCGAACTCGATGTAACAACAGGAGACGCGTTTGTCTTATATGCAAGACTGTATGGTGTACCAAATCAGATTTATGAATATGAGCTCCAAGCACCACTCAAACAATTGATTCAAGAGCTTGAGACATATGACCATCCTGACAAAGCTGGAATATCGATGGAAGAGAATGAGGAAGCCACAGGTGTCCTTGATACTTTATCAAGTTTGATTGCAAAGCCTAAGGTCTTGAAGGTTGCATTTATAAATGCAAGAGACGAAGAGAGTTCTGGATGGACATATTCCCATGAAATGGGAAGAAAACATGTTCAATCTTTATTCAAGGATAAAATAGAGACTATGAGTTTTTCAAATGTAGATGAGGGGCTAGGCGCTTATGATTCTATAAAAAGCATTGCAGAACAAGGCTTTGATGTTATTTTTACAACGAGTGAGATTTATATGAAGCCTACGCTCAGGTGTGCGCTTGAACATCCTGATACATTATTCTTTAACTGTTCTGGTAATAAACCGTATCTTCATTTATCCAATTATTTTGGAAGGACTTATGAACCAAGGTTCTTATCTGGTATTATTGCAGGCAGTTTAACAGAAACCGATATTATAGGGTACACTGCAACCTCTCCAGAGGCAGAAGTCATTGCAGGGATTAACGCTTTTACACTTGGTGCAAGGATGGTGAATCCGAGGGCTAGGGTGCTTGTGACTTGGACAGATGTATGGAATAATCCAGAACATGCAACTGACAGAAGTAAATTATTAATAGATAAAGGTGCTGATATTGTTAACAATAAGAATTCCAATCTTTCAAGGGAAGAGACTTGGTCATTCGGCATTTACTCTATGTTATGCAAGATTGATCTAGAGACTGGGAAGCCCAAGGAGTATTTAGCTTCACCAATATGGAAGTGGGGCGTATATTACGAGAAAATACTTAATAATGTCATGAACGGAACTTATAAGACAGTAACAAATATATTTAATAACAATCCTAAACTACTGAATTTTTGGTGGGGAATGGCATCTGGTGTCATAGACTTATATGCATCAAAAACATTTGTGCCTAGAGACACCTTAAAACTTGTGGATTTAATGCGTCACTTGATTATTCGCGGTACATTTCACCCCTTTAAAGGACCAATCTATGATAAAGATGGTGATTTAAGAATTGAACATGAAATGGTTCCCGATCCCGATAGGATTTTGAAAATGGACTGGTATGTAGAAGGCGTAGAAATTGTAGGGGACTAATAAGAATAGAAAAGCCGATCAACTTGATCGGCTCAAAAGTAGTTCTGCATATTAGACCAATTAAGTGGAGGAGGAGATCTTTCAGATTAGGTCTTATATCTCAATAATATGATAGTCATGAGCGTTAACAATCAGTGTTTGACCATACTGGATAGTGCGCTCATTTTTTTTGTCCGTAATTTAGGTGTTGATGTCCATGAAAGTGATGTGAGGGTTTCCATTCATCTAGAATCTGACGAAGTGTTTTAAATCCAATGTGAGCAAAATCATCACCGTCCCCTAATTCAAATGCAGGTGAATGTGAAACAAGGATATCAATTCCGCCTGCTTTCTTAATTTTTTTTAGTTAGTTTCTTATAACGTTTTTTTCCATCTGTTTTTTCGGAGTATTGAAAGACACCACCACGATACTCTGGGGAACCTCCAAGGCCGAGAATTCGCACACCATCAATGACAACCAGATCATCATCAATGCTATCACACCCAAGGGGGGGGACTCGTAAGGTATCGATCATCGTGATTTCCATGAATGTATTTCACTGGAACACCTATCATAGTTACTAAGAACTGAAGAAAGGACGCTTTAAGGTCACCACAAGAAATGACAAGGTCAATATCTTTGAACTTTTCTTTATTAAAATGATCCCAAATATATCGTGATTCCGTATCGGATACGAGTAAAATTTTCATAATATCACACCTTTAGTTTCTTATGTCATTAATAATATAAGAGATGTATAGCCCGGGCAATAGGCCATCTGTTAATTTGTCATTATCCACAAAACAAGGCGCATTTTTTAAGAGTCATTCAGTGAGTCTTTAAACTAGAAAAGCTCAACCAAATTGATAATGGTTGAGCTTTTTCTTTGTTGAATTATTTATTATAGGAACAAGTCACGCTCTCCTGCTTCGATCTTTTTCAGGTTGTTTAGGGTGAGAGTTTTAATATCAGCACGAGATATTTTGTCTGCTTCTGTATAAATAGTAGCTTTGCCCTTTTCTAATAGTTCGGCATCACCATAATCACATATAAATTCCATGAGTGTCATAAGTGCATTTGGATTACAAACGTTGCCTATTTGGCCAGACTTTGCTAACTGCATGAAACGATCACCAGTACGTCCAGAGCGGTAACATGCTGTACAGTAACTTGGGATGTAACCATCATTCACAAGAGCTTTAACCACTTCCAGAGGTGTTCGTTCGTCTTCTGTTTTGAATTGATCAATATGACGACCAATTTCTTCAGCTTCTTTGTAACCACCTACACCTGTACAAGACCCTGCACTAACTTGAGATACGCCGTAATCAATGACTTCGTTACGAATGGCAATTGATTCACGAGTCGAAAGTATAAGGCCTGTGAAAGGAACTGCCAGTCTGATTATAGCAACGATCTTCTTGAAAGTTTCGTCATCAACAAGGTGAGGAAACTGCTCCAAAGTCATACCTTCTGCTTTTTTTAGTCTTGGTACCGAAATCGTATGGAATCCTACGCCCCATTCTTTTTCAAGGTGGTCATTATGAAGCATTAGACCCATAATTTCAAACTTATAGTCATGTAGGCCAAATAGAACGCCGCCACCAACATCATCAATGCCAGCTTCCTGCGCACGGTCAAATGCTGTTAAATGATACTCGTAATTGGCTTTTTGGACCTTTTGTGTGATTTTTTTTCATAGCTTGGTCTATGATACGTTTCCTGGAATAGGATGTAAGTTCCAATTCCCTTTTCAAGAAGCATTTTGTATTCATCAACAGTTGTAGCAGCAATGTTCACGTTGATTCTTCTAATGTTGCCCTGTGCTTCAGATGTGTTATAGATTGTATCAATGGATTCAAGAACGTAATCGATTGGGCAGTTTTTCGGATCTTCTCCTGCTTCTAATGCGATGCGCTTGTGTCCCATTTTTTCTAGTATTTTAACTTCGGTCTGGATTTCTTCCATTGTGAGTCTACGTCGGCACATGTCATTGCTATGTTGGAAACCACAGTAATTACATGTGTTTACACAGTGGTTGCTGACATACAGTGGTGCGAACATTACAACTCTGTTTCCGTAGATTTTGTTTTTTATATTTCCTGCAGTCTTATAGATAAGCTTTAGGAGGTCTGGATCTTCTACATGTAAAAGTTTTGCAACTTCTTCATGCGATAAACCTTCCATGTTACCAGCCTTCTCACAGATCTCAATAATTTCCTCTTTTGATGGTGCAAGGTTCTTTTCAATTAGAGTATCTATATATTCATGATCGATAAAAAGTGACATATTTAAGCCCTCCATTCGTAGTGGTCCCCACGGGACATGTTTACTCTGTATCCTGTTGAGTTGATACGACGTTCAATACAAGAACGGCAATGTGCAGCTTCGTCACCAGTACAAATCTTGTCTTTGTATAGCTCATATTTTTCTCGTACGTTCGTAGGAGAGAGGTTCGGCATTACAACATTTGCTCCTGCCTTGAGCGCTTTCTCACGTCCAAGTGGATCAAGTGTACCAAGCGCAGTTGTTGATGGAAGAAGAGTATGTGGAACCGTTAAACGAGTAAGAGCAACCATTATAAGTGTTTTTTCGACTGTTCCACCTTTGTTACCACCTAGTGGTGTATCTTCGTGTGGTATAAATGGACCAATTCCGATCATGTGCGGATTCAGTTCACGTAAAAACTCTAGGTCCTCTGCTAAATGTTCATTTTCCTGACCTGGAAGACCAACCATGAATCCTGCACCAACTTGGAATCCTAGCTCTTTCAGGTCGTTCAGACATCTATGTCTTTCGTCGTAACTCATATTTGGGTGAATCGTTTCGTAGATTTCTTTGTTGGCAGTCTCATGACGAAGTAAGTACCTATCAACACCAGCAGCTTTAAGTGCTTCATAACTCTCACGTGTTCTTTCGCCAAGCGATAGTGTCACAGCAGCTTCTGGATATTCACTTTTAATGCGACCAATAAGTGCAATAACTTTATCATCTGTGTAATATGAATCCTCGCCGCCTTGAAGTACAAATGTTCGATACCCTAAACGGTATCCTTCTTTACAGCAGTCTAGAACTTGATCATCTGTTAGTCGGTATCTGTCTACGTTTTTGTTAGCGCTTCTGATACCGCAGTAGGCACATCCTTGTTTGCAATAGTTTGTGAATTCGATAAGACCACGCATATAAACATCTTCAGCATAGTACTTTTCTCTTTGTTCTCTAGATTTTGTAAACAACTCTTCACGTAGTGCGTCAGTATCATCTTGATCAAGTGCATTCAGTAGTGTCACCAGTTCTGATTTGTCGAGGATCTCGCCTTTAGCCAGTCGATTTAACAGTTCAAGTGCCATAGTAGTCTCCCTTTCACTCATCGGCGCAATGAAGCATTGCCGAGGACTTCATATACAAAACAAAAAACCTCCATCTGAAATGGAGGTTACATGCATCAAAATAAACGGCAGAGCCGTATTTATCAACATCCTCCAGGATCAGACTTCTCTTTTCCATAAGGTCGTTAACAGTAAAATTTAAGGACAATCTCTCAAACAAGAAAAAATATTACGAATCTCATATGAAAGACTGATTTGTGAAAAGAATATCAAATTAGTGTAGAAAAGTCAATACATCATACGTTAATTCTTGAGCTTATAATATTGTGCATATTTCCGTAGTGATTATTGTTCAATAGAGATATAGTTATAATAGAAGACTAATATAAGAGCTATGTAGATGGAGGGGTATACTTTGATGCATTCAAATATAAGAAATGGTGAACTGTTAAAGAGACTTGTTATGATGGGTGAGGGCGATGCGGTTGTTGTTGCAGGCTGTAGATTTTCTTTACCAGAAGAATTGCCAGTTATAGATCTTGCTGTAACTGATAATCTACCCACAATCGAAGACGTATTGTCTATACTTATTAAGAATGTGAAGTTTTCTGAGGTGACGATAGCACATGAAGTAGACGAGGGTCTGAAGAATGCTATTGAGAAGAATGTACAAGGTCTTAAAGTTAATGATTTGACCTATAGACAACTCCAAGTTGTTTCCAAAAACACAAAGTTCATTATTAGAACAGGCGATATGTCAGAAGCGGGCGTGGTCGTACTGAGAATTTGATTGTTAACCAACTTGATCTTGGTGGTTGACAAATGGTTTCACATCATGTATTGTGAGTGCTGTAGGATATTATCCTTCGTGGACTTATACTAAATGAGGTGGAATTATGAGACAAAGTAATACTAAAAGACTAACTGTTATAGCTCTATTTGCAGCTATTATAAGCGTATCGTCATACCTGAGCATTCCAATGCCATTCAGCCCAGTGCCTTTGACACTTCAGACATTTGCTATTATGCTTGCTGGATTGATTTTAGCACCTGTTGAAGCAGCGGCAAGTTTAGGTGTATTCTTGCTACTAGGAGCAGTAGGAATTCCTGTGTTCTCTGGGGGAACATCTGGCTTTGGCGTCCTATTTGGTCCAACTGGCGGTTACCTATTTGGTTTCCTTGCTGGCGCAATCGTAATTAGTTTACTAAAGGGTAAGGAAATATCTTTTGTTAGAATGTTAATTGCATCAGCGATTGGCGGCGTTGTGGTTGTATATGCTATTGGAGTACCATGGCTAGCTAATTTCACTGGAATGGATATTCCTAAAGCCTTTACTGTGGGCGCACTGCCTTTCCTGATTGGTGATGGTATTAAAGTATTTGTTGCGGCAAGTGCAGCAGTGACTCTTCGAAAGCAATTAAAGCATATTTTGTAAGCTAAAATAAGTATAGCCTGAACAAGTTTTTTTGTTCAGGCTATTTTTTTTTATGATGTTATAATATATGAAGAGGAGGTGAAGTCATATATGCTAGATACACACGGAAGGAAGTGGGTTGAACCCGCTATTACCTCTGGGGCGAAATTTTTACATAAAATAGGACTTAGTGCAAATCAAGTGACTGTTATCAGTTTTATTGTTGGTATTATTACAAGTATTTTAATACTTATAGGACAACCTGTATTAGGGATTGTTTTACTGTGGTTCTCTGGGTACTTAGATGCAGTAGATGGATCCATAGCAAGAAATTATGGAAAAACATCTGCAGTTGGAACATTAATGGATATCACTTTTGATCGGGTTGTTGAGCTGGGGATGATATTATCACTGGGTTACATTCATGTCGATGCTCGTTTGGCACTTATTTTTTTTATCGTGTGCAATTATATTCTCAATGACAGTATTCCTAACCGTTGGGGCACTTGCCACACAAAAGGGAATCAAATCATTTTACTACCAAGCAGGCGTCATGGAAAGAACTGAGGGCTTTGTCGGTTTTTCACTTATGATTATATTCCCGCAATATGTATCCTACATAGCTGTCGTAGTTGCATCACTTATTGTATTTACAGGACTACAACGTTTTAATGAGGCAAGAAAAAATATTATAGGATTGGGTGAAAAAATGAGACCAGAATTCATAGTTATGGCAGTTTATTGGGCGTTTGGAATTTGGATCTATTCAATTGGGCTCAAAGGAAAACGCGGTGAATTAAAAACTAATGGTGCACATGTTATTACAGTTTTTCCAAGCAAAAAAAACTGATATGGAGCAGTACGGAATTGCGTATGAGGCATTTCACAAGACAATTATGCTGTTATCCCTTGTGATGGGGGGGGATTTGCGCAATCGTAGGAAGTCTCTTACCTATCATTTTTTCAAGCTTAGCATTTTTTGCATTCCTAAACTTCTATAAGTATAGAGCAGAGGAACAACTAAGAGTGATTTGTGAAGGTAGAAAGGTTGTCTAACATGGAATTGGTAATCTTAGTAGACGAAAACGATAATCCAATTGGTGAAATGGAAAAAATGGAAGCGCATTATAAGGGACAGTTACATCGAGCGTTTTCAGTTTTTCTACACGACGGTAAGGGTAATGTACTATTGCAACGACGTGCTCTGACAAAATATCATTCAGGTGGACTATGGACGAATGCATGTTGTTCTCATCCTAGAAAAGGAGAGAGTGTGGAGCAGGCTGCCCATAGGCGTTTAATGGAGGAACTTGGTGTAGACTGCGCTGTACAGGAAGTTTCTAACTTTATTTATCGTGCTGATCTAGATAAGGATATGATAGAGCATGAGCTTGATCATGTTTTGACTGGGGAGTTAAACGCAGACGAGATTCCCTTTAATCCAGATGAAGTGGATAGTATTGAGTGGATGACTTTCGATGAGCTCAAAGCAGATATTGATTCTAATCCAGAACGGTACACAGTATGGTTTCAAATTATAATGAAAAATGTCAATAAGACAATGTTGATGTTATAGAAAAAGAGGTTTCTAAAAAAGCAGTGATTATCAAATGATAATCACTGCTTTTTTAGAATATCTAGATGAAATTTTAAGAATGGATTTCCTTTTTAGAGATGGAAGTTTTCACACTAACCCCAGTAACATTACCAAGTTTGCCTGTTAAGCTGTTAATGTCATCCATTGAACCAACAACGGTCAACGAAATCACTGAAATGCCTTCATCAATGAAAGGGATTCCCATTCTACCTCTTACTATATCTTTGTATTCTGCGATTATTTCATTTAATGTGGCATTGGAATCTTTTGGTTCATCTAAGACAATGCCTACTACTGCGACGCGTTTCATTCGGCTACCTCCGTTATGCCAGTTCTAGTGCTATTTTCATCATATCAGTAAATGTTTTTTCACGTTCTTCAGAACTTGTTTCAACTTGTTTAAAGATATGATCACTGATTGTTAGAACAGACAAAGCTTTCACTCCGAATTTTGCGGCTAATGTGTATAGTGCTGAAGATTCCATTTCTACGGCTAAAACATTATGTTTTACCCATAAGTCAAGTGGGCTTGGGCGATCATTGTAGAAGGTATCAGTTGTTAAGATATTTCCAACATGTGGTTCAATGCCTAGATCTTTTGCGGCACTATATGCTTTTGTAAGAAGATCAAAGCTAGCAATTGGTGCATAATCCATATTGTTGAACATTAATCTGTTCATACTAGAATCTGAACAAGCTCCAGCAGCAAGTACAATATCTCTTACATTAACGGAGTCTTGCATAGAGCCAGCTGAGCCAACTCGAATTAGTTGTTTACAACCATAAAACTGGATTAGTTCATTCACATAAATAGAAAGAGAAGGTGTTCCCATACCAGTGCCTTGAACAGATACTTTTTTACCTTTGTATGTACCGGTATACCCAAGCATGCCACGGACATTGTTGTAACATACAGGATTTTCAAAGAAGTTTTCAGCAATGAACTTGGCCCTTAGTGGATCACCTGGTAGTAGAACAGTTTCAGCTATTGCTCCATCAGGTGCGCCAATATGTGTACTCATAAAATTTTCCCTCCTTTTTGAATAACTGTGCGAGTTAATTATAGCATATGAAACTCATAGCAGTACAGCAGATGGAAATACTTGTAAAAAAGAAAATTCATATGGTAAAATTATCCAAAAGGAGGTTCTTATGAACTCAGTTAACATGATTGGTAGATTAACAGCAGACCCTGAACTAAAGACAACAGAAGGGTATTCAGTGGCTAGATTCAGCATTGCAATTGATAAGCCATTGTCACAGGAAAAACGTGAAATTTATGAGGTTGAAGGAAAACAAACAACAGATTTTCCAAGAATTGTAGTATGGGGGAATCAGGCTGAAAGTGCAGGGAAGTATCTAAAAAAAGGTGATCCAGTTGGCATATCAGGACGTGTAACAACAGGCTCTTATACGAAGGAAGATGGAACGAAGGTATTTACGACTGATATTACAGCAAGTAGAGTTAGATTTCTTGGAAGTTCTACAAAGTCAACAATTGACAATTCACAAGCCGAAACCGAAGTCGAAAATATTCCGTTCTAAATCAACATGAGTTAGTTTCATATGATGTTATACTGTTAAAGAATATCCTTTTAATCAGGATATTCTTTATTGTTTTGCTCTAAATTAATCAAAAATTCACTAAACATTGATATAGGAGGCACCTATGTTCGACTCTCATGTTCATACAAGTTTTTCTGCTGATTGCGAAACGCCAATGGAGGCTGTAGTAAATGCTGCAGTTTCTACAGGTATTCACGCCATAGCAATCACAGATCATATAGATTACAACTATGAGAATGATTTAATTTTTGAGTTTAGCCCACCTGAGTATAGTTTAGCAATTGCAAATATGCGAAAAAAGTATATAGGTCAGTTAGAAATCTTAAAGGGTGTAGAACTTGGAATTAAACCAGATGTATTAGACAAGTGTAAGGCTCTACTCGAGACAGAATCTTTCGATTTTGTAATTGCGAGTATGCATGGGTGTCAGGGAGAGGATTTTTATTTTGGAAATTTCTTTGAAAACAAAACACCTCTAGACGCAATGATTATATACTTACAAGAATTGTTTAGCATGATACAGATTTTTAGTGATTTTGACATAATTGGACATATAGATTTACCCAAACGTTATAATGAAGAGGTTGCAAAAATTGATATTGAACCCCTTATTCCGTATTATACACAGATCTTTAAATGGCTTATTAAGAATGGAAAAGGGATTGAACTAAATACATCAGGATTAAGACAAAATGTTGGTGTACAATTCCCTGATACAATAGTTCTTAAAACATACTATGAATGTGGTGGGCGGATTATCACACTAGGGTCTGATTCTCATTCAGATAACACCCTTTGCAAGGATTTTGATACTGCACTGAGTATCTTATCTACAATTGGATTTGATTCAATATGTACATTTAGAAATCGTGAAGTTCGTTATCATCCTATAGAAGACTTGATATCCTATTATGAAAAAACTTACTAATCTAAAATGAATATTGGTGCAATATCCACTATTTGATTGTATATATTTCAGTTTGAAATTGTATATCATTGTGGTAAAATTAGAACGGTGAAGATATAATACACATCTGAGAGGTGTAATAATGAAAGAAAATGGGATAGTTCAGATAGTTCAAAAGAAGCTTGCAGTGTTGATTGATGCTGATAACGCTTCTCCGAAAATTATAGAGGGTCTCCTCGATGAGATTGCAAAATACGGTATTGCTAGTGCTAAACGTGTATATGGTGATTGGACTAGTCCTAATTTGCTAGGATGGAAAGAAGTGTTACTTGAAAATGCACTGAATCCTGTTCAGCAATTTAGTTATACCTCAGGCAAAAATTCAACTGACAGCGCATTAATCATTGATGCTATGGACCTACTTTATACTGAAAAACTTGATGGGTTTTGCATAGTTTCAAGTGACTCAGATTTTACACGATTGTGTTTGCGACTCAGAGAATCTGGCATGCTTGTTTATGGTTTTGGTGAAAGTAAAACGCCAAAAGCATTTGTAGGTGCCTGTGATAAGTTTATCTTTACGGAAATCTTAATGCGGGATGAAAAGAATTATGCAAGATATCCTATTACAATGAAGCAACTTCAAAGTGATAAAAAGTTGGTTTCATTATTAGTAAGTGCTGTTGAAGCATCAGCAAATGAAAATGGATGGTCCCATCTTGGAAGTGTTGGTCAAAATATTGCCAATAAAGCACCAGATTTTGATCCGCGTAACTTTGGTTACAAAAAGCTTTATGAATTGATGAAAGCAACCAAGTTATTCCAAATTGATGAACGATCAAATGACAATTCACCTGCCAAAGCAGTATATGTTAGATTAAAAAAATAATAACTTACAATATTAAAATAGCTTGCATACCACAAGCTATTTTTTTGTGTCCAAAAATATAACCCTCTGCTTCAATGAATGAAGCAGAGGGTAGTTTAAAGTTTGACTTCTTAACTATACTTCCCAACTAGTTTGAGATAGCTAGAGTAGCTAAGTCGTGTGTAATTCGTTTTGCCAAGTCGAACTCATGGGACTCTATAAGGAACTTAAGTGAGTATGTGAGTGACGTTGCTAGTCGTCTCTGGTTTGGATCATCTAAGTTAACTAGGTCAATGTTTGCCGTTTTGTAGAACGACAGCCATTTAGTAAGTAAATTCATATTGTCAAACAGAGTGTATGATTGATGGAGAAGTTCAACAGCTTCAACATCTGTCATTAAATGCTTGTTTGACATAATGGTTTCATATGTATGAATGGACTCATTCTTCTTGCCAAGCGACATATACATTTGAGCTAATTGCATTTCCATTGATATTGGTGTAGTAGCAATTTGATCTAGCTTGTTATGCATTTCAGTTAGCAAATTATCAATTTTGCTTCTGTTTGAATCCATACTGTGATTGTGGAGCAGAGTGATCATTGGTATAGTGCTTTCAATACCTTCGCGCAAGCAGTTTAAACGGTAGAATCCATTTGTTGCATGCGTGTAGTATTGAATTGCATCCATAATTTCATTGTTTCTTTCATAACAGTTTGCCTTCACACTAACGGCTTGATAGTATTCTGGTCCAAGATCATCAGTGAATCTGTCTATGCAAACGTCGATATTCTTAATAGCTTTTTGATGGTTGCCTAGCTTGCTATTGCTGATTGCGCTAAGCATATAAAGGTTGTACATTTCTTCACGGTAAGAAGTTGGGTCCTTAGAAATGGCTAGTTCACAGAATCTGACGCCGATTTCAGGTGAATTAAGCTGCTCTGAACACTCAGATATTCTAGAGGCTAGTCTAGGCAAAGAGTTTATGTATTTTTCCACTGAATAAAGCTCAAAAGCTTTTGTGTAGTAGAAGAGCTGGCGTAACTTTTCCTTCTTCATTCCATATATATCACCAAACAGCGTATAGACTTCAGCTTTTTTTATTGGGATGTCCCAAGCATATAGGAAGTCTTCGACCTCATGTATAAAGTCATCTGATGGAGCATCTTCCGACTTAATATGACGCTTGATTTGATTGATATAGTTTTCGGCCTTGATTTCAGCTTGGAAATCAGGCTCATCGCCTAATACTTCACTAAGATCAAGATCGATTTCTAGGTTTCTTTCTTTTGCAAATCGATTCAAGTTATCGTAAATTAATCTTGCATTTTCGGATGTAAGACGTACCTTATCATTCTCAATAGCACTAATTAAGTTACGCGTGATTTTACCACTTGTGATTTCGTACTGCTTGACACCAAGGTATTTTCGGGTCATGCGAATGCGCTGTCCAATGGTTAGTCCTTTAGTTTGCATACCGTTTGTCCCCTTTCACACTGCCTAATTCCAAAATGGAACGCGTTCTTACGCAAGGTAGGGAGTTTGTTTATCATTTAACAAATATCAACTCATCGATCGAGCTAACCCTGTCCCCCAACAGAATTACCAAAATTAACGGCTAATATTCAACAGTTCAGCCATATTGCCGAACCGTCAAGAATAAGTATTCTAAAACAAGACAATTATAACATAGAACTCATTACAATGTAAATAATTTCAAATTACTGCAAATCTTAAGTTTAGTTTATAACTAAATGGTAATTATTGTAGTAATAATGCTCATTACCAAGGTATAAATAGTCAATATGACAGGATTCATAGGACTTTTGAACAGGTTACTAGTATAATATGCTATAATGATGTAAGTTGAGTACAAATTCAGGAGCGAATATTCATGAAAATAATTAGTGTTGATTTGCTTGAAAAGGGCATGGTTATTAATCAAGACATATATGATTTAAATGGAGTTCTGATTATATCGGATGGGGCTGTATTAAAAGAATCCCATGTGGAATATTTGAAGTATGAGTCAGGAATCCTCGATGTCAGAATAAAGGCATATAGTGATATGCTTCCAGTAGAAGAGGAAAAACCCAATTCCTTTAAGGACGCGCAAATTAAATTTGAAGCAGAGTATAAAGGCTCTGTAGACAAGTTTAAGTCTTTATTTAAGTCTGCTACACTAGGCGGGAAAGTCCTATATACAGATGTTGAACATGTTGTAGGTCCACTCTTAAGTGAGGTAGAATCAGGTAATGATATTGCGCAAAAAATATGGCAGATTCGTCAAAGTGATGAGTATACATTTGAACATTCTGTCCAAGTGAGTTTATATGCTGCTCTTATAGGTAGTTGGTTAGGAATGGAACCTGATGAGTTAAAAGATTTGTCAATTGCAGGTCTGTTACATGATATAGGAAAATGTAATATACCTGATGAAATTCTAAACAAGCCTGCTAAACTTTCCGATGAAGAGTTTAAAGTTATGCGGTCACATCCAACACTTGGTTATGTCTTGCTCGCAAATACTAAACAGTTTAATGACGCTGTGCTGTCTGGTGTACTTCAGCATCACGAAAGAAGTGATGGAAGTGGATATCCGAATAGCTTAAAAGGCCCTCATATTCATCCATATGCTCGGATTGTTGCTATAGCTGATATCTATAGCGCAATGACATCTGATAGAGTATATAGAGAACGAGAATGTCCTTTTATGGTTGCAGGACAAATCCAGGAAAAGTCATTTGGATCTCTTGATCCATTCTATAGCAAAGTATTTGTTTCTAATATAGTTCAGTACTTTGTGGGTAACGAAGTTAAGCTTAATAATGGTACTATTGGAGAAATAATCTTTATTGAAAAGAATCATCCAATAAGGCCACTTGTGAAAACCGAATCAGGATTTATAAATCTTGTAAAAAATAATAATTTACATGTGATCGATGTTCTACAGCAATTATAAAACAGACCTCCTTGATTTCAAGGAGGTTCTTTTTTTATACTTTGGAATCTTAGATTTGTATAGTTTATCCAAAGGGATTTGATATCGTATGGGGGAAGGTTATCTGGTGGTATTATATAAAGTTAATTGAAACGTAACAACTATTGTAAAAAGAATTGCTATTATGTTTTTAGTTAGCAACAGAATACGGCAGGGGGACAACGTAATGAAACAGGGTAGAATTTTTTTCAGTTTATTCACAGCAATATTATTGACCACGGGTATTACAGTAACGATTGATCACATTTTAAGTAATTGGATACTGGGGGTTGTATCTGGTGTGATTGTATCACTTGTACTTGCTTGGTATTTAAGTCGTAAGATATTGAGTGGACTTCATCATGTTGAGGAGATTGTTGAGCAGGTAAACAACAATGACTTAACCGTTCAAGTTCCAGAGGTTGATTCAATGATGATGAGTACAGTTTTACATCGACTTGATGAAATGGTGCTTGGTTTAAAGGGAAACTTTAAAGATCAAATTATAGTATCAACTCAAATTACTGAAATAAGCGACAGTTTAAAAGGTATTGTTGATCAGTTCAATTCAGCAATGGAGGGCATTTCCAACTCGACTGATGCGACAAGTCAGAGTTCAGACAAGCAGTTTGAAATGTTACAGAGTTCTCGTGTTGAAATAGAACGCATTGTTGATGAATTAACTAACATGGAAACAGACATGCAAGAAACATATACGTTCTCCACTGAAACAATCCATGCAACGAAGGGGAGTATTGAGTCTACTGCATCAATACTAACTATAATGAAACAAGTGCGAGACCTTATTCAGAGTGTTGCAGAAAAGGTTGAAGATCTTTACAATAGGTCTGACGAGGTTATTGAGCTTAATGGACTTGTTAACTCAATCGCTGAACAAACTAATCTCCTTGCTCTAAATGCCTCTATTGAAGCTGCCCGTGCTGGTGAGCATGGAAGAGGGTTTGCTATCGTAGCTTCTGAGATATCAAAGTTATCTAGTGAAACCAATCAAGCCTCTACAAAAATAAGCGATACAATTGATACTCTAAAAGATGGACTTGAAGAGATTAAGATATCTGTAGAGTCAGACAAAGAATATATAGAACAAGGCTACAATACTGTAGAGAACACAATAGATGAGTTTACTGAAATTCAACATTCCTTAGAGAAGAGTAAAGATTATATTCAAGGTATGAATTCAGCCATCAAAAAGGTGACAACAGATGGCAAGAAGGTTTCTGAGCAAATCGTTGAAGTGACAAGATTCTCTGAAGAGATCACATCGAGAATGCAGGAGGCGGCATCACAAGTAATGGTTCAAAGCAGCGAAACAGAAAATCTGGCTGAGCTGACAGACAATCTGAATCGTAATGCGGATGAACTGCTTCAATTTGTAGCGAATAAAGTTATGAGAGGTAAAATGCTTCGTGATGTTAAGGCTATTGAGGAGAAACTATATGGTAAGTCACTTTCTAATGAAAGAATGGACGAACTTTGTAGAGAGTTTAATGTAGATGTTGTTTACGTTACGACAGAAGCAGGTGCTGTTGAGTATTGCAACGAGCGCGAAACTATAGGCCTTAACTTATATGAGATCGATCCCTCGTATAGCCCCCTTAGAAACAAACAGGTTGACTTTGTTACTACACCTGTTAAACACCGTGTAGAAGATGGTAAGTTGTTCAAATTCTTGGCGATCTTAGGTAGAGACAACAGATGTTATCAAGTTGGATTGTCAGTAGAAACAATCAAGAACTTCTAATACAATAAAAGCATATATAATAGTAAGAATGTATAAAGCGATTTGAAATGATTATGACATGAATCATTTTCAAATCGCTTTTTCAATTGTTTATTTTATGTAAATTTGAGCATGAATAAATAGAAAAACGGCTGAATTTCAATGTGTTTAAGAAGAAAGATTGATAATTACTTGTGCTTGAACAGCACCAATTTAAAGGAATTGAAGGATGTAGGTCGAAAGAAAAGAATAGGTTAATGCAATTAATTAACAGACTTAATACGGACTTAACAATGGTGCTTTATAATTGTAGAGAAAGATTCAACCGGGGAGATTAATCATAAGGAGGATACTCATGTCTCAGCCACATATACTTATTATAGAAGATGAAGAACATATTGTAGAACTGATCAAGTTTAATTTAGAAAGCAACGGATACAAGGTATCATATGCATTTAACGGACGAGATGGTATTAAACGTGTTGAAATGGAAAAACCAGATTTAGTTCTTTTAGATCTTATGCTTCCTGAAATTGACGGTATTGATGTTTGCAACAGAATCAAAAACAACAGAGAACTCAAACAGATCCCGATTATCATGCTTACTGCTAAAAGTAGCGAAACGGATAAAATCATCGGTCTTGAAATTGGAGCAGATGACTATATAACAAAGCCGTTTAGCATACGAGAATTACTTACACGAATCAAGGTCATTTTGAGACGGTATCAAAACACTCAGCCTTTCAAGGACACGGGTAAGATTGTTGTTGAAGACCTGACAATTGATATTGATAAACATGAGGTTTCACGAGGTGAAGTTATTTTCCAGTTAACTCTAAAGGAATTTGAACTATTAAAGATACTCTCTGAAAACAGAGGTAAGGTTCTTTCTAGGAACTTCCTTCTAGATGAAATTTGGGGGTACGATTATTTTGGAGAAACTCGAACTGTAGATGTACATATTCGCCACCTTAGAAGCAAAATTGAAGGTGACGGCGAGTTTAAGTATATCGAAACTGTACGTGGCGTTGGCTACAAAGTTAAGTAGAGTTAGGATATGAGAAGAAAAAATAAATATACTTGTCATCAGCCTAATGTTCATAGGTATTTTAGCAACGGGATTATTGGCTCATGCCTTATTACAACGGGATTTTCTCAATAGTGTTGAAAACCGCCTGTTAAGTAATGCCTATCTTATTAGGGGTTTTCTATTAGATGAAGAACATGACATTGAGGATATGGATCAAGTCATTTCAAGAGAATCCGACAACTTCAATGCGAGAGTCACAATTGTTGATGGTGCAGGAATTGTTGTTGTTGATTCTGATACAGATCCATCAACACTTGACAACCATGGTTCAAGACCTGAAGTGAAATTAGCTATGCAGGGTCTTGTTGGAGTAAGTCAAAGATATTCAAACTCCATAAATATGGACCAGTATTATGTTGCTATACCTTATGACACAAAAACTGGTGAAAGATACGTCGTAAGATTGTCGGTCCCGTTAACTGAAATTTCAACCTTTAACTACCATCTGTTTAGGACGATCCTTTTATCAGCAGCTTTTGGTCTTGTTGTGGCCATGCTTCTTGGTGTGAGGTTTTTTAAAGATAATAATTAATCCGATATTAGACATGACAAGAGCATCGAAAGAGATTGCTGATGGCAAATTTGGACGATGTATAATATATGATTCGGATGATGAACTAGGAGAGTTGGCTGAGAACTTTAATAAGATGAGTGAAGAGCTTGGAAATAAAATTATGGAAATTGAAGACCAAAACATTAAAAACAGCGCAATACTGTCGAGTATGATTAATGGCGTAATTGCAGTCGATAATCAGAAACATGTTATGTTCATTAATCCAGCTGCGGAGCTGCTCTTTGGTTTTCGTGAAGATGAAATCAAAGGTAGGCATGTGTTAGAAGCATTTAGGAACAACCAACTAGATGAGCAAATTCAAAGTTTGATTCATGACAACGTTCAGTCGGCGATCGAAATAGAAATGCATAGACCAGAACATCGAATACTGAATATGTATTCTAATCCAATAGTGAGCTCAAAAAGAGCAAATGAGAGAATTGGTGTGGTGATCATAATTGCAGATGTTACAGATATGCGTAAATTGGAGTTTATGCGTAAGGATTTCGTTGCCAATGTTTCTCATGAACTTAAGACACCACTAACATCTATAAGAGGATTTGTTGAAACCCTTAAAAATGGTGCAGTAGACAATGTTGCTGTACGAGACAAGTTTCTTGATATTATTGATATGGAAACAGGAAGGCTTTCTGTCCTAATTGAGGACCTGCTTGTACTTTCTGATATTGAGAAACGTAGCAATATGATTGAGAAGTCTCAGATCGATATTTGTAAAGCAACCGAAGATGTTGTTCATATGCTCCAGGAAATTGGTAAAAAGAAGAACGTAACAATTTCATTTGAATGTGGTAATATTCAAGCTGAGCTATTTGGAAATTCGGGATGGTTTAAGCAGATGTTGATCAATTTGATTGATAATGGTATCAAATACACACCAGATGACGGAAATGTTTGGGTGAAGCTTAACCAAGATGGCGACGACCTTGTAATATCCATTGAGGATAACGGTATTGGAATTCCAGAAGAGCATATTGATAGACTCTTTGAAAGGTTCTACCGTGTGGACAAAGCCCGTTCTAGAAATGTAGGTGGGACAGGACTTGGTCTGGCTATAGTAAAACATGTTGTTCTATCGTTTGGTGGACAAATTGATGTCAAATCTGAGTATGGAAAGGGAACTGAGTTTGTTGTACGAATTCCATACGAGGTGTAAACTAACATTAAAGAGTTGCGTGAGCAGCTCTTTTCTATTATGTGCAGGGATATAATATTGATGTTTCATAAAACAAGGTAATCTTTTTACCTTTTATGTTTAAAACGAATAAATAGTGGTATATATAAAGAAAGCAAAGTTGATGAAAATCAATGACGCAAAGCCAATGACCTAAACAAATTAAATTGATGATTAAATATTATCCATTAATTGCAAGGTTGACAGGCTACCAAATAAACTTTTCGGTTCAAAGAGCAAAGCCAACGAAAATTGGTGGCGCAAAACTAATAGGGTCTAAACGATTAGATGAAAGAAGCAGTTTGAACAAAGTTATAAATAATAACTTTGTACATCAATCGCAGGATAGCCAGTTACCGAGGAAAGTTTTTTTTGTGCGCGAAAAACAAAGAAGTGCATAAAAAGATAGGAGTATGTAATGAACGAGCTCGCTCAATTCATTACATACTCCTATCTTTTTTGTATTCGGCGCGTTTCGCGACGAAAGCAATCGAAGATTGCTAAGTGCTAATGATAATGATCAGCCGACGTTGAGTTTGAGTTAAAGAACGAAAGCAATCAAAGATTGCTAAGTGTTGTTATGTTATTCCATCAACAAAACAGAAAGATAATGCTAATCACAAGCAATCATAACCACGAAGTACTGCGATGTACACAAAAACAAGAGTTTCATTCACTGGACTTAACCAAGTTAACCCCTCGTTTACTTACGTTCCATTTTTTGGATGATGACTTAACATGCCCTTTACATAAGCTTTACTATGTCTAAACACATGCCTTGTTTTAGGTTGCTATAATGACTTTGGCAGTAACAACTCAGGTGAACGTTGGGTGGTATGAAAAGAACTTGTTAGCACTGCCACGACTTTATTCTAAACTTTTCTCACTGTGCTAACCAAGTACAGCGATGAAACTTTGCAATAAAGTCAATTCAAGGGCTAGCAAGAACTTAACACATCGCACGAACGATTCTCGAAATTAGACAAAACTTTGGAAGGGGATTCTAAAATGAGAACTTTATCTTCAAAATTTATGATCTTTGGACTAATCCTAGTCCTAGCAATGGGGGCACTTGCAGGTTGCGCAGGTGGTGCAGAAGAAGCCGCAGCTCCAGCAGAGGCAGCAGCTCAACCTACTGAGGCAACAACTGAAGCTCCAGCTGAAAAAGCTACAGAAGCTCCACTAGAAGGTGCAGTAATCGTTGATGGTTCTGGTACAGTTTACCCACTGATGGCTCACATAGCAGAAGAGTACATGGTAAACGAGCAGCCTGATGTATCTGTACAAGTTGGTCGTGCTGGTTCATCAGCTGGCTTCAAGAAGTTCATTCCAGGTGAAACTGATTTCTCTGATGCTTCAAGAAAAATCAAAGACAAAGAAGTTGCTCAACTTGAGGAAAAAGGTATGAAGCTTGGCGAAGACGTATACGAATTCGTTCTAGCATACGATGGTCTTACAATGGTTATTAACAAAGACAACACTTGGGCGACGGAAATGACTCGTGAAGAGATTGTCAACATGTACCTAGCATCTGGTAATGTTTCAAAGTGGTCTGATATCCGTGCTGACTGGCCAGCAGAAGAAATTAAATTCTATGGTCCTAACGAAAACCACGGTACGTACGAATTTTTCTACGAAAAAATTCTTGACGAACAAGACATGGTTGCATCTGCTAACCTACAGCAAGAGTATTCAACTCTAGTAGACCTTGTATCTTCTGACAAGAACGCTATTGCATTCTTCGGTTTTGGTTACTATGTATCTAACACTGACAAACTACAAGCAATCAAGGTAGACTTCGGTAATGGACCAGTTGAGCCGAAGCTTGAAACAATTGGCACTGATTTAGACTACGCTGGCTTTACTCGTCCAGTATTCACATACCTAAACGTAAACTATGCAATGGACAAGCCACAGGTTCTAGACTTTGCTAAGTATGTTGTATCTTTCGATGGTGCTAAGAGACTAGCTGGTGAAAATGGTTTTGCTCCACTGCCTGACGCTATGTACGCTGAGTATCAATCACAACTTGATGGTCTTAAGTAATCAAATAAGTTAGTCATTGAATCAAATTAAGCAAAATAATGAGACAGGGGGCGACTGCTCCTTGTCTCATCTTAGTTAAAGCATAAATGCTACAAAATTGTAAAACTACTATTATATAGAAGTTTGCAAATGTATTGAAATACTCGATAAAGACAAACGTTTTGGATTAAGAACATGACTAAAACCCTATTTGGATTATAGAAACACAACTATTTAAGAAATACAAATTGGATTAATGAACTATTACTGGATTAAAGAATCAATTTCGGATTCGACTATTAAATTGAAAATTACTATTGGATTAAAGTAATTTATTGGACAGAATATGAATTATGTTATGCAGTATTGTGAATGGAGTTAATATATGACTGAGTTAAATATTAGCAAACAAAAGAAACTTTTCGATATTGAGAATGTCATTCCAACAATTCTTTTTATTATTGCATCAGTTTCAGTTTTAACTTCCATTGGAATTGTAATCACATTGGTTGTAGACGCCTCACACTTTTTTGCTGAAGTACCTCTATCAGAAGTATTCAGTACAAAACTTGAGCCACTAAGAGCGAAAGACCCTTCATTTGGTTTTTTACCACTTATCATGGGAACAATCGTTACGTCTATTATTGCAATGCTAGTTGCAGCTCCACTTGGAATATGTTCTGCAATGTTTCTAAGTGAGTTTATGTCACCGAATAAAAGGCGTGTGATAAAACCTATTATTGAGGTGCTGGCTGGAATTCCAACAATAGTATATGGATTTTTTGCTTACAACACAGTTACACCTCTTCTTATGAAACTCATTCCAGATCTAGGACCTAAAAATGCCTTATCTCCTGGGATTGTTATGGGAATAATGATTATTCCAATCGTAACATCGTTGTCAGAGGACGCAATGAGTGCTGTGCCTGACAGTATAAGACAAGGGGCATATGGACTTGGTTCCACTAAGCTGGAAGTTGCATCAAAAGTTATAGTACCTGCTGCAATTTCGGGTATTGTTGCAGCCTTCGTTCTTGCAATTTCAAGAGCAATTGGTGAAACAATGATCGTAACAATTGCTAGTGGTAGTATGAAGAACTTTACACTAGATGTAACAATGCCAATGCAGACAATGACCGCGTATATTGTTGAATTTACGAGTGGTGATGCTGGTAGTGGTACAGTAGGATACTACAGTCTTTATGCTGTTGGTCTAATCCTATTCATATTCACACTTGGCACAAACCTATTTGCAAAATATATTACTAAGAAATACAGAAGGGAGTATTAAGATGGAAAACGCTTCAAATACTCTTAAAGAAGATTACATGAACAGTTTAGATTTGAATAAGAAATTTATAGATCCAGATATAGCAGTTAAAAGAATTCATAAAAGAAGAATGTATAACAAAATGGCAGAAATGTTCTTCTCAGTCATTATTGTCTTTATCATGTTTGTACTTGGGCTTTTGTTGTATGAGACTATAACATCAAGTATCGGGTGGCTAGACTTAGACTTCCTAATGGGAAGACTTTCAATTCGTCCTGCTAGAGCAGGTATTAAAAGTGTTATCATTGGTACTTCAATGTTAATGGTTGTTGTTGCTCCAGTAACACTTCTAATCGGTGTAGCCACAGCAATTTATCTGGAGGAGTATTCCAAAAAAAGGTCTACTACACGGGCTGATCAGTGTGAATATTTCAAATCTTGCTGGTGTACCTTCGGTTATCTTTGGTCTTCTAGGTCTAACTGTATTTGGCAGACTATTTGGGTTTGGTTCGAGTATACTTGCTGGCGGTCTTACACTATCTTTACTTGTTTTACCCAATGTGGTTGTATCAAGCCAAGAAGCAATAAAGGCTGTACCCAATTATTTAAGAGAAGCGTCATATGGATTAGGTGCAACAAAGTGGACAACTGTACGAAAAGTTGTATTGCCTTCAGCTGTACCAGGTATTATGACAGGTTCGATTTTGGCACTTTCTAGAGCGATAGGTGAAACTGCTCCACTGGTTGTCCTTGGTATTCCAACGCTTATATTAAAGACTCCTGGATCATTCATGGACGATTTTACAGCACTCCCAATCCAGATTTACTACTGGACATTAGACACAGTGCTTACAGCAGAATACGCCAATCTTGCTGCGGCAACTATTGTAGTCCTATTGACGATTTTGTTCATACTGAATTCGATAGCAATTATTATTCGAAATAAGTTCCAACGAAGATACTAAGGCGTTTTACAAAGAAGCTCTGTAAAGAAGCTTTGTAAAGAAACAAAATGACCTTTTTTCAAAGTTAACTATATAGAAGTTAATTCATTGAAACGTTAAAAAAATGGAGGAAGTGCCTTGGAAATGTCCAGTAAGTTCCGGAAGAAAAGCCCAAGTTTTCGTGAAATGCTGAAAACTAAGTTTTCAATGAAGTATTCTGGGATGTTTAAAGCAAAAGACAATGGTAAAAAATGACGCTGACAACAAGGAAAATCATAATGCTATAAAAAAATACTGAGGCTGATAGCTTAAACGAGGAACTCATAAAAAAAAGTCTAGTGAAGTCCTAGATGAGAGTTCAGACAATGCAGTTATTAATAAGACGTTTTTTCAACGACTGAGATTCAGAAATTTGAGATTAAGGACCAAGTTAGTATCCATGGCAGTTGCAGTTAGTTTAGTGCCAATTGTTATTGTATCGGTATACAACATTTCAAATTCTGTAAGATTAATTGAAGAGGGTGTGTTCTCTAAAAATCAACTTTACATTAGAATGACTCACGAACGTGTTAATGAGTATTTCAATTCGCGTGAAGTAGATGCAAAAATTCTTACAACCTCACGAAATGTTAGTGACGGACTTGAACGACTCAATTCGTTCAATGCAAATAAGGGTGAGGTTGCTCAAATTGAGAATGATTTTATGGATCTTTTAAGTCGACCTGTTGAAGAATACAATTTTACCGACATTTTTATAACTAACAAGTATCAAGAAGTCGTGTACAGTTTAAATTACAACAAGCTTGATTTGTCCCCCCTAGTCTTTTCAAATAATTTTGTAGAAATGGCAATGGCAGGTCAGCAGAACTGGTCGGAGTTATTCAGAAATAGTTTTATAGATGACAATATACTTGTATTATCTACACCAATTTATTCGTATGAAACAGATAACGTCACTGAACCAATTGGTACACTGAACATGGTTCTTAACCAAGGTGCACTTAATAGACTGGTTCATGAAGGTATAGAAACAGTTTCAGAAAATGGTGACACATACCTGATAAATAGCGAGGGCTTACTGTTAACCAACACAATTTTAGCCCCTTATAATGAAAAAGCGGCTCTGGTTGAATCAGTAGAATCTGATGCTGTAAAGACTTTACAAGAAGCGATTGATTCAGGTAGTGCTCATTTTAATGAAACTCTACAATATGTAAATCACACAGGGCAAAAGGTACTTGGAACGCTTACTGTAACACAGATTGGTGATTCTTATGCAGGTTTAATTACGGAAGTGAAAATGAAAGAAGCCTTTCAAGTTGTTGAAGGTTTTCGCCTTACAGCAGGTGTAATTGCAGTCATCGTTATTGTAACCTCAATGGGAATAGCGGTTCTAATTTCGCTTTCAATTAGTAAACCAATTAAGAGAATCATGAAAGTTGTTGAACGAATAGCTAAGTATGAGCTAAATGTTCATGACCATGAATTGAAAGATCAAGATAGACTGGATGAGATTGGAGATCTTGAACGATCGATTCTAAACATTTCAGACAATCTAGTTGTACTATTAAAGGAAGTAGACGCTTCAGCTGATGAAGTGGTAAGTGCTTCAGCCAGAATGCATGAGAATGCAGTGTCTTCTCTCCAGATGTCAACAAATGTTGAGCAGTCAGTAACTGAGATTGCTCTCGGAAGTGAGGAACAGGCAGCTAGTACAACAGAGGCCTTAGAAAACACATCGAAATTAAACAGTGTATTAGTTGAAAATCAGCGAGAGTTGAAATCAGTTGTGTCTTTCATGGTAGATGTTGATTCTATGATTGATTCAGGACTTGATATCGTTGATACGCTGGATCAGGTCAATAAAAAAGCATTAGATAGTAATGAAAATCTCCATGACGGGATTGTACGTTCTCATGATAGCTTTAAGAGGATTGAGAATGTTACCCATTTGATTATGGATATTGCTGAAAGAACAAACCTTTTGTCGCTTAATGCATCTATAGAAGCCGCCCGAGCAGGAGAACACGGCCTTGGATTTGCGGTTGTATCTGATGAGATAAGAAAGCTGGCTCATCAATCAAGAGACTATAGCAATAATATCAATGACATTATTGAGCAAATGCGTAAGGACAATAAAGAGGTTGAAAGGAGCATCAACAATCTAGTAGATGTTTCAAAAGTACAAATGCAAAGTGTTCATGATACAAAAGACAAGTACCTTGAAATCAGTCATGCCATGAAACAAACAAATGAATTGATTCTTAAACTTGATGAGTATCAACAGAACATTGACGATATGAGAAAGAAAGTAGAAGACGAAATTGTGTCCCTTTCTTCAGTAAGTACACAAAATGCCAATGCTTCATCAACAGTTTCAAAGACGATCGAGACTCAAACCGAAATTGCGAAAGCGCTAACATCTTCGAGTGAAAACTTAGATGAACTTTCTATGAAACTAAAAAATGAAGTAAGCAAGTTTAAATTCTAACACATAATTCGTAGTGGTTAATAGAGGTGAACTGATGAATACAACACCAAAATTTAGTATAAACGACCTAGATTTTTATTATGACAATTTCCAAGCACTAAAGAATATCAATATGGATATTGAGGCGAATGGAATTACTGCTTTTATCGGACCATCCGGATGTGGCAAGTCAACTTTCCTAAAGACTTTAAATCGTATGAATGACCTTATTGAAGGTGTGAAAATCGATGGTGAAGTGAAACTAGATGGAATTGATATCTATGACAATGTTGACGTGATCAACTTAAGAAGAAGAGTGGGGATGGTATTTCAAAAACCAAATCCGTTCCCAATGAGTATCTATGACAACGTTGCATATGGGCCTCGTGCTCATGGTATTAGAAAAAAATCAGATCTTGATGAAATTGTAGAACGAAGCCTGCGTCAAGCAGCTATCTGGGATGAAGTGAAAGACAGGCTGAAGAATAATGCGCTTGGTATGTCAGGTGGTCAGCAGCAGCGTCTATGTATTGCACGTGCCCTAGCTGTAGAGCCTGAAGTTTTACTCATGGATGAACCGACATCTGCACTTGATCCAATTGCTACATTGAAGATTGAAGAGCTAGCTGCCCAATTAAAAGAAGACTATACAATCGTAATTGTTACACACTCAATGCAGCAAGCGGGCCGTATTTCTGACAACACTGCATTTTTCCTCATGGGTGAACTGGTTGAGTATGACCAGACTTCAAAACTGTTCAGTAACCCAGTAAACCAAAAGACAGAAGACTACATTACAGGTAGATTCGGCTAAAGAGGAGGATGACAATATGAGAGCGCAACTAGATGCTAACATTGAAGAATTAGATGCACTTCTACTAAAAATGAGTTCGCAAGTAGAAGAGCTAATTCAACTTTCAATTAGAGCCTTGCTAGAACAAGATTTAGACCTGGCTAACAGAATAATTAGGCTTGATAACAAAATTGATAACATGGAGATAAGTATAGAAAAAAAGAGTTTTGAATTGATTGCTTTACAAAATCCTTTAGCAGGTGATTTACGTAAAGTGAGTGCTATTTTAAAAATCATCACAGATTTAGAGCGTATTGGAGATCATTGTGTAAATATTGCTAGGGTAGTTATTGAAATTGGAAAAACGCCTTTTGTAAAACCATTGGTTGATCTACCTAAAATGGCTGAAGTTGTGATTGAAATGGTCAACTCGAGTGTGGATAGCTTTGTTCAGGAAAATCCACAACTTGCAATTGAAGTGGCCAAAAGAGATGATGTTGTAGATGGTTTATATGAAACAATCTATTTAGATCTTTTAAGAATGATGCGTGAAAGTGATACAGATGACACAAATCAAATCGTTAACTTGCTATTCATTGGTCGTTACTTAGAAAGAATAGCTGACCACACAACAAATATTTGCGAGAGAATCATCTATATGACCACTGGTGAAAGAATGAATTTTTTAAGTCATTGAATGAAGCTTACAAGAGACATTTTGTCCAATTAATCCAATAGATATGCCGTAATAGAAAAAACGCTCATCATTTATGATGAGCGTTTTTTCATGCATTTGAGAGAGAGTATGGCCCAACTGGGCTTTAAAAGGATCAATCTGACCTATTCAGATTCGTAATCCTTGAGTGACGTTATAAACCTAATCCTAGGTCGAATGCATTGTGTAAGCTTACAACTGCAAGATCGCTTGAATTTGCATCGATAATACATGAAATCTTGATCTCAGAAGTTGAGATCATTTCAATATTAATACCAAGATCAGATAACGTGCCAAATAGAAGTGAAGCAACTTCAGCATTACCAGTAATGCCTGTGCCAACAATTGAAACTTTGCTGACGTCTTTTTTAATAATGACCTCACCGCCACCGACTTTTTCTGAGAAAGTGTTAGCAATACTAGCTGCCTCAGCTAAATCGTCATTTGGAACTGTAAATGAAATGTCATTGTGTTCCTCGTGGTTCAAGTTTTGTATGATCATATCAAGATGAATGTTTTGCTTAGCTAACTGGCTAAACAACTGGAATGCAACACCAGGAGTATCTGGAACCTTTGAAACAGAAATACGAGCAATATCTTGATCGGCAGTGACACCGCGAACTTGTACTTTTTCCAATTTTGATACCTCCACAATTCGTGTTCCCTCATTATTGTTAAAGCTAGAACGTACAACGAGGGGGACACTATATTTTCGAGCTAATTCAACGGAACGAGGATGAAGAACCTTGGCCCCTAATTTAGCAAGCTCTAACATTTCGTCATAACTTATTTCAGGAAGTTGTTTAGCTTGCGATACTTTTCGAGGATCAGTTGTAAAAACACCATCTACATCTGTGTAGATTTCACATTTTTTCAGCATTGACTGCGGCTGCAAGGGCAACTGCTGTTGTATCAGAGCCTCCACGTCCAAGAGTCGTTATATCCCCCAAGTTTGAAATACCTTGGAAACCTGCAACGATCACAATGTGATCTCGCTCGAATTCTTCTATAATTCGTTCGGTTTCTATAGATTCAATACGCGCTTTTTTATGATGGGCATCTGTTTTTTTTATACCGCATTGAGCACCTGTTAAGGATATAGCTCGCTCACCAAGACTATCAATTGCCATTGCCAGAAGTGAAATAGAGACTTGCTCTCCAGTTGATAGAAGCATGTCCATTTCTCTTGCTGATGGACTTTTGTTCAAGCTTGTGGCCATTTCGACAAGCTTATCAGTTGTTTTTCCCATAGCGCTTACAACGACAACCACTTGATGACCATTTTGTTTATGTTCTACGACTCTTCTTGCAACGTTTTGAATACGTTCAATGTCACCCATAGAAGTACCGCCGTATTTTTGTACAATGATACCTTTCATTAGATCACCTCAACAGTTACACCCTGTCTGCATACATCTAAGTTTAGCAGGGTCCAGTTAGCAGTGAGTTCATCAAGTTCACTTGAAAGTTGTGACTTGAACTCATCGTTTGATTTATCGTATAAAGCTATTAGAGTAGGGCCTGCACCACTGATGAATTCACCCGCTGCGCCAAGCTCTTTGGTCTTATCAAGTATATATTGTCCATCCTTTATTAACCCAATACGATACGGTTGGTGGATCTTGTCATTTAGTGCTTCTCTAATTCCGGCCAAAGATCCATTATTAAATGATCCAACAAGGTAAGCCGCTCTTGAGAGGTTATGGATGCAGTCAGCTTTAGAATAGCTCTGGGGAAGAGCTTCCCGTGCCAGCTTAGTGCTGAGCTCAAAATCAGGTACCATGACTGCGAACCCAAGTTGTGAAGGCACTGGAATTTGTGTTGTAAATACCTCACCATCAGCTTCGAAAGAAACACTCATGCCTCCTAGAATAGCTGGTACGACATTATCTGGGTGCCCTTCGAGTTCAGTAGCCCAATCAATAATATCCTTTTGGGTCATTTGGCGCCCGCCGAGTTCGTTAGCCGCGACGATGCCTGCAACAATTGCAGAGGCAGAGCTTCCAAGACCTCTAGACACTGGAATTTGACAATCGCGCATGATTAACTCAAATCCTTTATTTTCCAAATTGAGTTTTCTAAGAGTGGTTGCCATGGAAATGAGTATTAGATTTTTATCGTCAGATAAAGGCTCCATTTTCGGATCAGTCCAGACAACGCGCTGCTGATCCGAATCAAGTGCCCTGACATCGACACTCAGAAATAGGTTGAGTGCAAGTCCCATAGCATCGAAGCCAGGACCAATGTTTGCAGTTGTTGCTGGAACTGTTATACGAAACATGTTTGCCTCCAATGTTATCTTTTTATCTATATACAAGGAAGTATTTTACGCGTTCTATGTCATTTGATCTTTCGAGAATTTTAAGCTTTGACAGAAGTTCAGCTTCGTTAGATGAATGAACAACAGCATGGATCTGGTTGTCATAGTCCGATGTTTGAATACGAAGCTCGTTACCAGCAAACTGATCTAGAAGTTGTCTGATCATCACATTTTTATTTTCTCCGATAAGTCGGATCATCCATTTTGATGCTTTAGGCCATAATTTATGAATAGTAGCATCGTTTCGTAGTTCTACATATGATTTTTCTTTTTTGTTTTGAATGATATCAAGGACATCACCAAAGACTGCACTGGCAGTAGGAAGTTTACCAGCACCCTTGCCGATAAACATAACTTCTCCGACGGAGTCCCCTGTTAGAATAACCGCATTAAACTCATTGTCAACAAGTGCGATTGGATCTGAGTTACTCACAACAACTGGTCTAACGGCTGCATAAAGCTCGTTGTTGATATATTCACTGTAAGCAAGAAGCTTAATTTTTGAATCCATTGTTTTCACACAGTCAATATCATCAGACTCAATATCCGTAATGCCAACTGTTGGCATATCAGACCATTTGAATTCCTGACCATATGCAAGAGACGAAAGGATCGCCAGTTTTCTTACTGCGTCAAAGCCTTGAACATCCGACGTTGGATCAGCTTCAGCAAAACCAACATCTTGTGCAATTTTAAGAGCATCATCATAGCTCATATTTTCGTTATACATCTTCGATAATATGAAGTTTGTTGTTCCATTGATAACAGCAGTTATAGAATCAATACTATTGCCACCAAGACATTCTTGAAGTGGTTTTAATACGGGAATACCACCACCAACACTGGCTTCAAATAGAAGGGCGACGTCTTTTTCAGCTGCAAGACTCTTTAACTCTTGTCCGTGTTCTGCAATAAGGTCTTTATTTGCTGTAACGACATGGATACCATTGTCAATACATGTTTTAATATAATCGTAAGCAGCTTGAGCCCACCCATAACCTCTACAACGATATCGGGTTTGTTAGCCAGAACATCTTCGAAGCTTGTTTTAAACTTGTCCGCGTGTGGCAGATCAGAGTATTTATCTATGTTTCTCACCAGAATGTCCTCAATAGAGAGGTCCACATCAAATTTATTCTTAACACTGTCAATGTTTTTTTCAACTACTTCATAAACACCAGAACCGACAGTGCCATAACCTAGTAGGGCAATACGTTTCAACTGATACACCTCCAATTATTCCATTGCGATGAGTGTGAGCTTTTTAACACCGCTCATTTCCTTCATTTCGTTCATCAGAGATTCAAACGACATTTCAAGGTCACTGATATCAAAGGTCAATGATACATTAGCTATGCCGTTGATCGGTGTATCTTGACTGATTGTTAATATATTACAATGTGCATGTGCAAGTCTGTCCAGTACAGTTGACAGTACACCAGATTCATGATGAAGCAGTAAGGTCCAAGTGACCTTCTTACCAAGGCGCCCTCCGCAAGAGAGAACACATGATCGGAATACTTGTAGTATGTGCTGCGACTAATCCCAACAGCTTTAACGGCTTCTGAGACGCCTGTCGCATCACCGTTCTTAATCATTTCCTTAGCTTCTACAACTTTTTTATAGACATCTGGCAACGCATCCGCATGGACGACGAGATATTTTTTTTCTATCCAAAATAACCACATCTCCTGTTCTTGATAGGCGTACAAATGTGTTTCTTTCACAAACGTTATGGAGAGTATAACATAGAGTGTCCGTCGTAGCAACACAATTGTCCGAGAAATATAAGGTTTTCTTAAAATTCATACAATTGGGTATGATAATTAAAAACAGAATGGGAGGCATTTTTTTTATGAGTGGAAAAAGAACGGAAAACTTCGTATATTTTAAAGCAATGCATACGGATGTATATAAAGCTTATGAAGCATTTGGAAAGGTGGTTCACGAACAGGGTGGCCCAATAGAAGAGAAGACGAGGTGGTTAATAAAAGTTGCGATCTCAGCAGTAGAGCAGTATCCGTACGCTTTACGCACACATATTCATAAAGCTTTAAATGCAGGGTGTACAAGGAATGAAGTAGAACATGCTATTTTGTTGGTTGCACCGACAGCGGGGTTTCCAAAGGCAATGGAAGCAATCATGATCTTGCGAGACGAACTCGATCAAGAAATTGATGATGAAGAAGTAAATAAAGCTAGATAAAACAGGTTAAAAGACTACCATCGGATGAGACTCAGGTGGTAGTTTTGTTAAATTAGGCCTAGACCGTTTGATGTTCAACCAACCTTATATTATAATGAGTGTTGGCAGTCTAGAATCTCCCTATAATATAGGAAGTGAATGCCACAATTCTATATGAGGTGAAAGCATGGTTACTAAGAAACAAACCTATGATAACACCAGTATTTCCTCGCTGAAGGGTGAAGACAGAGTACGTAAAAGACCATCGGTAATCTTTGGTTCTGATGGACTCGAAGGCTGTCAGCACTCCTTTTTTGAGATTCTATCAAACTCAATTGACGAAGCGAGAGAAGGACATGGTAGTGAAATCATAATCACACGCCATACAGATCATTCCATCACGGTTAAAGATAGAGGTCGAGGCATTCCCCTTGATTTCAATCCAAATGAAAAAAAAATTCAACTGGGAACTTATCTACTGTGAACTGTATGCTGGCGGCAAGTACAACAATAATGATGGTGAAATCTATGAATACTCCCTTGGCCTTAATGGTCTAGGAGCTTGTGCAACACAATATGCTTCAGAGTATATGGATGTAACTGTATATAGAGATGGATTCAAGTATGATCTACACTTTGAAAAGGGATGCAATATTGGTGGTCTGACGAAAACAGAGGCCAAATATGATCATACAGGTTCAGTTCAAAAATGGAAGCCAGATCTTGATGTATTTACGGATATTAAGATTCCTATTACATTCTTTGAAGATGTATTGAAAAAACAAGCAATTGTAAATGCTGGTCTAAAGTTTACGCTTATAGATGAAGAAACAAAACTAGTTCATGAGTACATTTATGAGAATGGCATAATGGATTATATCCAGGAACTGAATGGTGACAAGGGTCTGACAGAGCCTTTAATGATTAAGGATGAAGGTGTTGGTAAAGATAGAGAAGACAAGCCTGAATACAGAGTTAAAGCGCAGTTAGCATTTGCATTTAACAATGAATTTACAATGCTTGAATACTATCATAACTCCAGTTTCCTTGAGCATGGTGGATCACCTGACAAGGCTGTGAAGCAGGCTTTTGTATATGAATTTGATAAGTTCATTAAAAAGCAAAATAAGTATACAAAAAATGAAAAGAAGATTACGTTTATAGATATTCAAGACAGTTTGATACTTGTAACGAACTCCTTTTCAACAATGACCTCATATGAAAATCAGACAAAAAAAGCTATAACAAATAAATTCGTCCAAGAATTCATCGCTGACCTAATCAAGCGGGAGCTCGAAATTTACTTAATCGAGAATCAGCCAATCGCTGAAAGAATTGTAGATCAGATTTTGATCAATAAACGCAGTCGAGAAAAAGCTGAAAAAACAAGATTGAATTTGAAAAAAACACTAAGTGAAAAAATTGATATTAAAAACCGCGTTAAGAAGTTTGTAGATTGTAGAACCAAAGATGTTGAGCAACGTGAAATCTACATTGTGGAAGGGGACTCGGCACTTGGTGCATGTAAGCTTGCACGTGATGCTAGTTTCCAGGCCCTAATGCCAGTTCGTGGTAAAATCCTAAACTGTCTTAAAGCAGACTATGCGAAGATTTTCGCAAGTGATATCATTGTAGATCTTATTAAGGTTCTTGGATGTGGTGTTGAAATCCAAACCAAACATAGCAAAGATATGGACACTTTCAGCTTAGCAAAACTAAACTGGGACAAAGTAATAATCTGTACCGATGCCGATGTTGATGGTTTTCAGATTCGAACACTCATATTAACAATGTTATATAGACTTATGCCAACATTAATCCAAGAAGGTAAAGTTTTTATTGCAGAATCACCGCTATATGAAATCACTTCTAAGAAGAAAACTTACTTTGCTTATAATGAAGTGGAGAAGACTCAAATAATTAAGAAATTAAAGGCTAGTCCATATACACTTCAAAGATCTAAGGGACTTGGTGAGAATGAGCCCGAGATGATGTGGCAAACAACAATGAGCCCTGATTCAAGAAGACTTATTCAAGTTATGCCAGATGATCTTGATCATACACAGAAAACATTTGACGTTCTGCTGGGTGACGACCTAGATGGTCGAAAGAAATTTATTGCAACACACGGTCATGAATATCTAGAACTACTAGATTTGAACTAAGGGGTGCACATGTCGAACTCACAACCAATGGGCATAACGGAAACGCTTGAACAGAATTATATGCCATACGCAATGAGTGTTATTCTGTCACGTGCAATTCCGGAAATTGATGGCTTTAAGCCATCACATAGAAAATTGCTCTATACAATGTATAAAATGAAATTACTTTCAGGGTCAAGAACAAAGTCAGCTAACGTTGTTGGTCAGACCATGAAACTTAATCCTCATGGTGATCAAGCTATATACGCAACTCTTGTAAGACTGACAAGAGGTCACGATGCTTTGATTCATCCATATATCGATTCAAAGGGGAACTTTGGTAAAACAACATCGCGTGATATGGCATATGCAGCATCGCGTTATACTGAGGTTAAACTTGATAAAATTGCAGGAGAACTTTTCAAAGATATTGATAAGAACACTGTAGATTTCGTTGATAACTATGACGGTCAAATGCAGGAGCCACTGCTTTTACCAACAACCTTCCCAAATATTCTTGTAAACGCTAATAAAGGTATTGCTGTTGGTATGGCGAGTAACTTTTGCTCATTCAACTTGAAGGAAGTTTGTGATGCTACGATTGCATACATGAAGAATCCTGAAGTTGATATGCTGAAGTATCTTAAAGCGCCAGATATGTCAACTGGTGGACAACTTCTATATAATAGAAGTAAACTCACTAAGATTTACGATACAGGCCTTGGTTCATTTAAAATTCGTGGTAAGTATGAATATATTAAAAAGGATAACTGTATTGAGATTACAGAGATCCCTTACACTGCAACAGTAGAGCAGATCATAGATAAAATCATCGATATGGTTAAGTCGGGAAAAATCCGTGAGATTAACGATATTAGAGATGAGACAGACCTTGGTGGCCTTAAGATTGCTATTGATCTAAAACGGGGCGTAGATGCTGATAAGCTCATGGCGAAGCTTTATCGGTATACACCACTAGAAGATAGCTTTTCGTGTAACTTTAACTTGCTCGTTAATGGTATGCCGAAAGTTCTTGGGGTTAAAGGCATCCTTAAAGCTTGGCTTGAGTTTAGAATTGACTGTATTAAACGCCAATTAACTTTTGATATTGCCAAATTAGATCAAAGACTGCATTTACTGCGTGGTCTTGAAAAGGTTATTTTAGATATCGACAAGGCTATTTCCATTATTCGCGAAACAGAAGAGGAAAAGCTTGTTGTACCTAATCTAATGGATTACTTTAAAATAGATGAAATCCAAGCAGATTATGTAGCAGATATTAAACTGAGAAATATCAATAAGGAATATATCTTAAAGCGAACGAGCGAGATTTCAGCACTAGAGTCAGAACGAGAGGGACTTCTTGCTATGCTTTCTGATGATGTAAAAATCAAGGGAAGAATAAAGGATGAGCTAAAAAAAAGTTTCCAAAACGTATGGAAAGCCAAGAAAGACACGAATCATTGATCCAGATGATGCACTACATCATGATGATGAAGTAATGATTCCTGATTACAATTTAAGAGTCTTTTTTACGGATCATAATTACTTCAAGAAAATTTCACTAGCATCTCTTCGTGCAGGATCCAATCATAAACTTAAGGATGATGACATCATTGTTCAGGAGATTGAGGGTAACAATAAGGATGAAATGTTGTTCTTCTCGAATAAACATAATGTCTATAAGATGAAGCTTCATGAAATAGCTGATCATAAAGCAAGCAGTCTAGGGGTATACCTGCCTAATATTCTTGGAATGGAGGAAGGCGAATTAATCCAGTATGTTGTTTTGGCGAATGACTATGAAGGGCACATGGTCTATATCTTTGATAACGGTAAGGTTTCAAAAGTGCCGCTTAAAAGCTATGAAACAAAGACAAATCGTAAAAAGCTTGTGAAGGCATACTCAGACTTTGGTGCTTTGGTAAGAATGTTCTATATAAGAGAAGAAATGAAGTGTGTGCTGGTGAGATACAATTCTCCAGATGAGTATAGGCTGATTACTCTTCCTACAGAACTCATTCCAGAAAAGGCGACTAAAAATACCAGAGGTGTTCAGGCTGTTAGATTAAAGAAAGGCAGTACCGTTATTGCCTGTTACATGACAGATGAACTTGAGATTAATGATCTTGATAGATTCCGAATACAAAAAGTACCGATGTCAGGCAAAGAAGTAGATATGATAGAACGATCTTACTTACTTGAACTTGTCGATAAGAAATAAACAAAATCAGCGTGTTATGTATGTGACTCTTAGAGTTATTATATAACACGCTCTTTAATATTCTTTTATAGCAAAGTTTGCATTAAATGAAGGAATTACCGAAAGAATATAGAATCTAATTATTGTAAGACGGTAATAAGAGTGTTGGAGGTGATTATATGTATCGTAATGATTCAAAAAGTATCAAGCAGTTTATACGAATTGCATTGATACTCATGTCAATAACGATAATACTAAAAGTGTACTACGAATTAAAGCTGTTGGATCTTCTTGTAGGAATCTTCAAACTTGAGAAGGATAAAAAGGATATTGCGAGCGTATCGCAAAAGTCGTTGATGTATATTGTAAGAAAAGATACATCGGATGATGTCTTCTTTGAGAAAATGCAGGAAATGGGTTGGACATTTGTTCAAGCTTATGGCCGCGGCTATCTATTTGAGAGAAACGGTGAAGAAGTCCTTGCAACAAAGCGTCATCACTTTAAGTATGCAATCTATGAAATTCAGAACAAGGATTACTTCCTGTCCCGTGTAGATGAGCTGGCCTAGTATTTACTGGAAAAGTAAATAGAGACACTGCGGAATCTAAATAATCTAAAATTATAGGTGAATAATGAATGAACTGGGTATGTAACAACAGCCCGGTTCTTTTTTTTGCTTGTTTTGGCGGTGATATTTCCAGTGACTCTTCGTTGCAATATTGTTTGCCCATTGGTCGCGTACGGAAGTACGCTCGTAATCGACAAACAACATTGCGCCTCGATTCACAGAAAATCGCTTTGCCAAAATGGGGAAGTGATGGTGGAATGATTCTCCATTAATAAGTTTCCGACTGCAATATCATGTCCTTTTGGTAGGTCGGATTTTAAAGAATGGGCTTGCTAGCGCCTTGGAGAAAGGGCTAAAAAAGTATAGAAAACACCCCTTTAATGAAAGAAGAAAATGTCAGAAAAATTCAAACAGTTTTACTTTAATTTCACGTTAAAAAAAAGATGTATTTTGTGTTGACACTTGTATCGGTTAAGTGGTACTATTACTAAGTCGTCACGAGCTAATGCGAACGACTTGAGAGAGATCAAGCAAAGCTCGATGTTGAAAAAAAAGTTTTGAAAACTGCTTGACAACAACACGATGAAATGTTAAGATGATTGAGTCGCTAACAACAACAGCGAGTAACAAATAAGGAAATATTT
>JDSF01000141.1_pt1 | contig 52393 bp, 51 predicted proteins | sample 199441 | NCBI WGS metagenome assembly JDSF01 (sample SAMN02592751, study PRJNA231836) | bioreactor metagenome | isolation source: continuous culture bioreactor denitrification-DNRA | place: Germany: Bremen
GTGTGCTTGGTCTCCAGTCTCAGGTTGGTTCGTTAACGCCGGAATTGATGGAAGAGGTAAAAAAGGTTCGCAAAACCGGTTTTACCCTGGCACCAGAAGCTGGAAGTGAGCGCTTGCGTCAACTGATTAACAAGGGCATCAGTGCTGACGATCTGCTTGAATCGACGGCCAATGCTTATCGCAACGGCTGGCGTCTGATCAAGCTCTATTTCATGATGGGGCTGCCGAGCGAAAGGAAGAAGATCTTGAGGCGATTATTGATCTGGCCGCTCAGGTTAAACGCAGCGGCAAGGGAACGGGCGGCAATGATGTCAATGTTGCTGTTTCGACCTTTGTACCCAAGCCGCACAGTCCATTTCAATGGGAAGCCCAGATCGGTATTGAGCAGACATTAGAAAAACAAAAATTACTGCGTGATGGTCTGCGTCAGAAAAAACTAAGGTTCAAATACCACGAGGCAAATTTATCCTACCTTGAAGGGGTCTTTGCTCGAGGTGATCGGCGTCTTGCAGCGGTCTTGGAGCGGGCGGTTGAGCTCGGTTGTCGGTTTGATGGTTGGCGCGAACATTTTGATTTTGAAAAATGGCAACAGGCCTTCATTGATACTGGCATCGAGCCATCCTGGTATCTGCGTGAACGACGCGAAGACGAGATCCTCCCATGGGATCATATCGATTGCGGTCTTCCAAAGAGCTTTTTCATTGCAGAGCGTCAGAAAGCCTTTGCTTATCAACCAACGGCTGATTGTCGCACAGGAGCCTGTTATGCCTGTGGTGTCTGTGATTTTGACAAGCTTAAGATGCGCTTGACGGAACCTGAGCAGGTTAGATCCGATGCTGATGCTCCTGAGTCGGTGGCGCCCGAACGGGAAGAGCAACTGACTCGCATCCGTTTGACTGTGAGCAAACTCGGTCGAGCTCGGATGGTTGCTCACCTTGAATATCTCAAAATGTTCCAGCGTGCTGTCAGTCGAGCAAAGTTACCGATGCGGTTTTCACAAGGTTTTCACCCTGTCCCGAAGATTTCATATCTCGAAGCACTACCCATGGGTGTTTCCAGTGAAGCTGAATTGATTGATCTGGAATTGCTCTATCCTCTTTCAGTAGAACAGCTTGTTTCTGATCTTAATGTTCAACTTCCTGAAGGGTTCAAAATAACTGAAGGTATCGAACTCCCCTGGAAGTCACCATCTCCATCGGCATCCATCGCAACGAGTCAGTATCTGGTGACTTTGCCGGAGGATATTCCAGAAGATCTGGACGAACGCATCGCTTCATATTTGAATGCCGATGTTTTGATGCTCAAACGGGTTAAAAAAGGACGGGAAGAAGAACTCGATTTTGCCCCTAATCTGGTTGATTTGTTTGTGAAAGAAGGGCAATTGGGGATAGAGTTGAAAAAGGGGAGCCCACTGCTCGTTGCAGCACATTTACTTGGTCGCACCGTTGAAGAAATCCGCAGCTTAGGAGTGCATAAGTCAGGGATAAGCTTAAAAGACTGAGAAGTCCTCTCATTGATTTAATGACCACATAAAGTCGCTTATTTAATGATTGAAATGGTGATCTTTCCATTGTCGAAACATGAAAGGTCGTGAAGCGACGAACAACAAGTTTCAGTTTTATTTTTATACATATATAGGAATCAGGAGAAACGTATGACGAAGGAGTTGGTTATCTCTACCACCTCCCACGAGACCCGTGTTGCTCTGCTTGAAGGGGGCCACATTGCCGAGCTCTATATTGAGCGTGACCGGGAACGGGGGATTGTAGGGAATATTTACAAGGGTAAAGTCATCAGGGTTTTGCCCGGCATGCAAGCGGCATTTGTCGATATCGGTTTGGAAAAGCGGCTTTTCTTTACGTGGCTGATGTCCATGACGAAATGGAAAAAGTCGAAAGAAAGATCGAAGGGGAAGAGGATGTTGATGCTCAGGAAGAAGGGGCAGGACTGACTCAACTCCCACCGATTGAAGAATTACTGAACGAAGGGCAGGAGTTGCTGGTTCAGATATCCAAAGAACCGATCGGTACTAAGGGAGCGCGGATTACGTCACACATCTCGTTGCCGGGACGCCATCTGGTCTATATGCCGACAGTTGATCATGTCGGTATTTCACGTCGAATAGAATGTGAAGAAGAGCGCGAACGTCTACGCCAGATCGTAGAATCGATGCGCACACCTGAAACCGGGTTTATTGTTCGCACTGTATCAGAAGGTAAAAGCGAAGATGATCTTCGTAACGACATGGAATTTTTGGTTGGACTCTGGGGCAATTTGAGCCGTGGACTGGATGAAATCAGCGCACCGAGTTTAATCCATTCTGACCTCGATGTGACCAGCAAGGTATTACGCGACATCCTGACCGAGGATGTCCGCCGAATCATTGTTGATAATGTTGAGGAATACAATAAAATTGTCCGTTTTCTAAGAACTTTCATGCCACGTTTAAACTATTGCATTGAACTATATGAAGACAACGAGCCGATCTTTGATGCCTATGGTCTCGAAGTTGAAATTTCACGAGCACTAGGGCGTAAGGTCTGGTTGAAGAGTGGTGGTTCAATTATTATCGAGCAAACAGAAGCCCTGACGGCTGTTGATGTTAATACCGGTCGTTATGTTGGCAAGCATAATCTCGAAGACACCATTCTCAAAACTAACCTGGAAGCCGTTAAGGAAATTGCCTTCCAGTTACGCTTGCGTAATATCGGTGGGCTGATCATCATCGATTTTATCGATATGGAAAAAGAAGCTCATCGCGAAAAAGTGCATGGAGCTTTTGAAGAAGCGCTGAAGGGCGACAAGAATAAAACCAATATTCTCAAAATTTCCGAACTTGGCTTGGTTGAAATGACCCGTAAGCGGGTGCGTGAAAGTATTGGGCGAACTTTATGCTCAGCCTGTCCTTATTGCGAAGGAAAAGGCTATGTCAAGGACAAGGTTACGATCATTTATGAAGTTCTGCGTGAACTTCATCGGGAAATGGCTGATTTGCCGGCTGGTCATATTACCTTGCTGGCTCACCCTGAAATTGCTGACCTGCTGGTTGACGAAGAACGTAGTGGTCTGGATGTGTTAGAACAGCGATTCGGACGAGCTGTGGCCATTAATTCACGCCCTAATTTTCATCGTGAACAATTTGAAATTGCTGTCGGTTAATAACCACATAGTTCAGATGATTTGACTTAAATGGGGACGATATTTTTCGTCCCCATTTTTATATGATCAGCCACCAAAATCGATGATGAAGAGTGTTCACTATGAATAAGCATGATAGAGCAGAGCTTAAAAAAATTATTCTGGGACAGCTGAGTGCTCTGGAACCGCGCAACGGTCCACAGCAACAGCTTAGATTTGAACGGCTGGAGACTGCTCTGAAGAGGGTTGATGCTGAAAACTTTGGTGCATGTTTCAGATGCGAAAAACCGATTGACATGGAAATTCTGCGGACGGTGCCAGAGAGAGTTATCTGTTCTGATTGTTTGGATGCCTGAGCAGATTCATTCTGATTGCAGACAAACATTCCCCCTCTCGTTCGATGTATTCATCATCAACAGTTACGATAATTATGGAGTGATGAATACTGTCTGCTGAAATACATTTTGAACAATAAACAGAAGGACAAAACTGATCAAACAGGCGAACAGCGGGGTGGTGACCCAACTACCAGCGATCCCAGCGACCGTGCCCCATCGAATATTGTGTTTACCCTTCAACAAACCCATCCCGACAACTGCTCCAACAATTGCCTGAGAACTGGAAACAGGAACAAGTGGCAACGTTGGTAGCCCCGCATCCATCAGAAGTTGTTCGAGCCTTTGAGACGCAAAGAGAAAGAGCACAACTGAATGTGCCCAGACAGCAACAAAAGCCATGACAGGTGAAAGTTTGAAAATACCGGTGCCGACTGTGTCCATGACCCGGCGTGAATAGGTGATGACTCCAACAGCAATTGCTAGACTGCCAATAAAGAAAAGCTGCTGAGCTGCGCTGACCTGAAAGGTTCCGAACAGACTGATATCGTGGAATGGAGCGACCGGAAGAAAAACCCCGACAACGTTGGCAATATTGTTCGCTCCGAGAGCAAAAGATCCGAAGATCCCGGTCAGCACTAGTGCATAGCGGGTTAATTCATCAAGTTTGAACATGTGGATCTTGAACTTGAGAATATAGTAAGTCACAATTTTGTAAGACAGAACTGCAATAATAGCAGACAGAATTGGGCACGCGATCCAGGTTATGACGATCTTGGTCAGAGCACTGCTATCGGTAGGCGATCCGGAAAAAAGGTTCCAGCCAATGATTGCCCCAACGATCGCTTGAGAGGTTGAAACCGGATAACGGGCCATGGTCATCAGGTAGACGCTCATCGCTGCGGCAAAAGCGACAACAAAGGCTCCGGCAACAGCATTGACCGCTCCCAGCTTACCCAACGTATGGGTTGCTCCTGCTCCACTGAATACCGCACCAAGTATAATGAAGATACTGCACAGAATCGCAGCTGTGCGGAACTTGAGCATCCGTGAACCGACGGCAGTGCCGAAGACGTTAGACGCATCATTGGCTCCCAATGACCAGCCGAGAAAAATACCGCTTGAAAGGAAAAACAGAAACATCAGTTAATCCCTATAGTGAGCGTTTAATGACAAAGATGGCGAGACGGTCAGCTAAATCTTCGGCCTGATCTGCGATGTTGTCGGTGTGTTTGATGATCCCTCTGAGCTGCATTTTTTCAGCCAGACTATGCTCATCACTGCTGAAGATCGCTTTTTGAAGTCGCGTGGAAGCCTTGTCCGATTCTGTCTCCCAGAAAGCGACCTTGTGCATATGATCGGCGACCTGAGAGATATCCTTGAAATAAGCGCGCAGTGACAGAGTCATCGACTCGACAGTTAAAACAGCACAATTGTTAAGAGCCTTGAGATCATCACGGTAGGCTGCCGGAATCACTGGCCGCTCATTTTCAATCCGAAACATGACCCCTTTAAACTGTCCCAAAAGGGCATCCATCCGCTCAATCAGTTCCAGAACATCACCGCGTGATTCCGGGATCAGGGTTTTACGATAAAGAAGATCCTCGATTGAACGGCGCAAGGTATCGGCCTCTTTTTCTGTCTCGACCATATGTTCCAGATGTTGTTCAAAGTTATCGATTTTGTCCGCCAGGTAAGCATTCATGCCCTGAACGAAAATCAATCCGGACTCACTTGCAAGGTCGAGAAAATTATCGATCTCTTTTTCAATGCCGGTGCGGTTTTTGAAGATACTGATAAATGCCATCTGGATATCCTGTCTGATTTCGGGGGCATACAAAGCTGATACGGGGGCGATAATATTGGATCGATCCTGTATCGAGCGGTTTGTTCTGTTGTCTGTTCTCGTTGGCGTTGTTGTTTATGAAACTGTTAGATCTGTAGAGCAAGAAGTAGACATATTATAAATAATAACGCCATAGATTAAATTTGCTTGAAACAATTGAATTAATCCTCGGTTCATAGTCTGGGATTGTCCCCTGGAGACGCCCGAGACCTATGCCTTGAGAAAAATCTCGATCTTATTGTAGCTCGGCTTCCTTTGATTGAGAATCGGGGTATGGGTCGACATGGCCAGGTTGTCTCCCGACTCGAAATCGTCTGATTTGGTGATATAGGACTCGAGTCGATCATGCTGAGCCGCCTCTTTACTGGTACAGTGAACAGCATTTACCCCCCAGATGAAATTCAAGGATTTGAGAGTGAAGTCGTTTTCCGACAGAGCATAGATATCGTGTGCTGATCTGCGGGTCGAAAGGTAGCGGGCGGTCAGGCCGCTCACAGTGTAGCAGACGATCGCCTTGCTCTTGAAGTTGTCGGCCAGTACGCAGGTGGCATAGGCCATGAATTTCCCGGATTGGGTTCCCTGTCTCGGGGCAAATGGGGTAGCGTGGGTTTCCTGGTAATACTCTTTGCAATCTGCCGCAATCTGACGAATTGTTTTCACCACCTCAACCGGATTCGCGCCGATTGCTGTTTCCTCTGAGAGCATGACACAGTCTGCCCCTTCCAGTATGGCATTTGCCACGTCGGAGGTTTCCGCCCTGGTTGGGATGACGTTGTTCACCATCGATAGCAGCATCTGGGTTGCGACTATGGCAGGCTTCTGGGCATGGCGACAGGCTTTGATGATCTTCTTCTGGATGATCGGGACCTGAGATAAAGGACATTCCAGACCGAGATCCCCGCGCGCGACCATCAGACCGTCTGCCCTGGCCAGGATTTCATCTAAGTTATCAACGGCATTCTGTCGCTCAATCTTGGCGATTACCGGTACCCGGCGGCCACAACTCTCCATTTCCTCAATCAGATCGTCGACATCCTGTCCCGTTTGTACGAAGGAGAGTGCGAAGGCATCGATACCGCACTCAAGAGCCTCACGTACATCCTTGCGGTCTTTGTCGGTCAGTGCGGCAACGGAGATGGGCTTGCCGGGAAAGGTGATTCCCTTATTTGAAGTGATCACTCCAGTGTTGAGTGATTCAAGTTCGAACAACTGATCTTGGCTAAGCACCTGCGTAACCCGGAAGCGGAGCAGTCCGTCTGCCAGGGTCACCAGCATTCCTTCTTTGAGCCCTTCAAGGTAGGTTGAGTATGCGAAAGGTAGAAAGTAGGTTCCTTCCTCGTCGATTTTGTTGCTCTGCTCAGGGAGGCCGAGTAAGACCCGTTCCCCCTTAGTGATGTTTTTGGGCGAACCGGAAATTTCGCCGATACGGATCTTTGGACCGCACAGGTCTCCCATAGCGGTGAGTGGAATGGCGAGATCCTGCTCAAGTTGTCTAATGATCCGTAGCGCCGGAACGAATGCCTCGGCATCGGCGTGGGAAAAGTTCAAACGGAACACCCGGACTCCCTGTTCGATCATGGAGCGCATCAGCACTGGATCGGTTGAGGCGGGACCTAGCGTGGCTATTATTTTGGTTTTCATCAGGTCATCCTTTATTGACTGATACAGCTTTATCTTCAAGGGTCAATATGAATCTATAGGTTTATTCATCAAACGTTATAAAGCCTCAAGGCGCTGAATTTCTGAAATCAGCTTTTCAGATTCATAGGCGATGTTTCTTGAGATCGAAAAAAGGAAATCGGCATAGAGACCTGCTTTCATCTTTTCGGAAACCTGTTCAATTTCAGCCTTTCTGAGTTTGTACAGAGTGGTTTCTCCCTGGGCCACGTAACGTGTTGTTATCGGCCCCAGGCCAAAGAAAGAGGGTTTTCCGAAATAGATACCGGGAGAATATTTTGCAAGCACCTTGTAGGACGTCCTGCCATTATAGAGTCTGCGTTCAACACAGCCTTTTTTGACCATATAAATGGATGTGCCGCTGTCACCCTCGCTGAGAACCACCTCCTTGTTATTGTATCTTTTTTTTACAGCGATCTCTTTCAGCAGACTGATTCCGGTTGTGTCGATTGTTGTACAAAGCTCGTTATTTTCAAACTCAACCGAGTAGGCAATATCCCGTTTACTCTCAATGTCGATATTCTGGCTTTTTAAAATTTGATCTTCAGCATATTCAAGAGCCCTTACCGTCGATTTGAAAATGATGATATGACTCCATTCCTTGTTTCTTTCGATAGAAGCAAATGCTTTTTTCGCTTTTTTCCCGAAACCAAGACGCTTGTGCAGATGGGTGAAAACGATTTCAGTTCCGTTTTTTCTCGCCATTTCCACCATCTGCATGAGGATGACCATCCCACTCATATCAATAGATGAAACTCGACGAAAGTGGAGGATAATCACCTGTCTCCCCTGAGCTTCTTCCATGATTCTGGTGTACAGCTGGTCTGTCCTGGCGAAATAAAGGCTGCCCTGAAGTTCGATCAATAGTGCCTTGTCTCCATGTCCTTTTAGAATTTGACCGTGCTGTTCGCTCCATCTTCGGGGGGAGGGGTATTCAGTGATATTCGTTTGGCGTCTTATGAGGGATCTTTGCATATTTCTGCTGATGAAAGTTATGATGGCAAAGATCATTCCGAGGGCAACCGCCTTTGTGACATCAAAGAAAAGTGTCACCACAATCACCATTATGGCATTGATGGCATCAAGCCGCGTGTATCTGCCTGTAAACCAGAGCAGAATATTGGGGTTGATCATTTTCAGGCCGATATAAATTATAACTCCCGAAAGTGCTGAAAGCGGTAAGAAAGCTCCTACTTCGCGCCCGAATATTGATATCAGAATAAGGATCAGAGCAGCAAAAACCGGACTCCAGCGCCTTCCTCCTGCCATTGTACAGGCCAGAGTTGACCCTTTTGTTCCCCCTCCTCCAACTCCGCCTACGATGCCGATAAGCATTTGCGCAATGCCCTGGGCGACAAGTTCTTTTTTGGCGTTGTGGCGCATGAAAGTCTGTGTATCTGCGACCAGTGCTGTCAGCAGACAGTCGATCATAACCAGAACCGTCAGGGCCAAGGCTGAGACAATAATCAATTGCCAAGGAAGTTGAAAAAGGTGGAGACCATCAAATCTGTGGAAGATCGTTTCTACGTTAATAACGGGAAGGGTTCCGATGACCCAATTGGGATCAACCCGGCTTGACGTCGAAAATGTCAACATCGCATATGTCGCGATTCCACCCAGCAAACCCATGAGGATTGAAGGGAGTTTAGGCGCACAGGCTTTAAAAATGTAAATAATGGCAAAGGTGACAATCGCGACAATAAGAGGAATATAACGACTCCAACCGTCGATTGTTTCAACCGGAATGATCTGCTTGAATTGCGATTTGATCATCAAAATCCCGATAGCGGTTATCATGCTCGCCACGACCGGGTAGGGAATTATCTTTATGACTTCTCCACCTTTCAAGAGACCGAAAGTAATCTGAAATAGTCCGGTGAAAAAGAGCACGGCTCCTAAAATGACAAGAACTTCCATATGCGAATAATCAGGCGACAGCTTAACGACCAGGCCGGCAAGAAGCATTGTGACCGGGCCATTAGGCGCGCTTATCATTCCCGTTGTCGCCCCCATAATACCGGATGAAAGGAGTAGAATCGTCGCACCGATCAACCCGGCCATGGCACCAGATGAAGCATCAAGTCCTATAGAGGTAAATAGGAGTACGCTCAAACCGATGGTTTGTGGCAAGACAGCGATAGCGCCAGCTAAACCGCCGAAAAAATCAGCATAGAAAGTTGAAGAGTTGTCACGCACAGAGTTTTACCTTTTCTAAATCTGTTTTTAACTGTCGATCTTAAGTCTGTTTCAATAGCAGTACAGGTTGTGGAATCAGGGGTCGCTCCACATATTGTCGCAGCGAATTTCTATGGGATCAGGTCACTAGATCAGCTGGTTTATGTGGTCAACCTGACTTTGAGCTTGTTGAAATTAGGTGCGATGGTTCGTCCGCACCACTCACTTCAAAGCATGTCAATTAAATGGGTGAAGTTCAGGGGCGACTCATAGTCACCCCTGAACAATTTACCCGGACGTTCTCCGCTAATGAGGAGTTGTTCAGTCCGTTGCCTTCTTCTGCTGGCGCTGCTGTTTGTAGATCTGATAGATCGGTGGTGCGAGGAGTAAAAATATGACAAACCACAATGCCAGAGCTTGTGGGCGATTGAAGAAAATGGCATAGCTTCCGCGACTCATGATCAGCGCCTGGGCAAAGCCTGTCTCAGCAATTGGGCCAAGAATAAGACCGAGGATTAGGGCTCCAAGTGAGAACCCACATTTCTGCAGGATGATAGCTGTAAATCCGCAGAGCAAAGCAATGAATATGTCAAGAATGCTGTTGTTCATGGCGTAAGAGCCGAGCACTGAAAAGAGGCAAACGACCGGAATGAGCAGTCCAGTTGGAGTCAGGGATATTCTGGCAAAATAGGGAGCCATAAATAAACCCAGTGCCAGGAAAACGACGTTGGCGACAAACAGGGACAGGATAAATGCATAAGTCATGACGCCATATTTGGTGAACAATTCTGGTCCAGGAATCAATCCATGAACCAAGAGTCCACCAAGTAAGGCTGCAGCAACACTGTTTCCTGGAATGCCCAGAGTCAAGGTTGGGATCAGCGACCCACCAACACAGCCATTATTTCCTGCTTCTGCAGCAGCAATTCCTTCTGGGTTGCCTTTGCCGAACAACTGTTTATTTTTAGATCTGCGGCGGGCGATATTATAAGACATAAAAGCGGCAATTGTTGCCCCTTCACCAGGCAAAATACCGACGATGGTTCCGACGATAGATCCTAAGGTAATCGGCTTGTGAATCCCTTTAGGTAATGGTTCCCGTTTCAGTTCCTTGATGTGCGTGGTGTCGGAGACAATACTTTTGACCCCGGTCAGGTCGAGCATCTGGGAAATTGAAAACAACCCGATCAGCTGGCATGAAGGCCACACCGTCAAACAGGTCATGCAATCCCATGGTGTAACGCAGCATCCCTGACATGGGATCGGTTCCGACAACGGCCAGAATCAGGCCGATCAATCCAGAAATCAGTGCCTTTACCAGACGATTTTCATCATCTGCCATCGAAACAATTCCAGCAAGCCCAAGAATCGCTAGTAAGAAATATTCTGGTGGGCCAAACGTCAGGGCAAAAATAGCCAGAATTGGAGCAACAAGTAACAGCACCAGAGCGGAAAACATACCACCGGTGAAACTGGCAATAACCGAAACTTTAAGTGCTAGACCGCCATGCCCCTTCTGGGTCATGACATAACCTTCCAGTGCGGTTGCAACCGCAGCCGGAGTTCCTGGTGTTCTCAGCAGGATGGCTGGAATTGAGCCGCCATACATGGCACCACAATAAACTCCACCCATTAACAGAAGTCCAGTTAGGGGTTCGAGGGCAAAGGTGACTGGTATCAACAGGGCCACAGCCATTGTCGCCGTTAATCCAGGCATGCCGCCAACGATGACGCCAGAGGTTGTTCCGATGAAGACCGCCAGCAGCGAGACAGGCGTAAACAATGCTTGTAAGGCTTGTAGTAACATAAGCTAACGACCTTTAGTAAAAGAGAGAACCCTCAGGTAGGGGAACTTCAAGCAATTTTGCGAAAACAAGATAAACAAAGAGGAGAGTTCCGGTACTTGTCAAAGTGATCCGCAGTGGTTTTCTCTCGCCCAGAAGAACCATCCCCAGCGGGAGGTAAACAGCCGAAGTCAGGTAAAATCCGAATGTTGATAACAATGCTGAATAAACGATCAGCAGGATCAATAGGCCCCAGAAACGAACTGGTGCGACAGTGATATTGAGGTTTTCTTTCTTGACCTTCCCGCGCTGCTGAACCCAGAGAAAGAGTTCAAAAGTACAGAGCACTGCCAATGCAACACCTAGAAAGCGGACATACATGGCCGTTGAGCCTTGGACCGACTGCGGGTAACCTGCCGTACTGCGATAAAGCAGTACGGCAAGGACCAGATAGCCGATAAGAATTAACAGTTCAGCTAAACGTTTTGACATAATATCCTACCAGGGAGTCTTGTCGTAGAATGTTTGTGTTTCGGCCTGAAGATCGGTCAGGTACGCTTGGTAATCATCACCACTCATAGGCAGGCGGAACATAACGGACTTGTCACAGGCAGCTTGGAATTCTGGATCGTTGTTGACTTTTTGAACAAGGTCTTCAAGTTTGGCAAGGATCTTCTTATCGACCTTTGCCGGTGCGACAAATCCGCGAGTTGCCGTCATACTGACTGGGTAACCCTGCTCATTGGCAGTCTTGACGTCAGGGAGGATGTCGGAACGTTGATCATCGAGGATAGCAATAATCCGTGCTTTACCCGATTTGTGTTGAGCTTGGAGCTGTGACAGATTCATAATGCTGGCGTCAATATGTCCACCGAGAATCATTGCTTTCTGTTCGGTTGAACCTTTCGTTGGCATCAGGTTGAAGGAAACACCCGTCTGAAGTTCAAGTTTTTTTGCAGCAACAAAATCATCGGAACCGATTCCGTTAACAGCCGTTGTCAGGCTCTGTGCTTTTGCAGCCTTGATGAATTCATCCATGGACATGTAGGGGCTGTCAGCGGGCACAGCAACAATCAAAGGATCTTGCATTGAGTTGCCCAAAATACGGAAGCTGTCGAGAGTGTAGCGGGCACGCTTGGAAACGACGTGAGCAACCACTTGAGTAGTGAAGACCATACCGAAGGTGTAACCATTTGGTCTGGCGCTGGCAATCTCTTCAAAACCTTTTTGTCCGCCAGAACCACCAACGTTTTTAATGACAAAGTCAGCATCGGGCCAGAATTGTTTGGCTGATTTGATGAACAGGCGAGCTGTTGTGTCTGTAGAACCACCAGCTTTGGATGGAACAATCAGTTTGATCGGCTTTTCAGGATATGCAGCCATAGAAGAAAATGGAAAGATCAGGCAATAGCAATTGCCAGGACTAAAATTTTACGCATTTTTTGCCTCCAGTTGGTTGTAATTAAGTATTCTGCCAGTATTTAAAATATTGAGTTCGGTCAGTCGGTTACTTGGCAAAAGTAACAACGACAGACGACAATTTGTCATAGTCTTCATTGACGATATCTACCGTGTAACTGCCTTCCTTGATGATTTTCTTCTTGACCATGCGGCCATAGGACCAGGTTGTTGACCAGGCACCTTTCGCATCTGCTTTCGGGGCTGGTTTAAGGGCATCACTCAGGTCACTCTTAACGCCGTCACTTGAATTGAATACCAGAACGATATCGGTTCCAGGGGCAAAACCATTCCCGCTGAAATCAAGTTTTCCTTTTTTATCTAAGGTAAAAGGTCCGGCAGTCGAAATTGTGATGCTTGTTTTGTCCATTTCTGCATTTGTGGTAACACCCGCACAACCAACAACAAGCATTCCCACTACAAGAAAGACAATCGCGGCCAACAATCGTTTCATCCGTTCTCTCCTTTGTTTTCATCCAGAAGTTAAGGCAGTTCCTCTGCCATCTAAGGCTCTTTTGATAGAAAGAGCCGATCAATTCTTTTTTTAATATCAAACATTATGCCAACGATTAGAATTAAATCCTCTTTGTTTGAATTGGTCTGCTTGTCAGGTAAACATGACTGTTTTTTCAGGTGCTTGAGTGGACTTTGTGCTCTTGTTGCGTGACTCGGATGAATAGAAAGTATAGAGATGAAACGGGTCAAAATTGACCCGGACGTGGCGGTATTGACTCGTGATCTTCGGGGTGAGTGATATCTTTCTTTGCTGTTGTTATTGATTTAAATTGAATTTTTTCATCCGCAGATAGAGCTTTTTGCGCGGGATCTGTAGCTCTTCAGCGGTCATTGTAATGCGGCCTTGATTGCGTTTGAGGGCACCGATAATCAGTTGTTTTTCAAACATCTCAACCGATTGGTCCAGTCCCGCTTCAGCGGGAGCATCGTTCGATTCTGACTTGTTTTTTCCTGGCAGGTCAAGTGGTAGGTTAAGAAGAAGCTGCTGGGCGATATTCTTTAATTCGCGGATATTCCCGGGCCACGAGTAGTTTTTCAGTCTTTGGACTGTTTCAGTGTCGATTTCCACCAGAGGACACTTAAGGTCAATTGCAAGGCTGTTCATGAAATGTTTCAGTAGCAGTAAGGCATCACTCTCTCTTGTTCTGAGTGGAGGTATCTCGATACGGGCGACGTTGAGCCGGTAGAACAGATCTTCACGTAATCGACCTTGTTCAACTTCTGTATGAAGATCTGTCTTGGTTGCGGCAATGACGCGGAAATTGACTTTAATCGATTGATTGCTTCCAACCCGTTCGATGGTGCGTTCCTGTAATGTCCGCAGCAATTTAATCTGGATCGGTAGTGGCATCGACTCGATCTCGTCAAGGAAAAGCGTTCCGCCATCCGCATGCTCTATCTTCCCAATGCGCTTTTCTGCTGCACTGGTGAAAGCTCCTTTTTCATGCCCGAATAATTCACTTTCGACCAGTTGAGCAGGAATAGCCCCACAGTTCAGGGCAACGAAATTTTTCTTTTTACGCGCGCTGAAATCGTGAAGACAGTGTGCAGCAAGTTCTTTGCCTGATCCTGTTTCACCGATAAGCAGAACATCGACATCAACTGCAGCCAAGGTTGATATGGTCTGGCGTAGTTGTTCTGTTTTGGGTGAATTGCCGATCAGCCTGGTCTCAATTGTAGACGTCGCTTCCAGTCGTTTTTTTAAGGCTAGGTTTTCCAGGCTGAGGGCACGGGTTGTCATGGCACGCTTGGCGACATCGATGAGATATTCCGGTGGTGCCGGTTTTTCGAGAAAATCGTAAGCTCCGGCGCGAATTGCGTTGATCGCCATAGGAACATCACCATGACCGGTAAGCAAGATAACAGGAACCTCTGGAGCTTTTTTGTGGATTTCATCGAGCAATGACAGACCATCAATATCTGGCATTCTGACATCGGAGATGACAACACCTGGCCAATCAGGATTCAGAATCGGCAGTAATTCATGACCGGATTGGAAGGTTCTGACAGTGTAGCCTTCAAGCTCAAAGGTTTGGCGACAGGCCTCAAGGATTTCTATTTCATCGTCGACCAGATAGATTTCATCCTGTTGATTCATGCCGTTAACCCGTAGCTTTCTGAAGAAGAATGGTAAAAGTTGTTCCCTGTGGCGCTTGAGCTGAGGCTGTCAGTTGGCCACCGAAATCCTTAATAATATTGTATGAAATTGAAAGGCCGAGGCCAAGTCCCTTACCAACCTCTTTGGAGGTATAAAATGGATCGAAAATCACATCAATGAGGTCGGCGTTAATGCCGGGGCCACTATCTTTGATCTCCAGCCTGATTGTGTCGTTCTGCTCAACGGTGTTGATGTCAATGTGTCGATCCTGTTCAGGCATTTCGCTGACTGCGTCAATAGCATTGCCGATAATATTCACCAAAACCTGTTCAAGCGAATATCTTCTGCCTGTGCTTTAAGGGGCATGTTTTGACTATTGTTGCTAATCTGGATTTTGCTCTTCTCGATGGGAGTTGCCAGCAGGGTTAAGGCGCGCTCGATTGATATCGACACTGAAACAGGTGCCAGTTGATTGGTTGGCCTGCGGGCAAAGTTTTTCAAGTGATTGACAATTTTGGCCATTCTTCCTGTCAGTTCGCTTATTTTCCCCAGATTTTCCTCAGCCGTTTTTATGTCGCCACGTTCAATGAAGCGTTGAGCATTGTGACTATAGTGGCCGATTGCTGCCAGTGGTTGGTTGAGTTCGTGGGTGATTCCTGTCGACAATTGTCCTAAGGCAGCAAGCTTACCAGCTTGAACCAATTCATCTTGCACCCTTTTACGTTCTTTGACTTCTTGCCGCAACCTGAGATTGATCCGACTTAAGTGCTCTGTTTTCTGTCGAACTCGCTTTTGCAGTAGTTCATGGGCCATTTCTCTTTCTGTTGCATCATGAAGTGTCACAATCAAACGTTTCTGATTTCTCTGTTGTACAGGACGGATGGCGATATCAACGGGGAAATTGAGACCCTCATGGCATATCCCCTGAAACGTTGCTTTGCGTGAGCGATTCCTGCTGGCCGCGGCACTTTCCCGACAGATTGCGATCAATTTTGATCGGTCACGCGGGATGACGAGGGTTGTCAGGGGGTGACCGGTTATTGTTTTAGCCATGACATTGAACAGTTCAGCAGCCATAGAGTTGATAAACAGGATGCACCCTTCCCGATTGGTGATAATCAGTCCGGCGTTGGTATTGTCAATGATTGTTTGAGCGTGGGCATCTTCAACTGTCTGTGCTGTATCGCGAAAGACCTGCAGAGCTGATGTCATTCTACCGATTTCATCATCTTCAACGGGAGGCAGCTGATGCTTCAGGTCTCCTGTCGCAATAGCCTGCATACTGGTGCCAAGTTTATTCAGGCGTCTGACAATATTCCCCCTGACGTAGAACCACAGAACCGCTGCCGAGGTGAGCAGACTCAGAAGCCCCATAAACATCAGGATGCCACGCGTCTGAGTGAAGTTTTTGTTGGCTCTTGTGATCGCTGAAAAGGCACTTGACCTGGAATCGTTGACAATCTGTTCGATAATTTTACGCAGCTGAGCGACCAGTTCACGGTTTTCAGCCAGAATATTTTCACTGGAGATCGTTTCATTGATCATCTGCTTCTTGAGCTTGAAAACAGAAGCATCGTCCTCGGCCAGAGAAAATGTTTCCTTAAAGATCTGTCTTAAACTGACGGTCGTGGCCTGCTGAGGTAATTCATTAAGATTTGTGCGCAAAAGGGAGATTGCATCGGCGGAAAGAGTTTGTAGCTCTTCGATCTGCTCGATTCCTGCTGCTGTTGGGACTTGAAGAATCAAGCTGACCAACAGCACACCATTATCTCCAATCTTCTCAGCCGCTTCTTTTGCCAGCCGATTGGAACGCAAGCGCGAGACTGAAAATTTAACATTACTGTCGAGTGACGCACCAATCAGACGTTCAATTTCTGAGTCCAGATTATAAGCAAGGTCTTGATTCAGAGGGTCGATTTCATCAAGCAGATCAGCGTAGAGCCAGCGTAATCGTTCCGTGTGTTCTGTCATCCGTCGTTCAAGAGTAAGACGCTGCGTCACTGTTTTCTGCAAGGCCAGAAGGTTGTTTTTCATCTTCTGTAAAAGTTGGTTGATGTTTTTTCGGCGCTGATCAGATTCGATCTGCAGGGATTGGGTCTGGTCAGTAATTCGAAGTAACAGTTGTCTGAGGTCTTTACTGATGTTGTCTCGGGTTTGTTTGTCCGGGGCGGTCACAAGGCTCGGAGCCATCGCAGTGATTTGAGCGCCAATATCTGCAAATTCAGCCGCTTGGATGACTTCTGGCAAGTGTTTGGCCGTTATTGTTGTAAACAGATCGTTGGAATGCTCAAACAGAAAGATTGCAGCCAGGGCAGCAATGATTGTTATGCTGGAAATTGCACCAAATGCCAGGAGGAGTCGTGTCCATATGCCGAAATAGCGTAGTCGCATAATTAGTTTGGCATCGTTGATAGCGTCTGCTCAATATCATCAAGCTGTGCTTGGGCTTGCTGAAATTGTTGATTAATAAAACTGTCCCATGTTGCAACGACATCACGTTGCTGGTCGTAGGCGGTTTGACCGGAGGCATGTGAACTTAAAATGTTGTTCAGCTCTGGGGCAAGGCTCTGTTGTTTGGAAACGGGGATCTTACTGATGTTCAACAGGATGTTTGTTTTTAACCTTTTAAATGTTTCATCGTCTTTACCGACTTTTTTTTTCGAGGTCGATCAAGCGTTTCCAGATATGCCGACGTTCACGTAGATGAAAGGTAATTAACTGGTCGAATAACTTATTAACCAAGTGATAGCGTTGACGTGACAGGTTGATGTCGTAGGTTTGCAGTTCCTTACCATCAATCATCTGAAGTAATTTAATGACCTTGTCCTCTTGATTCAGAAGCAGGCTGCGGTCAATGGGAAGGCGGTTGATCTCTGGCCTTAGCAGGATCTGTTGCCCTGCGGGCGAGAGGATGAAATTGATAAATTGGTCTGCGATATCATGGTTGAGTGAATTGTTTAAGCCTGCAATCCCGGCAGGGACTGGAAATGCGGGTTTGCCATAGAGAAAGCCGATGTTCTTCTTATCTTTTGTCCGAGCGAGAAAATCGATGACCAGGCCGATGCCGAAACGATTACTTTCAATCCCCTCGGGCACTCCAAAGCTCCGTGCTGTAATGGTTGTGAAATTTCCGGAAATCCTCATCAGGTAGGCCCAACCTTTTTCCCATCCATACTTTTGCAGAATGTTTTCGACGATCAAGTGAGTTGTCCCTGATCGTGATGGTGTCGACATGGCAAGGTGGCCATAATAGTCTGGTTTCTTGAGATCTTCCCAGCTGTGTGGAATAGGGAGGTCTTCTTTTTTTAAATAACGTGAATTCCACATCCAGCCGATTCCTGAGACAGCAAAGCCGTAAAAAAAACCGTCAGGATCATTGATGTTCATATTGTCCAAAACAATCGTTGGTCCTTTTTGGATCTGCTGAGAGCGCCGGAGCATCTGTTTTGCTTTTAACAGGTCGAGAGCATCGACTGAAGATGACCAGAACAGATCAAACTGGCGGTCATTTCCGCGCATAATTTCATCGATTGCAGCGGTCGTTTTTTTATTGAGAATCGATACGGATATGTCAGGATGAAGGGACTCAAATCGCTCAATAAACGGGGTGTAAAAAAGAGGTGGAAATGAAGTGAGAATACGCAGTTGAGCTGCGGCTACAGGGGGAGGTGCGCAAGTGAAAATCATCGCCACAATGAAAACTGAAAAAAACTGTTTATATAAATGAAAGCTCAACATGATCTCCAGCGTTCTTGAACATTTTTTCATTATTATCCATTGTTGGGTGAGAGCGATAGCTTTTTTTTTTAATCTTCTGTGCTTGAGGCCACTGGTTCATCAGGTTTCCAATTGTAATAAAATAATCGAGTGGAAATTTTTCTGTCCTTTGATACTATTGGTTTCAGAGGGGCAGGCTTGTGATTTTGCTTTCTGGAGGAGTTTATGGCACGTAAACCCCGGTTGCATTTCCCTGGTGCTGTATATCATGTCACCTTGCATGGTAACGGTGATCGACACGTTTTCATCGACAGTATTGATCGAACTCGCTTTTTGCTCCTGCTTCAAGAGGGGATCGAAAAGTTTGGCCATAAAATTCATGCCTATAATCTGATGCCGACCTATTTACAGTTGGTCATCGAGGTGGACGAAATTCCTCTTGCTAAAATCATGCAGCAGCTGGGTTTTCGTTACACTCGTTGGTTTAATGACTGGCATACTCAAGCTGGCCACCTGTTTCAAGGGCGCTACAAAGCAATTCTGATTAATCCCGAAAATTATCTGCTTGATCTTATCACAGAGGTTCATCTGTCGGCTGTCAGGGCTGGGTTAGAAAGCGACCCCATGCGTTATCCTTGGAGCAGCCATCGTGCATACTGTGGTCGTGAAAATGTTCTCTGGTTGACGACCGATCGAACCTTTCTCCAGATCGAAGAGAGTGGTATCCGGGCGATGATGAAATTTCATTCGCTGGTGAATGAAAGTGCCAGTTGTGAAGCTCAGATAGATTTTAGTCGTGGAAGTGAAGGGGAACCAAGGATTCTTGGCGACGAAGACTTTATCCGTGGAGTGATGAAGCTGTCGCGTCAACGCTACCAGCCTCGAATTAACCCCGAGCGATTGCTGCGCATTGTTCTTGATCGCTATAAGCTTACAGAGCAAGAACTTGCGGCTCCGGGGAAGAATCGTCTTTGTGCTGAAGCTCGTGCCTACCTGGCCTGGCTCTATATCGAGACCGGTTGCGCGACCTTGACCGCTTTGGGGGACCGTTTAGGAAGAGACGTCTCATCGTTGAGTTCAGCAGTCAGACGGTTGCAGATTAAGGCCAAAACGGATGAAAGCATAGGCGATAAATTTCAGAAAATGATGAATCGGGTGAGGCGCTGATTATTCACTCAACTTAGTTGTGGCGCTCGATTTTTATTTTACCCTTACGAGCCGTCTGGGCGACCAGCGGCTCTTTTTTTGTGCTCATAGGACGGAAATCGATCAGAACCATGCCGCTGAAACGATTCTTTTTATAGATTTCGACCCGGTAGATTTTTCCCGCTTTATCAACGGAATACTTTTGCTTGAGTTGATTTTTTGAAATCGTCGTGCGCCCATCATCGGGCTGCCCAGATTTGGCAAATCCGACAACATTGGTTCGATATCCACTGAGAGTATTGATTTTAAATTTATCAGAAACAGGAATGATGGTTCCGAAAGGAACCTGCTGTTCTTGTCCATCTATTGTGATTCCAATATCTGAAATGGTTCGGTCAACTGGGTGAAATCTCGGTTTGAGTAATGCCAACCGATTGTTGCCGTAATGAATACGATAACGCTCACCTTCTGGCTGCAAAGAAATAAGTGGATTATCGGTAGAAAATGACGGTTTTGCACTTTGGGGTAGGGGGAAGTTATTCAGGTTCGGGCGCATATTATTTAATTCCAGCTGGATGCGGCCGGAAGCAAGCGAAATTCTGGCATCATCGCGGATGACCTGCCTGACCCCTTCGGGGGTGAGGGGGAAATCACGACTGAAGTCGATCTTCATCTGGCGCATAAAACTTTCCAGCGCCAGAAGGTGGTAATAGGTGCGCATATTAACAGGCTGTTTTTTACTTGCTTCGATGGCTATGGCTGGTTTGTTGTTGCGAATGGCAAAGAAAGAGAGTGATTTACGCGCCGGAATGTCCTCTGCAGCGTTGTTTGTATCAACATTTTTGAGCTTAAAGGAATAGTTCTTTGATGGAATTTCTTTGTTGATTTCAGCGATTGCGCGGGTCGTGAGTTTCTGCAGGTCTCCGAAAGGTGCCTGCGCTATCTTTTCTTGATCAATAACGCAACTCTGACCCCAGCGTTGCGGGTTCCGCTGGCTGTCGATTCGATGTGGATGGTAAAAACCACTACCATCGTGCAGATTCAGAACCAGATCGATCTGGGGATTGGTGATGATCTCCTTGATTGCGCTGACTTCATCGTAGTAGGAATCACTTTTTGCCAAAGAGGCAAATTTCAGATTCATCTTGCCCCGTTGCCTTTTAATGATGGCAGCCACATTCAGATTCGGGACAATCCACAGATGACCACGTTGGATCTGATAATGGGTTATCAGAGTCGCCGCAGCATGGAACCCACCTGGTTCATCCCCATCAATCCCACCGATAACCAATAGAGTCGGTCCGGAACGCTCCCCAGACTGACGGTAGAAATCAAAGTCAGAAGCCAGTAATGGGCAGGTCAATATGATGAAAAATATGGTGGTAAAAAGTACTTTCATAATCACCAGAAAAAAGCAGTAAAGAGATAGATGCCCGAAAAATCAGAATAGTGAATGTTGCAGTGAAGTGTAAAGAATTTTAATGATTGTGAGAAGGTAAATATGGCTTAGGCTATTATCCGGTAATTTACGGATTATATCCGTGTCAACCCAACAGGGAGGAGTGAGCTACGTGATCGGCCTGTTCTTCAAATATAGAAAAAGCGTTATGGCTCTATGCCGATTGCCCTTCTTTTCCGCGAATCTATGCGTGAATTTATAATTTCAACAGCTTAGGCATTGTGCCTGAATTGCTTGAGTGGTAAATTTAATAATTATTTTGAAACACTGTTTATGTTGATGCCTTTATTTGAATTTAATGCAGGAGTGTGGCTATGGAAATCGAGCGAGGAGTGGGCAAAATTGCTAAATGTCTGCGGGTGATGCTTTATCACAAGCCGGGACATCTGGCTAAGGTCACATCAGTTATTGCTGAAATGAAGGCGAGTATCGGTGATATTAGGCTGGTGCGGGTTGGGCGGACTCACAATACGCGGGAAATTGTTGTCTTTGTTGCTTCGGAAGATCAGCTGGAAGAGTTAGTTGATGCGCTGTCCAATTTGAGCGGGATCATTGTCGAAGAGTCATTGATCTTGTTCATCAGGTGCATGAAGGCGGCAAAATTGCGACAAAAAGCCGTGTCTCCATAAAAACAATTGCTGATGTGCGTAAAATTTATACGCCGGGTGTTGCTGCAGTATGTAAGGATATTGAAGCGAAGCGGGATCTGGCATTCAAATATACCGCCATCCCCAATCAGGTTGCGATTGTCACCAATGGTACGGCCATTCTTGGTCTGGGTGATATTGGTGCTGTTGCCGGGATGCCGGTGATGGAAGGTAAGGCCGCACTGTTTGATCATCTGGTCGGAGTCAGTGGGGTTCCAATCCTGATCCAAAATCACGATCCTCAGGTGATTATAGAGACAGTGCGTAACATTGCACCGACATTCGGGGCGATTAAGCTGGAAGATATTAAGGCGCCAGAGTGTTTTGAGATCGAGGATGTCCTCGACCGTGAGTTGAATATCCCGGTTATGCATGATGATCAGCATGGGACTGCGGTGGTTGTGCTGGCGGCTTTGTTGAACGCAACCCGATTTTCAGGGGTGATGTTACGCAAATCGGTGATTGGAGTGATTGGGCTTGGAGCCGCTGGTATGGGGATCAGTAAGTTACTGATGTCATACGGTGTCAAGCGCGTGATCGGGACCGATTTGTGTGCTGACGCCTGTGAGCGACTGAATGCCGCTGGCGGCAAGTCATGTTCTTTAGACGATGTCATGAAAAACAGTAATATCGTCATCGCCACAACGGGTTGCCCGGGGTTGATAACGCCTGATATGGTTCGGCAGGGGTCCGTTATCCTGGCGCTGTCTAATCCTAATCCTGAGATCGAGCCAGAGTTAGCTATGAGCTATGGCGCCTCATTTGCTGCAGACGGTAAGAGTGTCAATAACGCTCTCGGGTTTCCGGGGATCTTCCGCGGTGCTCTCAATGTTCGGGCGACTCAAATCAACAATAAAATGAAAATTGCTGCTGCTCAAACCATTGCTCGTTATGCAGAAGAGACAGAGCTTGTCCCGTCCTTGTTGCACCCTGATGTTCATGGGGCTGTGACGGCTGCCGTTGAACGTGCCGCTCTTGAGTCTGGTGTGATTAGACCCTGGGATTGATTTTTCTTGTTTTCTGAGGGGGGAGGCTTTGTTCCTGATTTCGTCTTCTTTCACGTTAAAAATCAACCACTTTGTTGACGACATATGGTCTGGTTATCCCCGGAATTTGCTTGACACTATCATCTTTGCCCGTTATAGTCCGCGGTTGCAGCGCAATTCCTGCGTCTGCAAGTGTTCATTTTAGTATAGGAGAATGACAACATGTATGCGGTGATCAAGACCGGAGGCAAACAGTACAAAGTTTCCGAAGGCGACCTTGTTAAGGTCGAAATGCTTGACGGTGCGGTGGGTGATACCATCGAACTCGATCAAGTCCTCATGGTCGGTGGCGCAGAGGTTAAACTCGGAACACCTCTCGTACCAGGTGCTAAAGTTAAAGCACAGATCGTTGCTCAGGAAAAAGACAAGAAGGTTGTTGTCTTTAAATCCAAGCGACGCCAAGGGTATCGTAAAAAATACGGCCACCGTCAACCCATTACCCGACTTAAAGTCGCGGCAATCGAAGCTTAAGGAGGCGATCTAATGGCTCATAAGAAAGCTGCCGGTAGTTCCAGAAACGGTCGTGATAGTGCCGGTAAACGACTGGGTGTTAAACGTTTTGGTGGTCAGAACGTAACTGCAGGATCAATTTTGGTTCGTCAACGTGGAACCACTTTTCATCCTGGCGACAACGTTGGTTGCGGTAAAGATTATACTCTTTTCGCACTGGTCGACGGTGTTGTTAAGTTTGAGACCAAAGCCAAAGGCCGCAAGCACATCAGTGTTTCCGCTGCCTGATTCTGGCTGAAAGATGCAAACGGAAAACCCGGTATCGCGTGTGCGGTGACCGGGTTTTTCTGTTCAAAGGGGCATTATGTATCCTTTGACCCTATCCCTCTTGAGGGATAAGAGAAGTTTCGAAATAATTTAGAAAAATAAGAGTCTAAGGTGGTGAGATTCAGCCACGTGGACAAGTGAGAAAACCATGAAGTTTGTTGATCAGGTCAGAATTGAAGTTAAGTCAGGTGATGGTGGCCGCGGGTGTGTATCTTTCCTCCGCGAGAAATTTGTCCCTCTGGGCGGACCGGATGGTGGCGATGGCGGTCATGGTGGCCATGTCTACTTTATCGTTGATGATGCTCTTTCCACATTGCTTGATTATCGCTATATGCACCACTGTAAAGCTAAGAATGGCATGCCTGGCTTGGGTAAAACCAAGCATGGTAAAAAGGGTGAATCTCTGGAGCTGCGCGTCCCTGCAGGAACGCTGGTCTATGATGATGAAACCGATGAGTTGCTGGCCGATTTAACTGAGGTTGGTGAGCCCATTCTATTTATGCGTGGAGGTCAGGGCGGCCGTGGTAATGCTCGCTTTGCGACCAGTACTAATCGAGCCCCTCGCCATGCTCAGCCTGGAGTTGCCGGTGAGACCAGATCTTTGCGTCTGGAACTGAAACTGCTGGCTGATGTTGGTCTTGTGGGCCTACCGAATGCAGGGAAATCAACGCTTATTTCGACTGTTTCAGCTGCAAAACCCAAAATAGCGGATTATCCTTTTACCACCCTTGTTCCGAATCTCGGGGTTGTCCCTTACGATGGGTTTAAGACAATGGTGTTGGCTGATATCCCAGGGTTGATCTCCGGGGCCAGTGAAGGACATGGTCTGGGCACTCGATTCTTGCGTCATGTTGAGCGGACTGATCTGTTTTTACATCTCGTTGACCTTTCTTGTATGCAGGAGGGAGACCCGCTTGAAAATTTCCAGATGATCAATCGTGAGTTGAATCGCTATGATGAAACATTGGCGGAGAAGCCACAGTTGGTTGTGATGACAAAAATTGATATTCCGGAAGTCAGGGAGCAAGCTGAAGAACTTAAGGAGCACTTCGAATCACTCGGTTATTCGGTGATGTTCATCTCCGCTGTGACCAAGGAAGGGCTCAAGGAACTTGTCACGAAGGTTGGCAAGGAGCTGGATCGGCTCCGTGGGCGGTCGGAGGACTATTAATCGCATCGCAGAGCAGAGTCCCTGACATTCTGGATAGGTCCAGTTTATGTTTCTGATTTGAGAGGCAGCCGTTTCCCACAAAAATAGGGAGATCTAGGTGTTTGAGGAGAGGCGTAGCATTTTACACCGCTTAAGAAATGCCTGGTTTGATGCCGATAATGTGGAAATGAGTTATTCCTGAGCAGAAACTGGTTTAAGATTTTAGATTAATGATTGAGGGGTTATGAGGAAAGCACTGTTTTCACATGTTAAGCGTGTTGTCGTGAAGCTTGGCAGCGGCGTTATTTCTAACGCACAGGGTCTCGAGACGGATCAGGTTGCTGCGATTGCGACCGACGTCTGTAAATTGCTTGACCGTGGTTTAGAAATTGTTTTGGTCTCATCCGGAGCAGTTGCTGCGGGAAAAGGGCAGCTAGGAATTGTCGGTCGTCCGCAAACAATCCCTCAAAAGCAGGCTGCTGCCGCCATTGGGCAGACGCGAATTATCCATAATTACCGTGATACCTTCCAATCCCATAACTACAATGTTGCTCAGGTTTTGCTGACTCGTGATGATCTGTCAAACCGGCGTCGCTATCTGAATGCTCGTAATACGGTTATGACCTTGTTTGAGTACGGAGTGACCCCTATTGTCAATGAAAACGATACTGTTGTGGTTGACGAGATCCGCTTTGGAGATAATGACAACCTTTCCGCTCTTGTCACGAATCTGGTTGAAGCTGATATGCTGATTATTCTGTCGGATGTTGACGGTCTTTATGATAAAGATCCGAGCGAACATTCTGACGCCCAGTTGATTCCGATTGTCGAGCGGGTTACGCCGAGCATTGAGGCGATGGGTGGAAAATCACAAGGCAGTCTTGGCACCGGTGGAATGACAACTAAACTGAAAGCTGCCAAAAAAGCAGCACTTAGTGGCGTTGGAACTTTAGTTGTTAATGGCCGTACACCAGATATCCTGAGTCGAGTCTTTGCAGGTGAGGATGTCGGGACATATTTTCTTCCGGCGCAGTCGAAGTTGACCGCTAAAAAACATTGGATTGCATTTTCAAAAAAACCGCGTGGTAAACTGCTTGTTGATGATGGTGGTCGCCGCGCTGTCGTTGAAGATGGGAAAAGCCTTTTGCCCTCTGGGATCTGTGGTGTTGTCGGAGGTTTTGACCGTGGTGATGCTGTTCGTCTCTGCGACCGCGATGGCAGCGAGTTTGCGCGTGGCGTGATCAGCTATTCATTGGCGGAGACTCTACAAATTATGGGTAAGCAAAGTCAGGAAATTGAACAGGTTCTGGGATATAAATATCGTGATGAAGTTGTTGACCGGGATAACCTGGTTTTGACTATCGAAAAAGAAGAGGAGGTTGATTGATGGAAATCGCTCAGCAAATGTTTGAATTGGCCAGTGCCGCTCAGCAGGCATCGCGGACGATGGCAAACCTTTCTTCGGATGTTAAAAATGGTCTGTTGCTCCATATGGCTGATGCTTTAGAGCAGTCACAGGGGCAATTGCAGCAGGAGAATGAAAAAGATCTGGAACAGGCCAGGGCTAATGGTATGGCTCCTGCGATGGTTGATCGCCTCGCGTTGACTGAAGAACGGGTTAAGGGGATGGCCGACGGGTTGCGTGAAGTTGCCGCACTACCTGATCCTGTCGGTGAAGTGACCGGTATGTGGTTGCGACCAAACGGTATCCGAGTCGGTCGTCAGCGCATTCCTCTGGGGGTTATCGGGATTATTTATGAGTCTCGGCCAAATGTAACAGCAGATGCCGCCGGACTCTGTCTCAAAAGTGGCAATGCTGTCGTCCTGCGTGGTGGTTCCGAAGCCATCCATTCCAATCGGGCAATTGGTGAAATTCTAAAAAATGTATTAGAGCAAGCTGGTCTTCCCAGTGCGGCTTTGCAGGTGGTTACGACCAGTGATCGTAATGCTGTGACAGAGTTGCTGAAGTTGGAAGATCAGATTGATCTGATTATCCCTCGCGGTGGCGAAGGTTTGATTCGATTTGTCTCTGAGAATTCACGGATTCCAGTGATTAAACATTACAAGGGGGTTTGTCATACGTATGTTGACAGTGCGGCTGATCTCGATATGGCTGAACAAATTTGTTTAAACGCTAAGGCTCAGCGCCCAGGTGTGTGCAATTCTATGGAGACCTTGCTTGTTCACCGTGATGTTGCTGCCACATTTATTCCCCAGATTACAGCGGCCATGAAGAATGCAGGAGTTGAGTTGCGTGGTTGCGAGCAGACATGTGCTCTGCAAAAAGATCTGGCTGCTGCGACTGAGGAAGACTGGTTCGCTGAATATCTTGACCTGATCTTGGCTGTACGCGTTGTTGACAGCTATGAACAGGCCCGTGAACATATTCAGATGTACGGTTCCCTTCATACTGAAGTGATTGTGACGAACGACTACCAACGTTCGCAGCAATTTATCAAAGAGATCAACTCCAGCGTGGTGATGGTCAATGCGTCTTCTCGCTTCTCAGACGGGAATCAATTAGGTTTGGGGGCTGAGATCGGCATTTCAACGACTAAACTTCACTCTTTTGGCCCTATGGGGTTAGAGGATTTGACGACCCGCAAGTTTGTTGTCTTTGGTGAAGGACAGATTCGGGAGTAACAACGGCGGTCAGGACTCGGGGGAGAGGGAATGTGAATTCCTGAATACTGTTTCCCCTGTTCTAGCTTCAGTTTTGCAAGGAATGTCAATGCGCATCGGACTCTTGGGAGGAACGTTCAATCCACTCCATTTTGGCCACCTGCATATTGCAGAAGAGGTCATGTCGAGCTGTGCTCTGGATCAGGTCTGGTTTATTCCAACCTGCCGGCCACCGCATAAGCATCTGGCTGCGGATGTTTCGTTCGTGCATCGGTTAGCTATGGTTGAAGAGGCTGTGAGTGCCATCCCCGGCTTCTTTAGCTGTGATATTGAAGGGCGTCGAGGTGGTACGAGCTATTCTGTTGAAACGCTACAAGAATTGAATAGTCAGTTCTCAGAGCATGAGTTCTTTTTTATTATGGGACTCGACTCATTTCAAGAAATTGGTCTGTGGAAGGACTACGCCAGACTGTTTGATTTTGCTCATATTGTTGTGACTGCCCGTCCCGGTTTTTCTGGTCATTTACGGGAACTTCTGCCGGTTGCTATCGCAGATCGCTTCTGCTATGATTCCGATTCTCAAAAACTCCTGTGCGATACCGGATATTCGTTGCTTACGGTCTCTCAGACCTGTCGCGATATCTCCTCCACAGAGGTACGACAACGACTGATATCGAATCAGAGTGTTGCCAATAAGGTGCCCGATTCAGTCATAAAATATATACAGCTTCACCAGCTCTATCATTGATGAAAGAAGGAGCAGATTTGCAAACCAGTAAAATAGTAGATGCCGCAGTCGAGTATGCCTTAGACAAGAAGGGTTTTGATCTAAAGCTTTTTGATGTGCGTGAAATGTCTTCGTTGACCGATTTTTTGTTGATTGTCTCAGGTCGATCCGATCGTCAGGTTCAGGCAATTGCAGAAAATGTCCGTCTTGAATTGAAGAACACACATGAAGAACTGCCCCTTGCAGTCGAAGGGATGGATCAGGGACGTTGGATCCTTCTCGACTACGGTGAGTTGATGGTTCATGTTTTTCAGCCGGACGTACGTGAATTCTATGACCTTGAGGGTCTGTGGAGTGAAGCTCCCGAGATTGCCATTGAACAGGTTGATGCTTAAGTGAAGCTACGGTTGGTCTGCATTGGCAAGCTGTCAGAAGCTTGGCAGCGCGAAGCTGCGACCGATTATGCTGGACGCTTGCAGCGTTATTGCACTTTTGAAATTATTGAACTGAAAGAAGAAAAAGGAGGGCGCAAAGGTGATACTGCTGGGTTGCTCAAGCGAGAAGCAGAGCGCATCCTAGAGAAAGTCCCTGAACGTTCCCGCCTGATTCTTCTAGATGAGCGAGGTCGTCAGCTTGGATCTGAGCAGTTGGCAGAACAGCTGGCCGATGAAATGTTGCATGGCGGCCGCGATTGGTGCCTGATTATCGGTGGCCCATACGGTTTAGATGCTGAACTTCGCAAACGTGCCGATCTGGTGCTGTCATTGTCTAAAATGACATTCACCCACCAAATGGCCCGTGTGTTTTTATTCGAACAACTTTATCGCAGTATGACGATTATCAAAAATGAACCCTATCATAATCGCTAGGTTATTTAATGTTATCGGAGGCGGAAGTACTTATGGACGAAGGAAAACTCTCAGAAATTAAAAAGCATCTTTTGGAAATGCGTGACGAGGTTCTGGCTGAATCTGAAAGGGTTTATGCTGAATCTCAGTCATTGGGCAAAGATGGTGTCCCAGATATTGGCGATATGTCATCGAATAGCTATCATCAGGAAGTTCTGATGAATTTGAGTGAAACTCAGCGCTCCAGAGTGCGTGATATTGATGCCGCTTTGGAGAGGGTGGACATGGGCGTTTATGGCCTTTGTGTCCGCTGTGAAGAAGAAATTTCACCGCGACGCATGGAAGTTCGACCGTTTTCCCGCTATTGTATAGATTGTAAGACGGAAGTCGAAAAGTTTGGTGAATAATTATTACCCTGGTTTTCAACCCTGTTGAACCAGACTGGAGATGGCCATGATTGTCATTGCAATGTTCATGTTTGTTTTTATCGTTTTTGCCCTGGGGTTCCTGTACTTCTGGGGAATTAATCCAGGCGAAGTAACGGTCTTTTTAACCAATGACCTGAGCTATACTTTGCCGACGACGATCATGTTGATTTGTGTTTTGTTGTTGGGCCTTCTGGTCGGCAACGGGGTTCATATCTTTAGTGCCTTTTTACTGTCTTTCCGCAACTGGAAAGGTGGCCGACGCCAGAAAAAAGCAGAAGAAATTAGCTCTATTTATCGGAGTGGTGTTGGCCGACTTCTTTCTGGTGATCTTAAAAAAGCACGGACACTGCTGAGAAAAGCTCTTGATAGAGATCCTAAGCGGGTTGACAGTCATTTAGCATTAGCCAGTGTTGCGCTGCAGGAAGGGAATACCGAGGAAGGTATCGAATTGCTGCAAAAGGCCCGTAAGCTCGATCCTAAGGGGATTGAGGTTCTGTTCAAGTTAGCAACAACTTTTGAAGTGGCTGGTCGCTTGGAAGAAGCCATGGCGATCTACAAAGAGCTTCTGGCAAGTGATGCCGAAAATCGCAAAGCTATGCGTGCACTGCGTGATATTCAAATGGACCTTGGCAGTTGGCAAGATGCGTTGGCTCTGCAGAAGAAAATCCTAAAAATTTCATCATCTGTCCCAAGGCCGATGTTGAAAAGAAGATCTTGTTGCAATTGCGTTATGAAGTTGCACGCACCAATCTCGAAAATGGTGAGTGTGATCCGACCATAGAAACCTGTCGCGATATCATCAAGAAAGACGCCAGTTTTACACCCGCCCGGGTTACTCTTGGGGATGCTTATCGTCAAGCGGGACGTGATGCAGATGCCGTCAAGATCTATCAAGAAGGCTACAAAGCGCTTAAAAAGAGTGTTTTTCTTGCGCGCCTCGAAGATCACTATATCAACGTTGAGGACCCTGCTGCTCTGCTCGCATTTTACCGTAGTCAGATGCAGGCTGATACCGAAGATATGTTGTTGAAACTTTATCTGGGCCGACTCTGTCTGCGCCTTGAAATGGTCGATGAAGCGATGCAGCATTTGACTGATCTGGAAACCAGTAATGTCGACTTTACCAAGTTGCACCTGTTGCTGGCTGAAGCTCAGAGACGGCGCAATAATATTGAAGATGCCGTGAGAGAATACCAGAAAGCCCTCGGTATCGATAATCATCTGCGTCTTGGTTTTGTCTGCGAAGCTTGTAATGCAAACTCGACAGAATGGTATAGTCGCTGTCCCGAATGTAAAACCTGGGATTCTCTGGTTTTGCCTGAACGTAAACAAATTCAGGATGCGAAGTTACTCGAAGAACCAAAGATGATTCCACACGGAGCCAGGGAGAATAAATAATGTCTTCAGGCCCTGTCGCATTGGTGATTCTGGATGGTTGGGGGCTCAGTGAGAGCTGTGAACACAATGCAGCTTGTCAGGCTCGGACACCAGTCCTAGATCAACTGCGTCAACAATGGCCGACAAGTCGGATCGGAACCTCTGGAGAAGATGTCGGCTTGCCCGATGGCCAAATGGGAAATTCAGAAGTTGGTCATTTAAATATCGGGGCCGGCCGCATTGTTTATCAGGATCTGAGTCGTATCAGTCGAGCGATTGATGATGGTTCCTTTGCTGAAAACCCCGCACTTAAACGCGCCTGTGATCGGGTTGCTGAATCTGGTGGTAAACTCCATCTGCTGGGTCTGCTGTCCGATGGCGGGGTCCATTCGCATAACACCCATCTTTACGCTTTAGTTCGCTTAGCAAAACAGGCTGGAGTCAAGGATGTCTGTATCCATGCTTTTATGGATGGTCGTGATACCCCACCTAAAAGTGGTCAAGGTTATTTAGAACAGCTTGAGGCAGAATTAAGTTCAATCGGGCTGGGACGGATCGCAACGGTTACCGGGCGTTATTGGGCCATGGATCGTGACAACCGCTGGGATCGAGTGGAAAAGGCCTGGCAGGCTCTGGTGCTTGGATGTGGCAAGCAGGCCAATTCAGCACTTGAAGCAATAGAGAACTCTTATGCTGCTGATCAGACTGATGAGTTTGTCGAGCCTAGTGTCATTGGTGAGAGCGGTACCATCGACGATAACGATGCGGTCATCTTTTTCAATTTTCGTTCAGACCGTGCTCGTGAAATGACACGAGCTTTGGCATTGGCTGATTTTACCGATTTTAAGCGCAGTAAGATTCCACAATTGGTCGATTATGTCTGCTTGACCGAATACAATGAATCTTTTGATCTACCGATTGCTTTTGCTGCTGAATCTTATCCCGATATCCTCTCAGATGTCGTCTCAGCCGCAGGTCTTAAACAGTTACGCATTGCAGAGACTGAGAAGTATGCTCATGTCACGTTTTTCTTCAACGGCGGTGTTGAAAAAGCTTGGCCTGGAGAAGACCGTGTCCTCATCCCGTCACCGCAAGATGTTGCAACTTATGATCAGAAACCAGGTATGAGCGCCGTCGAAGTGACTGATGAAGTCGTCACGCGGGTTGAGCAGGGTGCCTACCAATTGATTGTATTGAATTATGCTAACTGCGACATGGTTGGTCATACCGGGATTATGGATGCTGCAGTCAAGGCTGTTGAGACAGTCGATACCTGTCTGGGCAGGGTGGTTGAGGCAGTTGTTGCAGCTGGAGGTCAATTATTGATCACCGCTGATCATGGTAACTGTGAACAGATGGTTGATGAGAGAGGGCGCCCACACACGGCCCACACCAGCAACCCCGTTCAGCTGATCTTCGTCAATGGACAGGATCACACGCAATCTCTGAACGATGGCATTCTGGCTGATTTGGCACCGACAATTCTTAAGCTTCTGGGGCTCGCTCAGCCGGAAGCGATGAGTGGTCGATCTCTCCTGTCGGGCTGATCGATTGGTTGCGGAAATGGGGGGATTTCCACATATCAAAAGAGTTTTTACTCGATTTATTACAACGCTTTTTCCACCGGCCTGTCCTTTTTGTCTTACGACGCTTTCGACGGGCCAGTTGGATCCCTTCTGCACGACCTGTTCTCGTGGCATCTTTCCTTTAACCGGAGCATGTTGTTCTTGCTGCGCCCTTCCCTTTGTCGGGGCAGAGAATAGCTCACATCTCTGCAGTCGCTGTTTAGTCAAGGAACCTCCCTTTAACCATGTCTATGCCTATGGTTATTACGATCAGATTCTTCGGCAGATGGTTCATCAATTTAAATTTAATAACAAGGTTGGATTAGATCGTCACTTGGCGCGATTAGTTGTTTCAGCGATAGACCCTGATTTGTCTGTTGATTTGGCCATCCCCGTTCCGTTGCATCGGAAAAGTCTTCAACGTCGTAGCTATAATCAATCTCTTCTATTGGCTCGTGAAATCGCACGTATAAAGAATTGGAATGTCGAAAAAAATCTCCTTGTGAAAACGAAGGAAACAGCATCGCAGCATGATTTGACCGCTCGTCAACGCGAACACAATTTACGAGAGGCATTTCATGTCAAATATTCATTGTCAGGTGAGCATATTCTGTTAGTTGACGATGTCATGACAACAGGTAGTACGGCTTCAGCTTGCAGCAAGATATTATTAGCTGCAGGTGCCGGGCGGGTAGATGTTGCTGTTATTGCCCGTGCTGCGAGATGATTGTGATAATGTTCGATCTTAACTTGCTTAGGTCAATGATATTAGCGAAAGAATAATCATTTATCCTTTGTGAGTGCGATGATATATTCAACATATAACAGTGTCTGACTGCTTTCACCTGGAGATATGATGAAATCAGATCTTTACCGATTACTGGCTGAATACCCTCTTGATACCCTTCTACAGACGATACCGACAGGATTGTTTCTTGTCGATAACGACAAAACGATTGTCTATTGGAATGCCGAAGCTGAACGGATAACCGGGTTCTCTGCTGCCGAAAATGTTGGTCAACGATGTTCCTGTTTAAAAGGTGATCCATGCTTTTATGAGTGTGGGTTGTTTAAGGATGAAGTCCCTAAGCCGCAGATCGGGTTGACCTGCTCTTTTCAGCACAAAGATGGTCGTACGATTACCTTGAGTAAGAATGTTGATCTGTTACGCGATAAGGATGGCCAGATTATCGGTGGAATTGAAGCTTTTGTTGATATTTCACGACTCAAGCATTTAGAAAGTGATTTACGCACAGAGGTCAGGCATCAGACTGAGGAACTCCAACTGGAAAAGGCCAGGTTAAGAGCTGTCCTTGATGGAATGACAGACCCAGCTTATATCTGTGACAATAATTATCAATTGACGTTTACGAACCGTGCCATGAAGGAACTTGCTGGCGACATTGAAGAAAAAACATGTTACCGCGCGATCTATGGTCGCGATTCGGTTTGTGAAAGCTGCCCCTTGCCTGAGGTTCTCACCGGCAAGGTTGTTCGTGAGGAAAAAACATTAGTTGATATTGGGCGTACTTATGAAGTTATTCATTCCCCATACCCTCTAGTGAAAAAACCGACACGTAAACTTGGTGTCTGTCGAGATATTACCGATAGAATGGAAGCCAGGCGCAGATTACAACAGACCAACCGTGAATTGGATGCCTTTGTCTCAACTGTCTCGCATGATTTACGCTCACCACTGACACCGCTGATTGGATTTGCCGATTTACTTGAAGATCGATATGGTGATCAACTCGATGGTATCGGGATTGAATGCATCCACGAAATTAAAAAGACAGCCGAAAAAATGAAAAATCTTCTTGAAGATCTCCTGTCTTTATCGCGTGTTGGTCAACTGAAAGAGCCAGCAGAAGCCCTTGACGCGACCTCTATTGCTGAAGATGTATTATTGGAACTGGCCGATAAGGTTTTAGAGCATCGCGCAAAGGTGAAGATTGCCCCCCTTCCCAAGGTTAAAGTTCCTGAACCCTTGCTGACCGATCTATTCAGAAATCTGCTTGGAAATGCTCTGAAATATGCTGCTGCATCAGATCCTCATATAGAAATTTCAGGACTGACCTTTGCTGATAGGATTCGTTATATTGTCAGTGATCATGGTCCTGGGATTTGTCAGGACGAATGGGAAGATGTTTTTGAACCATTCAGGCGGGGAAAAAATAGTAAAGGTATTCCCGGGACCGGAATTGGTTTGGCAACCGTCGCCAAAATCACCAGAGTTTATGGTGGTAACTGCTGGGTTAAGGAAACTGATGGAGGAGGAGCGACCTTTGTCGTTGATTTTCCACAATAAAGAGAAGTAATACAAGAAAGATAACCGGATAGGTTTGACATTGCTATAACGGAGTTATATTCTGTTATGGTTAATTTATGCAGTTCAATTCTTTCGTATCCCTGACAGGAGGCGTACATGGAACAGAACAACCGTCGCGACTTTCTAAAAAAAGCTACCACCGCTACAGCCGTTGCTGCAACAGCAACAACACTTGGTGCCCCGGCAATTGTTCGGGCCGAGAAAACATATAACTGGAAAATGGTCACAACATGGCCACCACACTTTCCACTTCTCGGCGAGGGTGCCGATAAGCTGGCTGAGCTGATTACTACAATGTCAGGTGGTCGATTAAATATACAAGTTTATGGAGGAGGAGAACTGGTTCCAGCATTACAAGCGTTTGATGCTGTTAGTCAGGGTATGGTTGAGATGGGCCACGGTGCTGCCTATTATTGGGCAGGAAAAGCCCCGGCTGCTCAATTTTTTGCTGCGGTGCCTTTTGGTTTGAATGCACAGGGAATGAACGCCTGGATCTACGCCGGTGGTGGCCTTGAACTGTGGGAAGAGGTCTATTCAAAGTTTAATTTGATTCCTATGCCAGCTGGTAATACTGGTGTTCAGATGGGTGGATGGTTTAACCGTGAAATCAAAAGTATCGATGACTTTAAAGGCCTGAAGATGAGAATCCCTGGCCTTGGTGGTAAGGTTCTCGCTAAAGCTGGTGGTACAGCAGTCCTTTCTGCTGGTGGTGAAATCTACACAAATCTTGAGCGTGGAGTTATTGATGCGACAGAGTGGGTTGGTCCTTATAATGATTATAAGATGGGCTTTCACAAGGTCGCCAAATATTATTACTCTCGTGGCTGGCATGAGCCAGGAACTGTCCTTGAGTCATTTGTTAATAAGAGTGCTTTTGAAGCGCTTCCTAAAGATTTGCAGACAATTGTCAAGCAGGCAACAATTGCGGCAAATATGTGGATGCTGTGTGAATCTGAAGCTAAGAACAATATCTATCTTGAGAAGATGGTCAAGGAAGATGGCGTTCAGCTGAAAGCTTTCCCTGATGATGTTATTAATCAGTTAAGGGTTTATGCTGATGAGGTGCTGCAAGAAATCATTGAAAAAGATCCTATGAGCAAGAAAGTCTATGAAAGCTTCAGTAAGTTCCAGAAAAATCATCTGCGTTGGGGTAAGTCCTCGGAAGCTGCATATTATTCACTTTTCGACTAAGCTGTTTAAGTCATATGAGAACAAAGAAAGCCCGCCAAATGGCGGGCTTTCTTTGTTGATGGCATTTATCTGAATACTGGTTTAACGGGGGAGCCGATGGCCGATCCCCTTCTCTTGAGCAAGATCGTAAAGCGCTTTGGCAAAGGCAATATCCATCAAACCAACACCGAGATTAACAGCAACAGAGATCCCTTCAGAAGCAGATTTAAAACTTTGACTGACTAAATCAGCCAGTTCGACGTCAGGTGTGGGGATCTGTTCAAAAAATCCTTTATGCCGATATTGATTAAACTGGTCAATGTCGTCAGTAACAAATCTGTCTGCCTGCTGAAAGGTTTTCTTGTCCCAGGCGGAGTCAAACTCAACCGGACAAACAATCGCTCCTGGTTTTAACCAGCTGTGTTGCAGTTGCTGAACGGGAGGAACGCCGATGGGCGTGACGCTGATGACAATATCTTTGTCTCTAATGGACTCTTCGGCAGAAGCGGCGGCAGTCACTGACGCTTTAAAACGTTGATCCATCTGTGCAGCAAAGGCTGTGCAACGTTCTGGCCGTGGCCCCCACACATGTACATGCGTCAGTGGGAATGTTGCCATTAGTAGCTCCAAGTGGCTTTCTGCTTGAACACCATATCCAACCAGTCCCAGAGATTTTGGTGGGAAATTATGGTTGGCGAGCAGTTGACAACTGAGAGCGCTGACGGTGGCTGTGCGAAAAGCTGTGATCCAGTTACCATCCATGACAGCCAGGGGTTGGCCTGTTGCGGCATCGTTAAGCAGCATCATTGCGTTGATCGTGGCACAATTATGAGCGGGGTTGTCAGGGTAGTAACTAACCAGTTTGAGTCCAACACTGTCTTGCTGCTCCAGATAGCCGGGCATGGCATGCAAAAAGGATTGCGGGCGTGGGTGGACACCGAATTTTGGTGGCATCTCTGTCCGACCAGCATGTTTCTGCTGTAGAACTTCTGCAGCCAGTTTTAACATTTGATCGGCCGGAAGATTGATCTCAGCGACGTCCTTTTCAGACAGGTAAAGTATGTCTTTCGCCTTATTCATCTAGTGTCTCGACATGTATTGCGGAAGCCAGGTCACTGCTTCAGGCCAGAATATGACGATCAGCAGGCAAATAACCTGGATCGCGATAAAGGGAATGATCCCTTTGTATATATGTGCTGTTGTTATCTCTGGTGGCGCAACACCCTTCAGGTAAAAAAGACTAAACCCAAATGGTGGAGTCAAAAATGAAGTCTGCAGGTTCATGGCGATCAAAATACCGATCCAGAGCAGATCCATTCCCATCGCTTGGAAAATTGGAGCGACAACAGGAACAATAATAAAAGTAATCTCGATAAAATCGATGAAAAAACCGGCGATAAAAATCACCAGCATGACAATAATGAGAAAATGATGAGAGCTTAAGCCCGCGTCCATGATCAGACTGGTAATGTAACGATCACCGCCCATACCGCGGAAAACCAAGCCAAAGGCGGTTGCACCGACGAGCAGGATGAAGACCATACAGGTCAGAGTCGTGGTTCCTCGCATAACTTCATGCAAGGTCCGCATGTTGAATTTTTTCTGCCAGATGGTGAGAAGAGTGGCTCCCATCGCGCCAACCGCTGCGGCTTCAGTTGGTGAGGCGATACCAGCAAAAATGGATCCCAAAACAGCCAGAATTAAAAAGAAAGGGAGTAGAAAAGCACGGATAATTCGTCGATACATTCCGGAAGAGCGAAATTTAGCTAACTCCTCCGCCGGCATCGCAGGGGCAGATTCAGGGCGGAAGGTGGCAATGATAACAATCCAGAGAATGTAGAGCCCGACCAGGATTAGGCCAGGGATGACCGCACCAACAAACATGTCACCGATGGAGATATTCAGGACACTGCCCAATAGAACCAGCACAATACTGGGCGGGATGATCTGTCCCAGTGTTCCTGCCGCGCAGATCGTTCCTGTTGAAAGTTCAGGTGAATAACCGCGCTTGATCATCGTTGGCAGGGAAAGCAGGCCCATGGTGACGACCGTTGCACCAACAATACCGGTTGATGCAGCGAGAACAGCTCCAACAACGATCACTGATATGGCCAAGCCGCCGCGCAACTTACCAAACAGCATCGCCATGGTTTCGAGCAGCTCTTCAGCGAGTCCCGATTTTTCCAGCATCAATCCCATATAGACAAAGAGCGGGACTGCAATCAGGACATAGTTGGTCATTGTGCCCCAAACACGTAAGGGGAGAAGTTGGAAAAAATTCAAGCCAAAAGTGAAATAGCCGAAAATCAGCGAAACACCACCCAGGGTAAAGGCGACCGGGAAGCCAAGTAGTAACAGTGCAAAGACTGTGGCAAATAGCACGAGGGAGATATATTCAGGCATGCGGTTGCTCCTCAATGCTTTTTTGGTGGGTAGTTTCTGGTAATGGGCGCCCAATAACAGTGCAGAAGGATCTCAGAGCAAGGGATATCCCCTGCAATAAAATCAGGCTGAAGCCGAATGGAATCATTGCCTTCAAGGCATATCGATAGGGGAGGCCACCTGGGTCTGGACTTGTCTCTTGAATCATCCAGCTCATGCTGATGAAGCCCTTGCTGGTCCATATGATGAGAATTGCAAAAGGGATTAAAAAAACCAAGCTGCCAAATAGATTGATCCAAGCTTTTCCTCGGGGTGAAAATAATGAATAGAAAACATCAACCCGGACATGACTGTCTGCTTTGAGGGTATAGGCCGCAGCAACCAGAAAAAGAACGGCAAATATATGCCATTCCAATTCTTGAACTGCGACGCTACTTTTTCGTAAAAAATAGCGGGTAAAGACATCATAGCAAACGACCAGGACCAAGATGGTACTGAGCCATGACGTGCACTTGCCAACCCATTCATTCAGGCCGTCGATCAGACGAACAATCGATCCAATTATTTTCATATAAACCTCTGGAAAGACATTTATTTTGATACGTCGTTAGAAAAAGACAAGCAGTTATAGTCTGTCAACTTTGCTCTGGAGTCAATGCCTAAGCTGAATTTCTATTGGGATTTATTTAAGGATTTTTGTTCCTGTCGGTGTTTTGATGGTTGCGCTCAAACTCGGCTTGTCTCCTGAATGGACAGATATACCAGTTGTCAGATTCATCTGCTCCAAAACGAGTTGAATTGTTTCGGGCGTAGGACTGGATATCTCCAGCAAATCAAGGCGCAAACCGTGATCGGGTAATTGGGTTGAGGGGAGAGTCTGTGTTTGCCACTGAATGAGAGAAGGAACGGTTCCTTCACCATGAAGTGAACCATCCTCTGGGACGCTTATCAGCCAGTCAAGCTGGTTCCGACTCATCGGTATGACCTCACCAAACATTTGAGGAGCAATCTCTTTTGCCGTGTATATGTCTGTGGTGCGGGCAACCCAATGAAGTAAAAAAGGGCTACTGTCTAAACGTTGTTGGGTTTCTTGCTGATCAAGGCCAAACCAACGTGAGCGCTCTGGATCTGGAAGGCTGGGGTCAATGGAAATGACTTCAAGGTAACATGATGGGCCCATGCTTAACAGTGCATTGTGGGTTCCATCCTGAGGTGTTGACCTCCTGATTGGGGAGGTATTCCGAGGAGATTCGTGACGTAACCGATCCCTTGCTTGAGGTTCGCAGCTGCGATAACCAGATGATCAAGAGCATACTCGGTCGGGAACTGTAGTGGTTTCTTAGAATTCATGTTTAATCCTGGTTCATTGAATATTGTTAGATTATATAATTAATTTCGCCCTTGCCAAGATTATTGCTATCCAAGTGAGGAATAGCTCTAGTCCAGTTGATTGAGGAGCGATGTCAAGTTAACGTTTTGATTAGCGACGCCTAGCTTTTTACGGATCGCTGCACGATGCTTATGGACTGTCTGAATCGATATATTCATAATATCAGCTATTTTTTGGATGGATAACCCTGACGGACCAAATTTGCAATCTTGGTTTCTGTCTGACTCAATTGAAAATCTCTCGCTGCAGCAATCGTAGCAAGTGGCGATGAAAGGTCACTGAGTCCTGTCTCAACGATATCGATATAGCTTTTTTGTCTTTCTGTCAGCGGAGTCGTTTTAATTCTCTCTAGGTAGGGATTGACTAGCATTTGCACATTTGTTGCTAATCTCTTTTCCTGTTTTTTCTTTTCTTCTTCATACTTTCTAACTAGAACCTTAAGTGTAATATTGGTTTCTTCCAGCTCTTGATGATGTTTCTGGAGTTCACGTTCCGCTTCTTTTATTTCTGTATGGTCGTTGAAAATAAGGGCTATCTTTTTAGATGGAAGGAGGAAAATATATAGTTCTCCCCAAATATCAAACTCTTTAAAGCTATAATGCTTTGTCGGTATTCTTTCGGGTTTGTTGGTTTCAAGGACTCTTTGCATGCTTTTAACGATTTCCTCGGCTCCAGAGCCAGGAAACCTGTCAATATAGTTACAGCCGATAACATCCTTGCTCTTTGTTTTTGAAATTGATTCTGAAGCAGGGTTGAAATCATCAATGATGAATTTATTGTCAGAAGTTGGTGTTAGAGTAAGTGCTGCAGTGTTCATATGTTGGACTATTTCACGGTATTTTTTGTTTTCTTCGATTCTCTCAATCTCTAGTTGTTTAGTGGCTGTAACGTCTCGATCGACACCAACTGCACGTGTGGGAACACCTTTCTCATTTTGTTCTATTATTGCTCCTGTACTAGAAATCCAGCGGTATTCATTGTCAGTATTTCTGATCCGATAGGTTGTAGACCAAGTTGTGTTTTGACCTTTTTTTATTTGTTTTAAATGTTCTTCAACCCACGAGGAGTCTTGAGGGTGAATGGAATTCTTCCATTGGTCGATGGTATGAAATCGTGAATTGGCATGACCTTCAAATAATTCAAAATTAGAGCATCAGTAATAAATTCATCAGTTATCAGATTCCAGTCCCAAAGGCCAACTTTTGTCGCTTGAATAATTATGTTAAGTCTTTCTTGGCTCTCTATAAGTAATGCTTTACTTCTCAACTGTTCTGAAATGTTCATGATTGTGAAGACAATGTTCCCAGAAGGAGTCTGAGAATCTATGGGCGCGGACGAAATTAGTATGTCCACATCTTCACCTGCTTTATTTACCGTCTTTATCAGACGTTCACTGTACCCCTTGATTTTGTATTCTTTTTCGAGTTCTTCTGGGCTAAGGCGATCCTCTTTATTAATACAGAGATCTATTGGATTGAAATCTAACATTTCTTGCTCAGAGTAACCGGTGATTCGGCACATTGCTTGATTGCACCAGTCCACTTTGAGTTTTTTCGCTGTACCGATACCTATTGGGGCCAGATCTACAACTTTTTGCAGAATAGCGCTTTGTTTATTTAAACGATCCTGAGTTAAAGATATTTGCTTATTTTTTTTCTGCCAGCAAGGTGATATTATTTACAATTAAGGTAATGAATATCTTGATTTGATTTTCATTGATGATTTTGACTTGTTTTAAACTATCAAGATAGCAATCGACGGCGAATCCGTTCTGGATTGCTTGATTTTTGAAAAATTCAATATCAGGTGGAGAGCTTAACACTTGACCCGAGAATAGGTAGGCAACCAGCTGTTCATCGATAAAGATAGGAGAACAAGCGTGGATCAATCCGTTCATACATCTACTTAAGCGTATTTCCCCAGATGCTGCTAAATTAGAACAAATAGAAGATCTATTGTTTATACATAGTCGTTCTGTCTCAGGGTTCGCCTGATGGTAAGTTGTACAGATGTCTGCCCATCCAACTTGAATAATATGTTCGTCCGGGTCAGTTGTTGTTATTCCAACACTGAGTCCTGTAAGCGCGTTAAAGTTAACAACGAGTTCGGTCAATGCTTCAATATCAATAAATTTTAGAAGATGGCTTTCTTGATTCATATGTATTTCTCATTGTAAATGTTTGTGTAAACGATCTTCAAGAGGGGTAACTATATAAAATTTTGAGCTTATTGTCTTTTGTTTTGTTTTATGCAATCAAGTTTCAAGAAGTAATTCAGCGTGGTTAGGAATATTTATACTTCTGATTTGGATGTATGAATTTTTTGTAAAGTCTATGACCAAGAAGACTTGAAATGGTGGTCTAGATCTCTATTTCTGAAAAAGAGAACTGGTTGTATTGATTCAGGAATTGGTGGAGCTTGGCATCCTGATGATATCTTATTTTTTAATACTGCTTGAAGGATCGATGATTTGGTAGGTCGCTCCAGAGATGTTACTCATCTGGAGCTATTTAAATGATCATCCGACGATTTTTTCTCTTGCCTCGGACAGTGCTGGTAAGTCGCTGTGGTGATGGCGTAGTTTAAAACGTTGAAGCATTTCTTTTAACATCTCAGCCTGACTTGCCATCTCCTCTGCAGCAGATGCGCTCTCCTCAGCGCTAGCTGTGTTCTGCTGGGTGACGATATCTATTTGCGATATTCCTGTATTGATTTCGGAAATCCCTTGAGCTTGTTCGTTGCTAGAATTATTAATTTCAGCGACAATGTTTGTAACCTGTCCGATTCTACCGACAATTTCTTCAAGGGCTTCTGCTGTCTTTTCCGCAATGTTACTGCCGTTATTTGTTTTTTCAACTGAGCTTTCAATTAATATCTCTGTTTCCGCTGCTGCCTTGGCGCTACGAGCAGCTAAATTCCGAACTTCTTCGGCAACGACAGCAAACCCTTTGCCATGTTGACCCGCTCGCGCTGCTTCAACGGCAGCATTCAAGGCCAGCAAGTTGGTCTGAAAAGCAATTTCATCAATTGTTGCAATGATTTTTGAAATATCCTGACCTGAGTCGCTAATCTCTTTCATTGCTGAAACCATCGACTGCATGCGTTGGCGGCCCTCTTCAGCCGATTTTTTAGTTTCAGCTGTTAGAATGTTCGCCTGATTAGCACTATCAGAGTTCTGAGTCGTTTGAGATGATGTCTGATTCAACGATGCTGAAATTTGTTCTAGAGATGCCGCTGATTCTGTCGCCCCTTGTGATAATGAAAGGCTTGAACTGGCAATTTGATTTGATGCGGATGCAATTGCATTCCCCGTCGTTAGTATTTGTTCCATCATTTGATTTAGGTCATGCCCAAGTTGTTTAAGTTTACCGCGGAGGGTGTCCTTTTCATCGTATGGGATAATATTAAAAGTCAGATCTCCTTCTGCAAGCCTTGCAAGCGGAGCAACAATGTCACTTTGCAATGAATCAGCGAATCGATCCATGGTTTGGGACATTATCCCTATTTCATCACGGCGCTTGAGGTTTAGGCGAGAGTCAAGATGCCCCCGCTCCAACTCTTCGAGCATTGTAACTGTCTGTTGCATTGGACCAGTGAGGGAGTGACCGATTGTCGCTGAAAGGAGGAGGCCGATGAAAAGCGCTAGCACACCAAAAATCATGGCTGTTTTCTGCTTTGTGTGTGCTGCTTTAACGTTTGATTCTCGATTCGTAAGGGCTTTGTTGTAGGTCGTTTCCTGTATTGAATTTATATACTCTCCAACTTTTTCGAGTAGAGGTTGTGTTTCCGTATAAAATATTAGCTGTGCCTTGTTTTTAGCATCAAGTGCTTCTTTTGTTAGCTTTACTGCTTTGCTGAGATGTTCTCGTCCCTGTGCCAAAGTTTTTGATGCCTCTTCGGAAAAGAATAAAGCGGCTGCTTGATGTTGTTGCTTTTGCAATAACTCATCAATTTTTCGACCTTGCTCATGAAGCCTTTTATGGGGGGAATTTAGGTCTTCAATGGTTTTCGTCAGTTCAGGGTTTGAACTGATAGCGTGATTATCCGAATAATTATTGATAAATTTTCCAAGTTCACACTGATTGTGATCAAATTTAACTTTTACATGATCTTCCTGAGCAATGATTGCTTTTTGAATTTTATAAGCCCAATTCATGTGGTCGACTTCTTTAGCGATCAGCATATTGGGTAGTGTTGGATCTGCCTCACGATAAGCTTCTTTTATTTTTATTGCCGATGCATGGAGGCGGTTGTGTGTGGCTTCTAGAGCTATTAGGTCTGAGTGTGTTTCGGGGACTTGTTCTTCCAGTTTTTTACGGCCATCCCCATAGTACCATTGTCCAAATCCACAGCGAGTCGGGTCCGTTTGGACTTCCAATCGGTTGATTTTGTCATCTGACAGAAAGTTGCTGACATTTCTGGCCCAATTGAGGTGGGCAATTTCAAGTTGAGCCAATTTATTATTGACTTCATTGAGTTGGGTCGTCTTTTGATTAGAGCGAATTGTACTGGAAATTCCATCGTAGCTTAGGATGATGACGACCAGCAATAATGTGAGGATTGTGCCCGTAAGGACAAGGAGTTTTTTTCTGATTGATAGATTATTAAACATGTAATGTCCTGTAGGAAACAAGAAGTATTCCCCCTCCTTTGTTTGACGGCTGATTGTTTTAATGAAGCATATTAGCTGATATTAACGATTGTTCAATGGGGAAAGTATTGCCAATTATTAGGTATGATCTATAGCTACATGGATGTGTTTTAGGGGGATTGATGTCATGATGGCTGGGCGTATCAGTGCAGGGGTAACAAAAAAGACCACGCTGATTCAGCGTGGTCTTTTTTTGTTCTATCTTGTGGTCTGAATATTATTCGCGAACGAATGTATCCATATCGGTCTCGTGTACCATTCCCATAAGGCGGGCATACTCAGATTCGATAATGATGTAGTGATGCTCTGTTGATTTCGCATTCTCTTCAAAGACAGCTTTAACTTCAGCGTCGTCAATTTTGGCTGCCATCTCACGCAGGCTTACAGCCAAGCGCTTTTCTTTTTCCATGGCCAGTTCCATTGCTTTGCGATCATCAAATTTTTCCAGCAGCGCTTTGTCCAGGTCGGAAAGCCACTCGCTGTCTTTTTCTGGTGGTGCATTAATGAATTCTTCGAACGGTGGCAGTAAGTCTTCGCACAGGCACTGATCAAAGAAGTGCTTGGCATGCTCACGTTCTTCACGGGCCAGCAATTCAAATGTTGCGATGGCATCTTTGTTCTTCATTTGCTGGGCAGCCATTTGGTAAAAGTTCATGGCGTTCTTTTCAGTTTGCACTGAACGGGCTAGAGCTTTTTTGACATCAGCTTCATTCATGGTTCTTCCTCCATTCTCTCGTGATTTACATCAAAATTAAGTTATGCTTCTGCGGTATCAATCGGGGTAAAGGATCGATTTGATAGTTCTTGATCAATCATCATCAAGCCACGACCATCTTCTTTGACTCGCTTTAGTTTCGCAATGATATGGCTGACGCTTGCTTCTTCTTCAATTTGTTCTGTAATAAACCACTGTAGGAAAATCTGAGCTGCATGGTTTTTTTCCTGTTGGGCAAGGTCCATCAGGTCATTGATGCGTGAGGTGACAATCTGCTCGTGCTCCAATGATTCTTGGAAAATTTCAAGGGGTGAATTATAGCTGCTTTTAGGAGCAGACATCGCCTGAAGTTCAACATGTCCCCCTGTTTCACAGACAAAGTTGAACATTTTTTCAGCGTGAGACATCTCTTCTTGAAACTGAATATTCATCCAGTTTGCCATCCCTGGAAGATCTTCTACTTCAAAATATGCCTGCATCGCTTTGTAGATAAAAGCGGAATAATATTCAAATTGAATTTGATCGTTAATTGCATCGGTTAGTTTTTTGCTGAGCATTTTATTTCTCCTCTCAATAAATTTGACGACTGACAACTCCAAATTATTATATTCGGAAATGGTGAATAGTGTAAACAAACTGGAGCATAATAACAGAAATAGCATTTCAAGATCACTAAAAATTACCTGAATGAGAAACTTTGTTGCCTCTTAGTGGGTGTTTATGAGGACGGTTGCCAAAGCTTCGACTCTGGGCTATTCTCCTGATGATAATAGTTTTCCCCTTATTTGTATTAAAGTGATGTGATGAAAATTTCTTCTACAGAATTTATCAAAAGTGCAACCCGTCCGGGCAACTATCCTCCGGCGGAGTTTCCTGAAATTGCATTTGCCGGGCGCAGTAACGTCGGAAAGAGTTCGTTGATTAATGTTTTGACTCGGAGGAGAAACCTGGTCAGAACATCTTCAACGCCTGGGCGGACACAACTGATCAATTTTTTTGCCGTTAATCAGAGCTTCTCTCTGGTCGACCTTCCGGGCTACGGTTTTGCTAAGGTTCCACTGGCTGTGAAAAAAGCGTGGGGACCGATGATCAGGACCTACCTTGAGACTCGTGAGAGTCTGAAGGGGGTTGTTTTCATTCTCGATATCCGTCGTGTTCCGAGAGAAGAAGACGTTAAAATGCTCGACTGGCTTGAAGAGTTTGGGGTTCCGACAATTCTTGTTATTACTAAAATTGACAAGGTTAACCGCTCGCAACGCGACAAACAGATCAAGTTGATTGCTGCCGAAACTGGTTTGCCTGTCGATGCATTCAGTCTTTTTTCAGCGGCGACACGAGAGGGAAGTGATGAAATTTGGGAACGGATAGAAGATGCTCTGTCCGCAGACAATAGTGAGGATGAGTAAAATTGAGGATTTTTTAGCCGCGCCCCCCACTGAAGTGTTGCTGATCTATCGGAGTTTAAATGAAAACGACACGAGTTCATCTGTTGCGTCATGGTCAGGTCGAAGGTTATCAATCCAAGCGTTATAATGGTCAGGGGGATACTCGCTTGACTGATCTCGGACGCCAACAATCCGCTGCCTTTGCCGGCCGTTTTCAGCACAAGCCTCTCACTGCTATTTATTCCAGTGATCTCCGCCGATGTCGTGTCGCTGCTGATCAGATTGCGCTCTTACAGGGTGTTAAGCCTCAGTATTGTCACGAATTGAGGGAATTGCACGCCGGAGACTGGGAAGGACGTCCCTGGGAGCAACTTCAACGTGAATATCCTGAATTGTGGCAGGCCCGGTTGGAAGATATTGTCAATATTTCTCCGCCAGCAGGTGAAAGTGTTCTACAGTTGGCAAGGCGAGTGCGTCCTTTGATCAAGAAAATAGTTTCTGACCATGCGGGGGGAGAGATTGTTATTGTGGGGCATGGTGGAATTAATCGGATCATTTTGTTAGATGCTATCGGAGCTCCACTGGAATGCCTGTTTCATATTGAACAGGATTATGGTTGTCACAATATTATTGAATACTTCACGAATGGCATTGCAACTGTTAAAAAGTTGAACGGTTAATTTAAGTGCCCGTCTGGAAGTTCTGGATGGGTGTTGTGGCCGATTCTGATATATAACCAGCAATTTCTGCATGGCTCTAGGAAACCAAGTTTTTGAGCGGAGGCGCAGTCCTTTATGTCGCACAAGCAAATAGTAGATTGACGCCAAATTTCAGGAAAAGAGCGGTTTTCAGGCAGAAACTGAAAATAGAGAGTTCTATGCAGATAAGTCGTTGTTGCGTGATCTCCAAGGGAGGCAGAGGATGAAATCAATTCATGTTATCGGTGCCGGTATCGCCGGGCAAGAAGGTTTTACACCGCAGGCGCTGGAACTGATCAACCAAAGTGACCACCTGTTCGGTGCTGAGAGGTTACTGGCCCTGTTTCCTGGTTATGCTGGAGAGCAAATGGCTGTTGATGAGAGTAATCTCGGGCAGATGGTGACTGCTTTACAAGAGTGTGAGAATCGCGCTGTTGTCCTTTCCTCAGGGGATCCATTGTTCTTTGGGACGGGACGTTATCTGCTGCGTAATTTGCCGGATGAATTGATCGAGTTTTTGCCGAATGTCACTTCAGTTCAATATGCTTTTGCCAAGATTCGCGAGCCTTGGGATGATGCTGTGTTTGTCTCTGTTCAGGGACGGATGCTAAAGGATGTTGTCGATCGGATTGTTGCGAATGATAAGGCGGCGGTTCTAACCGATGGAGTTAACACTCCGGGGATGATCGGGCGAGAGCTGCTGAGCCGCAATCGTAGCGGTTACAAGGCCTATCTGTGTGAAAATCTAGGAACAGAGGCTGAAAAGATTCGCGTAACAGATGTCCGTGGGTTGCTTGAACTGGACGCTGCACCATTGAATGTTCTGTTGCTGATTAAAGAATATGAAGATGAGAATCAACGATATGTTCCAACCTTGGGTATTCCCGATGAAGAATTTGTCAGTATCAAAAAGCTGATTACCAAAGAAGAAGTTCGCGTGATCACCTTGGCCAAGTTGAAATTGCGCCACGATATGTGCCTTTGGGATGTGGGGGCCGGATCAGGATCTCTTTGCATTGAAGCCGACCACCTTTTGCCGAATGGTCGGATATTTGCCATTGAACGAAATGAAGAGTGTCGTCAGTTTATCAAGCAGAATCTGGAAAAGTTCAATACCCGTAATGTGGCGCTGATTGAAGGGGATGCCCCCGACTGCATGGAGGAACTCCCTGATCCTGATCGTGTATTTATCGGCGGTAGTGGTGGCCGCCTCTGGGATATCCTAGATAGTACTGACCAGCGTTTAGCGACTGGTGGGCGCATTGTTATGAATGTGATTACTCTCGATACTTTAACGGCAGCCAATGAGTTTTTTGCCAATGCCGGTTATCAGGTTGAAGTTGTGACCGTTAATATTGCGCGCACGAGGCCTCATTCAAATTATAAAATGTTTGAGGCTTATGATCCTGTTTATGTTCTGACAGCGGTTAAAGAATAAGATGTCAGGTTGTTTGAACCTTTAGAATCCCTCTGAAGCTAACCGCTCAGGCAAGATGTCTGACACAGTTTTTCCCTGCTTTTTTGGCGGCGTAGACATTTTTGTCCGCCGCCTTAATTAATTCTTCAGGTTGATTCATCAATTTGTTTTTAACGCCGATGCCAACACTGATGCTTCCTTTCCACTCTCCTTCGCCAGGAACCGGTACGGTGAGCTCCGCAATTTTGGCATGAGTGCTTTGAGCGACAGTCAGTGCCCCTGTCATGTCTGTTCCAGGGCAGATAATCAGAAACTCATCCCCACCCAGGCGACAAACGAGATCGTCTGTCCGGACGGCATGAGTTAACTGCTTGGCCAGCTCTTTCAGAACCAGATCGCCGGCATCGTGACCATATTTATCATTAACCTGTTTGAATTGATCTGCATCAATCATTATGCAGGCGAGAGGCCGCTGTTCTTGTTCAGACTCGATCCAGAGTTGCTTCAATAGCCGTAACGCGTAGCGACGGTTATGCAGTCCAGTCAGAGCATCAGTCGATGCCAATTCTTGGAGTTTTTGATTGCTTTTGAGTAGTTCCTGAGTTCTTTCATGGACCTTGTTTTCTAGTGTTTGATTTAGTTCTGTTAATTGGCTGTTACGAGTTGAAACCTGTTGAAAAAGATTATTCAGCGCTGTTAGTAACAGGTTTGTCGATTTATTATTTATCTGATCATCACTTGTGGCACTGCTTGCTTTGCTGTCTGATTTTAACTGGTATGCCATCTTCATGTCAGTTCCCAGAATATGATAGACCAGCCAGTTAATCAGAAAATCAAACAGATTTTGCTGTGTTCTACCACAACCAGTTGCGATATCGTTTTCTATGGTCAGAACTTCCTGAAGAAACGTTTGATGTTCTGATAAGTGATGAGCAACATGTGAATGGTTGATCATCAGATCCCTCATGATCTTTTCTTCTGTCTCAAAGTGATACGTCGTGTATTCAAGCAGTGCTTTAACTAGTTTACTTGCGGTCGTTTGACACACATTATCTTGAGCCAGGAGGGCACCATATGCATTTGTCATATCGATCAAGTGATGGTGTTGCTGATCAACCTCAGAGAGACCTGTTTCCAAGCTTTCGTTCCAACTAAATAGATTCATAGTACTCATCCTGTGTGAAGCATGAAAAAAAATTGTTTCAGAATCTAGCCGATTTTAAAAGTTTTGCAGCTTATAAGTCGCTATTGATAGAAATTCAAAGATTCTTTTTCAACAGCTCTTTTTGTTTTTTTTGTATCGAGAACCATGGTTTGGTCCAGCGCATTTTTTTTGTCTGGAAAAACTGCGGAGATAATGGAACGTCAGGCTGTGTTTGCCTATGATGACTTCATCTCCATCGAGAATCTCATATTGGGTGATTTTCTTTTCATTAACAAATGTTCCATTGGTGCTATTCAAATCTTCGATGAAGTAGTTATTCATGACTCTTTTGATGATAGCGTGGGAGCCTGAAACAGCGAGGTTATCAATGTGGATGTCATTAGCAGAATTGCGACCTACACGGATCTGCTCATTTTCTGTTTCATAAACCGCCAGTCTCTTATTGTCGTAGTTCAATTCAATTTTCAACATGATGTTCTCCTTTTCATTTGTTTTATGAGTGCAACGAATTTAATGACCTTTCCAGATGAAAAACAGACACGAAATCTGTCCAGCGTGACCAGGGGAACTTTCTCTAATCAAGGCCGTCTATCTGAACCAATAAGACGGTAATATTATCTTTCCCACCCGCGCTGAGAGCACGGCTTAAAAGCTCATTGCAAAGGTTTTTAATGGTGCCAGGCTTTTGAAGTGTGGCTTCTATTTCGCGATCATTGACCATATTAGTCAGCCCATCACTGCAAAGCAGCAAGCGATCACCCACTTCAAGTGTGAATTGACTGAAGCAGATATCGAGCTTGGGGGTGATGCCGACCGCCTGGAGGAGAATATGCCCTAAATTAGAAAATTCAGCCTGTTTCTCAGTTCTGATTCCTGATCGAAGTTGAGCTCTAATTAAAGAATGATCGTCGCTCAATTGTTGGAATTTTGCTGATCGGGAAAGATACAGACGGCTGTCTCCAACATGAGCGAGGAAACCCTGATTCTGGTCGATTAAAAGGATCGTCAGGGTCGTTCCCATCCCTTTCCATTCCTTGTTCTCATGGGCTTCCTGAGCTATCTTTTCGTTTGCTTGTTCGATCGCATGGCAAAGCTTGTCATGAATCGATCTGTTGTCAGTTAAATGGAGAGATTCATCGACTGATTCGATGGCAATGCGACTGGCAACGTCACCGGCTGCATGACCGCCCATGCCATCGGCAACAACGAATAGAGCTCTTGTTTCATCGACAAGGTAGTTGTCTTCGTTGGTGTTGCGACTGAGTCCAATATCGCTTTTAGCGCAGGATGAGAGCCTCATCAAACATCCATTTCTTGTTGGAGTGATCCCAGATCTTTCCCCAAAAGGGTGGCGGATTTATATCGTCTGGTCAGGGCTTTTTGCAGGAGTTTATCTACAATAGCATAGCAGGATGATGGCAAATTTGGTTTGATTTCGCGCAGCGGTGTCAGCTGACTGCGCGTAATGTTGTGAAGAAGTTCTGTCAGATCATCTCCTTGAAAAGGTCTGGCTCCACTCAGCAATTCATACATAACAATTCCAAGAGAAAAGAGGTCGGAGCGGCCATCGACTTTTTTACCACTGATCTGTTCCGGTGACATGTAACTGGGAGTTCCCAAAATGATTCCTGTCTCTGTCTGCGAACTTGTTGACATGCGTGCAATCCCAAAATCTGCAACCTTGATCTGGTTATTTTTCTGCATGATGATATTGGCCGGTTTGATGTCCCGATGGATAACCCCATGTTGGTGAGCATAAGCCAGAGCGTCAGCAACTTGTTTCATAATATTGATAACCAGGTGAACCGATAAGCTGTTATTCGCGTGGCAAAAACGACTCAGGTTATCTCCCTGAAGCAGTTCCATTGCCAGAAAAGCCATGTCACTCTCTTCGCCAACATCATAGATGGTGACAATATGGGGATGAGTCAGCTTTCCAGCAGCTTCTGCTTCATGGAAAAAACGCTCTTTAGTTTCTTTTAGTTTCGTCGGCTCAATATCTGCGTAAGGAAGTGTTTTTATCGCGACCTGACGATTAATTTTGGGGTCGACACCGAGATAGACAATTCCCATTGCCCCCTGTCCAAGCTCCTGTTCGATTCTATATCGACCCAGTGTTGGTTTTTCCTGCCCTGTGGTGTGGAGAACAATGGTCTTCTCACTGCTGTTTCCTTGAAGGGCTAACCGCTGTGAGTGCTGAATCTCCTTTAGATGTTTTTTTGTATTGCGGAAATTGCCATGTTTGAGTAAATGGCGATAGATTGAAATGGCATTATCTGGCATCCGTTTACGTTCAAATTCACGCCCAAGGTTATAGAGTAAATCCTTGTCGTCTTTATGTCTGGGAATGAACTGCAATGCATTGTCTTGAGCGAGATCGAGCATTCCCTGTTCTTTAAAGCGCTGAATGCGGATCACCCTGTTTTCGCGGATATTTTGATCAAGGAGGCGGCGGTTTTTATACCATTGCATGATTAAAAAACCGAAAAGGCAGAGGATGAGCACCGGGATGATCTTCAATTGGATATTAAAGATAATCAGTCCGGAGGCTCCGATTGCAACCCAACAGGTGAAAAAAAAACAACAGGGTTGTGACTCCTGAATAAAAAGAAAGTCTGGGGATCAGGAATAGCAACAGTAAGGTAAAGTAGAGCAGAGCGATGCTTTCAGCCAACCAAACCCACTCCGCTCTGCCCGGTGATGAGGCGTTAAAAAGTGTTGCCGTTGCCAGCGCAGCCAGCTCACTGGTACTTAACCTTCCGTAACCAGCTACGTGATGTTTGTCTCCGTAGCTATTGATGGGACCGATCATCACAATTTTGTCACGAATCTGTTGGATGGAAAGTCTATCCCCAAGAAGGTCTTCAAGATGGTAGATCTGAAATGAGACATCTGTTTGACTCTGTTCTAACCATTGTTGATAAAATCCATGAGTCGGTATTGATATGTGTGAGCCGCCGATAATTCCATCCACACCTGCGATTGGTGGGGAGATATCTTTGGCCGTCATATTGAAATGTTGCAGATATAGTTGGAGTGGCAACGATGGGATCAAT
>JDSF01000142.1_pt1 | contig 52379 bp, 59 predicted proteins | sample 199441 | NCBI WGS metagenome assembly JDSF01 (sample SAMN02592751, study PRJNA231836) | bioreactor metagenome | isolation source: continuous culture bioreactor denitrification-DNRA | place: Germany: Bremen
GATTAATGCAAATACTATTCTGGGAGGATTCTATGTATTCAGTTAAACTGGCGGATGTTATCGCTAAAATGAAGGTGGAAAATCTAACGCCTGATATAGATACTACAGAGATTGAGATATTTCAATCCGATGTCAACAGACCAGCACTTCAGTTGACAGGATTTTATGATCACTTTGATTCTGAACGTGTTCAAATTATTGGTAATGTTGAGGAGGCCTATATTGACCTTCTAAGTGTAGAAGCACGAATGGATAAGTTTGATAAACTTTTTGGCTTCAAATTCCCTTGCCTTATCATGGCAAGAGACATAGAACCATGTAATTCAATGTATGTTTGTGCAAGAAAACATGGCGTTCCTCTGCTAAGGTCATCTCTATCAACATCATACTTTATGTCGGAGTTAATTCGTTTTCTTAAGGTTGAATTAGCACCAAGTATTTCTATTCATGGGGTATTGGTTGATGTATACGGTGAAGGTGTCCTAATTAAAGGTGAAAGTGGTATTGGTAAATCAGAAGCGGCCCTTGAACTCATTAAAAGAGGTCATCGATTGGTTGCCGATGATGTGGTTGAAATCAAAAAAGTGTCGGATGATACTTTGCTTGGAACATCGCCTGACATTATTCGTCACTTTATTGAAGTGAGGGGTATTGGTATTGTAGATTGTAAAACCCTCTTTGGTGTTGAATCTGTCAAAGAACGTCAAACCATTGACTTGTGTATTAACTTGACCGAATGGAACAGAGAATACGAATATGACCGTTTGGGTTTAAAAGAGGAGTATACAGAGATTCTTGGTAATAATGTTGTTAGTCATACCATTCCTATTAGACCAGGTCGTAACCTAGCAATTATCGTTGAGAGTGCAGCCATTAACCATCGTCAGAAAAATATGGGTTATAATGCGGCTATTGAGCTTAACAACAGAGTTACTGGCAATCTACAAAAGAGAAGTGAAGAAAGAGATAGACAAAATAAGTCAACAAATGATTAAGTCGATCAATGAACAAAATAATAAATTATATGTGTGTGTGAATTAGGAGGAACTTGTTTATGTTTAGCATTGGAGTTGATTTAGGCGGTACAAATATCGCCGCAGCTATCGTGTCAGATAGCGGAGAAATCATCAAGAAAGGTTCAACGCCAACACTGAGTGACCGTAATTATGAGGCTATAGTTGCCGACATGTGTCAGCTTTGTAAGCGCTTAATTGATGAAGCAGGAATGAAAGTGTCAGATATTCATTCAGTAGGAATTGGAAGCCCAGGTATTCCAGATCCAGACAATGGTGTGATTGTGTATGCCAACAACTTACATTTTAAAGACACCCCAATTAGAGAAGAATTTCAAAAACATTTGAACCTTCCAGTCTATGTGGAAAACGATGCCAACGTTGCAGCCCTTGGAGAGTATGAATCAGGCGCTGGTAAGTTATACAGTGATTTTGTTGCTGTAACACTTGGGACAGGTGTTGGTGGTGGTGTTATCCTTAACCGTAAGATTATTGGCGGTAGCTTTCATGCGGGTGCAGAGCTTGGCCATATCGTTATCAAAGCAGGTGGCGTTCAATGTACATGTGGTCGTAAAGGATGTTGGGAAACATACTCTTCAGCTACAGGCTTAATCAGAGAGGCAAAACATGCTGCGGATGATAACCCAGAATCTATGCTCTATAAGATGGTTGAGGGTAATCTTGATAAGATGAATGCCAAGATACCTTTTGACGCCGCACAAGGTGGCGATGCTATTGCGCAAGGTGTCATTGACCAATATGTAGCAGACCTTGCATCAGGACTTGTAAATCTAATTAATATCTTCCAACCTGAGATTATAGTCTTAGGTGGTGGTGTTTCAGCTCAAAAAGACAATTTGCTTGTTCCGCTTAGAGAGATGATGAGTAAAGAAATCTACGGTGGTCCAAGCATGTTCAAGACTAAAATCGAAGTAGCTCAACTGGGTAATGATGCGGGTATTATTGGTGCAGCTATGCTCTATAAGTTGACGGAAGAAGTATAGACTAAGATAAATTTAAATTGTGCTTTGGATTAAACATAATCAAGGCTCTGGGTTATCCCAGAGCCTTTTATTTGTAATGTTTTGAAAGCAAAGTAATCTCAAGCTATTTTTTAAGATTATTAATTAAGTCTTTTTTGGTCATACTGCCGTCATCCCAAAGTTGCTTCTTAATATCTGTGACGGATTTAGCCTTACCTTTATCTTCTTCAAGTTCCGATTTTTTACGATGTTTGATTTCTGCAATCTCTAGTTTCTTGCGTTTGATTTCTTCATTGTAGGCTTCTTGGGCCTGCATTTTCTTATAATTGATAATGGCTTGGGTTTTTGATCGACCTCTTATAGCCAGGAAGACAAAAACAAGCAAGGATAGCAGGTTGATGAGTACGGTATAGATGGTCAAATCAACAATCAGTAAAATGACACTTATCAGCATCATTACACCTAGAAACCTAAGGATTCGGTGGGATAATACATCATCATAGAAGATATAACCAATAATATAACTATGCAGTGTGTTGTTGGCTGCAAGATTGACGCCTATGAATAGAATAATCATAGATATAAGTAGAGTGTAAATTGGGGACATACTGGAACTCCTTTTCCAAAAATTAGCAAACGTCGCCATAGTAAATATCGGCTAGTTTTGCAAGGAACATTAGAGAAAAAGTTAAAAGGGTGCTATAATAAGTGGAAGTTTAAATTTGGGAGAATTTAATGAAAAAAAATATTGGCTTATTTAGGATTATTTGTTGCAGTGACCATATGGAGTATTTCTTTTGTTTCCATAGACATATCTCTTGAGTATATCAGTGCTATGGAAATCAATATTATGAGATTTATCATCGCTGTTGTCTTCTTATGGCTTGTTCATTTGATACGTGATGTTAAGATGAACTTTGATAAAAAAGATCATATAAGAATCGCTTTTTCAGGGATATTTGGTACTGCAGGCTATTATTTCTTTGAGAACATAAGCCTCACCTATATTTCACCTTCTGTTGTCAGCATTGTTACTGGAGCTATTCCAATTATGACCCTTATAGTGGCTATGTTGTTTCTTGGGAAGAAGACAAAATTCAGAAATATATTCTTTATAATGTTGTCTTTCGTAGGTATTGCCATATTAACGGGACCTTTAATGGGGAATTAGGTAATTTCATAGGCGTAGTCTTTGTTTTCATGGCCAATCTTTGTTGGGTCATCTATACCTTAATCAATGAACCTTTAAACCATAAATACGACAAGCTCAACTTACTGACCATTCAGGTGTTCTATGGCACTGTAGTTTTCGTTGTTGTATACATGATTCAGATACTGACAGGTCAAGTTGAATTGATTAATGTTGGTAAAATAATGGCAAACAGCGAATTGGTTTTTTCAGTTAATTTACTTGAGTATTATGTCGACAGTTGTCGCGTATTTTCTCTATAACTACGCCCTTCAAAAGGTGGGGGTTACATTGTCCGCATTGTTTATTAATGTTATTCCAGTAGCGACCTTATTGATTAGTGTGGCTGTTGGACATGAGGCTCTAAGTTTTAGTAAAAGTATTGGTTGTTTATTAGTTGTAGTGGCTGTTTATATGATAGAAGATATTTAGAGGAGTTATGATGAATTTAATGTTTATATCAGACATACATGGGTCTGAAACGTATTTAGACAAAGCTTTAGAAGTATATGAAAAGGGTGAGTTTGACCGTTTGGTAATACTTGGAGATGTGCTTTATCATGGGCCTAGAAATCCATTACCTGAAGGTTACAATCCAAGAGGTGTACTAGAGAAACTAAACTTTATTGCTGATGATGTTATCGCTATAAGAGGTAATTGTGACAGCGAAGTTGACCAGATGGTTCTGAAGTTTCAGATTCTGAATGAGGAAAGTCACCTTATACTTGAAGACAATCAGTTCTTCTTGTGTCATGGCCATCACTTGGATGAAGAGGCACTACCTATGTTACGAAAAGGTACCATCATTTGTCATGGGCATACTCATATACCAAGGAATGAACAGGTAGGAGCTTACAAGATTTTTAATCCAGGTTCCATTGCATTGCCTAAGAATGGAAGTGCCCATAGTTACGGGATTTATGTGGATGGGATACTTGATGTCAAATCCTTATAGTTACTGAGTGCTTGGTGGAGGTTATAGGATATTTGACCTTCACTTTTTTGCTGTCACTGTATGGCCGTAGATTTAGTTAGTAAAGTTTATTGACTAAATGGAATAAGCATGCTACAATTGATTCATATAAGATAGGTTTGTTCGATATTTAAGCACTGAAGTAACAGGATGAATATAATAAGATTAATCAAGGAGACCAACTATGAGCCTTAAGAATTTGGAAGTAACGCTAAAGAATGTGCCTTCACTAGATAAAGGGTTTATGCCATTACATGCATATACCAAAGCTTATGAGAAAAGTGTGGCTAAGAGTGGAGGACAACCACTAGGAATTGGAATTCAGAGAAATGATGGCCAGCTATCGGTTCATCATATTAACATACATACAGATGAAGAGTTTCTTGATATGGATAAGGAATTCGTTGAAAGATTTGTCAAGTTTCAATTGTGGATGAAAGGTGGTTATAAGGTCTATATCTGTGGATCTGATGCCATTGCCAACTATATTGAAGATACCTACAAAGTATCTGGTAAACGAGAATTTGACGCACTTTTTATGGAGCGTGTTTTTGAAAAACCTTTTGAAGTTGAAGCATTAGCATACGAGCAGTGTCCTAAAGCGAACGAAACTGCTGAAACAGTAGCTGGGGACTTAGACGGTTGTCGTATAGGCTTTGACGCTGGTGGTAGTGACATGAAGGTCTGTGCTGTCAAAGACGGCGAAGTCTTGTATTCAGAAGAAGTGGTTTGGCTTCCGAAGTTAAACGATGATCCAGATTATCACTATGACCACATTGAAAAAGTTATGGCCAAAGCAGCATCCTTCTTACCTCAAGTTGATGCTATAGGTATTAGCAGTGCAGGTGTTTATGTAGCTAATAGATGTATGGTGGCTTCATTGTTTATCCTTATTGAAGGTGAAGCTTTCGAAAATAGAATTAAGGACATATACCTTAATGTCACAAAAAATTATGAAAATGCAACAATTAAAGTATTAAACGATGGTGATGTAGCCGCCGTAGCAGGTGCAATGGATATTGGCAAAAACAATGTTATGGGTATTGCTATGGGTACCAGTGAAGCCGTTGGATTTATAGATGGAAAGGGTACAATCAAAGGTTGGCTGAATGAACTAGCTTTTGCACCAGTGGATTTTAATGACCTCGCTATGGAAGATGAATGGTCAGGTGATGTTGGGTGTGGATGTAAGTACTTCTCACAAGACAGTGTCATCAAACTTGCGACTAGAGCAGGTATTGAACTAGATGAAAACCTAACACTTGCAGAAAAATTAAAAGTGGTTCAAGCCTTGGTTAACGCAGATGATTCCAAAGGTATCGAAGTGTTTGAAAATATTGGTATCTACCTTGGACATACCTTGGCATACTATTATGATATGTATGGAATGACAGACGTCCTTCTACTTGGACGTGTTATGTCTGGCAAAGGTGGAAACATCATATTTGATACGGCGACAAAAGTCATCAAAGAAGAATACCCTGAACTTTCAGAGACACTTACATTACACCTACCAGACGAAAAAAGCCGTCGTGTAGGCCAATCAGTAGCAGCAGCAAGCATCCCTAGCTTAGCTTAGTCACTAAGTTGCTTGTTTACCTAATATAATTTTATCACACACAAAAAGACACAGAGAATAGAGCCATTCTATTCTCTGTGTCTTTTTTGTCTTGAGATATAATTGTTTATTGGCATTTATAAGACTTGTTTCTTGACAGATTGGATTATTGATGTATAATTATATTAGATTTTACTAATATACTAATTTAGTTATAGAGGCTTTTCTCAACCGAGTAGTCATAGATAGATGGAGGTAAACATGGATTTAGCTAATATGGAAGTGAGTATTTTCAAGGCATTAGGCCATCCCTTAAGGCTTGGAATTCTAAAGCAACTTGATGACAAGGAGTTATGTGTTTGTGAGCTGACAGATGATGAACATTTCTCACAATCCAATATCTCCCAGCATCTTAAGATTCTAAAAGATGCAGATTTGGTGATGCAACGTAAAGAAGGACTCAAAGTTTATTACAAAGTAAAAGACATGAGAACACTTGAGATGATCAAAGTGGCTGACGGGATGATTGTTGATCACATCAATGAACTCAAATCAGCTATCGGATAAAAGGACTGGAAGGATATTATATTATGTTTGATTGGTTAGACAATGGGGTCAAAATCCTTGTTGAAGGTTTGTTTGGCTTAGATGCCTCCACTGGATGGGGTGCTGGGATTCACTTTTTTTATATATGACATTATCAAGATACTGATATTGTTATCAACAATGATATTCCTTATATCATACCTTAGGTCTTATTTTCCACCTGAGAAGATGAAGAAGGTCATTAGCAAGGTGGGTGGTGTTAAAGGTCACATGCTTGCTAGTTTACTTGGAGTGGTATCACCTTTTTGCTCATGTTCTACTGTGCCAATATTCATTGGATTTGTAGAAGCGGGAGTGCCACTAGGCGTGACATTTTCATTCTTAATCACATCACCAATCGTCAATGAGGCGGCACTTATACTTCTCTTTGACAGCTTTGGTCCAAAGTTGGCTATTGCTTATACAGTGACTGGTGTTGTGATAGGTACTGTCTCTGGAATGATTATTGGCAAACTAAAAATGGAAAAACATGTAGAGCCTTATGTATATGAGATACACATGGGTGAGACAGAGGCAGAAGTAATGAACCACAAACAGCGTTTGCACTTTGCCTTAACCAGCGTTAAAGACATTATTAAGCGTATCTGGTGGTTCCTAATTATAGGTATTGCCTTGGCGCCTTTATTCACGGTAAAGTACCAGACGGGGCTCTTGCAGACTATGCAGGTAAAGACAACCCCTTTGCAGTCTTTGTAGCAGTTGCTTTTGGTATTCCACTATATTCCAATGCATCAGGTATGATTCCTGTGGTTGCGGAATTGCTAAAAAAAGGCGTGGCCATTGGTACGGCACTGGCTTTTATGATGGCGACAACAGCCCTGTCATTGCCTGAGATGTTGTTACTTAAGAAAGTCATAAAGGTAAAATTGATAGCTGTATTTGTAGCCATTACCGGGTCTGCTATTATTGTGGTGGGCTTGCTTTTTAACCAAATCGGACATATATTTTATTAAATTATGTTAGGGATACTTATAGGCTAAATAGATTAATCTTGAAAGATAAGAGGTGCAAAGTATGACAGTGAAGATTTTAGGTGGCGGATGTGCCAGCTGTAAGAAACTTAGCAAAATGGCGACTAAAGCGTTAAAAGAACTGAAGTTAGATGTAACAGTTGAAAAGGAAGAAGACTTTCAAGTCATCATGAATGACTACAAGGTTATGACAACGCCTGCCCTTGTTGTTAATGATCAAGTAATAATCAAGGGACGTGTTCCATCCTATAAAGAAGTCCTTGAAGCAATCGATAGTGAACAGGCATAAAATAACCCCTAGACATCTTAATGTAAAAGATGGCTGGGGGTTTATCTGTGTGTGAAATTGAGTTACTTCTTCTTTTGAATCTCTTCGACAGCACGCTTACGTATGTGAATAAAGACATTGAGAAGTATCAGCACTGGTATGACAAAATGGACTATGGTATCAAGGAACAAGGGTGCTGACTTTGGTAACATCATAGAAAAGTTGGTCCAAAAAGATGAGAAAGTCATGGCGTATATGGTCATGTGATAGACCTGTTTGACTTTGAGACCCAGTCCTAGGATAGTTCTAAGTATGTTACCAATCATCAAAACAATAACACTATAATAGAAGAATTGAACAATTGTTGTCAAAAACTGAATGACAATGCTAACAGGTATACTCATAATAGTAGCAGCTGAGAAGAATTCCATGTGTTTCTCTGAATCAAATTCGTCTAGCATCATCAGTTGTAAATAAGTATCGATATCTTCATAGGTGTACAAGACAGTGTCAAAATTGTTGGAGATAATAGCAACACGATCAGACTCAAAGAATATGACGCTTTCATAATGCATAACGTCGTTAATGGTGAGTTGTCCTTCATCAGCCATCACTATTGGGATGTCAAGCTCATCAATATTTATGATGGCGTCGCCTTCAATATCAAGACCTTCTTTTGAGATGGTAAAAGGTGCAATAACACCACTGTTGTAATCATCTAGTATGTTGTGAAAAGCGCTCATTTGACTATAACCGATATAGGCACCAGTAAGAGATGACATCAGGCCTATAAACAGTAGCATATATAGGAAGGCCTTATACATTGGTTCTTTTAATATATGTACATAGAAATCGGAGGGCACAAGGCTTTTACCGACTTTTTTGATCCAGGAATAAGTTTTCATTTTGTTTCCTCTCTACAGCCATTCTTTGATAGCTAATACCATTATAGGGAAAGGTCTTTAAAAGAACAAGGCGTTTTTTCCAATATTTAAGGAAATGGTAACATATTTGTAAACTTCTTGTGTTGTAAGTGGTATCTTATTAAACTATAATGAAAGAAGAAATGGAGATAACATACATATGTCAGAATATAAATTACAGGCACCATGTCTTTTTGGTCTTGAGGCAGTGCTTAAACAAGAAATCAAAGACCTAGGTTATGAAGTGGTTGATGTTGAAGATGGACGCGTATCATTTAAAGGGGATGCCCTAGCAATTTGCCGAAGCAATATATGGCTGAGAACTGCTGAACGTGTCATGGTGGAAGTAGCAAGATTTAAGGCGACGAATTTTGATGAATTGTTTAATCAAATAGAAGATATTGAATGGGAAAGGTACATCCCAGTGGATGGCAAATTTTGGGTATCCAAAGCTTCCTCAATTAAGTCACAGGTCTATAGTTCAAGAGACGTTCAAAGTATAGTGAAAAAAGCCATGGTTAGTCGAATGAACTTGGCCTATGGTATCGAGCGTTTTAAAGAAGATGGGGCCGAGTACCCAGTAAGAATCTTTATCAAAAAAGATGTGGTGACCGTGGCAATTGACTCTTCTTTTGAAGCATTGCATAGACGTGGCTATCGTATTCATACAAGCAAAGCACCAATGAGTGAAACACTTGCAGCAGCCTTAGTTTTGCTGTCTGTATGGAAAAAAGAAAGACCATTTGTGGATCCTTTCTGTGGTTCGGGAACACTGGCTATTGAAGCGGCAATGATTGGTGCGAATTTGGCACCAGGTCTTAACAGAAGTTTTGTTGCTGAAGGCTGGAAGAACTTAATTCCTAAAAGCTCATGGATGGAAGCGGTGGATGAAGCCAACGATAAATTTGAGCCTAATGCAGAACTTAACATTCAGGCCTATGATGTGGACGGAAAAGTATTGGCAACTGCCAGAGAAAATGCTGAAAATGCTGGCGTAGATGGCTTTATTCATTTCCAAAGACGTGATGTCAAAGACTTGACCCATAAACGACACTACGGTGTTATAGTGACCAACCCGCCATACGGAGAGCGTATGAATAGTGAAGAAGAGATTCAGGCCCTGTATAAGACTATGGGAGAGGCTTTTGTGAAATTAGAAGATTGGTCCTATTATGTCATTACGTCGGTTGAAGATTTTGAAAAACACTTTGTCAAAAAAGCATCCAAGAAACGTAAGTTGTACAATGGTATGCTTAAGACAAATTATTACCAATACTTGGGGCCAAGACCTCCAAGACTACCAAGAGATTAAAAATCAATTTAAGATGAATTGAGATGGTTATATGAGAAAGTTTAGTATTCTCCTTGCACTATGTATTACCTTGAATTTGACAACTGTATTTGTCCTTGCTGAGGAAAGTACCACAGTAGTGGGTATTTTTCTTGATGAAAAAGAAGTGACCTTTGAAGCATCTTACGGGGCACCTTTTATTGATGGCGCAAATAGGACTCAAATTCCCTTTAGAGGTGTCCTTGAAGCTTTCGGCGCTGAGGTGCGTTGGGACCCAGATCAAAGAGAAGCCATTGCAACCAAAGAGGATATTGAGATTCGTGTACCAATTGGTGAGCGTTTTATCATTAAGGATACAGAAGTTATACTAATGGACACTGAAGCGGTTATCCTAAATGGTAGAACCTATATACCAGTCAGAGCGGTACTTGAAGCATTTGGAGCAAGTGTAGATTGGGATGCTAACATCAAACGTGTTGATATTACATCACCACCAGCGCCCCTTGTCATTAGCAGGCTACCTGAGTTGTATGATTTGAGGGCTTTTGGCAAAACAACAGCAATCAAGAACCAACTTGATATTGGAGCTTGTTGGGCATTTGCTACTATTGGCGCAATAGAATCTGCACTCTTGCCTGACGTCAGGTATGATTTCTCAGAGGACCATATAAGTTTGAGCCATGGCTATGATTTAACACAAGATGAAGGTGGAGATTTTCAGATATCCCTTGCTTATTTGTCAAGATGGTCTGGGCCAGTTTATGAAGTACAAGACCCCTATGGTGATGGTGTTTTCACACCTGATTTGAAGGCAGCCATTCATGTACAAGAAGCAATCATTTTACCAGAGAAGGATTATCCAGCAATCAAAAGAGCCATATTGCAGTATGGTGGTGTTCAGACCTCTATTCATATTAGAGATATTGAAAGCCAACAACTAGGTGATGCGTTTAATGATTTTACAGATAGTTTTTATTATACTGGGGATGAATTGCCAAACCATGATGTTGTCATTGTTGGATGGGATGATACTTTTTCAAAGTCAAACTTCAATGTGACGCCTACAAGAGATGGTGCCTTCATTTGTCGTAACTCATATGGGGACACTTTTGGAACAGATGGTTATTTCTATGTATCCTACGATGATGTCTTGGTTGGTAGAGAAAACATTGTCTATTCAGGTATAGAAGCCAATGATAATTATGACAAAATCTATCAAAGTGATTGGCTTGGTTGGGTTGGGCGAATAGGCTTTGGTAAAGATACAGCTTATTTTTCCAATGTATATACCACGGAGGGCAAAGAAAGCTTGGAAGCAGTGAGTTTCTATGCAACAGATATGGATACTAACTACGAGATTTATGTTGTAGAAGATTTTGTGGATGTTAATGACTATGAGAAGATGACCTTTGTTACAAGAGGTGGTGTTTCTTATGCTGGTTATTATACAGTTAATTTTGACATGCCAATTCCAGTTGAAGGGACTTACGCCGTTGTAGTTAAGATTACAACACCTGGCAGTTCTTTCCCAGTTGCGGCTGAGTACGCAAAAGATGTGGCGTGGCTAAAAGATGTTGATATCACAGATGGAACTGGCTATATGAGCTATGATGGTACATCTTGGGAAAATACTGAGACAGTCCTTGATAGTAATTTATGCCTTAAGGCTTTTACCAATATTGAACAAGTAGTTGGAGAGCCATTGATAGAGGAACCACTTGTTGAAGAGGCAGAAACTGAGCCTGAAGAAACGGATGAGACAGAGCAAGTCGATGAAGCAGAAGTGACTGAGGAACCTATTAAAGAAGAGTAACACATTTAGAATAATTGACTTAACTAAGTAGATAGACAGATTTTATGACTTGCCTATGAGAGGGGCCAGAGTTATGAGCACATTTACTGACTTACTTGAGATAGCGAGGAAGCAAAAGCGCGTTTATATACAACCTCATAATGTTCCCGACCCGGATGCCATTGCCAGTAGCTTTGCCTTAAAAGTATTACTAAAGCATTTTGGTGTTAAGAGTAAAATTATCTATGTGGACTTAATTGAGAAAGCCAACTCTAAGCGAATGGTTGAAATATTTAAGATAGGTCTTGAGCAAAAGGAAGACTCTTTTGTCAGTGCGGAGAAGGACTTTATTATTCTGGTGGATGCCCAGCAAGGCAATTCTAACATCACAGATTTTAATTTCAAAAACATTGCAGTTATTGATCACCACAGTGATTTATCAAGTGGGGGTTATATTTATAAAGACGTTCGAAACAATGTTGGATCATGTGCAACCATCATAGCTGAGTACTTTAAGGAAGCTGGTGTAGAACCAAGCAATGATGTTGCAACAGCCCTTGTATACGGTATCATGACAGACACGGATAATCTGACCAGAAACAGCAACAAAGCAGATGCTGATATGTTCTATTGGCTCTACAACTTGGCAGATTTTACCATGATTAAGAACCTGAGAATGAATGAGATTGGTAAAGAGGATATTTATGCTTATGCCAAAGCCCTCCAGAATATTGAAATTTATGGCAATATTGGTTTCATACATATTGAGGACTGTAATGATTCATTGCTTGGAACCATTAGTGATATGGTTTATACTATTGAGGGCGTTAACATTGTTGTGTCCTATGCCAAAAGAGATGATGGTATTAAGTTTTCTATTAGAAGTGGCGAAAAAGACATTAGAGCCAATAAATTAATCAAACACATCCTAAGTGATAAAGGGATTGGCGGTGGTCATGATGTTATGGCTGGCGGATTTATTACCAAAGAAAGCATGAATTTTTTGGTTAACAAAGAACTAGATACGTATGTTAGGTATCGAGTCTTATCATATTTGGAAAACGAAAACTGCTTATAGGAGGCAACTTATGTCAAAGAGTATGGTTTTAGATGGCTATAGTGGAAGTAAGTTAATGGTTAGAAGATGGTCACCAGAAGTAGAAGCTAGAGCTTGCCTTCATATTTTACATGGTCTTGGTGAACATAGCTTACGATATGATGCGTTCGCTAGGTTTATGACTAGACAAGGCTTTGTCGTTTGGTGTCATGATCACAGACAGCATGGTGAGAGTGTCCATCATGACTCGGTTGGTATCTATGACCATAAAGATACTTGGGAAGCCATGGTGGAAGATGTAAGCGTTGTACAACGAAAATTCATTGAGGCGTCACCCAATCTTCCAATGTTTATGCTTGGACATAGTATGGGGTCATTGGTTCTTAGGTCTTATCTTCAAATGCACCCTACTAATCTATCTGGCGCTATTTTGATGGGCTCTCCAATGGCATCTGTGGCTTTGGCAAAAATAGCCATCATGATTGCCAAACTGATTGAATCCATAAAACCAGCCAAGCCAAGTCCTTTTCTTGATAAACTGGCTCTTGGTTCTTTCATCAAGTCCATCAAACATCCAAGAACGCCATTTGACTGGATTACCCAAGATGAAATGATTGTTAATAAATACATAAGTGATCCTCTTTGTGGTTATGTCTATAGCCCCTTGTTTTACGGTGAATTAGCATTTGGTGCCATAAATGCCAATGACCCAATGATGGTTAAGGCGTTTCCAAAGATTCCTACCCTCTTTATATCTGGGGATCATGATCCTTGTGGAGAGAACGGTAAAGCACCCACAACATTAAGTGAAACTTACGACAAAGCAGGGATTCACAATGACCTTATGGTGATGAAAGATATGAGACACGAAGTACTGAATGAAGTTGAAAGGCGTGTGACGTTTGAGCAACTATCCAAGTGGCTTGACGAGAATATATGAAAAAAAACGATATCATAATTATTAGCCTAAGCCTTATACTTGCAATCATCGTGTATATAGGCTTAATGGTAAATAAAGGGTTGTCAGATACTGACAACCTTAGTGTTGAAGTGCATATGGATGGCGAAGTGCTTGAGATAATCCCTCTATCCTTTGATGGGGTTTATTATTATGAACATATATATGGTCACAATGAGGTAACAATAGATAATAATACAGTTCATATGAGTCATGCAGACTGTCCGGACCTGTCTTGTACGAGACAAAAGCCAATTGAACTACCAAATGAAAACATTGTCTGCTTGCCCTATAGATTTCACATTGTTGTGGTAGGTGATGGGGAGGTGCTTATTGATGCAATCTCAAAATAAGTTGTCTCTTAGACAAATCATTGTTCTAGGTCTATTAATATCGGTGGCCTTGGTCCTAAGCTACTTTGAACGTTTTATTCCTATGAATTTTGCGATGCCCGGCATTAAGCTTGGTCTTGCCAATGTGGTGACCCTGTTGGCTTTGACACTATACAAACCAAAGGAGATATACTTCCTAGTAGTTGTTAGAGTTGTACTTGCATCGATTTTTGTCGGCAGTGTTATGAGTCTGTGGTATAGTCTAGCCGGTGGTTTGTTGTCCGCAACTGCTATGTTGCTTATGTGTCTGTTACCAAAAGACAATATTAGCCTTGTTGGAATTAGTGTGATTGGTGCCATATGTCATAATGTGGGCCAAATCATCATAGTAATGATTATAACAGGCAACGCCTATGTTGCGGTTACATATTTGCCGATATTATTGGTGGCTGGTGTTATTACAGGAATATTTATCGGTTATGTTGCAAGGGCTACGAAGCCTTATCTTATAAGGCTTATGTAATATTACTTTTCAGTTAAATAACCTAGAGTGGACTTTAAAATTGACAAGGCATTTGTTATACTTTTACCTGATGAGTAATCAGCCAATGATTAAAGCTAGTATGGCACAAGGAGAGGCTTAAATGAAAAAAGTTTTTTTGTGAATGTTGTGATTCTATCACTTCTTATAAATATTCTATCAATAACCACTTATGCAGGTGACTTCCCAGATTCCCTATACCTTGAATATGACAGCAGTGTTTATAAATATAATAGTCGGCTTGTTTCGATTGTGATAAACGGTAATGAAGTTCAAACTGGTGACATGCCAGCGGTCATATTAGATGGAAGAACTTTGGTGCCTGTTCGTGAAGTCTTTGAGTCAGAATCTTTTGGTGCTACTGTGGATTGGAACGGTGCCAAACAAGAAGTCTATATCACTTATGCTGATAAGTTTATTGTCTTGCAGATTGATAATAAGACAGCTTATGTCAATGGTACAGCCCATGAACTTGATGTACCGGCTAAATTAATAAGAGACCTTAGCAAAGAATATTCCAAAACAATGATCCCTCTAAGATTTGTATCTGAAGTTCTTGACTTCAAAGTAGATTGGGAGAATGAATCTTATACGGCCATCTTAACAGGTGACAGTGTTGTGGCGTCAACAGACCCACTACCAGAAGAACAACCAAATACAGACGAGGATAAGAATGTTGAAGATACCAACCAAGAAGGCGAAAAGCTTGACGGCTTAAGTGATGCAACGGCCAATAAAACTTTGCCTACACCTCTTAAATACAATCCGATTGAATGGACAGCAACGACAGAACAGCTCAAAGAGATTGATGAAAGTTATGTAGACACAGAGATTGTCAATGAATCACATCCTGAGACAATCATCAATGACGTTGATTATGAGGACAGTGGCGTCTACAAGAAGTTCATTGTAGAATCTGAATCAGCTATGTCAGAAGTTTCTTATTTTATCTGGGACAATAAATTTATTATTGATATTGGAGGGGCTGTTTGTGACCTTCCAGCAGAAGATACCTATGAAGATAACCCAATTCTATCCAGTATCAGAGCAAGTCAATACAGTGTGGCACCTAATTCTACACGTATTGTTTTTGACCTCCTTGATGGTGGTAACAAGTTCGAACTAAGTTTTAATGAAGACAGAACAGACCTTATTGTTACGGTTATGGACAATAGTATTCATGATATATACCTTGGTCAGAACGAAATAGGCGATTACCTCAAAGTTACTGGTGTGGCAGCACCAGATGTAAAGATGTTCCGTTTGTCCAACCCAGACAGAATCGTTATTGATTTTCCAAACACCAAAACAGTCCTTGGCTTTAATGAAGATGTAGCACAAGGTCAATATGTAGAAAAAATTAGAACTGCCCAGTTCGACCCAACCACTACAAGGGTTGTTGTTGAAACGGATGGTCAGGCCGACTATGAGATTACCAAAGCCTCCAATGGTGAAACGGTTATTCAATTCATGGAACCAGGTTATGAGAATATTCAGTATGAGAACATAGACAACCCAACCATTTCTCTTGAAGAAGACGATGGTGAGATTAGTATTGAAGGCATTGTTTATAACAACGATTATATTAATAGAACCTACAGCATCACCTTGTCAGAGAACTATGGCGCCCTATTTGGGGATGGTTCTTTGAAGGTCAATGATGGTATTATTGAGACGATAGATGTAACAGAGACAGCAGAAGGTTTAACCAAAATTGTTATTAAGTCAACAACAGTTTATGAATATAGAGTTGAAGAATTAGAGGATAAAGTTCAGATTAAAGCTTACAAACCTAAGGAGCTCTATGACAAGATTATTGTCGTAGATCCTGGCCATGGTGGTAAAGACCCTGGTGCAATGGCCAATAGTTTAGTGGAAAAAGACCTTAACCTGACAATTAGTATGTATTTAAAAGACTTACTTGATGAGAATGGTAGCATTCAGGTTTATTATACAAGACAATCAGATGTCTACCCAACACTTCAAGAACGTTGTGATTTGGCCAACGAAATAGAAGCAGACTTCTTCTTGAGTGTCCATAACAATGCCTTTAATCCAAGTGAAACCGGTACGGAGACTTTGTATTACCCATCGGATGCCAGTGGTGTATTGACATCGCCAGAATTGGCCAAAATATTCCATGAGAACATGATTGATTTGACTGGGAATTATAATAGAGGCATCAAACAACGTGAGAACCTATTTGTCCTCAGGCATACAGCTATGCCAGCCATTATTATGGAGGTGGCTTTCTTAACAAATGGTAATGACGCATCCAAGCTAAAAGAAGATAAATATTTGCACACTGTGGCTGAAGCTTTGTACAATGCGACACTGGGCACATTCAGTTCTTACCCTTCAAGACGTTAACGTTGATGATGAGTTGGACAAATGTCATAGGTGGTGAAGTATGAAAGAAACAATATTAGAGATGTTACTACAATCCAATACTTATATATCTGGTGAGACACTGAGTCATGAACTTGGTGTCTCTCGAACTGCTATCTGGAAAGCCATCAACAAGCTGAAGGCAGAGGGTTATTCAATAACTTCAGTTAGAAATAAGGGCTATCTACTTGTAGCAGAGTCTTCCGACTTAAATGAAGATGGCATACGGGTTAGGCTTAATAAAGAGTCAAGGTTTAGGCATGTTAAAGTCCTTGATGAAGTTGATTCGACCATAACTGAAGCCAAAAGGCTGAAGCTTGACGGAACAATGGATGAAGGCCTTATTTTGGCTCAGGCGCAAACAGCAGGCAAAGGCCGTAGAGGGCGTAGCTGGATTTCAGACAATGGAAAAGGCATATGGTCTTCCTTGTTACTGAAACCTCAGTTTCCACCACAAAAAGCATCTATGCTGACCTTGCTTGCAGGGGTTGCAGTTGTTGATGCAATCAAGAAGGTGACTGATCTAGAGGCTAAAATCAAATGGCCAAATGATGTAGTAGTAGAGGGCAAGAAGGTCTGTGGGATTTTAACAGAGATGAGCGCAGAACTTGATTATATTCATTATGTTGTCGTGGGCATTGGTATTAATGTAAATCAAGACAGTTTTGATGATAGCATTTCAAGTATTGCCACGTCTCTTTCACAAGTTTCTAGAGAAGAAGTGAGTCGTTTTGAGTTGCTAATAGCAATGGTAGAGGCTTTTGAGGCACTTTATGAAAGGTTTCACCAGGACCAGAGTCTTGCTTTCATAATTGACAAGTACAATTCAAAATGTATTAATATTGGTATGGATCTTAAGATTGAGGCTTATGGTGATATTCGTTATGGCAAAGGTGTCAAAGTGGATGTGGAAGGTAAGTTGCTTGTAGAGGGCGCCGATGGGTATCAATTTGAAGTAAATGCTGGAGAAGTGTCAGTACGTGGCCTCTATGGTTACGCAGAATAAGAAGGAGTTTACTATGGAAGAATTAATGGATGAAGTGGTACTGGCTGTATCAAGCAGTTATGACCGCAAATATTTTTTTAACCCTGAATTTGACTCATTGCCAGAAGAAGTCAAAGAAGACATACAGGTCATGCTTGTCATGTTCACAATGGAAATAGGTGGCGTTTTAACTTTATACTACGATGAAAGTGGTAATTTAGCCTTTAGGACCGAAAGTGATGAAGAGGACATTCTCTACGATGAGATTGGTGCCCATCTTAAGATAAAACAACTGACACAGGTGAAAGCCGAATTACTTGAGAGTCTTGAGACTTTTTTCAAGGTTTTTTACTTGGGAGAAGATGTGTAGTATAATTTAGGTGCAACTTGATATAAACATAACTGACATGTCTTGTATCCACTTGGAACGAGAACGGAGGGTTATTATGAAGAAAGTATTAGGTAACACGAGAACACTTGTAATGCTTGGGCTTATGCTGGCGATGACTATGATTTTGGATTTGACACCACTTGGTGCGATACCAATGGGTACTGTTGTTGCAACCATTGCTCATTTACCAACAATCTTGGTAGGCATCATATTGGGTCCAGTAGCTGGACTTATAGCAGGTCTGTCTTTTGGAATTGTGTCACTGCTACACGCCCTTATCAGACCAGCATCACCTTTTTCACTTTTGTTTATCAATCCACTGGTATCAGTTCTACCTAGAATGATGATTGGTGTAACAGCATACTATGCTTATCATGGTGTTGTGCTAGTATTGAAAGGTCAGAAGGCCAACCCTATAGCCATTGGAATTGGCGCTGCAATAGGTAGCTTAACCAATACTGTATTGGTTATGACAGCTTTGGTACTTCTATATGGTGAGCGTGTTAAGACTCTACTATTTGATTTGCTAGGTCTAGAATCGACAGCTTTTGCTTGGGCCATTGGCGTGGCAAGTACTAATGGATTGGTTGAAGCTATCGTATCAGTGATTATCATTGTACCAATAGGCGTCATTTATATAAGACAACAAAAATCATAAAATCATGGAGTTGCCTTTTGGGCAACTCTATTTATATCATAACAATTGCATGCGGCGAAGGTGCTTTTCATGCAAACTGAGGAGGTAAATATGTTACTAGCTATAGACATTGGCAATACAAATATCACCCTGGGCGTTCACGATGGTGATGCATGGGTTTCGAACTTTAGATTAACAACCAAAACACCAAGAACATCAGATGAATATGGACTGACAATAAGTTCTCTACTTAGCAGCAAAGGTATTTTGGTGGACCAGGTAGAGGATGTAATTGTTTCATCTGTTGTACCAAATATTATGTATTCTTTCGTAAATGGAATCCGTAAGTACATTCATAAGGAACCTATCCTTATTGGACCTGGTATCAAAACAGGCATATCCATCCATACTGACAACCCTAGAGAGGTTGGAGCCGATAGAATTGTGGATGCAGCTGGGGCATACTATGAGTATGGTGGGCCTATTCTAGTCATTGATTTTGGGACTGCTACTACCTACGATGTTGTGACTGAAAAGGGTGTTTTTGAAGTGGCAGTGACATCACCAGGCATTAAGATTACAGCCAACGCTCTATGGCAAAAGGCTGCTAAGTTACCTGAAATTGAGATTAAGAAACCAGATTCAATACTAGCTAAGAACACTGTAACCAGTATGCAAGCAGGTCTTGTCTATGGTTATATAGGACAGGTTGAGTATATTGTTAAAAAGATCAAAGAGGAAATGGGACTGCCAGATATGCAAGTTGTAGCAACAGGCGGCTTGGCTAAGATTCTTAAGGGTGAAACAGATGTGATTGATGTATACGACGGGATGCTCACATTCAAAGGCCTAAAATATATTTATGAGCGAAATAACAAGACCAAATAAGGAATAAAGGTTACGGAATGAAAATAGGTAATTTGGAAACAAAAAAAACAACATATTTCTTGCCCCTCTTGCTGGTGTTTCAGATAGACCATTTAGAGTGTTGTGTGCTAGGCAAGGTGCAGGGCTTGTCTATACAGAAATGGTTAGTGCCAAGGCTATTTCCTTTAACAACAAGAAAACACATAGCCTTCTGACGGTATCTCCTGAACTTGAAACGGTTGGCATACAATTGTTTGGCCGTGAACCAGACTTGATAGCAGAGAGTGCCAAAAGGATTGACCATGAAGGCATCGCCCTTTTTGATGTGAATATGGGCTGCCCAGTGCCAAAGGTGGTCAACAATGGGGAAGGTTCGGCCTTGATGAAAGAACCAGACTTAATTGGACGAATTGTTGAAGCCCTTGTCAAAGCGGTGGACAAACCAGTGACCATAAAGATTCGCAAAGGCTTTACAGAAGAGACAGCCAATGCTTTAGAAGTTGGTCGTATTGCCCAGGAATGTGGTGCGGCAGCGGTTGGTATACATGGGCGAACACGGGACCAGTACTATAGTGGTAAGGCAGATTGGTCAAGTATTAAGTCTTTGAAAGAGGCCTTGTCCATTCCAGTGTTAGGAAATGGTGATGTGTTCACAGCACCTGATGCCAAAGCTATGTTTGATCAAACAGGCTGTGACGCCGTAATGGTGGCACGAGGTGCCCAAGGTAATCCGTGGATATTCTCTGAAATTGAAACTTACATGAAAACAGGTATAATTCCAGAGCGTCCAAGTGTTGATGAAGTGATAGACATGATTTATAAACATAAGGATGCTTTGATTGAAGAAAAGGGTGAATATGTTGCCCTTAGGGAAATGCGCAAGCATGTTTCTTGGTATACCAAAGGTTTGAAAAATGCCACCTTACTGAGAGGGAAAATCAATCAAACAGAGGATTTTAAGGCTTTTGTAGGGATTGTTGAGGAATATCTACGCTAATGTAGGTACATATATTGACTTAACCCTAGGATTAAGTTATAATACTTTGAATATATTTTTATATAGTCATAAAATATTGGTGGAAAGGGTGTCGTATATGCCTGATAAGAAAGTTATACTTACTTACCATGGTCTTCAAGAGTTAGAGACTGAAGTTCAAGAACTAAAAGTTCATAAACGTAAAGAAATCGCTCAGAAGATTAAGGAAGCAAGAGCTCAAGGGGATTTATCCGAGAATGCTGAGTATGATGCAGCGAAGGAAGAACAAGCAGAAGTGGAAGCAAGAATTGTACAGATTGAGAAGTTACTTAAGAACGTTGAGGTAATTGACGAGGATGAAGTAGACCTTAGTTCTATTAATGTGGGATGTAAGGTAAGACTTTTTGACGTAGAATTTGATGAAGAGATTGATTATGCAATCGTTGGCTCAACAGAGGCCGATCCTTTACATGGTAAAATCTCAAATGAATCACCAGTAGGTCAAGCTTTGCTTGGACTGAAAGTTGGCGATGTAGCTGAAGTGGATACTCCAGCAGGTTTGCTAAAGTTCAAAATACTAGAGATTCATAGATAAGATGATAGAAGGAGTGTCAAAATTGGAAAACATCCAAGGTGCACAGGAACAAGACTTAAATGAGTTGCTAAAAATCCGTCGTAACAAACTAAGTGAGTTACAAGAGGCGGGTAAGGACCCATTTGAGATAACTAAATTTGACGTAAGCCATCATGGTATTCAGATTATTAATGATTTCGAAGAACTTGAAGGTATGGACGTAGGTATTGCTGGTCGTATTATGACCAAACGATTAATGGGTAAAGCATCTTTCATTCATATTCAGGATAAAGAAGGACAGATTCAGGCTTATATCCGTAAAGATATGATTGGAGATGAGGCATTTGATGTCTTTAAGACATACGATATCGGTGATATTCTTGGTATCAAAGGTCTCGTCTTCAAAACTCAAAAAGGTGAAGTGTCTGTTAAGGCCAAGGAAGTTACATTGCTTTCTAAGAGTCTTCAGATTCTACCTGAGAAATACCATGGTCTTAAAGATACGGATACAAGATACCGTCAAAGATACCTGGACCTTATTGTGAATCCAGAAGTTAAAGACACATTCTTTAAACGTTCTAAAATCATTCGTGAAATTAGGAACTATTTAGATAACAGAGGGTATGTAGAAGTTGAAACACCAGTACTTCAAACAATTCCAGGTGGTGCTGCGGCGAGACCGTTTAACAGTCATCACAATGCCCTTGATATGGATATTCACATGCGTATATCACTTGAGTTATACCTGAAAAGATTAATCGTGGGTGGATTCGAGCGTGTATATGAGATGGGTCGCGTATTCAGAAACGAAGGATTGTCAGTAAGACATAATCCAGAGTTCACATTACTTGAATTATACGAAGCTTATACAGACTACCATGGTATTATGAACCTTGTTGAAGAGATGTTCAGAACGGTGGCGCAAAATGTACTTGGTACAGCTGTGGTTAACTATGATGGTCTTGAGATTGACCTTGAGAAACCATTTGAGCGACTAACGATGGTAGATGCTATTAAGAAATATACAGGCATTGATTTTGAAGAAATCAAAGACGATGCTGCAGCCAAAGCCTTGGCTGATGAGAAAGATGTTCATATCGAGAAGCACTTCAAGAGAGGCGAGATTATCAATGCCTTCTTCGAAGCATTCGTGGAGGACCATCTTGATCAACCAACTTTTATTATGGACCACCCAGTTGAGATTTCTCCACTGGCTAAGAGAAAACCAGAAGATTCAAGATACACAGAGCGCTTCGAGCTCTTTATCACTAAGCGAGAGTTTGCCAATGCTTTCTCAGAGCTTAATGATCCAATTGATCAAAGAGGTCGTTTTGAGTATCAAGAGACCTTAAGAGAAGCTGGTGATGAAGAAGCCAACAAGATTGATGAAGATTTCTTAACATCACTTGAATACGGAATGCCACCAACAGGTGGACTTGGTGTTGGTATTGACAGATTTGTTATGTTACTGACAGATTCATATTCTATCAGAGACGTACTTCTTTTCCCTACAATGAAACCAAAAGAATAAGAATAAAGTGAAAAAGTAGAATGCCACTGGATTTATAATCCAGTGGCATTATTTGTTAGTATGAATATATCATTAAAGGTTAGATTAAGGTTCAACTTAAAGATTTTTGATATGTTTCCCCAAATCTATTACATGTTGAATATCTCCATTGATAGGTAATAGATCACCTATATTTAGTATGACTCTACTGTCAAAAGAATCAATAATATCTTCTGCCATTTTGTGTATAGCATCGGATGAATAGGTATTTTGTACAAACATCGATGAAGGGACACCTAAATAAGTAGATTTGGACCCCTTAATACTATTGGCTAGTTCTTGGGGCGTGTAATTAAACATAGGTGCAGGAGTACATCCATCGAGTAGGTCGAGTTTTGATTTATGAAATATGTTCATATATCCCTTAATGTTTCCATCTAGGTGAGTTGAAACATATTTACCCCTTGCATGTAAGATATCACATGCCTTGTTATAAAATGGAAAGCAATACTTCTCAAAATATGGTGGAGGAATTAAATTCTCATCTGCATGATCAGATATGATGACAATATCCGTTGCGGTATCGGCAGCAAGTTGAATTAGTTGGATATCCAAAAGCTCTTGAGCTTCCATAATTTCTAGTATAAAGGCTTCATTATCAAAAATTTTGTAAATAGTTTCTTCAAAACCTAAATATTCATGTACAATTTTTCCAAAGGGTGACCTTCGAATTACTGCGTCACAAACACCAAAACCTTTGGTTTGCTCAAGAAAGTCAGTGAAGATATGGTTATTGGCTGTATATGATGTGTTCTTGAGGATGTACTTTAGAATCTCGACATCGTCTTCAAGTTTGATTAGGTAGTCATGTGGTGCCCAGGACCCATCACTATCCAATTGATAATTCCTAATCAAGTTTCCAAGAGGTGTAGAATAGTGAATGGTTTTCATCTTGTCATTTGTAATTGTGTCAACTACAATTCCTCCTGTAGTTTGTTGTGCAATAATTATTACATTTATTTGGGAGCTTGTATTTGCACAAATCTAATATATTGTTGTACAATAAGCCTTTAACAAGAAGCTCTACAATATTATTTCTATTGAATAACTATGGAGTGATAAAATGTTTAGACCAATTGACATAGAAAATAAAATAGAAGTAACGCAATTTTATACATTTCATTATTTTGAATTCTCAAATGATTATAAATTTGAAGGTGAAAAACATGGTTTTTATGAACTGATTTATGTTGACAATGGATGTGTTCATATACAGTTAAATGACGAATCATTTTTTCTTAGTCAAGGGGATATTATTATTTTGGAACCAATGTCATTTCATGTGCTTAGTGCAGATAACAAAAACGCCCTTAACCTTGTTGTCATGTCCTTCAATTGCTCTATCCAGGATAAGGCTCTAAAAACAAATACTGTTTATCAAACAAAGAAAATCGTAAAGAATTATTTGGCAATAGTGATTGCAGAATGTAGGGCAACTTTTTTGTCAAAGCTAAATAACCCTCAAACAGTCAAGTATATCTTGAAGGACAATTGTCCATTTGCTAGCATGCAAGTCATAAAAAACCTAGTTGAGTTAATTCTGATTGAGCTAGTTAGAGATAATACACCATTAGTAGAAAGAAGTAATCTAGAGAATTCATCTAATGTCAATAACCAAATCATTACTAGTGCCATCGAATATATGAAAGAGAATATTCACGAGAAATTGACAATCAAGGATATTTGTGAACATTTAAATGTTAGTCCGACATACTTAAGTAATCTATTTAATAAGCATTTATTCGTAAGTCCAGGAAGTTATTATATTTGGATGAAAATAGTAAAGGCAAAAAAACTACTGAGAGAACAGAAGTTGAATATTACTGAAATTGCATTAAGTCTTGGTTTTTCCTCAGTACATTATTTTTCGAGGTGCTTCAAAAAAAACTGTATGTTATCACCCACTCAATATATAAACTCTATTAAGTCTATACAAGATAAAAGAGTTGATCAATAGATTTTATACTTGTAAGCTTTGTAATATGATTTTAGTGAGTATGGGACCACTTGAGGGTGGTCTTTTTTGATAGATATTTAATCGTTTGTTAATAAAAAAAACAGTCGATTTGAATATCTTATATATGTTATAATGTCATAGGTGTTAAAGCGTCAAAAGTAGATAGTCTATATAGACTTGTTAGCTTAGCTTGGATGCTTAAGCATGTAAGGGTGAAATGATGTGTGTAATAAGATAATGGAGAAAATAATGATTTTAAATATAGATTTAGTAAGAACACGTGGCACCAAATGGTTTACAGTAGCAGGTGCAATATTAACGAGCCTAATCCTATTTGGAGCTTGTGTTAAAGAAAGTCCAGATAATCAGAGTTTGGATACGGATCTTGTAACAAATGAAACTGTGGTTGAAACAACAGCAGAAGAGGATGAAGTATTAGAGGTTGACACTATAGAGGAATCTGAGGACGAGGATGCCATTCCAGTAGTGACAGAGGTTATCTATGATTTTGAGTCTTATGCAGATGTAGAACCAGCACCAGCTGCTCGTTATGAGTATGACGAGGCAATCAAAGGCATATATGTTAGTGCCCATGCGGCAGGTAGTGAAGGTTGGATTGATGGTCTAATTGAACTGGCGGATGAAACAGAGATTAATGCATTCGTTATAGATGTCAAAAATGACAGTGGTTATATATGTTTTGAGACGGATATTGATGAAGTTAATGAGGTAGGGGCGGGACGTAAAATTATACCGGACATTGAAGGGTTAATGGATAAGTTATACGAACACGATATTTTCCCAATTGCCCGTATCGTAACTTTCAAGGATCCATACCTTGCAGCTAACAAAACAGAATATGCTATTAAGAACAAGGATGGTTCATTGTGGACTTATAACAGGGTGCCATGGTTGAACCCATACAACAAAGATACATGGAAATATGTAATTGATGTGGCTAAAGAAGCAGCACGTGTTGGATTCAAAGAAATCCAATTTGATTATATAAGATTCGAGGCAACCAAAGAATTGAATTATGTGGATTTTGGTGGTCTAGACACAGTGACTAGAGAAGAAATTATTCTTGAGTTCCTTGATTATGCTAATGCAGAATTAAAACCTCTTGGTGTTGAAATAACGGCTGACGTATTTGGTATTGTTATTAACAGTGAAGTAGATGCCAAAGTTATTGGTCAAGATTATGTTGAAATGGCTAAACGACTGGATGCTATTTGTCCCATGGTTTATCCATCACATTATGGCTACGGTTTCTTTGGAATTCCAAAAGGCCAGCATTCTGACTTATACCCATATAAAACAATCTATGGCTCTATGGAAGATTCAAATGAAGAGTTGGCTGTAATACCAGAGGGTGAACATGTGGCGACGGTTAGACCTTGGCTACAAGCATTTACGGCAAGTTACCTTGGAACAGGTAACTATATGACTTATGGAAGAGAAGCAATTAGGGCTCAGATAGATGCCACTTATGACGCAGGATTAACAGAATGGATATTATGGCATGCTGGAGTAAGATACAACCAGAATGCCCTATTACCTGCTGAGGTGGAAGAAGAGGTGGATAATGATTAATGAGGACAAAGTAAAGTTAATGATGAAACTTGCAACTTATGAACAAAGTGAAGGAAAAGAAGACCAGAAGGTAATGGAATTCTTCAAAGGTGATTTCATTTCATTTAATACTTTCATGATGTTGCTTGGTGTTAGTGTAGCCTTGGTATTGTTTTTTGTTGCGGACCTTGGTGGTAAGTTCTTCGATAACATGCAGACTTTTATTGAATATGATTTTGTGGGCCAAGGCATGGAGTATTTAACCATATGGATAGTGTTTATGGTGGTCTATGGCATTATATCATCCATAGTTTATAGAAGCCGCTATAAAGATACCAAAAAACGTTTGGATATCTATCAGAAGAACCTTAGAGATTTAAGAAAAATGAAGTAATATTGGGAGGAAACAAATGAGCACATTACTAGAAATCAAGGAACTGATCAAATCTATATACATCAAATTCGAGCGGATTATCGTTCCAGTTGCAAAGTTTATCCTTGCAATGTTTATACTTTCAAAACTAAGCGGATTTATGGGACAGTTTGACACAACTGGCAAATTAGGGATTCTCGATAGAACAACGGTTAGAATGATGATGGCAGCCATTGTTGCTTTTGTTCCAGCTACATGGTTTGTTTTGTTGTCACTGGTCACCATATGTGCTAGATTGTTTTTTGTTTCACTGGAAGGCACAATCATTGTCTTTTGTGTGTTGATTGTACTTTATCTAATGTTTGTCAGATTATTTCCAAAGCAGGCCTATTTGGTCATTCTAGTGCCATTACTAATGCAAATGAACTTGATTTATATTTTACCAATCTTTGTTGGCCTGGTGATTGGTCCAGCAGCCGTTGTACCTGTTGGCGTAGGTGTTATTGTTTATTTCTTGTCAGCTTATCTACCGGGACTCCTTGAAATCAAAGCCACAGACCTTGTGAATATTCCCAATGCACTGATTGAGATGTACAGATATATTATGAGCGCAGCAACAGCTGACAAAGGAATGATTCTAATGATTGTTGTCTTTGGAGCTGTCATAGTAGCAACCTATTTCGTCAGTCAACTTGAGTTTGATTACATCCACTACATTGCTATTGGAGTTGGAGGACTTGTTAACATCTTTGGTTTCATTATTGGCAACATTGTCCTGAATGCAGGTGTTGGTATTGGTGGTGTATTCTTCGGTTCATTATTTGCCATAGTTGTTGTGGGTGCCATGCAATTCTTTAGATTCTCCCTTGATTATCAAAAAGCTGAGAAGCAACAATTTGAAGACGATGATTATTATTACTATGTTAAAGCAGTGCCTAAGATTAAGATTGCAAGAAGCAAAAAAGAAGTTAAGACCATTGAGTAGTCAGATGAGGTGTTACTTTGAGTAATTTTTATGATTTTATGGACTGGTTTCGCGGTCTAACGGGTCAGATGCCCACAGTCAAAATTAAAGACATTATTGAGATTCTCCTCATTGCCTTTGTGATTTATCAATTAATCAAATGGCTTCGAGGTACTAGAGCGTGGGTTTTATTCAAGGGAATTATCGTTATATTGGTTATTGCAGTGATTGCTATGGTTTTTGAACTGAACACAATCTTATGGATCTTATCCAATACAATAAGTGTGGGTATCATCGCTATTTTGATTATTTTCCAACCTGAACTTCGGCGTGCTCTTGAATCACTTGGAAGGCGAAACTTCATAGCTGATTTTATCTTAAATGATGATGGAGGCGTTAACGTTCAGATGAACAATGACATCATTGAAGAGATTGTCTATGCCACAGAAGAGATGTCTAAGACAAAAACAGGTGCATTGATTGTTATTGAAAAAGAAATTCACCTAACAGAACATCAGAACACGGGTATTACAATAGATGCAGTTGTTAGTTCCCAATTATTAATGAATATATTTGAACATAACACACCACTTCATGATGGTGCGGTTATATTACGTGATAACCGAGTTGTTGCAGCAACATGTTATTTGCCTTTATCAGACAACATGAGCCTTAGCAAAGAACTTGGTACAAGACATAGAGCAGCCGTAGGCATATCAGAAGTATCAGATTGTATTGTTGTTATTGTTTCGGAAGAAACAGGCTATATCTCTTTGGCTACTGGTGGTAATATCATACGTAATGTCAATCGTGAATACTTGATGAATAAATTAGGTGCTAAAGCGGTGCCAAAGACAGAATTTAGACCACTAAGCATATTGAAAGGAAGACGCCAAAATGATCGAAAAACTAACGAATAATTGGATTTGGAAAGTCCTTTCATTATTTCTTGCTTTCGTTCTTTGGGTTGTAGTGGTCAACTATAATGATCCCTACATTACAAAGTCTTTCGAAGACATTCAAGTAGAGAAGCGCTATGAAGATGCCATCACATCACAAGAGAAAGCCATTACCTATTTGGAAGGTGAGACAGTAGATGTGGTTGTCGGAGGCAATAGGTCAAGAATTGATAAATTAGGTATAGAAGAAATATCTGCTTATGTGGATATGAAGCTTGTTTCAATAACGGGTGCCATTGATATTGAGGTTGATGCACCAGATCAGATTGACCTTCTAGAGAAAACACCTAACGATATGCAGATTAGTTGGGAACAGATTGAAACGGTTGTTAAGGATGTACAAGTCTTCTATGATGGTGAACTTGCAAGTGAACATATTAAGTTAAACCCTGTTGTAACACCCAATCAGGTTGAATTAACAGGACCAGAATCTAAGCTTGCTATGGTGGCCTCAGTTTTAGTTAATGTTAAGATTAATGAAGCGACTGATGACATAACTGTATTTGTTTCACCAAAGATACAAGATTCAGATGGCAATGATATCCCTAATCTGACTCTGAATAATAATCAGATAGAGGTCAAAGTGCCAATTGAGAAAATAAGGGAAATTCCTGTTTCTTTCTCAACAGTAGGCAGTATTAGTGCGGATTATCGCTTGATGGACATTGGCCTAGACGTAGATAGAGTTATGGTCAGGGGAGAGTCAGAGATTATTGATGACTACTCTGAGTTAATCGTATCCAATATTGATATGACAACCTTGACCAGTGAAAATAAATCTCTAAGTATTAACCTTTCACAATACTTGCCAGAAGGTGTTTGGTTATATGGCAGTGAGACAATAGCTTATTTGAACATGGATATTGAAGCAATTATGTCCATTGATAAGGTTATTACAGCATCAGACATCACGGTTAAGTCACTTGGTGACCAGATGCAGTTTAAGTTTGTTGAGGAATTTGAAATACCACTAACTGTTCAAGGAATCCAAAGAGACTTAAATGACTTAGGCGTAGAGGATTTATTGCCAAGCATTTCTCTCAAGGATTTGGAAGCTGGAGAGCATGAAGTAGAGCTAAAGCTTACGGTCGATTCAGATCTAAGCATTACAACAGAGATTCCAATGATTTTGGTTGAGCTATCAGAGGTTCCTGAAGGTGAGGAGACTACTGAAGAGGGTGCAACGGAAACAACAATAAGCGAATAGAAGCCACCCATAAATGTCCCCTGTCCACATTATTGTAGGCAGGGGTTTGTGTTTGTGAAGGTGAATGATGAATAAAAGCCAGTGGTCTATACCAATTGATGAATTGGTATAGACCACTGGCTAAAAAAGTATTGAATAAATGGATAATTCATTGAGAGGCCATAATCAAGGTGCTATAATGAAAAAGGTTAAAAACAAGAAAAGGAGTACAAGATGGGGAAATTATTTGGAACAGATGGAGTAAGAGGTATTGCCAATGAGGAATTGACTGTTGAGTTAGCGTATTTGCTTGGACAAGCAGGTGCCTATGTTTTGACAAAAGAAATGAAGCACAAGCCAACAATCTTGATAGGTAGAGATACAAGGTTATCAGGTGAAATGCTGGCAGCAGCTATGATTGCGGGTATATGTTCTGTTGGCGCAGATGTAATGACTATGGGTGTCATGCCAACACCGGCTGTATCTTATTTAACAAGAGAATACGGGGCGGATGCAGGGGTAGTGATATCAGCTTCTCATAATCCTGTTGAATATAATGGTATAAAGTTCTTCAATAGAGATGGGTATAAGCTATCTGATGCCATAGAAGAAGAGATTGAAGCATTGGTCTTGGACAAGAACTCGGCCATTGAGCTACCTACAGGAACGGCAATAGGTAGACATGTTGTAAGAACAGAATGTATCCATGACTACATACGTTACGCAAAAAGACAAATTGATACAACTTTAGAAGGCATTAAGATTGTTATAGATTGTGCAAATGGTGCTTCTTATGTATCAGCACCAGAAGCATTAAGAGACCTTGGGGCTGAAGTCTTTATTATTCATAATGAGCCAGATGGAACAAATATTAATAAGCAATGTGGTTCAACGCATATGGAAGACCTTCAGTCATATGTCAAGCAAGTTGGCGCAGACGTTGGTTTGGCCTTTGATGGTGATGCAGACAGATGTCTAGCGGTTGATGAAAATGGTAACATGGTTGATGGTGACCAGATAATGGCTATCTGCGGTCTTCATATGAAGGAGAAAGGTACTCTACGTAAATCAACTGTAGTTGCCACTGTTATGAGTAACCTTGGATTCTTCATCATGGGCAAGAACAATGGTATTGCCATCAAGCAAACAAGTGTTGGCGACCGCTATGTACTTGAAGAAATGATTAAAAATGACTTTAACTTAGGTGGAGAGCAATCAGGACATATTATCTTCTTAGATGAGAACACAACAGGGGATGGTTTATTAACGGCTCTTCACTTATTGGAAGTAATGAAAGACACAGGCAAGAAATTATCTGAACTTGCGTCATGTATGGAGGTCTTACCACAAGTTCTTGTCAACGCAAAGGTGACCAATAAGACCAAACATGATTATAAAGAAGATTCCGTTATTCAAGACGCAATCAAAGTACTTGAAAATAAGTTCATGGGTGAAGGTAGAGTCTTGATTCGTCCATCTGGTACGGAACCTCTTGTAAGAGTTATGATTGAAGGTAAAGATAAAGAGCAATTAGCTGTGGAAGCGAAACAATTAGCAGCAATGATTGAAGAGCGACTTGGCTAATTAGATAGAAATAGCTAGATGTGTCATAACTTGGGATCAAGCGATTAGGAGGAGAGAAAGAATGTGTGGAATAGTAGGTTATATAGGTAATCAAGTGGCTACACCAATATTGGTGGAAGGCCTAAAAACCTTAGAATATAGAGGGTATGATTCCTCTGGAGTGGCCGTTATTAATAGCCATATGAATATGATTAAGACGAAAGGTCGTCTTGCAAATCTTGAGAAGAAATTAATTGGTCATGATATAGCAGGTGGACTTGGAATAGGTCATACAAGATGGGCAACTCACGGTGAGCCATCAGATCATAACTCTCACCCACATCTTAATGCTGATGGCACATTAGCATTGGTTCATAATGGGATTATTGAGAACTATATTTCCCTCAAAGAAGAGCTGATAGAGAAGGGGTATAGATTCTTATCAGAAACAGATACAGAGATTGCTATACAACTGATAGATATGTACTTTAGGGAAAAAGGTAATCTGGTAGATGCAGTTATTGAAGCTGTAAGACGTATTGAAGGGTCTTATGCCCTTGGTGTTATTGCCACAGCTGAGCCAGACAAGATTGTGGCTATTCGTAAGGACAGCCCTTTGGTCCTTGGTATTGGTGAAGGTGAAAACTTTATTGCCTCGGATGTACCTGCAATCCTAAAACACACAAGAGATGTTTACTTTATTGAAGATTATGAGCTGGCTGTTGTAACCAAAGACAACATTGAGATTATGGATCTTGACAAAAATCCAAAGACAAGAGAAGTCTTTAACGTTACATGGGATGTACAAGCTGCTGAAAAGGCAGGCTATGACCATTTCATGTTAAAAGAAATCTATGAACAACCTGGTGTTATTAAAGATACTTTGTCACCAAGACTGCCAATGGATAAGGACGATGTATACCTAGATGGTATATGTCTTGAGAAAGAAGACCTTGAGAAGATTGACAAGATCTATATTGTAGCCTGTGGAACCGCTTATTACTCAGGTCTTGTTGGTAAGCAATTAATTGAGAAGTATGCCAGAATTCCTGTTGTATCAGAAGTGGCATCTGAATTCCGCTATAAGGATCCAATCCTTGATGAGAATACTCTGATGATTGTTATATCACAATCAGGTGAGACTGCAGATACCCTTGCAGCACTGCGTATGGCAAAGAATGCAGGTGCAAAAGTTCTTGGTGTTGTTAACGCTGTTGGTTCAACAATATCAAGAGAAGCCAATGATGTCTTATACACTTGGGCTGGACCTGAGATAGCTGTTGCATCAACAAAGGCATATTCTGCCCAGTTGTGTGCCATGTATCTAATCTCAATGAAGATATCCATATCCCTTGGCAAGATGTCAACAGAGTTCTTTAGAGAAATTAGGGATATGCTTTACAAGCTACCTGATAATGTGGAAGCTATACTGAATCAGGCAGATAAGATTGAAGCACTAGCTAAGAAACATCTGAACATGAAGAATGTCTTTTATATAGGCCGTGGTCTTGACTATGCTGTAGCAATGGAAGGAGCTCTTAAAATTAAAGAGATTGCTTACCTTCATGCCGAACCTTATGCGGCTGGGGAGCTGAAACATGGACCAATAGCCCTTATTGAAGAAGGATCACTGCTTATGGGTCTTGTAGGTCAAGAGGCATTATTTGAGAAGACAGTCAGCAATATCAAAGAGGTCAAAGCGAGAGGTGCAAGCATAATGGCTATCGCTATGGAAGGCAACAAAGAGATTGAGCAAGTGGCAGAAGATGTCATCTATGTGCCAAGAACCCATTGGTCCATGGTACCACTACTTGAGAACATTCCACAACAATTGTTTGCCTATTATATCGCAAGAGACTTAGGACATGACGTTGACAAACCACGTAACCTTGCTAAGAGTGTGACTGTTGAATAATGGTGTGAAATGAATATATTAATTTGCAAATCAATTTGATTTTGTGAGAGAATGGCACAGAGAGATTAATTCTTTCTGCGCCATTAATTATTTTAAGAAGTGATAGGAGTAGATTATGAAAGCGATGATATTTGATATGGACGGTGTATTGGTTGATTCTGAACCCATGCATATTGAGATGGACCTTCAGATGGTTAGAGATTATGGTATAGAGGTAACACAAGGCGTCTTGGACAAGTTTGTTGGTGTTAGTAACGAGCAGATGTGGCGAGAACTCAAAGAAACTTATAAGTTGCCCTATACTTTGGACAGCCTAATAAGTAGAGCGGAAGCTACTAAGTTGGAAGGTTTTAGCACCCTGCCTATTGAATTAATCGAGGGAATCAAGCCTTTGATGAGTATCCTTAGGAATCAAGGTGTCAAAATGGCTGTTGCATCGTCTTCAGATTTGACTACGATTGAGGTCATGTTAACTCGTCTAGGGATTTATGATGAATTTGATGTCATTGTCAGTGGCCAAGAGGTGGAAAAAAAGTAAACCAGCACCGGATATTTTCTTAGAAGCTTCTAGACGTTTAGGCATAAGTCCTATGGAATGTGCAGTCATTGAGGATTCCACCCATGGTATTAACTCAGCAAAGACAGCGGGTATGTTTTGTTATGGTTACAATGCAGATGGCCAGAGTAAACAGGCATATACACAAGCGAATATAGAAGCAACACATATTAATCAAGTGATTATTGATGTACAGATTGACTAGATAAGGAAGGAGTATTTTATGAGAAAAGTGGTTCTATTTATTGCAATGAGTTTGGATGGTTATGTGGCCAATAGTGATGGTGGCGTAGAATGGTTACAAGGTCAAGAATCAGAAGGCCCAATGCCAGATACATATGAAAAATTTATCAAGACAATTGATACAGTCATACTGGGCTATAAGACATACAATCAAATCATTACAGAGTTGTCACCAGATGTATGGCCTTATGAAGGTATGAAGTCTTATATTATTACAAGAAGAGACATTGAGAATTCAGAAGGAATAGAAAAGGCTGATAAACCTTTGGTCCAGTTAGTTGAAGAGCTTAAGAATGAAGAGGGCAAGGACATTTGGATCTGCGGTGGCGCTAGTATTGCAGATCAATTGGTTAAGGCAAATCTAATTGATAGGTATCAGATATCTGTCATACCGGTTCTACTTGGGGAGGGTGTAAGAATGTTCTCCACGATAGCAGATACAATTAATCTGAGGTTAATCAATACTGATATAACCAATGGAATCACGGAATTAACTTATGAGAGACGATGATTCTAATAATCTTTTAATCCGAATGACATTGTTTTTTATGAATTAGACGGTATAATGAACTCATAGTTAGTTGAAACGAAGATGTCAGCTGAACAATATACTTGAAGACGAGGTGAAAACATGGAAAGAAGATTATACAGATCGAAGAAAGATAAATTTTTAGCAGGTGTATGTAGTGGCGTAGCAGATTATTTCAAAATTGATCCAACCATTGTAAGAATACTATTTGCAATCATTGCATTATCAAGTGCAGGTACAGCGCTTATTGCATATTTAATAGCAGCTATTGTTATTCCTGAGAGACCAGATGATTATGTTGAAGATGATAGTGAACCGACTAAGGGTTTTACATTTGAAGGAAAGAACTCAAGACAAACACTTGGCATTGTCTTTGTTGGGGCTGGTGCCTTAATACTTCTTAGTAGAGTTGTTCACTGGTTTGATTCTGGTATGATTCTTGCCATCGGTATTATAGCCATTGGTGCACTGATTCTTTTTAGAAGAAGTGAAAGTTAAAAGATTGGTATAAATTTAGATAAAGACGATTTGCAAAAGTACTTTAAATCTTGCAAGTTGTCTTTTTTTTATTTTCAATTATGGTATAATTAACCTATAAAGAAGGTGATGACTTGTTTGCACATAAACGTTTACTAGAATGCTTTAATGACGCTTTGAAAAAGAACGATGTTATTGAAGTGAATGACGATACAAGAATAGTATTTTTTAGTGACATACATCGCGGTGACAACAGTCTGACAGATGAGTTTGCTCATAATCAGAACATATATTATTATGCACTTAACCATTATTTTGACCATGGATTTCACTACATCGAAGTCGGTGATGGTGATGAACTTTGGGAATACAGTCGCTTTGAACATATCCGAAGTGCTCATTCAGATGTGTTTTGTCTGCTTAAGGAATTTTATGACCTTGGTAGGTTTGATTATATGTATGGTAATCACAATATGGCTTTTAGAAGCCAAACTTATGCCAAACACCATCTAGATCATTTCTTTGATGACTATCTTGATATAGACACCCCTTTATTTCCTGGTATAAGAACTAAAGAGAGCATTATACTTAAGGACAGCCAATCCGATAAGAAAGTAATGGTTGTTCATGGTCACCAAGGGGATTTTATCAATGACCACGGCTGGGTTATATCCTTGTTTCTTATGAGGGTGTTTTGGCGTTATATGCATATGATAGGTCTTAAGAACCCTTCAAGTCCTTCTAAGAATAGAATTAAGCGCCACAGAATAGAGAAGAATTTTACCAAATGGATTGAAGAACATGGTGTGGGCATATTATGTGGCCATACCCATAGACCTAAGTTGCCGGATGATGGCTCACCTGTGTATATGAACTCAGGATGCTGTGTTCATCCAAGAGGCATAACTGGGATTGAGTTAGTAGGACGTAAGTTTAGCCTTGTCTATTGGAGTGTGAAACCCAATAAGGAAGGTAGCCTTTATATTAAGAAGAAGGTTATGAAAGGCCCTATGAGCTTTGATGAGTTGAATCTCACTTAAGTCTTTGGTTAGACTGGATAATCGAATATTAGGAATCAAAAATAGAGGGATACCACCAAGAGGTGATATCCCTTTTTGCAAAGTATTCTAAGCTTTAAAAGAAAAAAGTCGTTTTGTAGTTATAGACCTCACCAGGCTTAAGAGTTTTAGTAGGTAAGAACTCAGCGTTGATAGCATCTGGGTAGTATTGTGTCTCAAGGCAAACACCACTACGTTGTTTGATGCCTACGTTATCATAGACGTAATCATTTTCTGTTAAGAAGTTACCCGTATAACAAACAACACAAGTCTCGTTGGTCACAACTTCCATACTAAGACCTGATTTATCATCGGATAAAATAATCTTTTCACCTTCATCACCATTAAGTATAAATGGATGGTCAATACCAGAACCGTTCTTAATCTGCTGGTCATCAGCACCAATATCTTGACCAATCTTCTTGCCACCAGTAAAGTCAAAAGGTGTCCCTTTAGTTGAGGAGACAGCAATCGGCATTGAATCGTCACCTATCTGAACCATGTTATCCGCTGGAATCTTCAATGTGTGGTCTAAGATATCCGTACTTGGGTCACCGGACAAGTTGAAGTAGGTGTGGTTGGTGAGTGTAACAATAGTTTCTTTGTCAGTAGTAGCCTTATATGCAAGCGTTAGGTTGTCATTTTCATCGAATCTATAGGTAACAGTCATATCCAGTGTGCCTGGGAAACCTTCTTCCATATCATTGCTGACATAATGAAGCACTAATTCAGCATAATCCTTTTCTACGACTTCTGTCACAGACCAAACAACTTTATCAAGTCCCACAAGACCGCCATGAAGGTTATTTTTACCATCATTTTTGGCCAACTCATAAGTTGTATCACCTATAGTGAATACTGCATCTGTAATTCTTCCCGCAACGCGACCAGTAATACATCCATAAAAAGGTGATTTCTCTTCATATTCACCTATAGTGTTAAAGCCTAGTACCACATTAGCAAGAGTTCCGATTTTATCAGGAACCATTAACTTGGTGATGATACCTCCGTAATTAAGTACGCTAACACTAGAACCTTTTTTGTTGGTTATCGTATATTCTGTAACCTGTTCACCATTTTTGGTTACACCAAAATCTTTTGTTTCACACAGCATGATTTTGCTCCTTTCATTCCCTACACAAATATTTGATTGACTAGCCGGTCATATCTAGAGCCAATTATACCATATTTGCCTTGAAAATATAGAGCTTATCTAGTATGATGTATTAAGTTGAACAGATATTGTAGAGACATCATTAAGTATCGAAGACATGGATACGTAGAATCAGATTGGAGATTACCATGGAGAAAGTAGTACTTGCCAAAGTTGGCGAAAAAGAATTAACAAAAGAGGACATGATTGCAATCATGAGAAATCTTCCTCAACAACAAGCTCAAGAAGTTGCTGGTCTTGAGGGTAGAAAAAGACTTTTAGATGAGATGATAGCTGGAGAGCTATTTTACTTAGAAGGTATGGACAATGGATACGACAAAGACGAGAAATTCATTGAAATGCTAGAAGAGACAACTAGAACATTAATGCAAAGGTATTCAATTCAAAAAGTACTTGAGCAAGTTAAAGTTGAAGACGAGGACCTTAAAGCATATTACGAAGCGAACAAAGCTTCATATGTGACTGGACCAAAAGCAACTGCAAAGCATATTCTTATGGCAGAAGAAGAAGAAATCACTAAGGTAAAAGCAGAGATTGATGGCGGACTTGAATTTGGTGAAGCGGCTAAGCAATATTCTACTTGTCCTTCAAAAGAACGTGGTGGAGATCTTGGGTCATTTGAAAAAGGAAGAATGGTTCCTGAATTTGAAGAAGTGGCATTCACACAAGAAATTGGTGTTATTAGTGAGCCAGTCAAAACTCAATTCGGTTACCACCTAATTGTTGTTGACGAGCGTGTTGATTCTGGAGAGCAAGCATTTGAAGAAGTGGCTGCACAGATTGGACAAGAGTTAACAATGCAAAAGCAATCAGAAGCTTACAGAAATCAAGTAGAAGCTCTTAAAGCAAAGTATCCTGTCGAAATGAACGAAGGCGGATTAGAGTAATTCCAAGCATGAGCCATATATGTGATTCATTCACATATATGGCTCTTTTATTTTACTGTTTTATGGTATAATGGGTTGGTAAAAATATCCAATAGAGGTGTCAAATGAGAGAAAGTCAATTAAGATATATAAAAGAACATTTTGAAGGCAGTGAGCTTTTGTTTAATGAACCCATGAATCTACATACATCCTTCAAGATTGGCGGTCCAGCAGACTTGTTTTTTGTGCCAAACACTGTTGACCATATAAAGGAAATGATTACTTATTGTAGGTCCAATGATATTTCCTATTATATTATTGGCAATGGCAGTAATCTTTTGGTGTCGGATGAAGGCTATAGAGGAGTCATCATTCAAGTCTATAAGAACCTAAGTCATATACTACTGGATGGTTGCAAAGTATACGCAGAAGCAGGTGTACTGCTTTCCAAATTGGCCAAGACAATTTATAAATCTTCGCTTGGAGGCTTTGAATTTGCTTCGGGGATTCCTGGAACACTTGGTGGTGCCGTATACATGAACGCTGGTGCTTATGGCGGAGAAATCAAAGACATCTTAGTGGATGCAACTATATTGTCACGAGATGGTGAATTTAAAACAGTGACATGCCATGAATTAGAGCTTGGTTATAGACACAGTGTACTTATGGATAGAGGGGACATTGTGGTCTCGGCCAACATGGTGTTTGAACAAAGTGACCAAGAGTCCATCAAAACCTTGATGGATGAATTGAACCAAAGACGTAAGGATAAACAACCCCTAGAAAAGCCAAGTGCAGGTAGTACTTTCAAAAGACCAGTAGGTTACTATGCCGGCAAACTTATAATGGATGCAGGTCTTAGAGGTTATCAGATAGGTGGTGCCCGCGTGTCAGACAAACATTGTGGTTTTGTCATAAATACGGGTAATGCAAGCAGTAAAGATGTTGTGAATTTGATTGAGCATATTCAAAATGAAGTTAAAAGAAAATTTGGTGTTGATCTTGAACCAGAAGTTCGCATGATTGGTGAGTTTTAGAATCTATTATTGACAATGTAGTCGCGGAGGGCAATCTATGCAGTTTATAATCGTAACAGGTATGTCAGGGGCAGGAAAAAGTACAGCCCTAAATTTTCTAGAAGATGGTGGCTATTTCTGTGTTGATAATCTACCACCAGCACTAATAGGGAAATTTGCAGAAATATGTTATGGGCCTGATTCAGGTTTGACCAAAGTAGCCCTTGGTGTTGATGTTAGAGGTGGTTCTCATTTTGAGGATTTATTTGACCAAGTGGACCAGTTAAGGGACCTTGGAGCCAACATCGATATTCTTTTCCTTGAGTCCAGTGATGAAATATTGGTGAAACGGTATAAGGAAACAAGACGTAAACATCCCTTAGTGATGGATGGGAGAATTCAAGATGGCATCATTATGGAAAGAGAAATACTTGAGCCATTAAAAACCCATGCCAATTATATTATCGAGACCACCAATCTCTTAACAAGAGAGCTAAAAAAAAGAGATGAACAGAATAATGGAAGGTGATAAGAATTTTGATAATCTTATGATTACAGTCTTATCATTTGGCTTCAAATATGGTATTCCATCAGATTCTGATTTGGTATTTGATGTAAGGTTTATACCTAATCCATATTACAAGACAGAGCTTAGAAAACTAACAGGTAACGACAAGGAAATACAAGATTATGTGATGCAGTGGGATGTGTCCAAACAATTTATAGAGAAGTTAGATGATATGGTGGGATTCCTGATTCCGAATTATATCAGTGAAGGCAAGAATCAATTGGTTATTAGTATCGGATGTACTGGAGGGAAACACCGATCTGTAACATTAGCCAATGAACTTGCTAGCAGGTTAAGTGCCGAATCTTATAGTGTCCATAGCCATCATAGAGATATAGGTAAAGACGCAAGAAGAGGGAAATAATAAATAGCGAGGTGTATTGATGAGCGGGAAAAAAATTGTATGTATCGGTGGTGGAACAGGATTGTCCACCATGCTTCGTGGTCTAAAAAAATATACAGATGAGATCACAGCAATTGTGACTGTAGCGGACAATGGTGGCCATTCTGGAGAACTTCGAAAAGACTTGAATGTCTTGCCACCTGGAGATATAAGGAACTGTCTTTTAGCTTTGGCAGAAACAGAGCCTATGCTTGAAGCTTTATTCCAACATAGGTTCAAAGAAGGATCACTCAGTGGCTTCAATCTAGGCAATCTATTTCTTGTAGGCTTATATGAATTATATGACAGTTTTCCAATAGCTGTTGAGAAAGCCCATGAGGTTTTAAGGGTCACAGGACAAGTATTGCCAGTAACCATAGAAGATGTCCAGTTAAGGGCCGTATACAATGATGGCAGTGAAGTTATAGGTGAGACAGAGATTGTTGTAGCCAATAAGAGTCATAAGAAAAGAATCAAACTTATGGAATTAATACCAGATAATCCTAAAGTCTACAAACACGTTTTGAAAAAAAATATGTGAAGCAGATGTGGTCTTACTTGGTCCAGGAAGTCTTTACACATCTATTGTACCTAATTTATTGGTAGATGGTGTGTGTGATGCAATTAGATCGGCTCATGGAGACATTGTCTATATAAGTAATATCATGACACAACCAGGAGAAACAGAAGGTTTTACACTTCAAGAACATGTGGATGTTATTGAACAATACATTGGTAAAAATGTCATTGATAAGATTGTGGCTAATGATGGATGGCCTGAATCCAAAGTTATTGAACACTATGGTGAAGACGGAGCCCAGTTGGTATTGCCATTACTTGATGACCCACGTATCGTCTCTGTGCCAATGGTGTTATTAAACGAAGAAACAGGTTATGTACGTCATAATGCAGACGTTCTGGCCAAAACTATAATGACCAAATTATAAGGTTGCAGGTAATGTGACTATAAGAGGAGTGGTTCTATGTCATTTTCATCAACTGTAAAAGATGAACTGGCTAGACATATAGGTGATGCGAGACATTGCCGAATAGCTGAGATTGCCGCTATCATAAATATGTGTGGTAAAACTAAGGTAGACCAAGATGGCCAAATCATTGGTCTTAAGATACAAACAGAGAACCCAGCAGTTGCAAGAAAATGCTTTACATTATTGAAAAAAACATTTAATATAAAGGTTGAAGTATCTATACGGCGCAACCATCATTTAAAGAAGCATAGAGTCTATCATATCTTTTTGACAGATGCAGATGAGGCTCTTAAAGTGATGAAAGCAACAAAGGTACTTGAAGCATCAGAAATCAATAGGCATATTAGTCCGTTGATTGTTCAGACAACATGTTGTAAAAGGGCATATATCAGGGGTGCATTTCTAGCCAGTGGCTCTCTAAGTGACCCAGAGAAAACCTACCATCTTGAATTTGTTAGTCAGAATGAGCAACATGCAAATGAGTTGATGGCCCTTGTTAATAGTTTTGACATGGATGCCAAAGTTATTATAAGAAAGAAGTATTATGTCTTGTACCTCAAAGAAGGTAGACAGATTGTTGACTTACTCAACATTATGGAAGCCCATGTTGCTCTTATGAACCTTGAGAACTTGAGGATACTAAAAGAGATGCGTAACAATGTCAATCGTATTGTGAATTGTGAAACGGCCAACCTGAACAAAACGGTTTCGGCTTCTGTGAAGCAAATTCATGATATAGAATATATAGAAGAAATGGTTGGACTGACAACATTACCAGAATCGTTGGAAGATATGGCAAGGATAAGGCTTGAAAATCCATCTGCCAGTCTAAAAGAGCTTGGGGAATACTTAAGTCCACCAGTTGGCAAATCAGGTGTAAACCATCGACTTAGAAAAATTAGTCGAATTGCCGAAAAACTCAAGAGTTCAAGGGAGGAATTTCATGACCGAGAAAAAAATAATGGTTAAAATCGCATCAGGACTTGAGGCGAGACCAGTGGCTTTGTTTGTGCAAGTAGCAAGCCAATTCCAAAGTAGCATCTACGTAGCAATGCAGAACAAGAAAGTGAATGCCAAAAGTATAATGGGTATGATGTCACTAGGTGTTCTCGAAGGTGAAAATATTGTCCTAACAGCTGAAGGGCCAGATGAAGTGGAAGCAATTGACAAGTTAGAAAGATATTTGACAAACGAAGAATAAAAACAAAAGAGGCGAAAGCCTCTTTTCTTGTATATAAGTAAGGTGAGACTTTACTTATATACAAGAAATGCTCCCCAAGATGCACACGAATTTATGGGAATAGGAGAGTGAAATGATGGAAAGAATCGATGGTAGAGGGAACAATGACTTAAGACCTGTTAAGATGACAACTGAGTATATCATTCATCCTGAAGGCTCAGTCTTAATTGAGATGGGCCAAACAAAAGTTATATGTAATGCAACAGTGGAAGAGAAAGTACCAAGGTTCAAGATGGACTCTGAAGAAGGTTGGGTGACAGCTGAGTATTCTATGTTACCAAGGTCAACTGGAACAAGAATGAATAGAGATATCAATCGTCTCAAAAAGAATAATAGGTCTGTTGAGATTCAAAGGTTGATAGGTCGTGCTCTTAGAGCCGTGGTTGATTTTAAGGCACTTGGAGAGCGAACAATTACACTTGATTGTGATGTCATTCAAGCGGATGGTGGCACTAGAACAGCGTCAATAACTGGCGCCTATGTTGCACTTGCTATTGCATGTAAGAAACTGCTTGCAGATGGCTTGATAGAAAAGTACCCGTTGAATGGCTTTGTCTCAGCGATTAGTGTGGGAATCTACAAAGAAGAGCCTGTTCTTGACCTCTGCTACGAGGAAGATAGTAATGCCAAAGTGGATATGAATGTCATTATGACAGACCAAGGTGAGCTCATTGAAGTTCAGGGCACTGGAGAAGAGGCACCATTTACTAGAGCTCAATTAAACGACATGCTTGACTTGGCCCAAAAAGGTATAAGTGAACTAATTCAGATGCAAGAAGATATATTAAAGTAGAGGAGATTGTAATGGCAGGAAGAATTATTTTTGCAACTAAGAACCAACATAAGATGGTTGAATTAAGACAAATACTGGCTGATTTACCTATGGAAATTGTGTCCATGGAAGAAGTTGGTATTGACATTGACGTTATAGAAGATGGGTTAACATTTGAAGAAAATGCACTCAAAAAAGCTGTAGAGATTGCAGCTGTTACAGGTGATATTGTTCTAGCGGATGACTCTGGTCTTGAAGTGGATTATATGAATAAGGAACCAGGTATTTATTCTGCTAGATTTGGTGGTGTAGATACTTCTTATAGAATTAAGAATCAGATGATTATTGATAGACTTGCAGATGCAATGGAAGAAGAGCGTACAGCACGTTTTGTATGTGTTATTGCAGCATCTTTACCTGATGGGTCAACCAAGACTGTAAGAGGCACTATTGAAGGGATTATAGCCCATAAAGAGCATGGCATCAATGGCTTTGGTTATGACCCAATCTTCTACGTGCCAGAAGAAGGCTGTACCACTGCCGAAATGCCAGCAGATAAAAAAGAATTCCATAAGTCATAGAGGTAAGGCTCTAAGACTTATGAAAGAGGTTTTGGCTGAGTATTTTGGCGGTAAATAATGCGTATATTGGTAATCAGTGATACTCACCATAAGATAGGGCGTGTCATTGATTTATTGCAAGGAGACCATAGATTTGACCATATTATTCATTTGGGTGACTTGGTAAGTGATGCAAGAGATATTGCAAGTATTTTTGACATACCAATGACATGTGTTTCAGGCAACTGTGACTACTATGAACCAGGTACTAAGTCAGAAGAAATATTACAATTTGGTAATATTAGCATTTTAGCAACCCATGGTCATAGGTATCATGTCAAAAGTTCTTTGCATTTACTCAGAAAAGAAGTAAAAAAAAGAAGTCTGAATATTGTGTTGTTTGGCCATAGTCACAAAGCACTAATTGAATATTTTGAAGATGCCATCATTATGAACCCAGGAAGCATCAGTTTACCAAAGGATGGATTGCCAAGTTTTGGTGTGATTCACATCGATAAAGAAGGAATAGCACATGTGAATATAGCAAGAATTACGTAAATATTATAAAATTGAAACACAATATGTTGTATATTGATGTGTAAGAACACAACATGTTGTGGTTTTGCCGAGTTGTGTAAAAAACATGAAAAAAGATGTAAAAAAAATAGATCAAAAGTGTTGACAAAGCGTAGGTTACTCTGTATAATACATCTTGCACGTTTGAAGTGCAGCACTTAATGAAAACGGGGTGTGGCTCAGCTTGGCTAGAGCGCTTGATTTGGGTTCAAGAGGCCGCAGGTTCGAATCCTGTCACCCCGATTTTTATTGCCTATCAATGGTGATAAGTCGGACGAAAGAACGATACACCATGCGGGTGTAGTTTAATGGTAAAACTCCAGCCTTCCAAGCTGGTTACGGGGGTTCGATTCCCCTACCCGCTCTTTATGACCTAGTAGCTCGGTGGACGAAGTCCTTGCTGATATACCAAGGACATATGATTGAAATGAAATGTGTGCCAGTAGCTCAGCTGGATAGAGCACCGCCCTTCTAAGGCGGGTGTCCGGGGTTCGAATCCCTGCTGGCACGTTATCAACATAATATCCAGTGCAATAGCACATGATTGATTGTTGGAAGTACTTTTTTAAAGCACTGGACAGATATTTTAAGCACAGCTGAAAACGTCATTCCAGTCAATGATTTTTATCACATAGTGAGAAAAATTACTATGGTGGATGTAGTTCAGTTGGTAGAGCGCCAGATTGTGGTTCTGGTTGTCGCGGGTTCGAATCCCGTCATCCACCCTTAGCAAATAATGGGTAGTCGCCAAGCGGTAAGGCACTGGACTTTGACTCCTGTATGCGTAGGTTCGAATCCTACCTACCCAGTTTAATTCATCGACTTTAGTCGCATGAATTCAACGGCCTCACAAATTGTACTTGTTTTGACCAATTCAAAAAAGTATAGTTTGTGAATACGATGAAAAAACATTTCATCGTTGTACTGTATCAAGCATCACTTAGCACCATACGGGTCACTAGCTCAGTTGGTAGAGCACTGGACTTTTAATCCAGTTGTCTCGGTTCGAACCCCGGGTGACTCACTAAAATAACACTTGAAATCATTTTGGTTCTGTGTTATTCTATACACTGCTTGCGGATGTGGCGGAACTGGCAGACGCGCTAGACTTAGGATCTAGTACTTCACGGTGTGCAGGTTCGATTCCTGTCATCCGCACTAAAGACCTCAATTTATGAGGTCTTTTTGTTTGCTCTTTTTTATTTTATGCATGTTAGGTTATTATGTTATAATCATGGGTAATACTTAATTAATGAAAATAATTGGAGGTGATTACATGGATAGCGATATTAGTTTTAGGAAGTATCAACTGAAGAATGGTCAAGAATTGATTGTAAGAAACCCTGTTATAGAAGATGCAGAAGCATTAATACATCAGATGAAAGTTGTAGATGCTGAAACACAATTTCTTGCACGAGAGCCTGATGAATTTAACATGACAGTGGAGCAAGAAAAGGAATTTATTGAAAGAAGTGCTAATAATGATGATATTCAATTCCTGATAGGTACCATTGATGATGAAATCATAGCAAACTGCTCAGTTGGACGTATTCAAAATAAGAAGAGATTTCGTCACAGAGCAGCATTGGGTATTGTGGTAAGGAAAGATTTCTGGGGTAGAGGCATAGGAAGAATAATGATGCAGGAATGTATTGACTGGTGTAGGTCACAGAATGTTGAACAACTTGAACTGGAGGTTGTAACAAAGAACAAAAGAGCTGTAGCCATGTATGAAAGTCTTGGTTTTCAGATACAAGGTACCACTAAGAATGCAATGAAATATGATGATGGTTCTTACGCCGATGAGTACGCTATGATTCTCTTTATTGATGAGAATTAATCATAATTTAATTCAAGTTGCATCTGGCAATACCAATGTAAAGTTTGTTCTCTTACTTTTCATGAAAACAATCTCAGATATAGAAGTTTCAAAAATCATTTAATCCAATATTTCATCATCTTAATTATCTGACTGGTTGAGTTCCGATAGCATGCTCAAATTTAAACTATAGCTAATAGATTAAGGCCTTATTCAACTCTTTTCTCATTGTTTGTGTTTCTATAATCATTGTTTAGTCTTGATGTGAAAGCGAAGTGAAACCACCGTGAAAGCCAATTGAAAGTGTGTTATATTATAGGAAAGATGAAGCAAAGTAACATTAATGTGAGGATTATGCCGGGAGGGCAAGATGAGAAAAATACTAATTGTATTAATAATATTGATTTTTACCCTTAGCGCCTGTAAGAAAAATGAGAACAGCGCTGAAGTGGTTGAAAAGTATTTATATGAGGCACTGGAAACAGAGAATGAGAATTTGAAAGAAGAAAATGAGGGTCTTAAGAATCAAATCATCAGCCTTGATCAGCAATTGATTGAAGTAACTGAAGTGTTGGAGAAGGCAAATGCTGATTCAGATTCTGACGAAGTTAGTGGTGAGAACCCTGATGATTCAGAAAACACGCTACTTCTAGCAGGTGACAAGGCTACAATATCAGAGGATGGCAAGACAATCACAGTTAACAATGCCAGAGAGCTTGTGTATCATATGAGACCAGGTAAGACTTATCTCCTTGAACCAGGTGGTAATTACGACTTGACTGGTATCGATAGTACACTAAACCCTAATTATTATAATTATGGCTTCATGAATCTTAAGGATGTTGTTATAGAAGGTAAAGGCGATGATCAGGTTGACTTTATGACAGCTTCCACCTATGATGATGTTTTTAGAATGGAAAATAGTGCCAATGTGACCTTGAGAAACCTTAACCTTGGCCATAACCCTGTGGTGGAATGGTCATATTGTGCAGGGGGTGTCTTTTATTTTCACAACAGTCAAGAAATAACCATTGAAAACTGCACAATGTATGGCAGTGGTACAGTTGGGATCATTGCAGATAATGTTATAGGACTCTATGTAAGTGATAGTCGAATATATGATTGCTCTAGAAATATTGTTGAGCTTTCAAACCTTGAGTCGGTTATTATGAGTGGCTGTGTTTTTGAGAACAGTTCAGCAGAGAATCTCGAAATCACTAATTCCACTGATATAACATTTAAAGATTCAAAGTTCACCGGATTGATTTCCAATTATCCAAATATCACAGTTGATGGTTTCTACATTCTTGACTTTGAAGGTGATGGCAGTGAATATACCATTGAAGGCAAAAGTTCTAAAGGTGTTAGGCTTGAGAATCTATCAATCAAAGGTTTCGAGATTACGAGAGAATTAGAGGACATCTATGATGGCATTAGTATTGAACTTTATAGTGGTAGTAATGAACTAAGTGGAGAACCTTATACGGATTGTACCATTAGATACAGCACAAGCCTTGATGAAGCATTGTACCTTGATCATTTGGACAAAGCCAAGGCCATTATCAGTGAGTACTACGAACATGATTATTTCTCAGTCTATGTGAACCTTGACATTATAGAAGACGATAGTAGTAATAACATGGGCGTAAGAACATATTGGGATGGCAGAGTGAGCTTGTCTAACAATTACAGTGACTTGAACAAGGTTCTAGGTAATAGTGTGAATTACATGGACCAAGACAGTGCCATAGCTGCCCTTGTAACAGCATTACCAAAAGCAATTAATGTTAGAGATATATCAGCAGTTGAAGCGACATGGGCTATGGAGTCTCTTACCCTTTATGACACAATCATCTATGAAGGTGAAGTCTACTATCAATATGGTCTTGAAGCTATAGACATGTATTACTGGAGAGGTTTTACAGTTAATGCAAGAGATGGCGCAGTTTATACGTGGTTTGATGGGACTGAATTTGGTGAGATGATGAATGTTTCAGACAATGATCTTCAAGCAGTCTTCTCATATTTAGAGGTTAATAATGAGACCCTTCCAGATGATGGGAAAGTCATAGCCATAGGTATCAAGAGTGATATAGTTCTTCTTTCTAACAATTATCAAGGTCTTGAAACATTCATATTAGAAGGAAGTCCAGACAATCGAAGGGCTGAATATTATTATGAATTCTTAGGGGATTGATTGACTGTTAATTTGAGTGTGATTAGGAGAAAAGGATGAAGATAGACAGACTGGTTGGCATCATTATGATGTTACTCCACAAGCGTAAAGTCACTGCCAAAGAAATGGCAGACCGTTTCGAAGTGTCTGTTAGAACAATACAAAGAGACATGGACCATCTCAATATGGCAGGTATTCCAATTTATTCCGATGTTGGTATAAAGGGTGGATATAGTCTAGTTGAAGATTACATGATAGAGAAGAACTTTCTCAATATGGATGAGGCAAATATACTAAAGGCCTTTCTTGACAGCATAGAAAAGACAGTGCCTTACAATGAAGCTAAATCTGTAGCAGGTAAGTTTATGACTATGTTGCCAACAGATGAAAGTGACGAGAAACTTGTCGTAGATTTTAACCCATTGGTTGGCAATGCTCATTATAAAAAGGTGATTGAGCGACTAACAAAAGCACGTGATGAACATCTGAAGGTGAATATCTCATACATCAATGCTGATTTATATGCCACAACAAGAAGTCTTGAACCTTACACCTTAGTAATGATGGGCAATTCTTGGTATGTCTATGGCTTTTGCTGCAATAAAGAAGACTTTCGCATGTTCAAAGTTAGTCGAATTACGGACATTGACTTGACTCAGGAAAGGTACGAACCTAGGAAGCTGCCAGATGAAAAACCCTGGAATCATCAACTGGATAGCAATAGAGAAAGTACAGGAATAACCTTAGCACTTGATTTATGTATGAAGGGCCGTATACCTGATTACTTTGACCCAGAGAAGTGTCGCATCGAAGGAGACAAGATTCTTGTTGAGTTTGATTTTCCAGTAGATGAATGGGTTTATCAGCTAATCATGGGTCTTGTACCATATGTGAAAGTAATTGAACCTGACTGGGTAAGAGAAGCCCTGATAGATAGACTTAATAAGGGTATTGCAAATATTTAGTAAACTTAGGCCAAACTATGACATAATGTTGTCGTAGTTTGGCCTTTATAATGTTTATATCATTACAAATAAATGATTGAAAAGGAGAGAATGATATGAATATTTGTCAAAGTTGCAGTATGCCAATGGCTAGTGAAGAGGTAATGGGACGAAACGGTGATGGAAGTGTCAATGAAGATTACTGTATCCATTGTTATAAGGATGGTGACTTTAGTAAACCAGAAGAAACTTTTGAAGAGATGGTAGCTTCATGTATCCCCTTCATGGTCCAAGAAGGTTTAACAGAAGATGAGGCAAAAGCTAAACTAATAGAAACCCTTAAGCCTCTTAAGAGATGGCAATAATCACTATAACACTGCCAAAAAGCCATAATTGACATTAGATCTTCCAAATTCTGGTATATGAAATAGGGAAGAGGTATACCAATCTCAACCCTAATCTTATGCCATGATTTTGTCCATAATTTGATGGAATTTATCTGCCTCTTCCATAATGGGCTGTGGGCACTCATATGAAAAAGGTGAAGCTCCTTATAAGGGGCTTTAATTTTGTCGTAATAGTCCCTAAGTATTGTCTGAGGTGTTAACTGATCATAATCACCTGAGAAGAAATAGACAGGGACATCAAGTTCTAAGTGTGTTTCATCATAGGCAATGCCTCTTAGTGAAGGACCCACATGAGATAGGGATGCGTTGATGCCCTTTATACTATTAAAAAACCTATGCCAACCATACTCTTTTGAAAAAAGGAGTTGTAGTAAAATGGCCACATTAGACATGCCACTTCTTGAATCTCCCTTGTACTTGGAGACCAGTTGTTTAACGGCCATCAAATCTTTCATCATATTCTTAGTATAAAAACCATCAACAGGTTTGCCTATAGCATCTAATTTTTTCAGAACTTTTGTATGACCCAGTCTGCTGGCTTCATTATAGACAAAGTTGTAACAGAATAGTTCATTTTTAGTGGTATTTACAAATTGAGATACAGCAAAATAAGCATGGTAATCACTAGGTCTTTCTTTGATAACGGACAAAGCAAGTGTGGCCCCAAAAGAATGGCCAAGAAGGTAGATTTTACTTTGCTCAAATCGTTGCTTCAAATAGTTGGTTAACTCATGAGTGTCCTTGATGATTGTTTCAAGGGTCAAAGTCTTAAGGTCTAATTCTTTGGAATAAGACCTACCAGTACCGCGTTGGTCCCAAGTTACCATTAGAAAGTGTTCTAACAAATGGGCGTTATATTTCTTGAAGAAGCCCATACAAGGTGTACCTGGGCCACCATGTAATAAGAGTAGTATTGGTTTGCTAGGATTACCATTAATGGCAACCCATTGATTAATGCCACCTAGCTCAAGTGGGAAGTATTCATTCATAGTGTCACTCCTTAATTATTATAGTCTTAATCGCTTTTATGACAGTATTAATTCTAAGCTATCCATATAGTGGTCATAGATTGGCTTTCCAGTTGCATGGGCAATGATTGAACCGCCATAGAACAAGCTAGATAGAAGTAGGTGGAGGTTCATAACATCTGTTGTTTTGCTAAGATCACCAGATGCAATAGCTTCTAGGATGTGCTTAGTAAATTGTTCGTCTAAACTAAGAGGCTCTATATGAGGATTCTTATTATCAATGACCCATTTCTCACAATCACTTAGTCTAATACTAACAGGCACTTCTTTTGATCTGACAACAAATGTACACAAGGTATTGAGTATACCAATGGCATTACTTGTATGGCCCACATCTTCAAATATACTTCGGATTCCATCTAGACCTTGTGACCTTCCACTTTGACTAAGTCTCACTTCTCTTCGATAATTCCATATCTGCATGTAGTATTGAAGCAGTTCTTCTTTCCTTTCAAAATACTTGAAAAAAGTCACTTCTGAGATATTAACAAGGTTGCAGAGTGTCTTGACCTTGATGTCATCAAAGTGGTCTTTTTCCAGCAGGTCTACCATTGTATCAACCATATTCACTTTTAGTATTGCTTTTTTTTCGTTCACGTAATCCAAATTCGGTAGTCATATTAATATATTAAGTCAACTTAATGTATTTGTCAAGTCTGTAAAACAATTTTCATAGATTTGCCACTATCTTACTCATATTGTAGGCTTTAGGAAGTGGAATTTGACATCAGGAACCCTGTCATGTAGTATGGTATTAGACAATAGGTTAACCGATTTACCTAATTAAGCAATTGTTGCATTAAAGTTAAACATATTAGTGGAAAGTGTGTGTGATTATGGAGAATAAAGAAACAAGAGCATTGTTGACGTATGATGATTTATACCAGCAATTCGGTCAATGTGGTGTAAGCAAAGGACATCATGTAATTGTTCATACATCTATGAAAAGTCTAGGGTTTGTCATAGGTGGAGAAGAGACAGTTATTAGGGTGCTGATAGATTTGGTAGGAAAAGATGGGACCATCATTATGCCAGCTCAGACATGGAAGAATTTGGACCCAAGTAAGGGTGTTCACTGGCTTGAACCAAAGGAGTGGTGGCCAGCAATTAGAGAGAACTGGCCTGCTTATGATAAGAAAGTGACACCTGCAATTGGGATGGGGGTTGTTGCTAGGATGTTTAGCACATGGCCAGGTGTTGAACGTTCAGACCATCCAGCTAGATCATTTGCAGCTTATGGCAAATGGGCCAAGTACATCACCAATCATCATGACCTTAGCAACATATTTGGGCTAGGTTCGCCACTTCATAAGCTCTATGAATTGGAAGGACATATCCTCATGATTGGGGTAGGCCATGACAAGAATACCAGCATTCATCTTGGTGAAGTAATGGCTGATTTTGATGGTAAGAGGTTTACAACAGAACACAGTGCAATGTTGGTAGACGGCAAAAGGGAATGGGTTGCCTATGAGACCCAGGATGTGGATGATGTGGATTTTGTAGAACTTGGAAAAGACTTTGACCGCGATAACAATGTAATCCGACATAAGGTTGGAGATGCAACTGTCAAGTATATAGAGCAAAGACCATTTGTTGATTATACAATCAAGTGGTTTGAAAAACATCGATAGAGTACGCCTAGTTTTTTGGGGAGACGGATGTCT